>Ga0214473_10008368_pt1 | contig 12226 bp, 8 predicted proteins | sample RVTome_7_FD_203509 | JGI IMG/M metagenome (GOLD analysis project Ga0214473, IMG submission 203509) | Soil microbial communities from uranium-contaminated site in the Upper Colorado River Basin, Wyoming, United States - RVT98D197 | ecosystem: Environmental > Terrestrial > Soil > Contaminated >... | reverse complement strand
ACTCCTGCTCCTTGGCCGCCACGAAATGATCGAAGACGTGCTCGCCCAGGGTGCGCTTCATGAAGGAGCTCCGTTTCAGCAGCGTGATGGCCTCGCCCAGGTCACGCGGCAGTTCCTGGATCTTGTAGCGTCGACGATCGCGCACCGAGAGCGTCCAGATGTTCTTGTCCACGGGCTCCGGTGGTTCGATCCGCCGCCGCACCCCGTCCAGCCCCGCGGCCAGTTGCACGGCAAGGGCCAGGTACGGGTTGGCCGACGGATCGGGCATGCGCAGTTCAAGCCGCGTGCCCTTCTCACGACGCGCGGGGACCCGGATCATGGGGGACCGGTTGTGGTGGGACCAAGCCACGTTCACCGGCGCTTCGAATCCCGGCACCAGGCGCTTGAAACTGTTCACGAGCGGGTTGGTCACGGCGCACAGGGCGCGGGCGTGTTTCAGCAGGCCGCCCGCGTACCAGCGCGCCACGTCGGACAACCCGTCCGGATCGGCGGCGTCGTAAAAGGCGTTCTCACCGTCACGGAACAGAGACTGGTGGGTGTGCATGCCCGAGCCGTTGCGCCCGAAGATGGGCTTGGGCATGAAGGTGGCGTGCAGCCCGTGCTGCAGGGCAATGTTGCGCACCACGAATTTGAAGGTGGCCAGGTCGTCGGCCGTGGTGAGCGCGTCGGCGTAGCGAAAGTCGATCTCATGCTGACCGGGCGCCACCTCGTGGTGCGCCGCCTCCACCTCGAAGCCCAGCGTGTCCAGCACGTTCACGATATCGCGCCGCGCCACCTCACCGAGGTCCACCGGCGTGAGGTCGAAGTACCCGCCCGAGTCGTGCGTGAGCCGGGTCGGCGAGCCGTCCTCCGCTCGGTGAAAGAGGAAGAACTCGGCTTCCACTCCCGCCATCATCTCGAAGCCCAGTTCCCCGGCCGCCTCGATCTGCCGCCTGAGAACCCGCCGCGGATCGCCCTCGAAGGGTTGGCCGTCGGCCGTGCGCACGTCACAGATGATCCGGGCCACACGGTTGTCCGGGTCGCCCCACGGGAAGACCACGAGCGTATCGGGATCGGGGTGGAGCACCATGTCGGACTCCTCCACGCGCACGAAGCCCTCGATGGAGGAGCCGTCGAACATCATGTCCCCCTCCAGCGCCTTCTCGAACTGGCTACGGGGGACTTCCACGTTCTTGATGACGCCTGGCACATCGATGAACTGGAGACGGAGGAAACGGACGTTGGCCGCCTCGAGACGCCGCACGATCTCCGCGCGCGCCGCGCCTCGCGGCCGGCTCTGGCGGCTCCCCAGTTCGGCGGCGCCCACGCGATGCACGGGCGCCAGCCCGCCGTGCCCGGGCCCCCTCGGCCCCCGAACCCCGGTTCCGTGTCCGACCATGTGTGCTCTCCGGCTCGAGAATCCCGCGGCTGCCGCGCGGTGTAGCCGTTGCGTACCGCGCACGGAGCCCCGCCCGGGCCGCCCTGATCATGGTGGTCGCAGGAGCTGGATGTCAAGTACAAACGTGCTTGCGCGCCGAGATTGATGGTGCGCCTGGATCGAGAATCCACCCTGACATGCTTGACGTACAGTGAAAATCGTGCGAATGACCATAGTAGCATGTGCGGTAGACTTGCGGACCGCACGGGCGCCGAGTATCTTGGCGCGTCACCGGCCCCCCGGGCCGCTGCCGCCGCGGCTCCACCACAGCCCAGAGGAGAGGATGCGCACCGCCACCGCCCCCCGTTTCGATGCGCTCGCCGCCATCACCGGATGGATCCCCGGCGAAGGCCGCCGGACCGAAGACCGGCCGGCCGCCATGGACATCGAGAAGATCTTCGGTGAGAACACGTTCGGGCTGGCCGAGATGAAGGCGCGCCTGCCCAAGGAGACCTACAAGGCCGTGCTGCGCACGATCGACGAAGGCGCCGAGCTGGATCCCAACCTGGCCGATGCCATGGCCATTGCCATGAAGGAGTGGGCGCTGGAGAAGGGGGCTACGCACTTCACGCACTGGTTCCAGCCGCTCACGGGAGCCACCGCCGAGAAGCACGATTCGTTCATCACTCCCAACCGGGGCGGTGGCGCGTTCGCCGAATTCAGCGGCAAGGACCTGGTGCAGGGGGAGCCGGACGCCTCGTCGTTTCCCTCGGGTGGGCTGCGTGCCACCTTCGAGGCACGGGGCTACACGGCGTGGGACCCCACCTCGCCGGCCTTCATCGTGGAGGCGCCGGGCGGGAGCTACCTGGCCATTCCCACGGTCTTCACGTCGTGGACCGGCGACGCGCTGGACCTGAAGCTGCCGCTGCTGCGCTCGATGCATGCGGTGGAGGCGCAGACGCGCCGCGCCCTGAAGCTCTTCGGCAGCCCCGCCGAACAGGTGGTGGTGTCGCTCGGGCCGGAGCAGGAGTACTTCCTGGTGGACCAGGAATTCGTCTACCGCCGGCCCGACCTGATCGCCACCGGCCGCACGCTCATCGGCGCCAAGCCTCCGCGGGGCCAGGAACTGGAGGATCACTATTTCGGCCAGATCCCGGACCGGGTGCTGGCCTACATGATGGATGTGGAGCGGGAACTCTACCGGCTGGGCGTGCCCGTCAAGACACGGCACAACGAAGTGGCGCCCGGTCAGTTCGAGATGGCGCCGATCTACGAGAACGCCAACCTGGCGGCGGACCACCAGCAGCTCCTCATGATGGTGCTGCGCCGCACCGCCCGAAAGTACGGGCTGGTGGCGCTCCTGCACGAGAAGCCCTTCGCCGGCGTGAACGGCAGCGGCAAGCACCTCAACTGGTCCTTCGGCACGGCCACGCAGAACCTGCTCGAGCCAGGGGACAATCCGCACGACAACATGCAGTTCCTCTTCTTCTGCGCGTGCGTGCTGCGCGCCGTGGAGCGGCACCAGGATCTGCTCAGGGCCGCGATCGCCCACGCGGGCAACGATCACCGCCTGGGCGCCAACGAAGCGCCGCCGGCCATTATTTCCGTGTTCCTGGGCGAGCAGCTGGCGGACGTCTTCGAGCAGATCGAGAGGGCGGGCAGCGCCACCACCAGCAAGCAGGGGGGGCTCCTGGGGTTGGGCTCCAGCATCCTGCCGCGGCTGCCCCGCCACGCCGGTGATCGGAACCGCACCTCACCCTTTGCCTTCACCGGCAACAAGTTCGAATTCCGGGCGGTGGGCTCCTCGCAGTCCATCTCCTTCCCCGCCACGGTGCTCAACACCATCGTGGCCGAGAGCATCGACGAGATGGCCACGGAGCTGGAGGACGCGGTGTCCAACGGCACCACGTTCGAGGATGCGCTGCGCGAACTGCTGGCCGAGAAGATCCACGAGTTCAAGCGCATCATCTTCAATGGCGACGGCTACTCCGCGGAGTGGCACGAGGAAGCTGCCCGCCGGGGACTCCTCAACCTGCCCGGCGCACTGGACGCCCTGCCCATGCTGGTGGAGGAGAAGAACGTTGCGCTGTTCGAGAAGTACGAGGTGCTCACCCGGCGGGAGATGGCGTCGCGCGAGGAGATCGCCACGGACCAGTACTTCAAGACCATCAACATCGAAGGCGAGACCACGGCCGAACTGGCCGCCACCATGGTGCTGCCGGCGGCGGTCCGCTACCTGAACGAGCTGAACGAGGCTGCCGACTCGCTGAACGCGGCCAGCACGATCGACGCCGGTATGAAGTCACCAGGCGTGGCCGGCACCCGGACCCGCGTGAACGACCTCATCAACCGGCTGGCGGAAGCGCTGGCCACACTGGTGGAGCAGAATGCCGAGCTGGGCGGGGACAGCGTCCACTCCAAGGCGCTGCACATGCGGGAGAACGTCAAACCAGCCATGGCGGCCGTGCGCGCGGTGGTGGATGACCTGGAGAGGGTGGTGCCCGACGATCTCTGGCCGCTGCCCCGCTACCGCGAGATGCTGTTCGTGAAGTAGCCGGGGAGCTCAGGCGGCCTGGCAGGCGCTGCACTGCCCCAGGAGTTCGAGGCGGTAGCCCCGAACCTGGAAGCCGTCCACCGCGCCGGCCGCGGCGGGCAGGGGCGCGGTGGGCAGATCACCCGGCACGTCGAGTACCATGCCGCAACTGGTGCAGCGCGCGTGATGATGGGGATCCGTGCGCCCGTCGTAGCGCGCGGAGCCGTCACCGTAGGCCAGTTTCACGGCCAGACCGCAGCCCACCAGCGTCTCGAGCGATTTGTAGACCGTGGCCAGGGAGATGTCCGGGATCTCACGCCGCACGTTCGTGAAGACCTCATCGGCTGTGGGATGGCTCCGGGTGGAGCGGAGAAAGCCGAAGACCGCGCCCCGTTGCTCCGTATAGCGCTGCCCTCCCGCCTCCAGCGCCTGGCGCAGGACGGTCTCCGCATCGAGAGTGGTCGGGTCGTGCGTCATGAGAGCTCCACGGCGTGGCTGGTGGGCGGAGGGCCGCTGCGCTCCACCCGTTCACGTGTAAGCTTAGGCGGAGTGAGCCGCTCCTGTCAAGAATGATTCCGGATTGTAGAAAGGGCGTATCCGCTTGTGAACACACGAGATCCTCATAACCAGGGGGCGGCCGTGGTGGCCCTGGCGGCCGACCTCATGTTCGCTTCGCGTATCCGCGGGGCCGCGCAGGCCGTGGGTCGGGAAGTGACACTGGCCACGGGTGAGGCCGCCCTGGTGGCGGCCGTCCGCGCCGGCGCTTCCCTCGTGCTGCTGGATCTGGGCCGCCGCGGGGACATGCCCGACCTGATCCGCCGCCTCAAGGAAGACGCCGCCACCGCGGACGCCACGATCGTGGCGTTCGGTTCGCACGTGGACGCTGGCGCCCTCACCGCGGCGCGTGCCGCCGGGGCGGACAGGGTCATGGCCCGCTCGGCGTTCGTGAAGGTCCTGCCGGAACTGCTCACGGCGGCGGGCGCCTGAGCGGGGGCGGCACGATTTAGCGGGGCGGCACGCCTGAGCGGGGCGAATGGGCAGAAAGCAGCGAAGCCCCGGGGCGCTCGGCTCCGGGGCTTCGTGCTGGGTAGCGCGGCCGGACTCAGGCCGCGTCCGCCTCTTCCTTCCGTTTGCAGTCGATGCAGTAGCGGGCATGCGGCAGCGCGTCCAGGCGCTCGAACTCGATGAGATGGCCGCACGAGTGGCAGAAGCCGAAGCGCTGGGGCTCCTTGTAGAGCCGCCGCAGAGCCTCTTCCACACGATAGAGGTAGCGCCCCTCCTTGCTCGCGAAGAGCAGCATCTTCTCGCGCTCCATGGCGTCGGTCCCCAGATCCGCCATGTGGTCCGAGTAGGAGTAGCTGTCGGAATCGTTGTCCTCGGCGGACAGTTTGGCCAGCTCGCCGAACTGTCCCAGGGAATGCACGGCGCGGTCCCGTTCGCGGAGCAACCGCGTCTGCAGGTGCTCGATCTGCTTCTTCGTCAGCTTCTTGGCCATGGGAAGAGCCTCCATCGGCTGGGCGCGTCCGGATTTGGCAAATGCTCCGGGCAGCGGGGCCGGGGCGGCCTGGGCCTGGTCCCCGACTATGGTAACCCTGAAACATAGCCAAAAACACTCTTCCGTTCAAGCCGCCGTTGCACGCCACGTATGGCCCTGCCTATGATGACCCTCCCCGCGCTCGCGCGTATGTCCCGGCTGACCCGTGGCGCCGCGGCCGCGTGCCGGCGCTTCCGGCAGGTCCGACGGCGGACCCCATTCCCCCGCAACGGTCCAGGAGGCCCTCCATGGCAACGGACGAGCGCGCCCTCGAGGCGCTCCTGCACGAGGATCGCAGCTTCGAGCCGCCCCCAGCGTTCGCCGCGGCAGCGCACGTGTCGGACGCTGCGGTCTACGAGCGCGCCGCGGCCGACCCGGAGGGTTGGTGGGCCGAGTGGGCCGCCCGGCTCCACTGGTTCGAGCCCTGGCGCGAGGTGCTGCGCTGGGAGCCGCCCCATGCCGAGTGGTTCGTGGGCGGCAAGCTGAACGCCGCCTACAACTGCCTGGACCGTCACCTGGATGGTCCGCGGCGGGATGCCCCGGCCATCATCTGGGAGGGTGAGCCCGGGGATACCCGCACGCTCACGTACGCGGAGCTCCACGAGGAGGTCTCCCGCTTCGCCAACGCCCTGAAGGGCCTGGGCGTGGCGAAGGGTGACCGCGTGGGCATCTACCTGCCCATGATCCCCGAGGCTGCCGTGGCCATGCTGGCCTGCGCGCGCATCGGCGCGGCGCACTCCGTGGTCTTCGGCGGCTTCTCGGCCGAGAGCCTGCAGGATCGGCTCGTGGACGCCAGCGCGAAGCTCCTCATCACCGCGGACGGCGGCTTCCGACGCGGCCGCGCCATGGGGCTGAAAGACGCCGCGGACGAGGCCGTGGCCGGGTCGCCTACCGTGGAACACGTGGTGGTGGTCCGCCGGGGCGCGGGGCTGGACGTGGACGTTACCATGGAGGAGGGCCGGGACCACTGGTACCACGAGCTGGTGGCCGACGCCAGCGCGGACTGCCCGGCCGAGGTCATGGACGCGGAGGACCTCCTCTTCATCCTCTACACCTCCGGGACCACCGGCAAGCCCAAGGGCGTGGTGCACACCACGGGCGGCTACATGACGCACGTCTACGCCACCACCAAGCTGGTGTTCGACCTGAAGGACACGGACGTCTACTGGTGCACGGCGGACGTGGGCTGGGTCACGGGGCACAGCTACATCGTCTACGGCCCCCTGGCCAACGGGGCCACCGCGCTCATGTACGAGGGCGCGCCGGACCACCCCGACCGGGGGCGCTTCTGGGAGCTGGTGGAGAAGTACGGGGTCACCATCCTGTACACGGCGCCCACGGCCATCCGCGCCTTCATGCGCTGGGGCACGCAGTGGCCCGCAGGCCACGACCTGTCCTCGCTCCGCCTGCTCGGCACCGTGGGTGAGCCGATCAATCCGGAAGCCTGGATGTGGTACCGGCTGCACATCGGCGGTGACCGCTGCCCCGTGGTGGACACGTGGTGGCAGACGGAGACGGGCGGCATCATGATCACGCCGCTGCCCGGCGTCACGGTCGCCCGCCCCGGCAGCGCCACGGTCCCGTTCCCCGGCGTGTCCGCCACCATCCTGGACGCCGCGGGCAAGGAGGCCTCGGCGGGGTATCTGGCTTTGACGCGCCCGTGGCCGGGGATGCTGCGCACCATCTACGGGGACGATGAGCGCTTCCGCGCCACCTACTGGTCACGCTGGGAGGGCATCTACTTCCCGGGCGACGGCGCCAAGCGTGACGAGCACGGCAACTACTGGATCCTGGGGCGCGTGGATGACGTACTGAACGTGGCGGGACACCGCATCGGCACCATGGAGGTGGAGAGCGCGCTCGTGTCGCATCCGTCCGTGGCGGAGGCCGCGGTGGTGGGGCGCGCCGACGATCTGAAGGGCCAGGCCATCGCGGCCTTCGTGACCCTGAAGGAGGGCGTGGAGGCCACCGAGGCGCTGCGCCAGGAGCTGAGGCGACACACGGCCGACAAGATCGGCGCCATAGCGCGGCCCGATGACATCCTGTTCGCGGCCGACCTGCCCAAGACGCGCTCTGGCAAGATCATGCGGCGCCTGCTCAGGGACGTGGCCGAGGGGCGCGCGCTGGGGGACACCACCACGCTGGCCGATCCCGCGGTGGTGGCCCGCCTCAAGGACGAGTACGAAGCAAAGGAAGGCTGAGCCATTGCCCAGGAACTTTTCGTGAGCGGGGGTGAGGGCGGCGCGGCGGCGCTGCGCGTGCCTCCGCGGCCCGACGCGGCCACGCTGGAACGGCTCGTGGACACCGTGGAGACGGTCTTCCACGGCAAGCGGGAGGTGGTGCGCCTGGCGCTGGCCGCCCTCCTGGCACGGGGCCATATCCTCTTCGAGGACATACCCGGGGTGGGCAAGACCACGCTGGCCCGGGCGCTCTCCGCGGCTCTGGGCCTGGGGTTCCGGCGCGTGCAGTTCACAAGCGACCTTCTTCCGTCCGACATTCTGGGCGTATCCCTCTTCAATCCTCGCACCGGCGCCTTCGAGACGCGGCGCGGGCCGGTCTTCACCCAGATCCTGGTGGCGGACGAGATCAACCGCGCCCCGCCGCGCACGCAGAGCGGTCTGCTGGAGGCCATGCAGGAGGGCAGCGTCACCATCGATGATGCTACCCATGCGCTGCCGCGGCCGTTTCTGGTGATGGCCACGCAGAACCCGCTGGAACACCATGGCACCTACCCGTTGCCCGAGAGCCAGCTCGATCGCTTCCTGCTGCGCCTCACCATCGGCTACCCGGACGAGGCGGCGGAGCGGCGCATCCTCACGGAGTCGGTGGGGATGGACGAGGGCGTGAGCCGGCTGGAGCCCGTGCTCGGCCCCGATGCCGTGCTGGCCCTGCAGGCGGAGGTGGAGCGGGTGCACGCCGCGCCCGCGGTGGTGGATTACCTCATGGCGCTCACGCGGGCCACGCGCGAGCATCCGGACCTTGCCATGGGCGCCAGTCCGCGCGGCGCGGTGGGGCTCTTCCGTGCCGCGCGGGCCATGGCCCTGCTGGATGGGCGCGACTACCTCCTGCCCGATGACGTTCGGTGGGTGGCCGTACCGTGCCTGGCGCACCGGATCCTCCCCGCCGGCGCCGGGGCCGCCACCGCGGAGGCGCACGAGCTGGCGGCGGACGCGGTGCGGGAGATCCTGGAGCGGCTGCCCGTGCCGGTGTAGTGTCTCCTCCCGCACCGAAGCCGAGCGCCAGAGCATCCGCGATGGCCGGCCTGGCGCGGCTCCGCCGCTGGCTCCGCCCCCCGCGGCGTCTGCGCATCCTCCGCCCCGGCTGGGCGCTCATCCTGGGCACCTTCGGCGTGGGGTTCGCCACCCTCAACACCGGCAACAACCTGCTCTACCTGTTGCTGGGCACCCTGCTCGGCGTCATCGGCGTGAGCGGTTGGCTCTCCGAGCGGGCCATCACCGGGTTGGAGGTGCACCGGCGGCTGCCGCGCGCGGCCACCGCCGGCGAGCCGGCCCGCCTGGTCTATACCGTGAGGAAGCGCACGGGCCGCCTGGCCAGCGCGGCGCTGGAGCTGCGGGAGGCGGGTCACACCGGCGGGGCGGTGGTGCCCTTCGTGGCCCCCGGCCAGGAGGTCACGGTGCGCCACCTGGCCACCTGGGAGCGGCGGGGCATCGTGCGGTTGGAGCACCTCGTGGTAGCCACCGCCTTCCCGTTCGGGCTGTTCGCCAAGGAGCGCGACGTGCAGCTCCCCGGTACGCTCGTGGTCTGGCCGCGCACCGACCGCGCCGTAGCGTGGCCGCGCGCCGCGGCGGCACGCGGCGCCGCCACCCGCCCCGCGCCCGCCCGCATGGCCACCGCCGCGCGCGGCGAGTTCCGCGGCCTGCGGGCCTACCGCCCGGGCGACGACCCCCGCGACGTGCACTGGCCGTCCACGGCCCGCGCGGGCGAGCCCATGGTGCGCGAGCACGACCCCGAGGGCGGCGAGGGCCGCTGGATCGTGCTGGATGTGGATGCGCGCCCGGGCGAGCGGGCGGAAGCCGCGCTGGAGGTGGCCGCGGCGCTGGCGGCCGGGGCCGCCCGCCGCGGCGAGCGCTTCGGCCTGGCGGCGGGCACGGCGCGGCTGACGCCGGCGGCCGGGCAGGGCCAGCTGGAGCGCGCGCTGGATCTGCTGGCGGCGGTGCGCTTCCGTCCCGGCGCCGGTCCGCCGCGCCCTCCCGCCCGGCCGGAGCGCTGCCTGCTAGTGAGCGTGCGCGGCGGTCCGCCCGGGCCCTGGGCCGACCATCTGGGGCCATGAGGGGCGCACCATGAAGCTGGCCGAGCTGCATGGCCGCCTGGCCACGCTCCTCTCGCTGGCGGCGCTGCTGGCGTTCGTGAGCGGAGCGGGGCTGGACGCGCCCGCCTCGCTGCCGGTCCTGGCGCTCCTCCTGCTGGCCGCCGTGCGGCCGCCCGCCGAGCGCCTGGCGCGGCGCTTCGAGGCGCTCTGGCGCATCCTGGCCGTGGTGCTGATGGTGCGCGCCGCCTACTTCGTGCTCTTCGTGCCGGAGGACGTGGTCCTGCCCATGGTGGACCTGCTCCTGGTGCTGCTGGCCGCCGAGGCGCTGCGCCGCCACGACGTGGCGGGCCACGCACGCGTCTACGCCCTCTCCTTTGCCCTCCTGCTGGCCGCGGCCGCCTACCGGCCCAGCGTGCTCTTTGCCGTGGCGTTCGTGGCCTACGTGGTTCTGGCCACCCTGACGCTCACGGTGGGCCATCTGACACGCGCGGGTGCGGGCGGGACGCGGGTGCCGCGCCGCTACCTGGCCCACTGGGCGGCTTCGTCGGGGTTCGTGCTGCTGGGTGCCCTGGTGGTCTTTGCCGCCTTTCCCCGCGTGTCGCGGGGCTGGGTGTCGCGCAGCGCGCCGCCCGCGCGCAGCGTGGTGGGCTTCGGCGACCGCGTCAGCCTGGGGGAGCACGGTGCAACCCTGGAACCGGATCCCGCCGTGGTGCTGCGCGTGGAGTTTCCGGACGGTGCGCCGGGCCTCCCGTCGAGCCTCTACTGGCGGGGCCGCTCCTATGATCGTTTCGACGGCATCGTGTGGTCCCGGACGCCCCGCGCCGGCATCGACCGTGGCCCGCCGGTCCCGCCTGCCGGCGCGGACCCCGTGCGCCAGACCGTCTACGCCGCTCCGCTGGAGGTGCCGGTGCTCTTCGGGCTGCATCCGGTGTTGGTGATGGAGGCGCGCTCGCGCATCCGCGCGTTCCGGGAGCCCAACGGTGACTGGCGCTACGCGGGCGGGGCCGCACCGGTCTACGACGTGGTCTCGGCGGGCGGGCCGCCCGACCCTGAACGGCTGCGCATGGCCACGGCCGCCAGCCCGCCGGGCGGGCCAGCCTATGTGCAGCTGCCGCCGCTCTCCGGGCGCGTGCGGGAACTGGCGGATTCCTTGACCGCTGGCGCCGGCACGGACTACGACCGGGCGCTGGCCGTGCAGCGCTGGCTGCGCCGCGACTTTGCCTATACGCTGGAACTGCCCGCCACCGCGCGTCAGGCCACCCTCGAGTATTTCCTCTTCGAACGCCGCGCCGGCCATTGCGAGTACTTCTCCACCGCCATGGCCGTCCTGCTGCGGGCGGTGGGGCTCCCGACCCGGAACGTGAACGGCTTCCTGGGCGGCGAGTGGAATACCCTCGGAGGCTACCTGCTCGTGGACCAGAACCGCGCCCACTCGTGGGTGGAGGTGTGGTTCGAGGGCGTGGGCTGGGTGCCCTTCGACCCCACACCCGCCGGCGCGGGCCTGGCGGCGGGCGGCAGCCGCGGGTGGTTCGGTCCCCTCCGCTTCGTCATGGACGGCCTCGAACACCGCTGGGGCAAGTGGGTGCTGGACTACGACCTGGAGCGGCAGCTCGAGGTGGCCCGCCGGGCCGGCGACGCCTTCTCGCGCGCGCCGCGCGCCCCGGGGTCGGGGGCACCGCCCGGGCCACCCCCCTGGCTCATCCTGGGAGGGCTCCTGGCCGTGGCCGCGGGCGCGGTCCTGCTCCGCGCCCTGCTCGGCCGCCGGGATCCGCCAGGGGGACCCGCGCGCGCCTACGTGCGGCTCAGAAGGGCTTATGAGCGTGCCGGCTACCCCGCCGCCGAGCGGTCGCCGCCGCTGGCCTTCGTGGGCGCGCTGCGCACGCTGGACGCGCCCGGCCGGGAAGCCGCGGAGCGCGCCGTGCGCCGCTATGCGGCGGCCCGCTTCGGGCTGGCGGAGCTGGACGAGGCCGGGCGCCGGGCGCTGGCCGCCGACGTGGCGGAAGCCCGCAGCGCGCTCCGGCGGGCGCGGGCACGCACCACGGCGCGCTGAGGGGCGGCGGGCGGAGCGCGGGCGGGCGCGTTATGCGGCAGGCGGAGCGCGGGCGGGCGCGTTATGCGGCAGGCGGAGCGCGGGCGGGCGCGTCATGCGGCAGGTGGAGCGCGGGCGGGCGCGTCATGCGGCAGGCGGAGCGCGGGCGGGCGCGTCATGCGGCAGGCGGAGCGCGGGCGAGCGCGTCATGCGGCAGGCGGAGCGCGGGCACGCGCCTTATGCGGCAGGAGCAGCGCGGCGTGTGATAAGCGCCATACGCGTGGCCGGCTGCCGCGGCCGTTGCGCGTCTGGTGGCGATTATTGCTGTCGGAGCCGCACGCGCGGATGCGGGCTACGCGGTTGGGCGCCTGGTGGCAATTATTCGCACAGAACCCGCACGCGCGCGAATCGGTCGCACCGCATGCGCGTCTGGTGGGACGGACCAGGCTGCGCGCGGGGGGCGGGTGGGTCATGCGGCGAGCGGAGCGCCGCCGGGCGTGCGC
>Ga0214473_10008367_pt1 | contig 12227 bp, 4 predicted proteins | sample RVTome_7_FD_203509 | JGI IMG/M metagenome (GOLD analysis project Ga0214473, IMG submission 203509) | Soil microbial communities from uranium-contaminated site in the Upper Colorado River Basin, Wyoming, United States - RVT98D197 | ecosystem: Environmental > Terrestrial > Soil > Contaminated >... | reverse complement strand
CCGTACGTATGCTTGGAGGCGAGTGTCCGCTGCGCGCACTCGGCGACTTCAGCGGCCAGGCTTCGCCGGGTGCCAGCGGGGGCAGGCCGTGGTCGAGCAAGGACTCCGGCCCATACGCCAGGGCGCTCGTGTCGAAGTGCTCGACGAAGGACAGGTCGGTGGAGCCGTAATCGCGTTCGCGGGCGATCGGGGCGCCGTAGCGAACGGTGAGCTCCTCGAGGTCGCGTCCCCAACGCAGCATGCCGGTCACCACCGGCACCCGCGCCAGCAGGCGGGCCTCGACGTGCCGGGCGACGTGCTCGACCCAGACCTCACTTGCCGCGGTCAGCCACATCGGGTCCGAGATCCGCCAGAAGCGATCCGCATAGGCCTTCCGCTCGGGAGCGGTCAGGTTCCTCACCCGCTTGCGTTCGCCTGGCGAAAGGAGCCAGTCGAGTGCCGTGATGTGCTCCCGCTCCGCAGCCGGAACCCGCGCGAGCGCACGGCCGAACCGCACGGCTGCCGCGCTGTCATCGCCGGCCGCGTGCAGTGCGTATCCTGACAGCCAGTCACCCCATGCCGAGTCCGGCGTCTCCCGGGCGAAGGTCTCCGCCGCGGTTACTGCTTCGTCGCCCCGGCGCGCTTCTACGAGCAGTCGCACCAGTGGCCCGACCGCATCCAGGTCACCGGGCGAGGCCGAGTGGAAGGTGCGCAGGGAAGCCAGCGCCCGTTCCCTCGCCTCACCGACCTCCGCGCGCTCAGGCCGTCGGGGCGGTTTGCTCGCACTGTCGAACGTCAGGCAGAAGCGGCCCACAGTCTCATCGCAGTGCCCGCCGCGGGCGACCCAGGTACCCGGTGCCAGCCAGCGGACGGTACGCTCGTAGCCAGCCTCCGCCGCGCGGGCAGCGCGCCGCAGGGACTCGGGCGGCCCCTGCGCGGCGGCGGAGCTGCCGGCCATCAGTCCGAGAGCCAGCAACGCCAGCAATCGCATGCGCTTCAATGGAACCAATCTTGCGCACGACGGGTCGATATCCCCCTGGACACGCGTTGCAGCATTGATTGGGAGGCCGGCATGGGTCGCGAGCAACCGGGCGCCATCATCGTCGATCAGCTGAGGGACCGCGTTGTCACTGGTATCTTTCTCGGCAACTGGCGCCCAGGAGAACGGCTGCCGAGCATACGCGACGTGGCCGAGGCGGAGCGCGTGGACCGGAAGACGGCCGCGGCCGCCTACCGCCGCCTCGAGGAGGAAGGGCTCGTTTGCGTGCGGGCCCGATCCGGCGTCTACCTGAAACCCGATGGCGGCCCCCGCCTCATGGGACCGCTCGAGCGGCTTCATCTGCGCTGGCTTCGCAACACGTACGAGGGCGGCCGTGACCTGGGGTTGGACACGCCCACCATGCTCCGCTTGCTGAATGCGATCGCCGAGGTGGAGGCCACGCCGGTCCCGGTCATCGATGCCGATACCGCGTTCGCGGAACAGATCGCGGAGGAGCTTCGCACGCGCGGCGGGATCAGGGCTGCCGCCTACGGTCCCGCGCGGGCTGAGGAGGCGTGCCGCGGCGCCAGTTTCGTAGTGACCACACCGTTCCATGCCCGCACCGTTGCCGATGACGCGCTTCAGGTCGTGGAGACCACCCTGTCCACTGAGCTGCTCGAGGCTCTGCGCCGCACCCTGCAGCGAGGCCGGGCCCTGATCGTGGTGCCTACCGAACTGCTCGCAGCCAAGCTGCGGCGCGGCATTGCGCAGGGGCAACTTCCCGTACCTCACGCGAACGCCACTGTCATTGCATGGCAGGAGGGCCTGGACCTCGCCACACCAGCGTCAGGGGTTGAAGCCGCCCTCGTCTGGCCGGGAGCTGCCCTCGGGGCAGCACAGCAACTGGCGCACATTCCCAGCGAGCGCCCACGCCACGTCCTGTCTGAAGACTGCATGCGCCGGGTGCGACTGGCCACCCTCGATTCGGCCATGCGCAGGCTGAACGGGTCGGCCGATTCGGTGCAGGTGCTCAGTATGCCCACCGGCGACGGAACTCGGCGTAGAGTTGCTGCTGAGATGGCCGCCCGGGCGGCAAGGCCGCGCCAATCCCTCTGAGCAGGCGGGCGCGGTTGAGGGGCTCGACTCCGAGCTCCAGCGCCTGGCGCGGGTCGATGGCCCATTCCAGGCGCACCGCCCAGCTGCTGGCCGACGCTCCGGCGTCGCCCAGCAGTGCGTTCAGCCCGGACTCCACCGTCAGGAAGAAGTCGTTCGCGACCTGACGGCCCAGGACGAAAGTAGGTGTGGTGAGGCCGCCGAAGCCCTGCCCGAAGCGGACCTGGAACAGATCGAGTTGCAGGCCCAGGTTGCTGGATAGCGCACGCTCCAGCTCGAGCCCCGCCACTTCGGCCACGCCACCGAAGAACGCCTGCTCGAAGACCATTCCACCAGTGGTCGCAAAGGTCTCTCCCAGCGCCAGCGTGCGCCTGCCGAACAGCAGGAAGCTCAGCAGCTCGGACTCCGGGATGTTGGGAGCATCGGCGCTGGCCAGAGCCAGCCTGGGGACTTGCGCGCTGCCCGTGATCCGGACCTCCACCTCCACCCTCCTGCCATCCGGGTCCAGCACGATCCGACGGGCAGTGATGTCGATTGCCGGATTGGGTTCCGGCGACCCGAGGAAGCGCACCTGGGAGCGGATGATCTCGAATCGCCGGACGATGGGTCCGGCAGCCAGTGTGTAGGTGCCCCGCTCCCCTGTCAGGGTTCCGGTCAGGCGCAGCTCATCCCCGGTCTTGTCGATCGTGATGTCACCCACCAGCTGCAGAGTCGCATCGAACGCTTCCACCCAGGCGCCCTCACCGAAGGTGGCTCGCAATCCCTCGATACGAGCATTGGTCGCCCAGCTCCCGCCCCGTCGAACCCCGAATTCACGGCCGAGCACGGGTGCCGGGTCGATCGCGTCGAGGTATTCCGGGACGAAACTGGTGCCGAGCTGCGGCATCGCGAGGTATCCATCACGAATCACTACCCTTCCGGTCACGACCAGCGAGTTCAGTTCGCCTGACACCGTCACGCTGCCGGTGAACCCGGCATCCGGGTGCTCGTCCACGCCGATCGGCTGGAATCCATCGAGTTCCGCAGCAACCTGCACGACCGGCCGGTCGAGCTCCTCGAAGGTGACTGTCCCGTTCATTCGCGCCCAGCCACCGCGATGCACTCGCAGGTCCCGGATTTCGGCAGTGCGACCACCGAACGAGACGGTGCCAGCAACACTGTCGAAGCCCTGGTTGAGCTCCGGAATGTCCAGGCGGCCATCGCTGAGGTTGAGGTCTCCGGAGAGCCTGGGATCCGCGACCGTACCTTGCAGCGCCACCGTGCCGTCGATCATGCCCGCCAGGTTGCGCACCCGCGGCACCAGCAGGCCGAAAGGTCGCAGCGATGCGCGCTCCGCCGTGACCGTTGCATCGAGCACTGCGCCCTCGGCCAAACCAAACTCGAGCGAATCACCAAGCACGACCCGGAGTGGCAGGGTGCCACGAACTTCAAGACGCCCGCCGGCCGAATCGAACGCCGCCGTAAGCTCAGTGCGGGCAGCGCCGCCAGCGTAATCGATGCTGCCCTCCACCCGGCCGAGCGCGACGCCTTCGATAGTGCCCTGCTCCAGCCGGAACGTTCCCTGGATGCTGGGCGAGGCACCCGGCGGTCGGACCGACATGTCAGCCCACAGGCGCCCGGTCACCACACGGTCCCGGCCCAGCAGATCCTGGAGCTGGTCCAGCGGCAGGTCCGCGGCCGTGAGCCGGGCATCCAGCCGGGCCAGCGGCAGAAGTCGGCCCTCCACCGACACCGCACCGGAGGTTCGCGCATTCCGCAGCAGCAGGCCAGTTACCTGGACACCATCCTGGCCGCCCCAGTCGAGCCGGGCTGGCGACTGCAGCTCCCAGCGGCCTTCTGGCAGATCGAACCAGCCCTGCCGGAGCAGAAGGGACCGGGCACCATCGGGCGGGATGCTACCATCAGCCTGCAACACCACCTGGCCGCCACCGGTGTGTTCCCCGCGGACCTCGAAACGCAGGTCCGACGCAGCCAGCCGCGCGCTTGCCACCAGCGACGCATACGTACCCGCGCCCGCAGTGGTAATGCCCTCACCTGTGAGCCGCACATCCGCATCTGACGGCGATCCGGCAAGCGTGAACCGGTATGTGCTCTCGAGCCTGGCAGCACCCCACCGGCCAGCGCGCAAGCCCGTGCCCTCGAGCGTACCCTCGAAGCGAAGGCTGTCGAGCGGACCTGCGATCGTGCCTGCGGCGTTCAGCGAGCCGGCGGCCGTAGAATCGGCGGCCTTTGGCAGGTACGGCCCGAACGGAGCCAGATCGGCCATCGCCATCTGGTAGTTCAGACCGCCTGAGACCGGCTCGATGAAGCGCCAGTTCCCATCGAGTGCCGCCGTCGCGCCGGCCAGCCGCAAGGAGAGCGCGTTCAGCTGCAGGGACCCGGCACCGACCGCCGCAACCGCCGCAATGGTGTCACCCGCCGCCGCCTGCCAGCCGCTGAATCTGCCATCGAGGCGCAAATGCGCATCCGCGGTGGCCGGCTCGAAACCCCGGCCGGCCGCCGCAAACTGAGCATTCAGCACCACCGGTGGCGCGGGCGTGGCCAGGATGGACTGCAGATCGATACCGACCAGACGACCCGCGATGTCGTAGCGCGGTACGCTATCCGTGAAGTCCAGCGTACCGCCCAGGGTGGTCAGACCGGTGCCCAGCTCGACCCGGGCCTCCACCCGGAGCGGGGCCTTGGAGGGGGCCCCGTTCAGCACCAGGGTCCCGCTGGCCCGACCACCAAGGGGAAGGCCGGGAATGAGCCGCCTGAGTTCGCCCAAAGGCACCTCGGTCAGCTCAGCCCTCAGATCCCTCATCGCGAGACCCGCGCTTGTCAGACTCACCTCGCCGGCGACCCGCGTGCTGAATCGTTGGTTGGCACTGTCAGCCAGAAACCCGGCTGCGACATCCACCCGGATGGCGGACCCGGGACCCTGAACCGTGCCGGTCAGCCTGCCGCGGTAGGGCAACGCGCCCGTGATCGGTTCCAGGAGCGACAGGGCCAAGTCCTGGAGCCGGAGGTCCACCTGCTCGACCGTGAAACGGCTGGGCCCCGCCTCGGCCGCCAGGCTTCCCGTGAGGCGGGATTCACCGGCTGCCAGGGACAGATCTGTGATTCGGATTGCTGTGCCATCGCTCCCCGCTGGCGCAAGCGCGAATCCGAAACGAGCTGTCCCTTCGTCCGGCACGTGCTCAAGTGCAAGGAAATCGAGGTCGGCGAGACGCACCGCCGGGACAGTCCCCGTCGCACTGAGACCATAGCCGAACCCGCCCGGATCCCACACACCCGAGACCCGCTCCAGTCGGGTCCCCGCGACCGTCAGGACGGCCACGTCGAATTGGGTGGTGGCTGATGGGAACGACAGCTGCCCCCGCTCGCCTGTGATCGAGAACGTCCGTTCCCGGCCCGCCACCGAAAGGTCGGCGCTTGCGCTCGTCAACTCCAGACGAGGAGCCGGCAGACCGGGCGATGAAAGCTCCACGTCCGCCAGCTGCGCTTCCACATCACGGAGGGCAAAACCGGTCTGCGGCATGTCTACGCCCACACTGCCATCGACCAGGCGCAGATTGGAGATCAGGAACGTGACCTCCCGCTCCGGCTCACCCACCGGTTCCGCCAGCAGTCCCGCCAGCGGCCGCTCGTAATTCCAGCGACTACCGTCGGTGATCAGCTCGAGGCGAGGCTGCTGCAGCACCACGGCGTCGAGCACGATGTCCCGGCGGTTCGCGGCGCTGGCATCGATCCTCGCCGTAACGGCTGGGGCGCTCACGAACAACCGCCCGGTTCCTGGTTCGCGCCAGACCACGTCGCGAGCCTTGAGATTCAGCCAGCCGCTCAGTGGCCGTCGTTCGATCGGGCGAGCCTCGAGGCCTTCGGCCACCTGCCTGCCGAACGCTCCGACGATGGCCCCCGGCCCACCAGATGCGGCACCGGCCGCGAACGGCCCCGGCATCCAGGGGCCCCGAGCCCAGACCAGAATCACCAGCAAGGCGGTGATCATGCCCGAGACGATCCCGGCTGCCGCGAGCCGCCACTCCCCGGCTGGAAACGCGCGCGACACGTCAGAACGCCTGGCCGACAGCAAGGTGAACGCGCAGTCGCTGCAGGAAGCCGGGAGCCGCAGTCGGGCGGTTGGTGCCCACCCGCGTGATCGCTCCGGTGCTGTCCGTAAGCAGCAGCGGTCCGTCCGGCCGGCCGTACGGATTGTGGGCGATGTCGAGACGTACCGGCCCCACCGGCGTCTGCAACCTGAGCCCCACGCCAGGCGTCAGTTTCCAGTCCTGGCTCCGCAGGTCCCAGAGGCTGCCACCGCCCACTGCGCCCCCGTCGAGGAAGGCCGCCAGCCCCACCAGTCGGCGCAACACCGGGGATGGCATTCGCAGCTCGAGGCTCGCCACCGCCAGCGAGGTCCCGCCCGTCGGAATGAAAGTTGCCTCGATAGGGACGGTGTCGCCATCAGTTTCAACCCTCACCGAATCCGCCACCCAGACCCCGCTTCCCAACTCGTTACGGTCGAATCCCCGGACACTGCTGGCACCGCCGGCGTAGAACCGCTCCTCCGGAGGCAGGAAGTTCCCGTCCGGGTTGAGCGTCGCACTCCGGAAGAAGTTGCCCAGGCGCACCACGGCTGCCGCCACCCAACCGCGAGCCACCGTCCGGTACGCCGCTGCCTCGCCGGTCCAGCGGACGAACTCGACCTCCGATGCCAGCCGGGGCGAGGCCCAGACCACTCCGGCTCGAAGGGTGAAGCCACGGGTGGGGTTCAACGGCAGGTCCGTTCGGTCGTGGGAGAAGCTCAGGCTCAGATCGTTGCGTGTCCTGGCCCGAGCCAGCGAGTCCGCGATTTCCGGCTCGCAGAACCGGAACGCGGCGCAAAACAGGGCAGGGGAGGCCTTCGTGGATCCTCGCTCCGCCTCGAGGGAAGCGCCGAGGAAGGTCCGGTCTGCGAGCCGGCGGGTGACCCCCAACCGCGCGCCCAGCGCCTCCCGCTGGTATACTTTCGGCTCCGAGAGTCGCTCGGCGTAGATGTTGGCCGACAACCGGTTCCGCGGGCTGAGGAAATACGGCTGGCTCAGGTCCGCCGAGACCCGGTAGTCGAACAGGTTCGTGATGGTGTCGCCGAGCACCGACTGGCACAGACGTCCACCCGACCCCAGCCTGAATGGTTCCCCCGTCCCGATCTTGCTCACGGAGCCGAAGAGGGCGAGCCGGCGGGCACCGCCTCCGAAGCTCCGGCTTACCCACTGCGCCTCCGTCCTGAGACACTCCTCAGTGCCGAAACCGACCGCCGCGTCCACCTGATGGACCGGCGCCTCCGCCAGCTGCACCGCAACCGTCGCCGTGGCGCTGTCGCCGGGCACCGCCTGCAGCGAGTCCGGCGCCACTCCGACCGCTGCGATCTGCACCAGCTCGAGGTCATACAGGTTGCGCTGGCTTTCGACGAGGGACGAGCGGCGAAGCAGATCACCTGGACGAAACGTCAACTGCCGCAATGCGGCGCGGCGGCCCAGGTGCTCTGCACCACTCACCAGGATCGAATCGACAACCACTTGCGGCCCCGGCACCGCTACCAGTGTGGCTACTGCGGTGTTATCGATGGTATCCACCGAGAAATTGCGGAGCACATCCGCATAGGCATGCCCACGGGACGCGAGCGCTCGCCGGACCTGCTCCCAGGCTACCGCAAAACGCCCCAGGTCGAAAATCGAACCCGGCCGCAGCGGGAGCCGCTCCTCCAGCGAGTCTGCATCCAGGATCCCGTCCACACCCTCCACGTCCAGCACGTCCAGGATGATCGGGTCCCCCCGCTGGATCGCAAAGGTAATCTCGACGCCGCCGCCATCCGGCTGGACTTCGGGTGAGACCCGGGTGCCGAAGTAACCGGCGGCCCGGTAGAAGCGGGCGAGCGAGGCGACGTCTGCGCGCACCTGTTCCGGGCTCAGCCGGTGCTCCTGCCGCCCCCAGTTCGTCAGCGGCAGACACACCGGGATGCCCAGGAAACCGCAGCGGGATGGCTGAGTCGCGATCAATGTCTCCAGGGTGTCGCGGGAAAAGGGCGAGGCGCCGGAGAACCGGACCGCCTCGATCCGCGCTCCTGAATGCTCCACAACGGCCGGGTACAGCTCCGCAGTGCTGGCCCGCGCCGTACAACCGGCTACCATCACTGCCAGCACCGGCCACAGACACGCTGAACCGCCCGGCGCCCCGGCTGCGAGCCGGTCTCCCACTCCTCTCCTCATTGATCTCCGCCCCACTCAACGCAAACGCCAAGCCACCTGCCTGAGCAACCGATCATTGACCGACCACTGCCGCGCGTTGACGGGTGGGTCAGGGATTGACCGCTACCCTGGTACCTCCGCCACCTCCACGCGTTGACTGGTACTACTGCAAACGCTAGCTTTTTGTGCTGTTCCACGGCTAGACTTGGCTCCCGCCCGCGCCGTCGTTGCGGTTGCGGGCGTGACTTTGCGGGAACCCGATACAGGCGGCTGTTCACTCATGACCCGACACCCAACGGCCCGGCGGGTCCACCGGCCGGATGCCTCAGGCGACGACGCCTTTGTAGCCAATGTCCTCGAGACTTCCGTCTGGGCGCGCGAACACGCGCGGGGTCTGCTGATAGGCGGCGCGGTGGTCGCCGCGATCGCGCTCGTCGCCGCCTTCTACGTCAGTAACCGGCGTTCGCGGGAAGAGCGAGCCACCACCGAGCTGACGCCCATACGTGCGCTCGTTCAGGCCGGTCAGACCCAACAGGTCATTCCCCGCCTCGAAGCTTTCCTGGGCAGTTACGGCGGTACCCAGCCCGCCACCGAGGCGCGACTGATGCTCGGACAGCAGTATCTGACCAGCGGCCAGGCACAGAAGGCGATCGAAACGGTCGCTCCGATCGGCGACGACTTCGACGATCCTGAGGCCGTGAACGCCGCCTCCCTCCAGGCTGCCGCCTATGAGGCGATCAAAGAGCCGCACCGCGCCGAGGAAGTCCTGCTCAGGGTTGGAGAAGCAGCGCCCTACCTCTACCAGAAGCACGACGCCCTCGACAACGTCGGGAGGCTTCGCATGGCACGCGCAGACGCCGCCGGCGCGGCGGAAATCTACCAGCGGCTGCTGGACGCTACGCCGGATAACAACCCTGCTCGCCAGGTTTGGCAGTTCCGCCTCGCGGAAGCTCGCGCCGCACAGCTCGCAAAGCAGGGAAGCTGACCTTCAGCGAAGCCCCAGCCGCCTCTTCAACGGCGCCGTGAGCGACTGCCTGACGGCGCCGTAACCGCGCCAGGGGTCGGCTCCCGACTCTAGCCGCGCCGGGACGGTCTCAACCGTGAAGCTCCGCGGATCAACACCACGCCGCAACTCCTCCCAGGAAACCGGCGTGGATACCGGCGCACCCGGCCTCGCCCGCGTGCTGTAGACTTCGACCGCCGTCGCGCCTCGCGTGTTCCGCAGATAATCGAGCAACAGGCGGCCCTTCCGCCGGGACTTCGACAGCTGCAGCGTGTACCGGTCCGGACTCGCGGCCGCCACAGTGGCCACCACGGCCCGCGAAAACTCTCGAACTTCCTCCCACCCCGTACGACGCACCAGTGGAACCACCACGTGTAATCCCTTGCCACCAGTGGTCTTCACGAAACACTCCAGCCCAAGCTCTCCGAGCAGCGCCCTGATCTCATATGCCGCTTGAACTGTATCATCCCAAGTGACTGTGGGATCAGGATCTATGTCCAGCGTAACACGGTCCGGGCGTTCCAGATTGTCTGATCGTGAGTTCCACGTGTGCAGCTCCAGGGCGCCCAACTGGACCACGGCCAGCACACCTGCAATGTCATCCACGGCGCCGTAGTCACGCGCCCCACTGGACTCCTTCACACGGATGCGGCGAACGTGCGGCGAGTCCGTTTCCCCCATATGTTTCTGGAAGAAACAGTCGCCGGTGTGTCCCTGGGGGCAGCGTACCAGGGTCAGCGGCCGCCCGTTGATGTGCGGGATGATCCAGTCGGCGATGGCCAGATAGTACTGCGCCACCGCCTCCTTGGTCAAACCACGCTCGGGGTACAGCACCTTGTCCGGATTGGACAGGCGCACCCCGCCTATTTCCGTCTCCCGGCGAGGTTTACGCGATGGCTCCGCCGTTTGCGCCACCGGTTTGACGCCAGGCAAGGGGGCATCGGCCGCCCCGGCTGGACGCTCCAGCCGCACCCTTTCCGGCGCAATGTCCTCACGCATTCCGCGGTAGCTCGGGTGGCGCAGCACGCCGTCCGAGGTCACCTCCGTAAATGCAACCTGTATCACCAGTTGCGGCTCGACCCAGTGCACCCCTCGGAGCCGGGCACCACTCCCGGGCCCTGGTCCGACGGTTGGCGTCTTCCGTTCCGCCGGCCGCAGCTGCGTGTGAAGCCTGCGGAGTGTCTCGGCACTGAACCCGGTCCCAACCTTGCCCCGGTAGACCAGCTCCTCACCTTCATACGTAGCAACCAGGAGCGCGCCCAGGTCCTGGCGCGAGCCGGCGGGCTCCGTGTAGCCAACCACCACGAACTCCTGCTCCCGCTGGCACTTGACCTTCACCCACTCGGTGCTGCGACCCGCCCGGTAGCGGCCCGTGAGACGCTTGCTCACAATGCCTTCCAGCCCCGCGCCACAAGCCTGCCGAAAGAACTCCGCGCCCTGGCCCACAACGTGGTCGCTGTATTGCAAAGGGGAACTGTCACCAGTCTCCGGCGAGATCAACGCATGTAGCGCCTCTTTCCGCGCATCTTGTTGCACACCAACAAGATCCAGCCCATCCAAGTGGAGCAGATCGAACCCGTAATAGCGCAGGTCCGATCGAATGCCAGCGTTCTGCAATGCCTGGAAGCTGCTCCGGCCATCCGCCAGCTGCGCTACCAGCTCGCCGTCCAGCAACGCAACTTGCGCGTCGAGCCGTTCGATCGCCGTTGCCACCGCCGGAAACCTCTCAGTCCAGTCGTTACCGTTCCGCGTCCAGAGCCGGGCACGGCCGTTCTCGAGCCGCGCCAGGATCCTGTACCCATCGAACTTCAGCTCGTGAAGCCAACCATCGCCCGCCGGTGGATGCTTCACCAGCGTTGCCAGTTGCGCCTGCGGAACCGCTGGCAGGGCGCCGGGCCGCGCACCGGCGAGGGTAAGGCGCATTTCACCTGCCGCGCCCGCACGCTTCCTGTCCGATATCGCCACTTTCTTCGCTCGCGCCATACCGCCCGATCCTCCGGTCAAGAGCCTCACTGGCCCAGCTGCCGCGGGCCGCACGTGCAACGCGCGTTCCAATGCCGCACGGCCTGAGAATCGCCGCGGGCCCCACTTCGTATAATATACGTTATGTAAACTTGGGCGGTGGATAACTCAGCCGGAATCCACAGAAAGCCCCGGACCAAGCCTCGAGGTTGCCACCCCTGCCCTCCACCGATCCCTCCGCCGCGACAGCCGCTGCCTGGTCCGGGCGCGCCGCCCCGGGCTAGCGGCACTTGCGCGGAGGAGCGGAAGTTCGGGCCACGCGGGTGTCCCGTGGTCGGTTGTGGAAAGCGGCCGGTAATCCGCGTTAAGTGTTGCGGCTCAGGTGGCTGTTATTGCGAGGGTTAGGGCTGTTCACCGGATGGCGATTCGAGCCCGTCATTGGCATGTTTGAGTTGGTGTCTGATCGCGTCGAGGATGGCGGTCGTGGCTGCTGGGAGGGCCGCTTCGCGCTCCCGTCTGTCGTCGATTTGCGGAAGCGAGAAAGGCTTGCCGAAGCTGACGCAGATCCTGCCGCGATGGGGTTTGCGGTCCCAACGCGGCCAGACGTCGTAGGCGCCGGCGATGGCGCATGGCAGGATTGGCACTCCGGCTTTGAGGGCGATTCTGACGGTTCCGAGTCTTGGCGGCTGGATTTGCCCATCCCACGACCGCTCGCCCTCGATGTAGATGGCGACCGGGAATCCCTGTTCCAGTCTGCGGAGGGTGATGCGGACCGCCTGTGGGTCTACCTGGAAGCGGCGGACCGGGTAGCCGTAGCAGTGGGTGATGATGCGGCCAATGACTGGCGTCAGGAACTGGGTGCTCTTGGCCATCGCGTGCATTGGCCGGGGGCAGAGGCTCTGGATCAGCATGGGATCCATCGCGCTCTGGTGGTTGGCGATCAGCAGGAATGGCCCCTGGCCCGGGATATTGGCGCGTCCCAGAG
>Ga0214473_10008366_pt1 | contig 12227 bp, 6 predicted proteins | sample RVTome_7_FD_203509 | JGI IMG/M metagenome (GOLD analysis project Ga0214473, IMG submission 203509) | Soil microbial communities from uranium-contaminated site in the Upper Colorado River Basin, Wyoming, United States - RVT98D197 | ecosystem: Environmental > Terrestrial > Soil > Contaminated >... | reverse complement strand
AGTGGGAGAAGGATGTTGAAAACGATGTTAAATTTGTTAAGTCATCCCAAAATTACATGCTAAATCAATCACCCAGTGGGTGAAAAAGTTCAAAAAATTTATCCCTTCCCAATTGCGACGCAGCCTCCGAGGGGGAGAGGGGTAAATAATAATTTCCCTCCCCCTCGATGGGGGAGGGTTAGGGTGGGGGTGGCAAGATGTCAATACTATAAGATTGTGCGATCATTTACGGGGGTGACACATGGAACGATACATCTGTATTCATGGCCATTTTTATCAGCCCCCGAGAGAGAACGCGTGGCTTGAGGAGATCGAACTTCAGGACTCGGCCTATCCTTACCACGACTGGAATGAGAGGATTGCGGCAGAGTGTTATGGTCCGAACACCGCCTCACGGATTCTCGATGCTGACCAAAAGATCACTGATATCGTTAATAATTACTCGAAGATCAATTTCAATTTTGGCCCGACTCTCCTTTTGTGGATGGAGAAGCACAGGCCGGATGCCTATCAGGCTGTTCTCGAAGCAGACCGCCTGAGCATGGAGAGATTCTCCGGCCATGGATCAGCCATTACACAGGTGTACAACCACATGATCATGCCCCTGGCCAATAGAAGGGACAAGTATACCCAGGTCTTTTGGGGAATAAAAGATTTTAAAAAACGATTCGGGAGAGCTCCCGAGGGGATGTGGCTCCCGGAGACCGCAGTCGATCTGGAAACCCTCGAAGTCCTGGCAGACCTTGGAATAAAGTTTACGATTCTTGCCCCCACACAGGCCAAAAGGGTAAAGAGAATGAAAAGAGGCGCCAAGTGGCAAGAGGTGAGCGGCGGCCGGATTGATCCCACCACCGCGTATCGCTGTATCCTCCCTTTCGGGAAAGGAATCAACCTCTTCTTTTATGACGGGCCCATCTCTCAGGATATTGCTTTCGGGGGATTGCTGAAAAGCGGAGAGACCCTTTCACAGCGGCTACTTTCCGCCTTTACCGACAATCGGGACTGGCCCCAGATCGTCCATATCGCGACCGATGGTGAAACATACGGTCATCACCACCGCTACGGAGATATGGCGCTTGCGTACGGCCTTCATTTCATTGAGAGCCAGCATCTCGCAAGGATTACAAACTACGGGGAGTACTTAGAAATGCATCCTCCCACCCAGATCGTCGAGATTCATCAAAATTCGTCGTGGAGCTGCATTCATGGAGTAGGGAGATGGAAGGATAACTGCGGATGCAACTCAGGGATGCACGGGGGATGGAATCAGGCCTGGCGAAAGCCGCTCAGGGAGGCGATGGATTGGCTTCGGGATGCAATGATTCCGCTGTTTGAAAAGAAGGGCGCCGAGGTTCTGATCGATCCGTGGAAGGCGAGAGACAATTATATTGAGGTCCTCTTAGACAGGACGCCGGAAAATGTGGAGGGTTTCATCGGGCGAAATGCGTCGAGACCCCTTACGAAAGAGGAGAAGGCAGGGGCCTTAAAGCTGCTTGAAATGCAGAGGAACGCCATGCTCATGTTTACGAGCTGCGGCTGGTTTTTCGATGAGATCTCCGGCATCGAGACCACACAAGTGCTTCAGTATGCGGCCCGTGCGATTCAACTTGCGGAAAACTTGATGGGCGTCCCTTTGGAAAAGGACTATCTCCAGAGGCTTGAGGGCGCCCGGAGCAATATCCCGGAGTTCAAGCATGGCGCAAAGATATACGAAATGTTTGTCAAGCCTGCCATGCTTGACCTTCTCAGGGTAGGTGCTCACTATGCCATTTCTTCCCTTTTTAAAGACTATCCCGATAAGGCGGGGATTTATTGCTATACGGCTGACAGGGAGGCTTACGAGAGAGTGGAAAGCGGAAAGTTGAGGCTCGCGACCGGGACAACTTGCCTTGCCTCGGAGATTACCGGGGACGAGGAAAAGATCAGCTTCGGCGTGCTCCACCTGGGGGACCATAACCTGAACGGAGGAGTCAGTAAGTTTGTGAGTCAAGAAGCCTTTTCGTTAATGCAGCAGGAAGTCAAGGGGGCTTTCGATCAAGGGGATGTCCCTGAAGTCATCAGACTGATGGATAAGCACTTCGGCACGAACAATTACTCCCTGCGGCATCTCTTCCGGGACGAGCAGAGAGAAGTTTTAACCGAGATTCTCAAGACCAATCTTGACGAGATGGAGGTTGCCTTCCGGGAGATCTGCGAAGAGAACTACCCCATCATGAGTTTCCTTCACTCACTGCAAATGCCGCTGCCCAAGCCCTTCACGACCGCTGCGGAGTATATTCTCAATTCAGACTTGGAGAAGGTCCTTAAGGCAGAAGAGCTCAACGGTGAAAAACTGGAGGGATTGGTCGAACATGCGAAAAAATGGTCCTTACAGATTGAAAAAGGAGTCATTGGGTTTGTCGCGACTTCCCGAATGAATGCGATGATGAGAAAGATTCGTGAAAAGCCGGAAGATGCGGGACTTTATCGGGAGATGGAGCGGGCGTTACAGCTGTTAATCTCCCTTTCTGCGGACCTTGACCTCTGGGAGGTCCAGAATGGTTACTTCACTATCGGAAAAGAGTTCTTCGCTCCGATGAAAGAGAAGGCCGAAGCAGGGGAAGAATCGGCAAAAGCGTGGATGGAAGCTTTTCAAGCCCTGGGTTCTCCTCTCCGCGTCAAGGTCCCGTAAAGTATCGGCTAACGGTCATGGCATGGTTCGATCCCGCGCTTCGCGGGACTCACCATGATCGGAAAAAACCGTTCGTCCTGAGGTTCTCGAAGGATGAACGGCCGCTCAGGACAGGATTCGGTAACGTTTTTCGTCTAAAGAAATTGACGTAACCGTCTGACGCTGGACGAAACGGGCTTCGTAACCGTAACCCTCACCAAAACATCCGGAGCATTTACATGGTTCAAAGATGTTCTTCGGGCATAGGGTTGGAAAGGTCGACATGAATAGACGGGGAAGCGGAATCTTGCTCCATCTAACCTCCCTGGCCTCCTCTTTCGGGATAGGGGACATGGGTCCCCAGGCTTACCGGTTTGCCGATTTTCTTTCTGAAACCGGGCAGAGTTTTTGGCAGATCCTCCCGTTGAGCCCGACGAGCCTCGCCCATGGAAATTCCCCGTACAGCACCCTATCCGCCTTTGCCGGCAATCCCCTTCTTATCAGTCCTGAATTCTTGGTGAGGGATGGTTTTTTATCAAAGCCGGATATTGACAAGGCCCCCTCTTTCTCCAAAGAGAGTGTCGATTTCCTTCATGTTACAACTTATAAGAAAGTTCTCTCTCGACTCGCTTACAGAAATTTCCAGGCCGGAGAGAAAGACTCGGAATTTGACTTCTTCTGCCGGGAAAACTCCTGGTGGCTCGACGACTATGCCCTTTTCAGAGTCATCCAAGACCGTTCTGGCGGAAAGAGTTGGAACAAATGGCCGGCAGGGATCAGAGACAGAAAACCGAAAATGATTAAACAGTTGGGAGAGGCAATGAGAAAACAAGCGGAGGAAGAGAAGTTTCTCCAATACCTCTTCTTCCAACAGTGGTTTTCCCTGAAACGATACTGTAACGAAAGAGCGATTCAGATCATCGGCGATCTTCCATTCTACGTGAATTATGATAGCGCGGCTGTCTGGGCGAATCCTGAAATCTTCAGCCTCCAGCCAAACAAGAGACCCGCCGTGGTGGCAGGAATCCCGCCCGATTACTTCAGCTCCCGCGGACAACTCTGGGGAAACCCCATCTACCGCTGGGACATTCTAAAGGAGAATGGATATCGATGGTGGAAGGAAAGGGTGGCTCACAACCTGAGACTCTTTGACTGGGTGAGATTGGATCACTTCAAGGGCTTTGTCGATTATTACGAGGTTTCAGCAGGGAGAAGAACAGCCGTGAAAGGGGCATGGGTCAAGGGTCCAAGGGAAGATCTCTTCCACGCGCTCCTGAGACAGTTCCCCAATCTCCCATTCATCGCAGAGGACCTGGGCGTGATTACTCCGGAAGTCCATGCCCTGAGGGACCGCTTCGGTTTTCCCGGCATGCGTGTCCTTCAGTTTGCTTTTGGAAATGATCCCTTATCGGAAGAATACAAACCCCATTCCTACATTCCGAACTGCGTGGCCTACACGGGGACCCATGATAATGATACCCTCATGGGATGGCTGTACGGAAGAAAAGATTATTCCATCCGGAAACCTGGAGAAATCGAATCGGAAAGAAGGAATGCTTTCCATTATCTGGGAGTTCAAGACAGGAAGAGAAAAGGGATTCACTGGGAGTTTATCCGTCTGCTCATGATGTCTGTTGCAAACTTGGTGATCTTTCCGATGCAGGACCTCTTGGGCTTGGGAGAGGAGGCGAGAATGAACCGCCCTGCCACAGCGAAGGGAAACTGGGAATGGAGGCTACTGCCTGGACAATTGACGCCCGGAATGAAAAGGAACTTATTTGAGATGACCAGGGTTTACGGGAGGGGATAACCATTTAATACTTCGTAACGCTTTAGCGCTTTGATTCTGGAAGGCGGGTATCAGGCGGGCAGAGTATCAGGTTGTCCTATAAAACATTCATGGAAATTGCAAAATTAACATTTCGAAATCGGCCATGCCTTGGTATGATTGAATTGCTAATTGATCATTGCTAATTGATTAATTTGCAATGGTCCCTTATTTTAGTTCCCATCGGGTCCCGATTTGTGATAGAATGGGCAAAAAATTTTCAGGAGGTTTCTTATGAGGTTCATCCGTTGGTCCGTCCTTTCGATAGTCGCCCTCTCCCTTCTCGGTTGCGCGACAGGAGGAGTTCAATCCCTTCCTGTTCGCTATGAGCCGTCAAAAGAGTTTCCTTACCTTCAGCAGAAATTGGGTCCTACTGTTGGCCTGGCCCCCCTCAAGGACGATCGCCCCGAAACACTCTACATCGGGCTGCATAATATGGGGCGGGGGGTTTCCACCTACTATAAAAGCGAGCCGTTTCCGCTGGAGATGGCCGTCCGGGAATCCTTAAACGAGGCCCTTACGAAGAAAGGCTTGAAAACGGTGTTTATCCAGAACTGGGACGAGAGGCCTGAATCGCTCAAGCAGATTGAAACCGAATCGGTTTTGATGATTCACATTAAGAAATTCTGGGTTGAAGGGAAGGATGATCTCCTGTTCAGAACGACCATCAAAACCTCAGTCCATCTTGTTATTCACCTTGGGGTGAAAAAGGAGGGAAAGGTCTTTACCCGAAATGTGGAAGTTGAAAGAGAGAAATCGGTCCTTGGCGGAGGAACGGAGCACATCAAACAGGTGATGAATGAAATTCTGACAGATGTTTTCGATACCTTTCTTTCCAACCCATATTGAACTCCAATGGGTATGATGGAATAGTTAGAGCCAACGCTCGCTTGGAAGAAGCGGTGTGAAAATCCGAAATCCGAATATCGAAGCTCGAAACAAATTCTAAATCCAAATTTCCAAATTTTCAGGAAGATATCGTTTTTATGTTGCCCTTTTGGTCATTTGGATTTGTTTCGGGTTTCGGATTTAGTGCTTTGAGTTTCGAGCTTCCTGAAAGGAGTGAAGCCATGCAGATTTTTTTCTATGTCGCCTTTGTCATAGCCGTCGGGATAGCGATTTTCGCCGTTCAGAATTCGGATGCCTCTCCGATCTTGATCAAATTCCTCATCTGGCGATTCGAAACCTCGCTGGTATATACCATCCTCGGCTCCATCGGGCTGGGTATTTTCATCACCCTTCTCATCTGGATCCCAAGAGCCGTCCGGTCTTCACTGCGAAGGAGAAAGCAGAAACAGGATATTCCTCCACCCGAACGGTTTGTCACCCATGAACCATGAACAGTCTCCACTCTTGTTTAGAAAATAGCAGCTTATCTCCCTCTCCCCTGGAGGGAGAGGGCGGGGGTGAGGGGGAGCGTACCATTTGCACCCCCCCCTTGATCCTCCCCCTGCCTTCGCCGAAGTGGCTACGCGCAGGCAGGCGTCAAGGGGGAGGAGAGCTATTGGTCATTTGCATTATTCGAGGGCGTCCTCCGGGCACAAGGCATTAGTGTATGATATAAGAGGAGTGGATCAATGAAAGGATTAAAACTGTTTCGTGTTTTGGGGATACAAATAACTCTTAACTATACCTGGTTCATTGTCTTCGGACTCATCGCCTGGAGTCTGGCAAGCGGATACTTTCCCTACCACTACCCGAGCCTGAGCCGGTCCGCTCATTGGACCATGGGTTTCTTAGGAGCGGTCTTCCTGTTTTTGAGCGTTTTGATTCACGAGGTGACCCATTCTTATCTCGCTAAGAAAGAGGGAATCGAAGTCAAGGAGATCACCCTTTTTATTTTCGGAGGGGTTTCCCAGTTGGCTAAAGAACCGGACGACCCGAGAAAGGAGCTAAAAGTCGCTCTCGGAGGCCCGATATCGAGCCTTGTCCTTGCCGGGATCTTCTGGGTTCTATCCATCATGACCTCCCAGACTCCTTCATTCCTTCTTATCGGAGGTCTCCTCAGTTATCTGGCTTTTATCAATCTGTCCCTGGCGATCTTTAATCTGATTCCCGGATTTCCGCTCGATGGAGGAAGGGTGCTTCGGGCCCTCTACTGGAAAAAGAGCGGCAGCTTGAAGAAGGGGACGCAGGTGGCTACAAACGTGGGAAAATGGGTCGGGACCGGAATCATTCTTCTGGGCCTGGTCGGTATCTTGATGGGAAATCTCATCGGTGGATTCTGGTTTGTCGTGATCGGGATTTTCTTGCGGTCAGCGGCTGAGGGAGGATACCAGCAAGCTGCCATGAAGGGAGCTCTTGAAGGGGTTAAAGTGAAAGAGTTGATGAGCCGGAATGTTGTTTCTGTCCCGTCCTCCCTTCGGATTGACCGTTTGGTGGAAGACTTCTATCTCACTCATAAACACATCACCTACCCGGTCACTGAGAACGGTCAGATAATTGGAATCATTACGCTGAAACAAGTGAAGGAAATTTCACGCGATCAATGGCGGGAGAAAACGGTCAGAGAAGTGATGATTCCCGTGCGCGAGGAAATTCTTCTGGATCCGGAAAGCGATGCGACAGATGCCCTTCAAACGATGGTTCGTACGGGAGAGGGTCGCCTGCCCGTGGTTCAGCAGGGTAAGGTCGTTGGAATGATTACCCGCAAGGATATTTTAACCCTCTTGCAAATCAAGACCGACCTGACAGGGTAACCGGTTGTGGAAGTCTTAATTTCAAGCACGCCCTGCACGAACGTTCCCTCTGACGCAAATGATCAAATACATCTAATCAATTGGCTAGCCGTTCACCGTGAGCGCGTCGAAGGAGAAACGGCGAATTGTAACAAGGTCTCCGACGAGTTCGGGTGAACTTAATAATCTGCCCTGGTCAGACCTAAACTAAAATTTTTATCCCATCTATCGCATTCACCACATCTATTGTGGTTTTACCCATCTACCGGAACTTATTTCAAAAAATTTGCTTGACAAATTTGTTTGGATTTGGTTTGAATATGGCTATAAGTTCACTTTCTGATTAATTTCGATTTGAAATAGCCTGGATCAGTACGTCACGGTTTAACCTCTTTGACTTGGGGGGAAGAGGTGAAAACGAAGACAAAAGCCCGGTGCTCGACAAAGCGAGGCCGGGCTTTTGTCTTTTCGGGCGTCTGCTCATTCACCTTGCCTCCCTCTCACAAATGAAAGGAGAATGCAATGGCTCCTCTCTCTCTCTACATTCACTACCCGCTATCATAATTTCATCTGGTTTCTGATTTTTACCTTTACCCTGTACTGCATGCCACACCTTGAGTTGCTCTTTCCTTACAAACTCCGCCTCTTCGTATCCGAGGCCCAAGCCCAGACCACCGAGGATCAGGGTCAGGGTGGAGAAGAACCACCGCCCGAAACGCCCCCCAATGAGGAGCCACCGGTTGAACCCGAGACCCCAAGCGCGCTCCTGAGTCACGAAGTCCCTCAGGGAAGTGGAAGCACAGGTTACGGTTCCTCAGTTCCCCTGCCTGAAAACATTCTCTTCACAGGCGCTGCCACCTACTCAATTCCTATTGAAGTGGCTCCGGGTAGGAAAGGGATGTCTCCTAAGATTTCCCTCGTTTACAACAGCTACCAGGGAAACGGGCCTATCGGTGTCGGATGGAGCATTGACATGGGCTCAATCCAGAGGCCCACGAAGTGGGGTGTTGTTTACAATAATAATGACTATGTGGCTGCCACGGGAGGAGGTGTTTCGGAGCTCATTTCGCGATCGGATTGGGGCTCAAACTATTACGGCAGCAAGATCGAAGGGACCGCCACGAAATACTACAAGCTCTCTGAAGGGGGAGGCTGGCAGGTTACAACAAAGGATGGGATGAAATACTTCTATGGCCAGACAGGGTCCTCACAGCAGAGAAAGAGCAGCGACCCCTTAAAAGTCTTCAAGTGGTGCTTGGACAAGATTGAGGACAAATATGGGAATTACATGACGGTGAGTTACTGGAAAGACCAGGGCAACGGAGAGATCTATCTTGACAGGATCGACTACACTGGAAATGTAGGGGGGCTTCCTACTTCCCATTACGTCAAATTTTACTATGAAACCAGAACGGACAAGCCTCCCATGTACACCATCAAAAAACTTGTTAAAACGGCTTACCGGTTAAAGAGGATCGAGGTCTTCGGCAATAACACTTTTCAAAGGAAATACGTCCTTTCCTATACCTACAGCCCCACCACCTTCCGGTCTCTCTTGAGCTCTGTCACAACATACGGCAAAGACGGCGTAAGTACACTACCCCGGATTACCTTCAATTACCAGGAGGGGGCGGAGGGATTTACATTCCTGGCAAACATAAACGACTATGGCCCTGCCCAGGGATACGACAACACAAATCACTATCCCATAGTCATTGGTGACTTCAATGGAGATAACAAAACCGACTTTGGCCGGGTCTGCGGCAGCGGAGTGATTATTCGTCTCTCGGACGGCCAAGGGGGATTTCCTCCTGGGGATTTTTTGTCCGCTTTTGGCCAGCAGGCATATGATGAGGCATACTACTATCCAATGGTCATCGGTGACTTCGATGGAGATGGCAAGACCGATGTGGGCCGCGTTGGAACAACCGAAATTCAATTTCGCCTTTCGAGAGATCCCAATCAATGGACAGCTGGGGCAACTTTAAACGCTTTCGGAAGAAACAGTTATCCCAATGCAAACGAATACCCCCTGGTCATTGGGGATTTCAACGGGGATGGTAAGACCGATGTAGGTCGGGTCTACTACAGCGGGGTTGCCTTCTATCTTTCAACCGGCACAGGCTGGAGGGGAATAGCCAGCATCTCCGACCTTGGAATATCTCAAGGGTATACAAATGCCGGTAACTATCCCTTGGTCATTGGGGATTTCAATGGTGATGGAAGAACGGACGTAGGTCGGCGTTCTGGTTCGACAATCAAGTTCTACTATGCAACTGCCTCAGATGGCTGGAGCAGTGCCGGCACGTTGAATGATTATATGGCTTCCCGCCCAATACCAGGAGACTTCAATGGGGATGGAAAAACAGATTTGACCTGGGATTGGTGGGAAGGTTGGAGTCAAGTTTACTTATCTGTCGGGGACACAACCTGGGCTTCGATTGGGGGGGTAGATGGAATTGACTTAAATGATGATATTACCGGCGATTTCAACGGGGATGGGAAGGCCGATGTGGCGATGCAATTGACAACGGGAGTTCCCGGCTCATGTAATGTCTGGGTCTATCTCTCCAAAGGGGGCGGCGGATGGGAACTGACTGAAGGGATTGAAAACTTCCCCTGTGGGCCTTCAAATATCCTGCCCCGAATAATGGGGGACTTCAATGGAGACGGGAAGTCGGATATAGCGACGGTTTGGAACAACGGCGTACAGTTTTATAAATCCGCAGTGCCCTTTCCAGACCTCCTGACGGGCATCAATAACAGCATTGGCGGAGGATCAACCATCGAGTATAGCTCCTCCTCGGATTACGACAATGCGAATCTTCCATTCATTCTCCATCCAGTATCCTCCATTATAAACGACGATGGAAGAGGCCAGGAACTTAGAACCGATTATTCCTACGAAGGTGGGTATTATGACTCTGCAAACAGAGAGTTCTGGGGATTCGAACATGTAACCTCTAATCAGTTGAATGGAACCGGGATTGAATCGACCACGGATACCTGGTTCCATACTTGGGTCGGTCAGGAGTATGCTACTCTCAAAGGAAAAATAGTAACCCAGGAATTGAAATCCACGAAAAATGGAGAGTTGCATCAAAGAAGGGTTGAGAATATATGGACAATAGTTCCTATCTGGGGGGACGTGACATTTCCCTCCCTGGATGAGACACTATCAACGATTACAGATGATGAAGATCCGGGACAAGTGGGATCGTTCACTTACCAGCACAAAACTGCCTATGAATATGATTTAACCTACTTCAATGCCTTAGAAGAGCATAAGTTCCATGAGGAGAATCAGGTCTTTATCCCGGATATCAGCACCCATTTCCAGTACGAAACCTACACAATTTCGTCAAGTTACCAAGATCCCTGGATTGTTAACAAGCCTACGGACATTACGGTCAAAGATGGAAGCGGAAACATTGTGAGCCGAAAGGAGTTGCAGTATGAATCGACTAAACGTCATCTCACCAAGGAGATAGTCTGTAAGAGCACGGATGGGAATCCTGAAACAAGGGCAGTAGAATGTAACGATGATAATTTTCCAAATGAGACCCGTGACGCGGTCATTACCTACGACGAATATACCGATGAAGGGAACCTGGAAAAGATCACCGACGCAATGGGTTACATCACCAGGATTTCCTACGACACAACAATCAAGACCCATGTCTCCCAGACTTCAAAATGCGTCAGTCAGCCCAACGTCGAGCCAGGGGCAGGTTGCAATAATACCCATACCACAACCACGGAATACGATCTCGGGACAGGGAATCTCACGACACTCATCCCGCCCCATCTTCAGGGGACCTCCTATTCGTTCAACTACAGCTACGACCCCTTTGGAAGAAAGAGTCTTGAGAATCGGCCAGATGGTGGATGGACTTCCTACCAGTACCTCTACTTTGGTTGTCCCGTGGAATGCTCTTCATCTGGTTCTGCCCAGTATGTCGAGAAGCGGGAGCATATTATCCCTGTAGGAACTTCCGGCTCCGTACTTGACCACTACACCAAGACCAAATTCGACGGATTAGGCCGAACCTACAAGGTCGAAAGTAGGATAGGGACATATGGGGTCAGGCTTGCAATGTTGCAAATTATTGTATAACATAGGAAAACATCTGGGGTCAGGCTTGCAAAATTGCAATGTATTGTTTAACATAGGCCCATGGCCCGTAAGCTAAGGGTTTACTATCAAGGGGCGCTCTATCATGTTACCCTGCGCGGCAACGCAGGGCAACCCATCTTCTTCGATAACCGGGACCGGACTCGCTTCTACCTCTTGCTGCAAGAGGGAATCGAACGGTTCAGGCATCGTATCCACGCCTTCTCTCTATCACCACATTGCGAAATTGCAAGCCTGACCCCAATATCAGGCAGGTGCTCTCAATGCCGGTGCTAATGGTGGGAATGTCTGGCAAGGAGCATTATATGGCGGCCTCGCTGGAGCTGCTATCGCCGGTATCGTCCAAGGGGCGATTGAATTGAATAGATTGGCCAATGGCTCAGGAATGTCAGAGATCGGAGGTTCTTCGGAGAGTTGTAGCAGTGTCGGGAAAGCCAAAGACCTTGGATCCATGCCTGGAGAGGTTAATGGGGTCGGAATTTATGGAGAAGTTACAATGTCGCAACAGGCAGCAGATAGATGGGGATTTTGTATATCCCGCACAAAGGATCTAAATCCTGGATTGGAGGAGGTTCATTTCTATTCTACAACAGGTGGACAACATACAAGCAATTGTCACCCATTTGGCTATTCGGGAGACCTTTCGCGAATTAATGGCATGAAGATGTCGGGTTATTTCGAGATATGGGGTCAGGCTTGCAAAATTGCAATGTATTGTTTAACATAGGCCCATGGCCCGTAAGCCAAGAGTTTACTATCCGGGAGCGCTCTATCATGTTACCCTGCGCGGCAACGCAGGGCAACCCATCTTCTTCGATAACCGAGACCGGACTCGCTTCTACCTCCTGCTACAGGAAGGGATCGAGCGGTTCAGGCATCGTATCCACGCCTTCTGCCTCATGAGCAATCATGTCCACTTGGCGATACAAGTGGGCG
>Ga0214473_10008364_pt1 | contig 12228 bp, 11 predicted proteins | sample RVTome_7_FD_203509 | JGI IMG/M metagenome (GOLD analysis project Ga0214473, IMG submission 203509) | Soil microbial communities from uranium-contaminated site in the Upper Colorado River Basin, Wyoming, United States - RVT98D197 | ecosystem: Environmental > Terrestrial > Soil > Contaminated >... | reverse complement strand
CGTACCACCCAGGCCCAGGTGCGGAGGAACCCCTTGGTGCCTGCGAATTTGTTGAATTGCTGCATTAAAGACTCCTTTCATAGAGAGTCTCAAATGTTTCTGAACTTATGCAGGTGACCCTGGCGCGATCGCCTTTCTTTGGCTATCGTTAGCGTATATGAATGTTAGGCCGGAGATACAGAATCTTCTTCTTCACTTTAAGAAGCAACTAATAGAGCTGCCGCCTACCGCGGACCTCATTGAAGTTTCCCCAGCCACCAAGCGCATCGCCTTTGCCTACGAGCGCTTTCGCAATACATTAGAACCGGACGAAGAGGAAATACTTCGTCGCCGCGCTGTCCTGCGCATTCTCGAACGTCGCCTCTTTGAAGACCGTCCTCCCACCACTATAGCTATCACGCTGTTACAGGAACTTATCCGCGGTAACTACATCACGCCACCTTTGCGTTCCTTCGCCGTTGATATCGGCCGCTACCTTAAGAAAGCTAAACAACTATATTCCGGGCTTGAATCCGAATACCAAGACTGGTTATTAGAGCTTGTAGCCGTGGCTATAGACCACCAGCTGTTTCCCTCTAATCGTCAGGAAGCTCTCGTTCACCTAATGTACCACGATATCTTTCGCCGCGTTGTCTGGGTCAGCGACTTTGTAGCAGAACAGGATCGACCTACGCAACTCTACCTGACTTGCCACCGCGCCTTATTCGCCGCCGATAAAAGTGAGCTTGCTTACCACTACTTCGTTCATCAGTTTCCGGCCTGGACCAAAGATGAAATGTCAATCGAAGAAATAGACATTTTACTAAAAGAGTTACCCGCTTTCCATAACCATATTGAACAAGTCTTAAACCATCCGGCCACCGACCGCCTCACCCGGCTGTTGCGCCCTGCTTCGGTACCGTATCTTATCTTGCGCGACGTCTTGTCTGCTCGACAAGATACCGCCACCTCTTCCGACCAAGCTTTTGAAGCAGCCGTGCGGGAATCCTTTGATCATAGAGTCCAGCACACCAGAATCCGCATGAGCCGGCGCGCTTGGCACAGTATCTTATTTCTCTTTCTTACTAAAACATTGTTAGCTCTTTTTATTGAAGTTCCTTACGAACGCTATCTTCTCGGCGAAATCCACTACCTAGCGCTGGGTTCCAATATTGCCTTTCATCCTCTTCTCCTTTTTATCTTAGCCACCACCGTTCGTATGCCCGGGCACGCCAACAGCGATGCCACCTTTGAACAACTCAAGAGAATTGTCACCGGGGAAGGGGAGCTGCCCAACATAGCCATCACCGCTCCGCGCCATTATGGCACTGCCACCTGGTCAGCCTTTGCCATTGTCTATGCAATTTTGTTTATGGTCATCTTCTGGGGTTTGTTCACCTTCCTCGATCGGCTTGATTTCTCACTGCTGGCCATGTTTTTCTTTGTTATCTTCCTTGGCCTTGTTAGCTTCTTGGCTACCCGCATTCGCCGTTCTGCCGACGACATTAGAATAATTCCCAAGCGCGAAGGCGCCCTGTCCGCCGTCTTGAGCTTCCTGGCTCTGCCCGTCCTTGAGTTCGGTCGCTGGTTAGCCCAAAACATTCGCCAGCTCAATGTTCTACTCTTTCTTATGGACCGGGTGCTTGAGGCTCCTTTTAAGCTGCTCATAGACATCGCCGAAGAGTGGTTTGACTTTGTCCGCGACCGCCGCGAGGAAATCATAAAGTAGCTTCGCGACCAACATGTCCATTGAATTTATCTGGCTAGTTTCCGGCCTAGCCGTGGGGGTATCTTTCGCCTGGTTTATGTCTCGCTCCAAGCAGAATCTTAACCAAACCTTCTCGGACCGCCTTGATCGCATCACTGACCAGCTTGACCGCCGGCTCCAAGAGAACGTGCGAGCCACAAATGAATCAAAATCGTTTCTGGCCGAACGGGTTAGCAGCGCCGAGCGGACCGTCCGGGAAGTAAGCAGTGGCTTGGGTAAACTAGAACACGCCACTACCATGCTGCAAAAAACCAGCAATGAAATCGCTTCTTTTCAAACCATGCTAAAAAACCCCAAGATACGCGGCAGTTTTGGTGAAGTCTTGTTAGGCAACCTGTTAGCCGAAGTGCTACCCCATGATCGCTACCAAATACAATACACCTTTCCCCGCGGGGATGTTGCTGACGCCGTTATTCATTTACAAGACGGTCAAATTGTGGCCATCGATGCTAAATTTCCTTTGGCTCACTATGAAGCCTACAGGCAAGAAAAAAATACCATCCGTCGTCAGCAGCTACGCCAATATTTTTTACGCGACGTTAAGAAACACATTACTGACATTGCCAAAAAATATATCAGTCCCGAACACAAAACCTTAGATTTTGCCTTCATGTATATTCCCATAGAAGGGATCTACTACGAAACGATGATACATGACCAGGCCGGCGTTAACTTATGGGAAGTTTGCCAGCACAACAAAGTAATTCCCACCTCGCCCAACAGCTTCCTGGCTTATTTACAGACTGTTTTAATAGGCTTGCGCGGCCTAAAAATTGAGCAGCAGGCCATGGAGATAATGCGGCACTTAGGTCAACTGCGCCATGACTTCGGCCAGTTCGCCGAAGATTTTTCTACTGTCGGCACTCACCTCACCAACGCCAAAAACCGCTTTGATGCCTCCGCCCGCCGCCTCGACAAATTCTCCAATCGCCTCGACCAAATCGAAAACCACCCCGACAAACCCCAGCTCAATCAGTAGCGCCGCATTACCGCTCGCACGATACCCTGGATGACCGGATTTTTAGCGTAGATCGGCCGCATTTTTTTATTGGCCGGCTGTAACCTAATACGCGTTCTTTCTCGGTAATAACGTTTTAAAGTGGCATTCTCATTATCAAGTAGTGCCACCACTACCTCACCATTGTTCGGATAGAAATTCCTCTCCACAATCACAAAGTCGCCATCCAGAATACCATCGTCAATCATAGAGTCGCCTCGTACCTGCAACACATAACAGTTAAGGTTTGGCAAAAGCTCAAACGGCACCGCCATACTCTCTTGCTCTGCTATGGCCTCGATCGGCCTCCCCGCCGCTATAGTGCCCAGCAGGGGCAATATAATACTGCGTATAAACACATTACCCTTTTCTGTCAGCTCAACGGAGCGCATCTGCCCGCCGCTCAAACTTAAATATCCCTTCTCCCGCAGCGCCTGTACATGATTGTAGGCCGTGGCCGGCGACTTAATACCCATTGCTCTCATAACATCCCGATAACTTGGCGCATAATTATGCTGAGCCAAGAAATCACGAATAACATTTAGTGTCTCACCCTGTTTTTTTGTCAGGTCGCTGTGTTGCCGCCTATACATACGAACAATAGTATAACAAACAGAAAGCAGAACTTCTCCTCATTTATGCACAGCGCCAGACTCGCCCCCCAGCCAAGCTATGGGCTGCAAGCAGACTTGGCGAAGGGGGGCTATCACCTGTTATAGTAAGTAAATCATATCAACATTATGAAAACACCGTTCGTTAGCCTAGTCTTGGCCCTAACATTAGTTATTCCATCAACTTTGGCCGCCGAGACACCACAGGCAAACAAGGCGACACTCGATGAACTCAAGCAAAACCAAGAGCAGCTGGTAGCGAAAGAGCAGGAACTAACCGAACTGAATGAGAAAATTGCCACACTTAAAAGTAAGCAACGTACCGCCACCAATCAAGCCGAGCTGGCTGCCGAGCAGTTAGCCAGAGTGGCGCGTCAACTTCAGACAGCCGAGCTGCAGCTGGAACGAACCTTGCTTACGTTGTCCCTCAACCAGGAAGAAAGCGCAAAAACCGCTGCCCAGATACAATTACTGCGTGAACAAATTGATGTCAACCGTGAACAGCTGCGTAGTACAATTCGCTCCCTTTATCAACACGATCAGATATCACTCGTCGACCTAATTCTTAGCTCCGACAGCCTCGGTATCGTACTTACTGAACAGCGTGCTTACCATGAGCTGCAACAACGCATCGTAGAACTCATCCAGCAGTTGCGTGCCAGCGAACAACTACTCGGTGAGCACCAAGTGCAACTACTTGAACGCCAAGAAGAATTGGACAATTTGAAAAGCCTCCAAGCCCGCCAACAAGGAGAGTTGGACAATCAACGCCAAGCCAAGCAAAGATTCCTTAGCTCCAAGCAAGAACAACAAGCCGAGTATGAAGACCTTGTTACGGAGGCTTTAATGGCTCGCCGCGAGATCGAACAGAAAATCTTTACCCTGCAGAGCGTCGGCCTCCAGCTCTCTTTAAATGACGTTTTTTCCGCCGCTCGCTACGCTAGTGGCCTGACCGGCGTACGGCCTGCTTTACTCTTAGCCATTATTAAAGTCGAAACAAACGTTGGGCAGTGGCTGGGCAGCGGCACTTTTCCTGATGACATGCATCCCGCCAGTCGCGATGCCTTTCTTAGACTCACCAGCAAGTTGGGCCTTAACCCCTATCAAACTCCCATCTCTCGTCGGCCTACGTCCTATCAAGGCTGGGGAGGGGCCATTGGGCCAGGCCAGTTTATGCCTGATACTTGGGAAAGACTGGAGCCACGCTTGGCCAGCCTTATGAGCAAACAACCTGATCCTTTTCAGCTGCCTGACTCCTTGGTGGCCATCGGACTCATGTTGGCAGATCGGGGCGCCGGAGATCCCGGCAAAGAGTTTGAAGCAGTCGGTCGCTTCCTGGCCGGTCCCAACTGGCAATATCACACCTGGTATAGTAACCGCGTACTGGCCGTTGCCGAGGAGTATGCTAAAGAAGGACTCTAAACAAAATCGCGTCCCGGCCCTTATTATCAGTAGCAGTCTGATATTAAATGCAGTGCTGTGGCTTCTTGTCCTGCTCTTGTTTCCCCACGACAGCGGGACCGCCGTGCTCCACTACAACACCGACGTCGGCATTGACTTTATAGGCCCTAGCGCGCAAATTACTATGCTGCCAACAGCTGGCTTACTTCTACTAATCGGCAATAGTCTATTGGGAGCCGCATTGCAGCGAGCCGATAAGCGAGCTACTTGGGTGCTCTGGGGCAGCCTACCAGTTTTACAGCTCATTCTCTTAGGCTCCTTTATTTTAGTTTGGCAGGCCAACGCATAACATGACTCACGAAAACAGTAATATTCTCCATACAACCTTCGAATTTAACTTGGCCGGCTTGCAGCACCGGTTTCTCGAAATACTGCCGGGGCTGCTTTCCTGGACAACACTAGTTGGTCTTGCGGTTTTGGCCTTTGTTGTGCCTTTTTGGATCGCCATATTCATAATTGCCTACGATGTGTACGTCCTAATCAGAGCTGTCTATATGTCAGTCCACCTCATATTCGCATACACGCGTCTCCGTCGCATGCAGCATATCGACTGGCTCCAGCGTTGCCGCCGTGCCGCGACCTCCCTGCCGTGGGATAAAGTGCACCATATCGTTATATTGCCCACCTACAACGAATCTTTGGCAGTGCTTAAAACTTCACTTGCCTCTCTCGCCACCTCCGATTTTCCTAAACAGCGCCTGCACGTTGTCGTAGGTTTTGAAGTCAGAGCTGGCCAAGCTGCCCATCGCCGCGCCGCCGCCCTGCGCCAGCAGTTTAGCCACACGTTTGGTACCTTCCTGACGACTTTTCATCCCGACGGCTTATCTGGCGAAAAGCGTGTTAAGAGCGCCAATGCCACTTGGGCTATTAGAAAAATGGAGAAACAACTAGCTGACAAAAATATTTCTACTAATCAAGTCATCGTCAGTAACTTTGACAGCGACACCGTCGTCAGTACCAACTACTTCGCCTATCTTACCTACGCGTTCATTACTCACCCCGACCGCTACCACGTTTCCTACCAACCACTGCCCATGTACCACAACAACGTCTGGGACGCTCCTGCCTTTTCCCGCGTTATTGCTACCGGATCAACTTTCTGGCAGATGATTGAGTCCACCAGACCCGAGCGTTTGGTTACCTTCTCCAGTCATTCCATGAGCCTGAAGGCCTTGCAGGATGTTGGCTACTGGCAGCGCGATATTGTTTCCGAGGATTCCCGCATCTTTTGGCAATGTCTCCTTCATTACGACGGTCATTACCGCACCGAGCCCTTATATACCTCTGTTTCTATGGATGCTGCCTTAGCTGGCTCCTGGTGGCAAACCTTTAAAAATCAATACAAACAAAAACGTCGCTGGGCTTGGGGTATTGAAAACTTTCCTTATTTAGCCGCAGGTTTTTTAAGTAATCATAAAATTTCTCGCCGTATTAAAGCTATTTATACCTTTCGTACCCTAGAAGGCCATTATTCTTGGGCCACCACGGCTATCATTGTAGCTGGCCTGGGTTGGTTACCTGTCTTCTTTGGCGGTCCTGCCTTCCACAGCACAGTTCTATCGTACAGCCTGCCTTTTGTCGCCCGCACCATCATGTCTATAGCCATGATGGGTCTACTTATCTCAACTTCCCTAACCTTTCTTCTCTTGCCTCCTAAGCCGGCTAAGTACAGCGCCTGGCGCTATGTACCCATGGCGCTGCAATGGGTTCTGGTGCCTATCATTGCCACTATTCTGTCTGCCTTTCCCGCCCTTGACGCGGAAACTCGTCTAATGTTGGGGAGAGATCTACAGTTCAACGTTATGGAGAAAAAGCGCAAAAATAATCAGTAACTGGTAACTAGTAACCGACACGTCGCGCTCGTAAATTACTAGTTACTGATTACTAATCACGTATGTCACTTGTCCTCCTTCTGTTAGGCAGCTTTATTGGCACTTTTTTGCTGCTAAAAACCGTTCTTCACCCCCGACGTCTGGCCGGCCCTGTTATTATCACTGTTATTTCTCTGGCCAGTTTTGCCGTCTTGCCGGACGCCGGATTTCTGCGCCTCGGCCTACTACTGGGCGCGGTCCTCACCCTCATTATTGGTGTCCTGGACGAACGTTACGATCTTTCTCCCGCCGTCCAGTTCCTTGGGCAGGCGCTAATTGTTATTGTTTTGGTATCTAGCGGCTGGGCCATTCCCTATGTTAGTAATCCTACCGGGCTTGGTCTTATCTACTTAAGCCCCCTCTTAGGCGCTCTGCTGGCTGCCCTGTGGCTTATTTTCCTCATGAACGCCATCAACTGGCTCGATGGCAGTGATGGACTAGCCGGCAGTGTTGGCGCTGTTGCCTTCATTATTCTGGCTGCCATCAGCCTGCTGGCAGCTCCTCCTGACAGCCATACTCTAAGCTTGGCTTTAATTGGTCTTGGCAGCATCACCGCTTTCCTTATTTGGAACTGGCCGCCTGCCAAAGTCTACCTGGGTACCTCTGGCAGTTGGTGGCTCGGCCTCTACCTAGGCCTGGTGGCCATAGCCGGCCGGGGAAAGATTGCTACCTCCGTTCTCATTCTAGCCTTGCCACTTTTAGACGCTGGCTACGTTATCGTCCGTCGCTTGCTAGCTGGCCAGTCTCCCTGGCGCGGCGACACAGTTCGCCACTTTCACCACCGCCTACAAGCTAAGGGGCTGTCACCGTCAGTCATCTGCCTGCTCGCTGCCAGCCTCTCCATTATATTCGGTATGGGCGCCGTGCTGCTGCAGACTCGACAGCATCCTTGTCTTGATTTCAACCAGGCAACATTAAGTGTCGCTGATCAAATAATTTCTGTTGGCATAGCCAGCACGCCCGCCGCACAGAGCCGGGGATTATCTGGCTGCCGCCAAGTGCCCGCTAGCCACGGTCTGTATTTCCCTTTTGCTGCCAAGAAACAACCAGCTTTCTGGATGAAAGACACTCTAATACCCATCGACATTATTTGGATTGCCGACGGCGCCGTTGTCGGCCTAGAACACAATGTTCCGCCCCCAGTTGATTCTAATCAATCAGACCTGCCGCTCTACACTCCTCCTCAACCCATAGACGCCGTCCTCGAGCTCTCCGCCGGCGCCGCCAAACAATTCGACATCAGCATCGGCAGTCGCGTCGAATTAATCAGGTGATTGATTTGCTGGCTGCCCGGCACTATGTTATTATCAAACTGCGTTTGTACCCTTTCTTTCTTCGTTGGGCCTCTCTTATGCAAGGAGAGACGTGATGTTAAGATTGTCTGTGGCCTTTATCGACAGCAGCTAGCGCAAGAAGACGACGGCGCACAATTCAGTTGCTATCGACAAAGGCAGCCCGCTTGGTAGTTTTCGGGCTTTCCCCCGGCAACCGATACGCTACCAAGTGGGCATTTTTTATTTGACAAACCTTTCGCCACCAGCTACTAATTACACATTATGAAATCAGCCGTTATCAAGACTGGAGGCAAGCAATACTTTGTCAAAGAAGGGGACAAGGTTAAGGTGGAGAAATTGCCGGTGGCCGCAGGCAAAAAAACCAGCTTCCCGGAGGTTTTATTAACTAGTACAGACAAAATCACCAAAGTCGGCACCCCCCTGGTCAAAGGTGCCGTCGTGGAAGCTAAAGTACTGAAACACGGACGCCACGCCAAAGTTACCGGCGTCAAAATGAAAGCTAAAAAACGCTACTGCCGCCTGTTCGGCCACAAGCAACACTACACCGAAATCGCCATCACCAAAATTAAAACTCAATAATAGCCGCCCCCCAGCTCCAGTAATACGCCTGTAATACGCGTACATAATAAAATTGCTGCAAATTACTGGGCCGGAAATGATCAACCAGCTCGTTGTAAGAAATAATGGCTGGTTTAAATACCTCGTAAGCAATTGAAGGAGACCGTTTTTGTACCTCCAGGCCAGCATAAGGCGAGGCCGGCGCGGCCCGCCATAGTAGGGGATTGCGAACAATTGATGCCATCAGCAGCACAGCTAACAACACCAAAATCATTACGAGTATATATTCTCTTTTAGTCACAGCAATGTTCTTCCGGCGAACGCCGCTGACAATGTCCGGGCGTCCGCAAACTCAATGTCCCCCCCTGTCGGTAAACCTCGCCCTAGCCGCGTTATCTTAAGGCCCTGCCCATCTAAAATTTGCACCAGATGACGCGCCGTAGCCTCTCCCTCCATTGTGGGGTTCAAGGCCACGATAAGCTCCTGAACATTCTCTCGTTTAATGCGGGTAGCCAATTCCGCTATCGTCAACTGCTCCGCCTCAATGCCCTCCAACGGCGACAATACGCCGCCTAGTACATGGTATAAACCGCGATAAGAATCAGTCCGCTCAATTGCTTCCACGTCTAGCGGGCTCTCCACCACGCACACTACCCCCTGGAGCCTGGTTTCATCTCGGCACACTTGACACATTTCCTGCTCCGCCAAGTTATAACAGCGCTGGCAGATACGCACATTGGCATGCAGGTTTTTAAGCCGATCTCCCATTCGTCCCACCACCGATCTCGGTTGCTTGAGCAAGTATATAGACAAGCGCTTGGCTGTCTTGGGGCCAATGCCTGGCAGTCGCACTAGCTCCTCCGCCAACTCGCGTACTGCTTTCGGCAGAATCGATCGCATATCTTTTAGGTAACCGTCACCTCTTCAAACTCCTCATTGACATTATCGGGCGGTACCCCCATTTCCTCATACCTATCGTCTGGTGGTAGACACGTCACATACCGGGCGTGGAAACGTAGCGGTATTTCACCCGTTGGTCCATTGCGATGTTTTTCAATAAGCAAAGACACATCGTGCACATCCGCTCTAGAAGCTGCCTCATCGTCACCCGTGTTCACCCTATGAATAAACATCACAATGTCGCTGTCTTGTTCTATCGATCCCGACTCGCGCAAATCAGACAATTTCGGCCGCTGACCGGCTCGCATCTCAACCGCCCGTGACAACTGCGACAGCGCAATAATTGGAATATTTAATTCAATGGCCAATTTCTTGAGACTGCGCGAAATGTCAGAAACCTCTTGTACGCGGTTATCTGAATACCGGGTCGATTCCATCAGCTGCAAATAATCAATAATTAAAAGATCCAAACCGTGCTCGGCCTGCAAGCGCCGCGCCATGGTGCGCATGCCCATCACGTTATTGGAAGCCTGGTCGTCAATATACAGCGGCGCTTCTGACAGTTCGCCCATGGCGTGGCCTAGACGGGCAAAGTCGTCAAACTCTCCTCCCGTCTGAAGCTTCCCCGTGCGCATGCGCCATAAATCGACGTGCGCATGGGCCGCCAGCAGTCGATCAACTAACTGTTCCTTTGACATTTCCAAACTAAATACCCCCACCGACACTCCGGCTAAAGCCGCGTGGCGCGCAAAATCCAAAGCCAAGGTAGTTTTTCCCATCGAGGGGCGGGCCGCCAACACTATCAAATCAGAGTTTTGCCAACCGGCCAGCTGACGATCTAACGCCGGGAAACCAGTTGTTATTCCTCTTAGCTCCTGGGCGCCTTTCTGCAGTTTATCGATGCGATCAAAAGCCTCCTCCAGCGCTTCCGAAACTTTGGTGAAGTGCTGATAGCGATATTCGCGCGAAACGGCGAACAGCAATCGCTCCGCTTCGTCCAAGGTTGTCTCAATATCAGACGCCTCCTCAAATCCCAGCCCATTAATAGTCGCCGCCGCCGTGATTAGACGACGTAACGTAGCGCACTTCTGGACAATACGCGCATAATGCACCACATTTCCTGACGTTGGCACCACGGTAGCTAAATGAGTAACCATCGCTTCCGACCCCACCACGGCCAGCTGCTTTTTTTCCTTGAGGCGGTTAGTCAGCGAGACCACATCAATAGGCTGAGCTTGTTCATACAACTCAACACTGGCTTGGTAAATTTGCCTGTGCGAACCCTTATAAAAATCATCCGCCATCAAAAAGTCGGCTACTCTCATCATGGCATCCTTGTCTATCAAAATACTGCCCAATACTGCTTCCTCCGCCTCGTAGCTGTGCGGTGGAATCCTTGGGCCCAGCGGCGTGACTTCATCCTGGGACATACAACAAATCCAGTATACCCCCGCCCCCATCTGCCTGCACGTGGAAAAGCTGTGGATACCAGCTACAAAATAGCGCCCCTAAAACTTATAGCTTACAGCTTGATCACTCTTGGTGAGCCCGCAGTGTCTTCAATTTTGTATCCTTGCTTCTCGATCTCTTCTCGCAGCCGATCGGCCTCATTAAATTCTCCGCCTTCTCTGGCCTTCTCCCGCCTGTCAACCAGTGTCTGGATCTCTTCCGGTATCGTCTCTGCTGCCAGATCACGCCGCAGCGGCTCTATTACACCCAACACCCTGTCCATAGCCCTAAGAGTTGCCCACCCCTTCTGCTCCTGCTTTCTATTTATTTCTCGCACGTAGTCCCAGAATACTGCCCAAGCTTTGGGCGTGTTAAGGTCATCGGCTAACGCTTCGCCGAAACGACCAATGACCTCTCCGTCTGCGCCTGATGCCTGGGCGGGGGGGAGGAGGTCAAGCCTCCGCACCAGCTGCTTGATAGTTTCCATATTCTTCTGCGCTTCATCCAACATCTCCCAAGAAAAATCTATCTTCGAACGGTAGTGACTACTAAATACCAGCCACCGCAGGGCAAGAGGGGAGTACCCCTTCTCCTTAAGAGTGTCTAACGTAATCTGCCCCCCCTCTCGTTTAGCCAGTTTCTTACCCTGCCACTGCAGGTGACGATTATGCATCCAAAAATGCACGAATTTCTGTAGTTTACCCTGAACTTGTTGAAGGGCCCCTTCCGATTGAGCAATCTCATTTTCATGATGGGGAAAGCGATTATCTTCCCCGCCGGTGTGAATATCTATATCAGCGCCTAAATATTCTAAGCTCATGGCTGAACATTCAATGTGCCAGCCTGGGTACCCCACTCCCCAGGGCGATGCCCACTTTTGCCCGTGCTTATCGTCCCTCACCCACAAAGCAAAATCAGCCGGATGTTTTTTCTCCTCCCGCACCTCAACGCGCCTGCCAGCTTCCAAATCCTCTAATTTGTTGCCGGATAGCCTCCCGTAGTCCGGCCACGACCGCACGTCAAAATACACTCCACTTCGCGTCTCATACGCATGCCCCGCCTTGATTAACTGGCTAATCAATTTTTGCATCTGCGGGATATGCTGACTGGCTCGCGGATAAGCGTGAGCCGGCTGAATATTCAGCTGCTTAAGATCGTCAAAAAACAGATTCGCTTGTTTTTTGGCGATCTCTTGGGGAGCTACCTTCTGCCGGCGCGCCGCCTTTTCGATTTTATCCTCGCCGGCGTCAATATCATCTTCCGTTAAGTGCCCTACGTCCGTAATGTTAGTCACCTCGCGCACCTCATAGCCCGCCAACTCCAGGGTTCTGCGCAAGAA
>Ga0214473_10008363_pt1 | contig 12228 bp, 9 predicted proteins | sample RVTome_7_FD_203509 | JGI IMG/M metagenome (GOLD analysis project Ga0214473, IMG submission 203509) | Soil microbial communities from uranium-contaminated site in the Upper Colorado River Basin, Wyoming, United States - RVT98D197 | ecosystem: Environmental > Terrestrial > Soil > Contaminated >... | reverse complement strand
TCCTGCAGCATCCCAGTCCTCTTCGCCAGTGCCGTCCGAACCTGCTGCTTGAATTCCTTGGTCGGAAGCCTGACCGCCTTGTCGATCCATTCGTCGCTCTTGCGCTCCTTCTCGGGTAGATGGGTCAACATGTGCGCGTTCCGCTCACCAATCCGCTCCAGCGTCTCCTTGGGTACGCCCTGGAGAGCTCTCACGCTGCGCACCGCGGAAAGCGCACTCGAAATGCTCTGCCCTAGTCTTGCGTTCATCCAGGCGTGCATGGATGGGAACCCCAGAGCCTCGTAAGCCTGGGCATCGATCATCTTGCGAATCAATGAGCCCAACCTCAGCCAGCTCGACCTCATTTCGCCGACAATGTGGACCGCCTCTCGGTCCATTGCCTCGGCTTCGGCTTTGGTAGCTCTCGGTCGGCGCGCCGGTTTGGAAAATTTGAGGGACTCCAATATTGGAGTTCTATCTAGCTGCATTTTCATGTACGTAGCCCAGGCGCATTCGAAGGTTCTGGGTCGCCCCCTGGCTTCTCCCTGCTATCCCCGCCAAACTGCGAAATCGCGTCCGTAAGTCCTTTGTTCTGTATGGGCGTGTTAACGATAATTTGGGAGTCCTGGCCTTCTTTCCGAACTGCACGCATCCGGCAGGTTCTGCCGCAGTAGATCGCGCCTTTCCGCTTGCCGTTGAGTGACACGCCGCAGCCGTAGCAGGTATGAGCTTTATGTTCGACACCATCGCGGCACAAACGCGAGCACCACTCACCCTTCTCGCCGTATCTGGTGAACCGAACGTGGCCCAGAATCTTTCCGCAGCGGTCGCAAGCCTCTGTCACGCACACGCCGTGTATGCGCAGGAGTTCGCGACTTCGGGCTTCCGCAAGCTTCATTCGCCACCCGCTTTCTGGTTGCGCGGGGGTTGCAGTTTTTGCCGGACTTTTCCGCACTTTGCAGACTTGGAGAGAGGAGGGCTCTTGGCAGGTTCTTTATTCCCTTGAGTTTCCGCCACTTCCCGCGAGTTCCCGGCACTCGCGGTGGAACTCATAATCCGTTGGTCCTAGGTTCAAATCCTAGCGGGCCCACCAACTATCCCGCCGTGAGTCAATCACTCGGCACGTACATCCGATGAGTGGCAGCGCTGGAAATGCACTAGATATGTGCAATTTGTGCGGGTGATTAGGCGACGGAGTTCATCTTGATCCGATTGCAGCCATGCGGGTGATGCGCCGAGTAGTCTTCTTTTGCCGCTTAATGGCTTTCTCGGCGCGATCGAGAGCTTCTCGGATATCGTTTTCGGGCACGATGCGATAACGCTTGTAGATGCTTGGCGTCTTGTGTCCTGAGATCATCATTCCCACCATCTGGCTGACACAATTGTTGTCGAACTTACGGACCACTCTTAAGCCAGGCTCTGATGACTAAGAATCTGCTCTGGCTCAGTATTCGACAGGCAACACCTTCATGGCAGCGTTTCGTGCAAGACCGCGACTGGAGGTAGGCTTGAGTAAGGATGGACCGCGCCGAGCCTCGGGAGCCGGTATGAGCAGGACTGAGAGAATCTGGACTTTCCTGAAGAGATCTGAAGCAGTCTGGCTGTTCCTCGCGGGGGAGAGTGGTGCCCTCACACTGGCTTGGACGCTCCGACGCCTCCCGCTTGCCCTGGACCCTTTGCTTTACGGGCAGCTCCAAATTACGACTGGGCTCCTTGCACTCATTATCGGAGCCGCAGCGCTGGTGAGGTTTCGGGGAACGCGTGATCGTCTTCCGCTCATCCTCGCCTGCGGTTTTGTAATTGTCGGCATTACCCTGGTCAGCTCGAGCCTCGTTTCCTCCCCCATCGCGGATTCCGACGTGAGCCTGAGAGATCCGATGACCTGGGTGATCGGTCGAACGCTGCTGGCCGTGTTGCTCGTGGCAGCACTGGTTGTGGAGCGGCGCCTTCCCGCAGCACGCAACCCCGGCCGCGAGATAACTGTGGCTCTCGCCATTGTTGTGTTGTCGGCGTCGTTACTCAGCACTGCCCACGGGCGACTGCCGGCCGACATCGTAGTTCATCCGGGGGGAGCATTTCCGCGGCCTGGGAACCTGTTTCCAGCGGGACTCTTTCTTTTCGCAACGTTTGGATATCATCGACGCTTGAAGCATACAACTTCTCCGTTCGATCGTTCCCTCTACTTTGTGGCGGGATTGAACGTAGCGTGCTGCCTTGCTGCCAGCCAGTCCGAACATAGACTGGATGCGCCCTTTGCCTTCGCGGAAATTCTTCAGTTCAGCAGTTACGCGGTCCTCCTGGGGGGCGCGCTTCTCGATAACGTGCACTTATTTGAAAACGTCCGCCAGTTGGCAGTGACCGATCCACTGACTGGCTTGGCCAATTATAGGCGGCTGGTAGACGCGCTGGAAGCTGAGATCCAGCGGTCCCAGCGCACGGGGAGACCCTTTTCTCTCCTGCTGTTTGACCTCGATAGGTTGAAAAAGGTAAACGACAATTACGGACACTTAGTGGGCAGTAAGGCGCTCCGCCGAGTAGCCAACGTGCTTCGCGTTAATTCCCGCTCCATTGACACGGCCGCGCGGTATGGAGGAGACGAGTTCGCGCTTATTTTGCCCGAGGCCGGGATGAATGCGGCGCAAGAGGTGGCACGCCGTATCTGCGACCGCGTGGCGAGAGACGGCGAGCTGCCCCCTATTTCCGTAAGCGCGGGTGTCGCCGCCTACCCGCGGGACGGAGAAACACTCGAAACCCTGGTGGGGGCAGCGGACCAAGCCCTGTACAGAGCAAAGGACCGTATCGGCCAGAGGCTTCCCGTAGCAACGTGAGAGTCTGCCTCCGGCTCCTAGCTGTTGGCGACAGCACTTCCTCAATGACCTTTCATGGCGCACGCCTCTTTCCTCGTCGCCTACCCCTCCCCGCCCACTTCGATCTCTCCAACGTCCCCACAGGTCTGACACTCGCCGCTACCGCCGTAGGCAGGACGCGCCCTGGCTGCCCATGCATTGAACAAGTACACGCCGTAGCATAAACTGAAGCTTCTTACGCCAATCCAAATCGGGGGTGGGCAAGCCCATGAACATGAAAAGGATCCTCCCTCTGGTCCTGGTCCCGGTGGCGATTCTTTTGTTGATTGTGGGGTTCGCGAACGTGGGCAGGGGGCAGGGGAATCCTTCTGTCCTGTCGGCTCTGCCGCAGGTCATCACCGCTCCGCCGGACAACCTGCCTAGTCCCGCCAAGGTGGCCTTAGGCCGGCTGCTGTTCTGGGATCCGATTCTCTCTGGGAACAAAGACGTTGCGTGTGGCACGTGCCATCATCCCAGGTTCGGATACGCCGAAAATCTGGACATCTCCATCGGCGTGAACGGGGTCGGACTGGGCGACACCCGTCAATTCTTATCTCCAAATTCGATTCCCTTCGTCAAGCGCAATAGCCAGACGATTCTGAATACCGCCTTCAACGGCCTCGATTCACAAAGTCACTACAATCCGTCTGCTGCCCCCATGTTCTGGGACCTCCGCGCCCAGGGCCTTGAAGCGCAGGCCCTGTTGCCCATCAAGACCTTCGAGGAAATGCGTGGTAACGCCTATTCTGAGGAGAACGCTCTCGATACCGTGGTGGCCAGGCTGAGGGCCATCCCCGAGTATCGCCTGCTGTTCACCAGGGCATTTGGGAGCGATCCGGCCATCAGCGCCGAAAACCTGGGGAAAGCGCTTGCGGCGTTTCAGCGCACCCTGGTGGCGAATAACTCGCCGTTTGACCGCTACATGCGCGGCGACTCAGCCGCGATGACCAGCGCCCAGATTCAGGGCATGCGGCGGTTCGAGCGCGTCGGCTGTATGAACTGCCACAGTGGCCCGATGTTTTCCGACTACAAGCTCCATGTGCTGGCGATTCCGGACAATAGGAAACTTCCGGACTCCGATCAGGGTGCCAACCAAACGTACGCCTTTCGCACGGCCTCCCTGCGAAACTTGGCCTACACAGCGCCGTACATGCACAGTGGCGCGTTCTCCACCCTCGACGACGTACTCGATTTTTACGATGGCGGCCGGCGTCGTCCCAGAAATCGGAACGTGAGGCGCGATCAGCTCGACCCGTTGTTGGGGCGCTTGCGCGGTGTTGACAATTCGGAGAGAGACTTGATTGAGTTCCTCAACGCCTTGAATGACGATTCCTTCGACCAGACTATTCCCTTACTCGTGCCCAGCGGTCTTCATCCCGGCGGCCGGATTGAATGATGCCCTCTGGCTCTGTCCTTGACGCAATCGGGGTTGGGGGATATGTTTTGGCTCAAACCAGGGGTAATCCCCGATGGAGGCGTGTCGTGAAAAATTCGGCGAGTCGCTGGCTCGGCTTTTTCCTGGCTGTTTCCTGCCTGATCGTTCCCGCCCATCTGGCTGCTCAGGCGCAGCAGCCGGCCGTGGTGATCGAGGGAGGCACCCTGATTGACGGCAATGGAGGCGCGCCTGTGCGCGACGCCGTTGTGATCATCCAGGGCAATCGAATTAGCGCCGTATCGCGCAAGGGGCAGACACAGTATCCGCCGAATGCCCAGGTCATTAATGCGGATGGAAAATTCATCCTACCGGGTTTATGGGATGGCCAGATCAGTTACAACTGGTATTTCGGCGAAGTGATGCTGCAATACGGGATCACCGCGACGGTTGATGTCGGCAACTCCTCCGAGGTCGCTGTGCCTCACCGCGACGCCGTGATTCACGGCAAGGTCCGCGGTCCGCGTCCTTTTACCTCCATCACCAGACTGGCCAGGACACCCGAAGGCGGCACCGGCCTCGAGACTATCCTGACTCCCACCCGCGCGCCCAAATCAGTCCAGGAAACTCGGGACATGGTGAAAACCTTTTTTGCCGCCGGCGCCGATTACCTCATTTTCAACGATGGCGCCTTGCCCATGGAGTATTACCAGGCCGGCTTCGAAGAAGCTAAGCGCCTGGGCAAGCCGGTCTTGACTCGCGCCTATGGACCGGTTTTTGGTCCCAAGGACGCGGCTCTGATGGGCTCTCGCGCCTTGCCGCATTCCGCGGGCTTGACCCAGGCCCTCATGAAGAATCCTCTCATCTACGTGCCTGCTACGCCGGGGCAGAACCGGAACGAAGCGGACATGTGGTCGGAAATGGACGAGGCCAGAGCCAAGGAGATGATCCAGCTTTTGGTCCAGCACAACGTGGCGCTCACTCCGACTTTCAGGGCTAGGTTTGCCGGGCTCCCCAGCGATTGGGCGCGCTTCGCTGAGGAAGATCGCAGTTTCTTTGAAACCGCCGATCCCATTCTCCTCTCCTATTTCCCTCGCGAGAAGATGATCGCTGCGCTGGCCGGATACAGGGCCCCAGCTCAGACCGGCCCCGTAGCCGAGCGGAGAAAAATGGGATACAAGAACGCGCTGCGCTTCCACAAAATGTTCGCCGATGCCGGCGGACATCTTATTCCCGGCGCCAATACCGGTTCCGGCCGTGTGCCCGCGCTTAGCCTGTTCCAGGAGATTGCCATCCATACGGAAGCTGGCGCCACGCCCATGCAAATCATCCAGGGCGCCACCAAATGGTCTGCGGAAATGATTGACAAGGGCAATGAGCTAGGCACAGTCGAGCGCGGGAAGATTGCCGATCTGCTCATCGTGAATCAAGATCCGCTGCAAAACATCCAAAACCTCCGAACGACGAGCACCGTGATTTTTGACGGCAAGGTGGTGCCCCGGGGATATACCACCAACTACTCGGATACTTTTTGGAGAGACGCTGATTTCAATTATCCCGTGGATGCGTTGCAGTGGGTCACCGCTCTGAAAGCGACGGCGGGGCCGAATCCAAACCAAGCCCCGGCCGCGGCGCTGCCGGATCCGGCGGAATCCCCTCAACCCGGAATCGAAACGATCAATCCCGTTATGGTCACCGAGGGAAGTCCGACCATCACGCTCACTCTCAAGGGATTCAACTTCGTCCGCAGATCGCAGGTGCTTTTCAAGGGCGCGCCGGTTCCCTACAAGGTCGTGAACGCGAGCGAACTCCAGGTCACCCTCGATGCCAATGTGCTAAAGGAACCGGGATGGCATGAGCTGGTGGTCAAGAATCCGTGGCCCCTCAATCGCGTAACCGGAATTCCCTGGGGGAATGGAACGTCCAACAAGGCTCATCTCATCGTCAACTACAGGTATTGATCAGAGATTTGTTTCCCTTCACAAGCCGTCAGCACGAAGACCCGCGCATGTTGAGCGGCAGGCCGGGCTGAGCCCGCATGGCTGAACTGGGAAGTATCCCCTCGGGTGGGCGCGCGGTTTTCTCCTATCCCGATTACGTTCGCTACGTATTCGCGCGGCTCTTCGTGGTCCTGGCGCTCGAGATGCAATCGGTGGCCGTGGGATGGCGAGTGTATGAAATCACGCGGAGTCCCCTGGCCCTCGGCCTGACGGGCCTGGCGCAATTCCTTCCCGGCATCTTGCTGTTCCTGGTCTCGGGCCACGCGGCGGACCGCTGGGATCGCCGCCGCCTGGCGCTGTCCTGCTACCTGGGCTTTACATTCTGTTCGGCGGCGCTGCTGGCAACGGAGCTGCGCGGACTGCAATCCGTTTACCCGATCTATGCGGTCTTGCTCTTACTCGGCGTGGCCCGCGCGTTCAACGGTCCCGCGACACGAGCGCTGCTGCCGCAAATGGTCCCGGCGCAACATTTTCCGAGTGCGGTGGCCTGGGACGCTTCGGCCTTTCAGATGGCCACCATCCTGGGCCCATCCGCAGGCGGCCTGCTCTACGCGATTTTCGGCGGCCCGTCGGCTTTGTACGCCATCGCGGCAGCGGTCCACGCCGGGGCCATCTTTTTCATGCTGAGAGTCCGCGCCCGCAAAGCTCCAGGACCTCGCGACCCCCTCAGTCTAGCCGTCGCGCTCGCCGGCTTCCGATACATCTGGAAGCAGAAAGTAGTGCTCGGCTCGATTTCTCTGGATCTCTTCGCGGTGCTTTTGGGCGGCGCCGTCGCGCTGCTCCCTGTGTACGCGCGTGAAATCCTGCGTACCGGCCCCTGGGGGTTGGGACTGCTGCGCTCGGCGCCGGGAATCGGCGCGGCGGCGATGGCCATGGTGCTGGCCAACCGGCCGGTACGCCGGCGGGCGGGGGCCATCATGCTGTGGTGCGTGGCCGGATTCGGCGCCTGCACCATCGTCTTCGCTTTCTCCCGCAGCCTGCCGATGTCGCTGGTGGCGCTGGCGCTGGTGGGCGCAACCGACATGGTCAGCGTGGTGGTGCGCGGAACTTTGGTGCAGGTGACCACGCCGGACGAAATGCGCGGGCGCGTGAACGCCGTCGAGCTGATTTTCATCGGCGCGTCAAACCAGCTCGGGCAGTTCGAGTCGGGTCTCACGGCGGAGTGGTTTGGAACTGTCCCGGCTGTGGCGCTGGGAGGCGCGGGAGCGCTGGCGGTGACGGCGCTGTGGGCTTGGGTGTTTCCCGAATTGCGGCGCGCCGATCTGCCGTCATCGCGCAGCCGCGCACCAAGCTAATGCTCAAATCCTAAGTGTAACTGAGCACCGGACCGGACCTGCCCCACTCGGCGTAGAGCTGCTCGATGGTGCGGCCGACGGTAAAGCCCCAGGAGAACATCCGCAGTCCCTTCCACTTTTCGGGCACTACGTAGCGTTCCACGGCTTCCGCGACCGGCACACCTGCATCGAGGAGTTTCTTCGCTTGGCCGGCGATGTCGTCGAAAATTGCGACCTGTGTAACGGCCAGATCGATGCCGCTCAGCGGGCCGTGGCCGGGCACAAAGATGGTGCTCTTGTCGAAGGCCGCGAACTTCGCCGACGAGGCGCGCCATTCTTTCAAGGAGGCGTCGAGGTTCGTGGGGTACTGAGGCGCCAATTCGTCGCCCATGAAAGCGATATTCTGGTCGGGCACGCGCACGACAATGTCCGTATCCGTGTGGCCCGGAAAATATTCGATCACCGCGGAGATGCCGCCGAGGTCTATGGTCACCGGAAACGTGGACAGCAGGCGGTTGGGGACAGCCAGGCCGAATTGCTTGACGGGGTCGTACATGCTGAGCAGCCCGTCAATGTCGCTCTGGGCGTGCTGGCGCTGGCTCTCCGACTTGGCCTCGCGCACGCGGCGCTCCCAGGGGGCCGCAAACGCGGTGCGCTCTTCCGCCTGCCACTTGAGGTACCTCCCCAACATGCGCTCGGGGACCTTGGCGTGCGCCCAGACTTCGATGCCCTGGCCGGCGTAGTACGAGCTGCCCAAGATGTGGTCGTGATGCCAGTGGGAGATGGTGGCAGCTCGCACAGGCACCTGCGTGACCATGCGCAGAGCTTCCATCTGACCAGCCGCGCCGATCGGCGTCTGCAAGCCCTCGACCAGCAGCGCCGCGTCGCGCCCGACGACAAAGCCGCCATTGGAGCGCCCGTGTATGCCCTTGGTGCGATCGCCGATCGTGGCGTAAACGCCCCGGCCGATCTGGCGCACCACCGCCCAACCCTTGTCCAAGATGGGCTGGGCCGCAATGCGAGAATCGTTCGCCAGGCTGGGGGCGACTCCCACCGCCGGAGCCTGTGCTGAGAGCGGCAGCATCCTCGAGGTGGCGTACAGCGCCCCGGCAGAAGCTGCTCCGGCAATGAAATCGCGACGGGAAAACGGCTGCGAGATTTTTTCCATAGGTCCTCCGCAACGGCCAGGCTGCCTGACTGCAATCGCTCTATGAGAGCCGAGCATACTGGAAGAGCCGCGCCAGGGCAACACTTCCACACTCCCGGCCGTTGTAGCACAGCCACTCCCGGCTGTGCAGGCGTAATGTTTGCCGCACCAACGAGCACAGGCAAGAATGCCTGTGCTACCACCACATCTGCCCACTTGTGCATTGCAATCACGGAATCACCGGTGGCACGTAGGTGAACGTCCGCGCGAAAAACCACATCAGGAAAAACACCAGCACCGAGTGCACCATCAATTGCAGCAAACCGTAGCCGACCAGATCTCGCGCGCGCACCTTCAGGATTCCCAGAAGAGGCAGCATCCAGAAAGGATTCACTAGATTTGGCAGCGCTTCCGCGGCGTTGTAGATCTGTACCACCCAGCCGAGATTCACTTGCAGGTCCTTGGCCGCCTGCAACACATAGGGCGCTTCGATGATCCACTTGCTGCCGCCCGAGGGCACGAACATCCCCAGCAAGGCCGAATAGAGCGAGACCAGCAGCGGATAGGTGTCCTGCGTGGAGACGCGCACGAAGAATTGCGTCAGCTCGTGCGAGATCGGAGACATGGTGATGATGCCGAAGATTCCGCCGTAGAACGGGAATTGAATCAGTACGCCGGAGGTGGCCGGCACCGCGTCATTCACGGCGCGAACGAACGAGCGCGGCCGCCAGTGGAGCACGAGGCCGGCCATCAGGAACAGGAGATTGTAAGTGTTCAGATCGAGCGCAGCCAGCGGGCCCCGCGCGGCCAGAACTTGCGCCAGATAGGCCAGTCCCATGGCGGCAATGGCGATCGAGAGCGCCGGAACATATTCGAGCCATTCCGCGGGAGTCTGACGCAGCTCGAGCTGCTTCTGTTCGAGGCCGCCGCTGATTCCGAACGATTCGGCTGTCTTCGTCGAGGTGGCCGGCGCGGAGAGCCAGGCCACAATCACCGAGGCCAGCGTCAAGATCGCCGCTGTCGTCACGCTCTGCCAGGTGTAGATGGTCTGGCTGAGCGGAATCACTCCGCTGATTTCGCGCAGGGCCGCCGGAAGCGACGACGGCGTAGCCATCATCAGTGCCGCAGAGGAAGAAAGGCCCAGGGCCCAGACGCTGCCGAGTCCCAAGTAGGCGGCCGCTCCGATAGCGCGGTAGTCAATGCCGCGCACCTGCTTCACAACTTCCCGCACCAGCATGGCGCTGAATATCAGGCTCAATCCCCAACTGATGAGCGAAGTGGCCATGGAGAAAAACGCCACAAAGGCCACCGCGCCTCGCGGCGTGCGAGGAATGCCGGAGAGCCAGCGAATCAAACGGTGCACAGGCGGCGACGCGGCTACGACGTAGCCGCCGATGATGATCATGGCCATCTGCATGGTGAACGGGATTAGGCTCCAGAAGCCTTCGCCGAAGTAGCGGGCCAGCTCCTGCGCCGGCGTGCCCAGCAGCAGGCCGGCCACAAACACGATGACGATGGCTCCCAGCGCGAATACGAACGCGTCGGGAAACCATCGCTGCGACCAATCGGCCAGGGCCATGCCGATTCGCGCGAAGCGGCCCTCGGCACCGCTGGGGCCCGCGCTGATCTCGTTCGGTTTCACCCGTTGCGCCATCTATTCTCCATGGTCACCGCTCGCGGCGGGGATTATATGCCAGTCTGGCCGGCCTAATTGCGGCGGCACCCCCCCACCCCCCACTTTTTTGTAAGTGTGCATTACAAAGGAGATAGCGGCCGATATTTTGTAAGTGTTCATTCCAGAGGAGTTGAAGTGGCGTGTTTTCATAGGACTTCCACTACGCTGTAAGTGCGGATTCCAAAGGAGATAAAGTCGAGTGTTTTCAACACATACGGGTTGGCTCGGCTGATCGCCTTCTAGAGCGCTGAGAAATGCGGGATGATGCTGGACGAGCATAATGCACGTTATCACAGATAGTTAAAGTTGTACACAGATTACTTGATGGTACTAGTTTCGAACGAGGTGGCCGGGCCCATTCGAATGCGCCCGACAGGGCAAGCGTTCGAACGGCAGGGGCTAAAGCCCCTTTCATCGAGCCTTCTCATGTCGCGGCTAAAGCCGCGACCCACAAGGACGAACGGCCCCGCCTCTTCCCCCGCCATTCGGACTGGCGGGCGGGACGCTGGAAGGCGCGAAAGAAGCGGGCTACAGATCGGACGAGGCTTGCGTTGACTTGCCTTTAGGCGCGGCCTAAGATGGCGGCCTAGCGGCTTCCTTTTACATGATTGGCCAAACGATTTCGCACTACCGCATTTTGGAGCAGCTCGGCGGCGGCGGCATGGGTGTGGTGTACAAGGCCGAGGACACCAAGCTGGGCCGCTTCGTGGCCCTGAAATTTCTCCCCGAGGAGCTGGCCCAGGACCACCAGGCCCTAGAGCGATTCAAGCGCGAGGCGCGCGCCGCGTCGGCGCTGAATCATCCGAATATTTGCACGATCTACGAGATTGACGAACACGAGGGCCGGCTCTTCCTGGCCATGGAGCTTCTGGAAGGGCAGACGCTGAAGCATCGGATCGCCGGAAAGCCGTTCCCGATTGATTCCTTGCTGGAGATTGGCGCGCAGATCGCCGATGCCCTGGACGCCGCGCATGCGAAAAGCATCACTCATCGCGACATCAAGCCGGCAAATATTTTCGTGACCAATCGCGGACACGCCAAGATTCTGGATTTCGGTTTGGCCAAGGTGGACGGGCGTCCCAAGGCTGCGGAGGGCGTCACAGTTTCGCAATTACCGACAGCGGGGCCCTCGGAAGAGCACCTGACCAGCCCCGGGACGACGCTGGGCACAGTGGCCTACATGTCGCCGGAGCAGGCGCTGGGACAGGATGTAGATGGGCGCAGCGATCTATTCTCCTTCGGAGTGGTGCTGTACGAGATGGCCACGGGCCGGCTGCCCTTTCTGGGCAACACGTCCGCGGCCATTTTCAATGCCATCCTCAGCAAAGCGCACACGCCGCCCGGTCGTGTGAATCCCGAATTGCCTCCGGATCTGGAACGCATCATCAATAAGTGCCTGGAGAAAGATCGCAAGCTGCGGTATCAGGGCGCCGCGGACTTGAGAACTGACCTGGCCCGGTTGAAACGCGACACGGATTCGGGGCGAGTGGCGGTCATGGAACCCGCGGTTCCGGTGAGGGGCGAGAACACTGTTCGTCGCTGGGCCCCGCTGTGGGGCGGTGCAGCGTTGGTTCTGGCGGCTGTCATTGGCATGGCGCTCTGGAGTCTGAGGCCGTCGCCCGTGGCAGTTTCGGCGCCGGTCTCGCGCATTGCCATTTCGTTGCCACCCGGCCAGTTGGTGGCAGGGCTGACCGGTGGTCCTTCTATAGCCATCTCGCCCGATGGTACTCGCCTGGCGTATGTTGCCAGCCGCCAAGACACCGAGCAGCAGATTTACCTGCGTCCTCTGGAGGGCCTGGAAGCCAAACCGGTTCCCGGCACGGAAGGTGGTTCCGCACCATTCTTCTCCCCGGATGGCCAATGGCTGGGTTTCTACGCAGACGGCAAGATGAAGAAGATCTCGGTGACTGGTGGAGCGGTGGTGAATCTGGGTGA
>Ga0214473_10008362_pt1 | contig 12229 bp, 8 predicted proteins | sample RVTome_7_FD_203509 | JGI IMG/M metagenome (GOLD analysis project Ga0214473, IMG submission 203509) | Soil microbial communities from uranium-contaminated site in the Upper Colorado River Basin, Wyoming, United States - RVT98D197 | ecosystem: Environmental > Terrestrial > Soil > Contaminated >... | reverse complement strand
TGGGGGCAAGATGCCCCCGCTCCCTTCTCATTCCTCGACATGGCCCTTTGTACGTAGTGCGGGCTTTCAGCCCGTATGCGCCCAGGGCACGAGCTCGCTACGCCGCTACGGCCTGAAGACCGCACTACGTACCACTCTCTCCGCGCCACTCGCAGCCCGTAGGGCATGCTGCGCGTACCGACCTCAGTGGCGGCAACTTTCCGGTCCGCACAGCGGACCCTACGCGCTCCAGATATGGTCTCCTGCCGCTTGACAGCACATAGCGCGAACCGAGAGACTCCCTTCTCCATGAAAATCGTCCACCTCTTTGTTTTTCTGGTACTCGTCTATTCCAGTTCAGGTTCCTCCCCTTCGGAAGGGAACCCTTACAGAGACCTGCTCGTCGATTGGGAAAAGACTGCCACCCCGTACAGCATCGCCTCCCAACAGGCTCGTGACGACCTACGCACGCTGGCCAAAATACTCTACGGCGGTTATGCGGGACTCGAAATCAGGAGGGAAGAGGGATTCGACTGGAAATCGCATTTCGGGCGGTTGGATGAAACCGTCGCCGGCCAGGACCGGTGGCGCCCCTCCCAGCTGGCCGAGCTGCTGGTGGCGGAACTGTCGGGACTTGACGACCGCCACTTCGGGTTCTTCGTCGAGGAAGGAGGAAACCGCAAGTGGTTCCCCGCAACTCCCGAGCGAGGGGTCTTTTTCGCTGACATCCTCTTCACCGCCGCAAAGGGCGGCCTTTTCCTCGTGACGGGAACAGGAAGCGGAAAATCGGAGAGCCTCTTGGGCACTGTTTTGGACAAGGTGAACGGGGAACCGCCGAAGAAATGGCTCTACCCCACTTCGCCCGACCAGGAGGGACAGAAGCGATTCCTGGTCGGGCGAATGAAAGAGACCCAACCCGCCCCGCTCGTTCTCACGCTGAAAAACCGGCAGGGACAAGCGGTAGAAGTAGCGCTTCCGCTTCACCGTTGCCGGGTGCGTCTCCAGAGGACCTCGGGAAGAGCTTTCAGACTCACCCGTGTGCCATTTCCAAGGATTGAACTCGGGAGCTTCGAGGCGTCCCGGTCGGACGAATTGGAGCCGTTCCTCCAGACCGCAGAAGACCTTTCCGAAGAGCCATTGGTTGTCGTTGACCTGCGTGGAAATCCAGGCGGGCGTGATTCGTACGGCAAAGCCTGGTTGGAACGCCTTACGGGAGGCAATCCGGAATCCTGGAAGGTGCGGGAACTTGTGTCTCCGGTTACTCTCCAGGGGGATGTGAACCTTCATGAATGGCTTCTTCGTGGAGTCAGCCAAACCGCTGCCAAACAGGAGATCGGCGGGCGGTTGGCCCATTTCAGGAAACGGCTGGAAGAAGCCGAGAAGGAAAGCCTGAAGCGAACCTGGACGAACCCGGCTGCTTCCCTTTCCGCAGAGACTTCCGAGCCCGACCGGCATTCGGAACGATCCGGGGAGTGGAGGGGACGTCTGGTCGTTCTGGTCGATGGGGGAACCCGGTCGAGCGCTGAGACCTTTGTCCTGCTCGCCGAGCAGATCCCCGGGACCGTTGTGGTTGGAGAAAACACCGGCGGGATGATGCGCTTTGGCGAGGTCAAACTCTATCGCCTGCCGCACTCCGGAATCTGGGTTCAAGCCGGCAGCAAGGTTTTCGAGGATCCCTCGGGAGGATACCGGGAAGCTGTGGGATTCCTTCCCGACTACTGGCTAGACGACTCCCATCCGATCTCCTCGATCTCGCGTTGGCTGGGAGGTGGCGAAACGCTTTCCGGGGTCGCCGACTGAACGAAGGTCTCGGCGGGGTTTCCCCCCATCTCCGGGTCTTGCCGCAGGTCCCGAGCGTGTTCCAGCAGAATTTCGTGGATGGCTTGGATCGTGAGCGGATGACGCTGGATTTCCGTGTGTCTCGCGGGTACGACCAGGCTCGTATCCGCCCAGTCGATCGTGGCGCTGCTCAGGGGAACCGTTCCATCCGTTCTCTGCCCGTCTCTCGACGCTATGTCTCCGGCGATGTTGTGAAAGACGACGTCGCCGGGGTTATCGAGGTTTGCCATCGCGACGCTCACTGGAGAACCAGCGCGAAGCTGCGAAACGCTTGTCAGAGAGTCCTCGTTGAGCGGAATCTTTGCGTACTGCTGGTTCCGGTCGTTTACGGTCTTCAAGAGAGACCGCCAGCGTTGGGGAAGATCGACAATCTGAGTCCCAATCCACCCGATGGGACGGGAGGCCAGAGGCGCTCCATGGTGTGGTGTGGCGAGGTAGACCACCCGCTTGATGAAGGGAAGCCGTTCGAAAAAGAAAAGATTCGCAAGTTCTTCCCTCTCGCTGGGAGAGAGATCCAGCTGGTCGATGGGAACCGACCAGGCTGCATCCCAGAGAACGTTCCCACTGTCGTGGGAAAGAAGCGTGCCGATCGATCCGCCCATGCTGTGGCCGACAAAAACGATCCGGTCGAGAGCTGGGTCAGTCCCATTCGGGTCGAGGCCGGTCCGGACCTCGGTCATTGCTTTCCGGAGGTAGTAGGCGTTCACCAACATCCCTCGGCCGGTGGGGTATTGCATGAGCCAGAACTCGTAGTTCTGACGGATCCAGGGATCGTCCATGAGACCGTTGATCAACGTCTCCCAAGGACCCGGCGAAGACAGCAGGCCATGGCAGAGAACCACTGGAATTCGGCCCGGCCTGTGGGGCTGGATGAGAAACACCGCGCCGGTGAAGGCCTCGTCTTCGGTGATAAAACCCTCCCACCACCGGGAGTTGAACCCGGTTTTCTCCAGCATGTAGTGAAGGGGCGTGGAGAGATCGGCCTCCACTGGAATTTCCTGGTTCCCGACCTTCAGGGTCTCCTGGTTCCAGGGGTTGACCAGGTGAACCAACTCGCGGCTTTCGGTTGCTTCGAGGTCGAATTCTTCAATCGGAATCTGAAGGGCCGTCACCGGAAAGGCGGTAAGAGGCGGGTAAAAAACCCCCGGCCTCTTCCCATCTTCGTAGTGGATTCCGATGAGGGGAACTCCCAGTCCCTTCCGTCGGGAGGTCGGACCGATCGCCTTCGTCCGGTGGTCGATGGCGGGAAGAAGATCGTGGATGTCCTCCTCTTTCCAGTCGAAACCGACCAGTTTGAAGCGGGCCTTTGTGAGACCGGACGGATCGTCCAGCCGGTAGAAAAACCGGGGGTCGAATGGCATTGCATCCAACGTGAACCGGAGCGTCTGTTCGAGAGAGTAGTTGTAGATCTCGCAGGCTTGCCGGAACCGTGGGTCAAAGGCCTCTTCGTTCAGATGCGTGGATGCAACCGAGAGGTAGCCATAGGACAAATACGAAGCCAAGCCATAGTACTTGAGCGCGTCCTGGTTCCGCGAAAGGAATGACGGGAGTTTCTGGGAAGAAATCCCTTCCGCTCCGGGGGGCCTTCCACGGGGTTGGATGGTGGGACGACGATTCCAGGCCGGCGCCTTCCGCTCGGCCAAGACATTGGCGAACTCGGCCGCAGCATACAGTCGACGTGGATCTCTCTGCTTCTTGGGATCCAGCAGAATGGCGGCCATGAGCCCTTCGAAGGCAGCTTCCTGATCCCGTGAGTAGGTCTCGAGCAGGTTCTCCCGGTAAAGGATCTCCAGGGTGTTCGGCGAGAGCTTGTTGGACTTAGGGCGCTCCTCCATCCCAAGCACGATCCCTTCCTTGAGAGAGCCGGGGCCTGTCCGAAACAACGAGCAGCCTTCGAAAAGCAATGCGCCAACGACGGAAACGGCAAAAAAGAGGTCTCGGAAGAAGCTACCAAGGAAAACTGGCTGAGACCTGGAGGGCATGGAATAAGGATGAAGCGAAGTGACCTGCTCCGGATTACCGTTTTCAATTGGCGGAGGCTGAGCACCCCCCAATCCCGACCTATCGACCGACCTCAGATATCCGAGCCTATAAGTCTGTTTCGGCTCCTTTTTTCAGCGTCTTGACACAAATCGACACAGGAGGGGCGGGTTCGAAAAGCATCGCCAAATCGTAGTCGGAGTGGTGGAACGGAAAGATAGACTCGGATACTCTGAAAATGAGAGCCGCACGGGGGTCGCGCTGACGCCCGTACGTCCGCGCTCCGTTTGCGAAGTCCGCCTTCGCGGACTACCCGGCTCAACCTCCTTCAGGAGGCTTCGCAACCGGAGCGCGAGGCTTCAGCCTCCGCGACACCCCGCTTGCCGGTTCTGGAAATAGAGGGGGACTGTCACCGGTTTTTCGGCCAAGGTTGCGCCCAGCGAAAAAACGGTGACTGTCACCGTCTATTCGTTGCCTGGAGCACGCATCCCCCGCGTCCCGCCACGACGGGCCAAGGGAACAGGCCCAAACTGGAAAGCCCATTTTCATTGCCCTTCAGCGTGTGGGGAACCCACATGAGGGGCTACTCTGAAAATAGCACCGGCACGGGGGTCGCGCTGACGCCCGTACGTCCGCGCTCCGTTTGCGAAGTCCGCCTTCGCGGACTACCCGGCTCAACCTCCTTCAGGAGGTTTCGCAAACGGAGCGTGCGGGCTTTAGCCCCAGCGGCACCACCTTGCACGAAAAAGGGGCTGGACCTATTTTCCGGTTCAATAGACCAACCCCTTTCTGAGGAAGTCATGAAACTACGATATCCTGGAATGCTGCATGTTGTCGCCCTGGCCGCCTTTCTGGGGATCTGGCTCTCTGCCTCCGGGGCGACGAGGCCCCCCAACGTGCTTCTTCTGATGGGCGACGACCACGCGGATTATGTCTATGGGGCGTACGGAAACCCGAAAGCCAGGACGCCTAACCTGGACCGGCTTGCGCAGAGCGGGGTCCGCTTCGCACGGGCTTTTGCCAACTGCCCCATGTGCACGCCGTCCAGGCAGTCCCTTCTTACGGGGAGGTTTCCGCATTCGGTCGGTGTGACCCAGCTGACAACGGCCCTTTCCGAGGAACCGGTCACTCTCGCCGAGCTGCTGAAAGAGCGAGGCTATGCAACTGCTGCCATTGGAAAGATGCATTTCAACAGCGATCTAAAGCACGGCTTCGACCTCTTGGTAGACACGCGCGAACATCGGGAATACCTAAAAGAACATCCACCACGCCCCGTCCCAGAAGGGCTCGAGGTCCTCCCCGATTGGAAACCGTTCAAGGACCCCGCGCGCATCTGGCTGAACGGCTCCTATCTGCCTTACGGCGCCTACGACGAAGACATGGAGTGTACCTGGTTTGCGAAAAAGGCGAAGGAGTTTCTGATGAGTCCTCGGGAAGCCCCGTTCTTCCTGGTGGTCAGCTTCCGTCAACCCCACTCGCCCTTCAACTTCCCCGTCGAGTACGCGGGGATGTTTGACCCGACTACTTTCGAAGTCCCCCCGGTGGGACCTGAGGACGACTGGCAGATTCCCGAGATTTTCCGCGACCTGACCCCATCGGAGAAACAGAGGATCGCCGCCTCCTATTACACGGCAACCGCATTCCTCGATACGAACATCGGACGGGTTCTGGACGCTCTGGATGAAGCCGGTTTGGCGGAAGAGACCTTCGTCATCTACCTGGGCGACCAGGGGTACCACCTGGGCCACCATGGCCGTTTCGAAAAGCACAGCCTTTACGAGCGCGCGGTCAAGGCGCCCCTGGTAATGCGACTGCCGGGAACGACGGGCCGGGGACAGGCCAAAGAGGCCCTGGTCGAGTTCATCGACCTCTTTCCCACCGTCGCCGAAGTGTGCGGGGCAACGTGCCCGGAAGAGGTGGAAGGAAAGAGCCTGCTTCCTCTGCTGGCTGGAAAGCAGAAAGACAGCCGGGAGAGCGTCTTCAGCGAGTACCTGGAGAACGAAGAGGCGATGATCCGGACCGACCGGTACAAGTACATCTACACCTCCGGAAAACGCGAGCGGCAGGACGGTTACCGGACGGGGCGGCCCCTTCCGGGTCGCAGGCGCATCCTCTTCGACCTGAAGGAAGATCCCGAAGAGATGAGGAACATCGCTTCGGACCCCGAACACGCTGCGCTCATTGCCGCGCTCGAAGCCGAGATGCTGCGGAGGTTTGAAGAGTCCTATCCCGAGGACAGAGGGACGCCGCCGGAAGGCTTGGAGGGCTCCGATCTCCTGGATTGGTATCTGGTGCCAAGGGACGAGTCGAAAACGAGCGGTTGAAACCGGGTGGCGCTGTTGTAGGGGCGATTCGCGAATCGCCCCTACAACAGGATATCTTACGCGGAACATGCTATGGCGTGCACAATCAATCACGAGTCGGTTCAACCACTCGCGACGCGATCGAGGAGCCCCAAATGTCCCCAGAAGAAAATCTTCCCCCACTCGAGACCTTCGAGAACCAGTTCCCGGATCGAGAGTACGAGATCCGCATCGAGTGTCCTGAATTCAACTCCGTATGCCCGAAGACAGGTTTGCCGGATTTCGGAACCCTCATTTTTACCTACTGCCCGGACAAGCTGTGTGTGGAGCTCAAGTCGCTCAAACTCTACCTCGTGGCGTTCCGGAACATGGGGATCTTTTACGAGCATGTGACCAACAAGATCCTCGATGACTTCGTGGCCGCCTGCCGACCGCGTTGGGCCGAGCTCGAGGCCAACTTCAGCGTCCGCGGGGGGATCAGTACGACAGTGACGGCGACTTACGAGGCGGAGTGAGCCTCGCTTTCCGGTCCGTGGGATTGCCGCGCGTAGGGGCGGACCTGCGTGTCCGCCCCGAAGCAACCGTCCGCCCCGAAGCAACCGTCCGCCCGCATGGGTAAGCCGCGCAACCGCTGTAGGGGCGGACACATAGGTCCGCCCCTACAGCGTTCGTCCATCACGCGTTCTCAGTGCTTGGAGTATCGGGCCGGCCTGGCCTGGTTTTGGTGGATTGGATTCCTTCCCAAAGGGCCAAATCCTCCGGGCGGTCCACGTCGGCGAGAATCGCAAGTTGCTTGACCTTCAGACCGGATTCCGCAGTTTGGGCAAGCGTCATTGAAAGCACTTCGCCACTTCCCCAGGGCATACCGGAGAACAATCTGGAGTAGGTTTCTTCGGGGACGGAACTTCGGAGCCCGATGAGGTAGTATCCGCCGTCCCTTGCCGGTCCGAGAACGAGGTCGGAATACTCCAAGGATGCGAAAGCTTCGTGGAGCGGGTGCGGGCCAAGTTCGGGGCAGTCGGTCCCGATGATGACCGCACTTCGGACCCCTGCTTCGAACGCGGTCCGGAAGGTGCGCTGCATTCGTTCCCCGAGATCCCCATTTCCCTGGGGGCGAAAAGAGCAGTCTTCGCCGAGCCATTCTCTCATCGCTTTCCACTTTCCGCCTTCGTGTCGGACTTCCACGGCCACTCTGGAAGACTGGGAGTAGTCCCGCACCACAGCCAGAGTGTGTTCGGTCATCTCGCGTTGAAGTTGGGCTGCGGCTTCCGCTCCGATGGAGGGAATCAGCCGGGTTTTCGCTTTGCCGGCCTCGGGGAACCGCGTGAATACCGAAAGCTGGTCTCGAAGGGTACGGGTCCGGGACTGAAGAGCGGAGAGGAACAGGGTCCCCAGGATTTTCGTTCCCGCGCCGATGACGCCTCGTAGGGTGCCGGAGACTTTCGATCTGCCGATGCGCCGACGGTAACTTACCGGGACTTCAAGCGTTCGGACCCCCTGACGCGCCGCCTTGACCTGCATTTCGACCGTCCAACCGTAGTCCGGGTCCCGCATTTCGAGATGGGAAAGCGTGTCCCAGCGAATGGCCCTGAAGGGACCGAGGTCGGTGAAGGTCTTGTTCCAGAAAATTTTGATGAGGCGGCAGGCGAGCCAGTTTCCGAACCGCGCCTGGGGTGTCAGGGAGCCCGGCTCGCGCGTCCCACGGACACGCGAACCGATCGCGAGGTCCGCTTCGCCGTTGAGGATCGGATCGACCAACAGACGCATCTCTTCCGGGTAGTCGCTCAAGTCCGCGTCCAAGAAGACAACGACGTCGGAATCCTGGAGGGCGGCGATCCCCTTCAGACAAGCAGAACCATAACCCCTTCGCTTTTCCAGCACCACTCGGGCGCCATGGGCCCGGGCGACCTCCCGCGTGCCGTCGCTGGACCCGTTGTCGGCAACCACCACGTCGTCCACCCAGTCGGGGATAGAATCGAGTACTTTCCCGATGGAAGGTTCCTCGTTGAGCGCCGGGATGATTACAGCAATCGAGGCTTCTTCACGCATTCCGGTGGTTTCTCAGCAAAGGAGAGGGCGGGCGTAGAATGGGTTAGCGAAGCGTAACCCATCACCCAGGGGAAAACCTCTTGTCTATTCCCGTCCCGGTCCCGCCCCTGGCTCCTACTCCACCCCCTGCTTCCTCCTCACAATGTTAATCTTCATCGGATGGACCTCTTCGGTAAAGGTGACGCCAAACTCCTCTTGGAACCAGTTCCTGGCGAGATCGATGGACTCCTCGCCGCCCCAATATGGGCTGTCCCAACTGACGCAGGTGTTCGGATCGGGCGAATTCGGATCGCCACTCGGAATGCCGGTTTCGTCGATGATGACAATCTTCCTCGCGCTGAGGCCCATGTCTTGCCAGTAGGCGAAGCTCTCGAAGAGGTATTGCATCGTGCAGCCTCCCCAGCTGCTGGCCATCCCTGGCCCGGTTGCGCGAGCTCCCTCGCTGGAAACAGGGGCTTTCACCTCTTTGTAGTCCTTGAGCGGACGACCGTCGTAGTGCGCAACCCAGACCGTGCGTTCTTCGGTTGCCTCGGCAACCTCGAAGCCCAGTTCGTTGAGGACAAACTCCACCCTCTCATTCGGGCTGTCCTCGTTTGTGGTGACCAGGTCGTGGTTGAGCTGGACTCTCAGGATGTCTTCGGGAACACGTGTCCACCCCTGTGGTCTCATGTTCGTCCGGACGAAATCACCCAGGGCGCATTGAAGACCCATCACCCAGTGCCCCGTTGCGCTTGTGATGCTCGGCAGGCTGCCCGGAGCGTAGGACGGGATTTCTTCATCACTCTTTCGAGGCAGGAGCTCCATAGTCTGCGGCAAGGGATGGGTTCGATAGTGAGCGTCAATCTCGCTCAGACGACGATGCCATTTCTCCAACCGTGGGTCGATTGAGGATGCATAGTGGACCTGTTCCGTTTCAGGCGGAACATAGTTCGCGATGGAGGCGGGAACCACCCCGTCGTAGGCCAGAGAGATCTCCCAGCTCTGAATCCAATCCTCGTTGCTCTTGTCGTACCTCACCAGCAAGAGTGGAAGGTCGGACTCGGCGTCGAACCAGCAATCCTTCCGGAGACCGTCCCTCTTCTCCGCGCGAACCCCCTTCGCAAGCCGGTCCCCAAATCGGCACTCGCCCAGGTCGGCGACCTTGTAACCGCGTTCGGTAAGGCCCCCCAGCTGGTTCGACATCGACTGAAACCGCTCCGCATACGAAGGCCCCTTCCAGTCCGATTCGCGAATGGAGAGACGGTCGTGATGCGCCTGGTATTCGTACCGGCGACTGCCGTCATCCCAAACCGTGAAGGGCCCCTGGTGGTCGTAAAAGCGTCGCCGACCGTCCTCGGCAAACCACTCCCAGATGTCAACCGGATAGCGTTTGTTCGAGTCGAGCGGCTCGTCACCCGCTGCCGACGTCTCCGGTTGGATTCGGGTGGTCCATCCGGACATGTGCACGGTTCTGACGGATTTCAGGGCCTCCATGGCAGCCGCGTAGAAACGCTTCCCCGGGGGTGGGAGGAGTGCAACCAGAGCGATTCCAGCCAGGATCGCTACGAACCCGAGACCTCCCATCCACGCCAATGGCCTGGGCCTCACCCATGTCATCCTACGCGCCTGCAATCGGGATTCGTACTCGTCGAGGTTTCTGTGAAACCCCGCCAGGCGACCCCGCAGGCGGTTTTCGACTTCCTGGGGGACCCGGAGGCGGCGCGTTTCCTCGAGGGTCTTCTCAACCGTGTGATTCGTGCGCTGGGTTTCGCTCATTCTGTTCCTCTCTTTCCCTGGTTCGGGTCAAGGTGGGAAAGGACCTCGGAGAGATGGGCGCGACCGCGCGAGATGTGCGTCCTCACCGTCGCTTCGCAGCATCCAAGCGTTTCGGCAATCTCGCTGTAGGGCAGATCCTCCACGAATCTGAGGAGGAACGCCTCGGCCTGGTTGCGCGAGAGTTGGCCGATAGCCGCGAAGATCTCACGTTGTCGCTCCTGAAGATCCAGTTTCTCCCACGGTGTGGGAGATTCGTCCGCAAGGCCATCCGGAAGCGTGCTGAAATCCTGCCGGTTTCGACTGCAAACCTTCTTCCGCAACACATCGTAAGCCGCATTCGCACAGATCCGCAAAACGAGCGCCTGCGGATTGGGATGTCGACTTATCTTGCCGATGCGCTTCAAGACGGTGGCCAAGGCGTCCTGGAACGCGTCGTCCGCATCATCCGGGTCGCGCAGAATCCGCCACACCAAGGCGATCATCCGACCTTCGCCGGGACGGATCAGGCGTTCGTACAGGGATTCATCGTTGCTCAAGAAACGCTCCTCTTTCTCATCCTTCCCACATTTCATCGAAAGGAAGAGGCCTCATTCCATTCACCCACTAGACGCTGGAGACCTGGTTTTTGTGTACACGGGAAGGCATTGATTGCCAGTAGGGGTGGCCCACAAAATCATTCGTTCGGAATGGTTCCCGACCCAAACTCAGCCCTCTTGGCCCCAGCCAGATTTTCCCTACCAGGAGGGCCCTGTGAATTGAGGCTCCAGTCGTAGTCGTTGAAAACCACTTCCACTTCTCCGGTCTTCGCTTTGGACAGAGCGCCCTTGGTCTCGATATCCGTGACTCGCTCCTCGAGGAACGCCAGATACCCGCCTCCCGCATCGAAGTCTTCGCCATACCATTTTAGGATCGGACTCAGATGAAGCGTATGGGTCGCTCCGTCAAACCGCACGTATTTCGGGTCGTTGGCAAAAAGCCTCGCCTGGTCGGCTAGCTGACGTTCCAGGTTTTTCCCGGTGTAGGCCTCCGGTCGAATCGGGGGACAGCTCTTGGCAGCGCACACCAGCGCTGTATGGATTCTCGGTTCCCCAAAGTGCGCCCGGATTCTTTCATACTCCAACTCGTTGAGGCTCAGAGTCTCCCCTGCCAGAATGTGTTGTTTGACGTCAAAAAAACCCCATTCACCGTCATGGAAGTTCATCACTGAGTCGGTTACATCGTGGATAATAACACCACTCATGACAAAGGCGTTGTAAGCGTTACAGAGCAGAGCCAAGCGGTCACTTTCAGAGGCAAGTCTCTCCGGTTCCGCCGAACCGAGCTGCCGGAGATAGACAAGAAACAGATAGTCCCGCTCTATTCCGTCGTAATCCACAAGACCGTTTTCCACATAGGATTTCAGAAGATAATCCCAAAGACCGTGATCCACACCGGATGCATCCGGAGAAGGATTCGGTTTCGTATAAGGACGAGACACATTGTGAAACGCTCCGAAGGCCACGACGATCGGCGCCACAAAAGCGGCGAGAGTCAACCAGAAGAAGGGGCCATGGTATTTCTGCGAATCGGATGACATCATAGATCCTCCCTGAGGTGGTTTACCTGTCATCGAGACTCATTTGATTCATCTTGGGGATGTCGAGAACATCATGAATGGGTGCGACGATCGTGCGTTGGGGACCGGCATCGGCGCCCCCCTGGTAATGTTTGGTGGACGGCACTTCGCCGAGATGCAGGATTTCCATCGGGCATCTGGCAACGCATTCTCCACAGGCCACGCAGGGAGTGTCCTTGAGTGTGACGGGCTTCCCCTGGAGGGCGCGGGTTTTGATGTCGATCCCCATCTGGCAGTACTGGTTGCAGACGTTACAGTCGATGCACTTGCCCGGCTCGGGCGAGATTTTGAACCGCGACCAACGTCCCCAGAAGTTCATCCAAAAAGCGAGTGGACACCAATAACGGCACCAGATCCGTTGGCCCAGGAACGGGTACAGCCCGATGGCAAGGCCGCCCGCGAGCAGTGTGCCCACCCACACGTTGTACCACTCGAAAGGACCCTCGTACCCGAGAGCGTCGGCAATGGTTGCGATACTGGCCAGCGGAATGAAAACAAACCCCATCCGTTCCAGCTTGCGCGGCCAGTCGCCCTTCGGACCGCGGTGACGAAAGGCGTTACCGACAGTCTCCGCCAACGCGCCGCACGAGCAGATGTGCGAACAGTAGTGTTTACCCACCAACACCGTGAAGATCGGCAGGAGGATGAAGGTTAACAAGGCGGCCCATACCACACCGGCAAGAGCCACCGTGTGCCACCAGGCGGGATC
>Ga0214473_10008361_pt1 | contig 12229 bp, 8 predicted proteins | sample RVTome_7_FD_203509 | JGI IMG/M metagenome (GOLD analysis project Ga0214473, IMG submission 203509) | Soil microbial communities from uranium-contaminated site in the Upper Colorado River Basin, Wyoming, United States - RVT98D197 | ecosystem: Environmental > Terrestrial > Soil > Contaminated >... | reverse complement strand
GCGTCCGCCAGGATGACCTCCGCCTGCAAACCGAATTCAGCCAGTACCTGACGGCATGCGCCGCACGGCGCCCCGCCGTTTTCGGTCACGACGGCCACGGCCTGAATCTCCCTCTCGCCCCGGCTGGCCGCCTCGAACAGGGCCACTCGCTCGGCGCACATCCCGCTTGGATAGGCCGCATTCTCTACGTTGGCCCCGACATACATCGATCCCGAGCTTGCCAGCACGGCCGCTCCCACGGTGTATTTCGAGTACGGCGCGTACGCGTGCTGTCGCGCCTGCCGCGCGCCTTCGACCAGGGCCGTGACCTGGTCAGCCTTCAGTCCCATCGGCCTCTGCCTCCTCGGCGGGCGCCGGCAGGCGCCGGGCACGGACCTTCTCGATCCGGCGCCCCGCCACCCTCTCGACCACCAGCCGCAAGCCTCCCGCCTCGATCTCGGCACCCGCGGCCGGGACCCGCCCCAGCCGTCCATAGATGAAGCCGGCTAGAGTGTCGCTGATGTCGGTCGGCAGCGACGATCCGGCGACGTCGTTCACGTCATCGAGGTCCATCCGCCCGCTGAAGATGAACTCATCCTCCTGCACTTGCTGATAGGCGGCCTCCTCGGCCAGGTCGTACTCGTCGCGGATCTCGCCGACGATCTCCTCCAGGATGTCTTCGACCGTCACCAGGCCCGCCGTTCCCCCGTATTCGTCGACGACGATGGCGAGGTGGACCCGTCGCGTCTGGAGCTCGGCCAGCAGGTCGCCGGCCTTTTTCGCCTCCGGAACGAACAGCGCCGGCCGGACGAAACCGCCGACCGGTTCTTCCTGCCGTCCGTCCTTCCAGGCCACGAGCAGGTCCTTCACGTACACGACTCCGATGACGTGATCGATCGTCCCTCGATAGACCGGGGCGCGGGAATGGCCGGTGGCCTGCAGCGCCTCGGTGACCTCTCGCAGCGACATCCGCTCGTCGAAAGCCTGAATGTCAATCCGAGGCACCATGACCTCGCGCGCCAGCGTATCCCCGAGTTGGAAGATGGAGTAGATCATCTCCTTCTCTTCCTCCTCGATCGCCCCGCCCTCCTCGCCGGCGTCGACCAGGGTCTTAATCTCCTCCTCCGTCACGACGGGATAGGCCGATCGTCCGTGGCGAGTTCCTGCCAGAGCGGCCAGCAACGCCTGCAGCGGCGCCAGCGCCCACGCGAGCGCGGCCGCCAAAGGGGCCAGCCGAGCCGCCCAGCGATCGGCCGAGGCCAATACCACCCGCTGGGCTGCCAGTTCCGCCAGCCCCAGGAGGAGGGCGCCGCCGGCCAGACCGGTCGCGGCGCGACCCTGATCGGTCAGACGCAGAGCCCCGGCAGCCTGCCAAGCCAATCCCAGCGTGACCAGGCGCAGCACCGTTCGCGCCGCCTCGGTGGAAAACAGCGTGCGGGAGGCCTCGGATGCTAACCGCGCCGCCAGCGCCGCCCCCATAACCCCCTCCTCCTGCAGCTCCTGGAGGGTAGAAGAATGGGCGTTCGTCAACGCCAGGCGCGCCCCGGCCACGAGCCCGTCGGCCAGGACGGCCGCCGCCAACCAGACCAAGCCGCCCAGGACCTCAGGCACGATCCTCCTTCGGTCGCACGAGTCGAGCGGGCATGCCCACCGCCAACGCGCCGTCGGGAACATCGCGCGTCACCACCGATCCTGCCCCCGTGGTGGCGCCTCGACCGATGCGCACAGGTGCGACCAACAGACTGTCGGAACCGATGAACGCCCCCTCGCCGATCTCGGTCCGGTTCTTCTTCCCGTCACGGCCGAAATTGCAGGTGATCGTACCGGCGCCGATGTTGGTCTCGGCACCGACCGTGGCATCCCCAACGTAGGAGAAGTGCCCCATCTTGACGCCGGCCTCGAGCGTGCTGTTCTTGACCTCGCCGAAGTTGCCCATGTGGACACCACGGCCGAGCCGGGCTCCCGGGCGCAGATGGGCAAAGGGTCCAACGTGCACGTCTTCGGCCAGCTCGCACCCCTCCAGCACTGAGGCCTCGATCCGGCACCGGTCTCCGACGGCCGAGTTGCGCACGATCGAGTTGGGCCCCACGACGCAGCCGCTTCCGATCGAGGAGCGTCCTTCCAGGTGGGTATTCGGCAGGAGCAGGGTATCGGCGCCAAGCTGCACGTCGGGAGCGATGTAGGTCGTCGCCGGGTCGGCGATGGTCACGCCGGCGAGCATCCAGGCGCGGTTGATGCGCCGCCGCAGGATGGCCTCCGCCTCCGAAAGATGGGCGCGGGTGTTGATCCCGAGCGTTTCCTCGTCGTCGGCGGCCGGCACCGCCACCGCGCCGCCCTCGGACGCCGCCGCAGCCACCAAATCCGTGAGGAGGTATTCGCCGCGGCCGGAGAGGGGCAGCGACGGAAGTCGCTCCCACAGCCAGTCGCTCCGGAAACAGTACACGCTGGTATTGAGCTCGCGGATCGCCAGCTCGTCCGGCTGCGCTTCCGTCTCCTCGACCACGGCTCTCACCCGCCCGGCCTCGTCGCGCACCACTCGCCCGAATCCTCGCGGGTCCGCCGCCGTCACGCTGAGCAGCGCCAGCGGTCCGTCGTGAGAGGCTTGGGCCGCCATCACCCTCTTCAGCGTCTCCGGAGAGAGCAGCGGCATGTCAGAGGTTGTGACCAGAACAGCGTCGCTGGTTCCTTGAAGCGCCTGCGCCGCCTGGAGCAGCGCATGCCCGGTCCCGCGCCGTTCAGCTTGGATGACGAAACGGACGTCGCCGGGGAGGAGTTGGCGCGCCGACTCCATCTCCGGCCCGACCACGACGACGGGTGGGCGTCCGGTCGCGGCCCGGGCGGCCGCCTCGGCCCAGCTCAGCAGCTCCCGCCCGGCCAGGCGGTGGAAGGCCTTGGGGAGGGACGAGCGCATTCGCGTCCCCTGTCCGGCCGCCAGGATCACCGATTCACAATGCATGCTCGCCTCCGAGGCACGACGGCCCGGCCGATGCGAAACCGGCTCGTTTCTCGCGGGGGCTTCGCCTGACTCGCAAACCGGATGGGTCGTCGTCCGTCACGTTCGGGGTGGGGCCAATGGCTGGGGCGCCAGGATTCGAACCTAGATCCACGGATCCAAAGTCCGGTGTGCTGCCATTGCACCACGCCCCAGGGGCCCGCGGTCGTTCGCGGGAGAGGGCATTCTAACATGCCGTCATCAGTTGTCAGTCATCAGTCATCAGCAGCTCGTCGTAGCAGAAGCTTGGCGAGGCCCGCGGGCCTGCCAGGCCTGACTGAGAACTGACGACGGAAGACTGATGACTCCTATTCCGAGGGCTCCTCAGGGATAAGCCCGAGTTTGCGGGCCTGCTCATAGCTGAGGGCTTCGGTTTGCCCGGGGACCTGACCGGACGAGTCGGCCGCCGCCTGTTCCCAAAAGGAGCCTGCGTCGAGCGACTCCGCCTGACGGGTCACGGGCGCGGGTGAGGCGGCAGCCGGCGGCGCGGCCGCCGGTCGCTTGGGCGCCGCAGTGGAGACGCTCGTCGCGGCCGGAGCCGCGGTCGGCAGCGTTCCCAGGGACGGCAGCAAGGGCACGAGTTCATCCGCCACGCGGCGGGCGTAGTGGAAGATGGCGCCCATCTGCCACGGCTCCTGCTCGCCCCGGAAGGCGATGAGCAAGGCGAAATCGCGTCCGACGTTGGTCAGATACAACCGGTAGGGCTGGCCGTCCAGGTGGTGGAAGTTGTGCGGCGCCTCCGCGCCCATCGCCGCACTCGCCTCCAGCCCCTGGGCGAAGGACGCCATGACCTTCACAACGACGTCGTCCAGCTGGCTGTCGGTGATTTCCCCGGCGCGCATGACGTACTCGCCGCGCCGGTGGACGAGGAAGCTGGCTCGCGCTCCGAGCTCGCGTCGCATCGTCATGAGTTTCTCGGCCAGCAGGGCTTTCTCGCCGGTCAACTCGGGCGCGGCGGCTTCGCTCCCGGGAGCCAGGGCTCGATCGACGGCCTCCAGGAAGTGATTGGTCCCGACGGGTTTGGGCAGGAAGGCGACGACGCCGAGCGCCGCAGCCTGGGCGCGCACCTCGGGCGTCGGCTGCCCGGTGATCAGGATGGCCCGCAAGTTGGGGTTGGTCTGGCGGATCCGAGCCAGCAGCTCGAGTCCGGTCATGCCGGGGAGGCGCAGGTCCGTCACGACCATGTCGATCGGACCGCGGCCGAGCTCAAGCAAGGCTTCCTCAGCCGAGGCGACCACCGTGATGTCGTAGGGCCGTCCGGAGAGCTCGAGACTCGTCCTCAGCATGCGCGTGACCTGGCGTTGATCGTCCACCAGGAGAACGCGAGGACCCGCCATGGAGGGCATTGTAGCACAGGGGCGATTCGCCCCTGTGCGACCCTGGGCTCCCCGAAACCTTGGGCCCTTCTACCCCCCCACTCCTTACCCTCCCCCGGCACGTGGGAGGCTTCTTGTAAGGCCGCGAAGCCGGGGGAGGGGAGAATTCTTCAAAGAGGCGGGGGTCCTTCGGCCCCCGCCTCTTTCTAATCTCCCCTCTCCGCCACGCCTCAACTGCTGAAGGCATCCTACAAGCGGTTAGGGGGAAGGCGTGAGCATGATATCTGCCGAACTCCGCCGCTCCCCCTTGGCCTTCCTCCCTTTGGGCGGGTCATATTGAGGCCAGGAAGCATTGAGAACGTCGCTGATGGCTTCCAGTTGAAGCCCATTTCCGCCTCACCCCCTGCCCCCTCTCCGCTGAGAGCAGGCTTGCGCTAGGAAAAGCGTGGCGGAGAGGGGGAGAATCTGAAGGAGGGCGGAGGGGCCGTGGGCCCCTCCGCCCTCCTTCAAAAACCTCACCCCTCCCCCGGCGACGGCAATGGCTTCAACCCAACGCCGGCTTGCCGGGGGAGGGGTCGGGGGTGGGGGTCGAAATCTCAGACCTTTTGCCAGGCGGCCAGCTCCTCCATTCGTTTTCGCTTTCGAAAGAGGATGTCCTAGTTGGTGGGGCTTGGGGGTGCAGCCCCCGCTTCCTATCCGCTACTCGACGCGCCAGCAGGCCACCCAGTGATCGGGGCTGACCTCGCTCAACCTGGGTTCCTGGACGGCGCAGTGGGGCATAGCCACGGGACAGCGGGGATGGAAACGGCATCCCGTCGGCGGATGGAGCGGGCTAGGGACGTCCCCGCTCAGCAGGATGCGCTGACGGCGGAGCCTCGGGTCGGGCATCGGGATCGCCGACATCAGCGCCTGGGTGTACGGGTGGAGCGGATTGCGGAAGAGCTCCTGCTGAGGAGCCACTTCGGCGATCTTGCCGAGGTACATCACCGCCACCCGGTCGGAAATGTGCTCCACGACGCTCATGTTGTGAGCGATGAACAGGTACGTCAGGTGGAACTCGTCCTGCAAATCCCTGAGGATGTTGAGGACCTGCGACTGGATGGAAACGTCGAGCGCCGATACCGGTTCATCGGCAACGATGAACTTCGGTCGCAGGGCCAGCGCGCGGGCGATACCGATTCGCTGCCGCTGCCCTCCGGAGAATTCGTGGGGATACCGGCGAGCGTGGTAAGGCTCCAGGCCGACCTTCTTCAGTGTTTCCAGGACCACTTCCTGGCGTTCGCGGCGCGTTCCGATCCCGTGGATGCGCAGCCCTTCGCCGACGGAGGCGCCGATGGGCATGCGCGGATCGAGCGAGGAATAGGGGTCCTGGAAGATGATCTGCATGTGGCGCCGCATAGCCTTGAGATCGGCGCCCTTCAAGCGCAGGACGTCCGTCCCATCGAACCGCACCGAGCCGCCCGTCGGCTCGATCAGGCGCAGCATGGCGCGACCGACGGTCGTCTTGCCGCATCCCGACTCGCCCACCAGGCCGAGCGTTTCTCCTTCGCGGATGGTGAACGTCACCCCGTCGACGGCCTGGACCCAGGCGATCACGCGCTGCAGCACGCCCCCGCGCACGGGGAAATGCTTCACCAGGTTCTGTACCTCGACGAGGGGACGCACAAGCGCCGGCGAGCTCATGCGGAACCGCCGGCGGATGACGACGCGGCCGACAGGGGTGCCCGGTGCCCTTCCCCGTCCTCGTACAGCCAGCAGCGGGCGGTGTGGCCCGGGATGTGCCCGACCAGATTCGGCTCCTCCCGCGTGCATATCTCCAGCCGATGCTCGACGCGAGCGCGACAGCGCGGCGCAAAGCGGCACCCGGGAGGCAGGTCGACCAGATTCGGCACCGATCCGGGAATGACCTCCAATCGGTTCTTGACCAGGCCCAGCACCGGGATCGAGGCCATCAGCCCCTGGGTGTACGGGTGCAGCGGTTGGTCGAACAGATCCCCGACCGAGGCTTCCTCGACGATCTCACCGGCGTACATCACTCCAACGCGGTCCGCCATTTCGGCCACGACGCCCAGGTCGTGGGTGATCAGGATGATCGCCGTGCCCGTCTTGGCCCGCAGCTCGCGCATCAGGTCCAGGATCTGCGCCTGGATGGTCACATCCAGCGCCGTCGTGGGTTCATCGGCGATCAACAGCACCGGGGAGCAAGCCAGCGCCATGGCGATCATGACGCGCTGGGCCATGCCGCCGGACATCTCGTGCGGGTAGGCGTGGAGGCGGTTCTCGGCGTCGGGAATGCCGACCAGCCGCAGGAGCTCGGCGGCGCGCGCCCACGCCTGCTCCTTGTTCATGGCCATGTGGAGTTGCAGCACTTCGGCGATCTGCTCGCCGATGCTGAACACAGGGTTGAGGCTGGATTGAGGCTGCTGGAAGATCATGGAGATGCGGCTGCCGCGCATCTGGGTCATGGCCCGCTCGTCCAGCTCGAGCACGTTCGTCCCGGCGAAATGCACCGACCCGCCGACGATTCTGCCCGGGTTGTCGATCAGGCGCAGGATGGTGAGCGCGGTGACGCTCTTGCCGCACCCCGACTCGCCCACCAGGCCGAAGACCTCCCCCTGGTGGACGGAGAAGCTGACGCCGTCGACGGCCTTCACCACGCCGTCGTCGGTGTAGAAGTACGTTCGCAGATCCTCCACGTGGAGCAGGTCTGAGTCTGATGTGGCGAGGGCGGCAGCAGTATCCACGGGGAGGTCTCAAGAGGGCCGGTCGGCCCGTCCTTCGGGTCGCGGCGCAGGAGTCGGAAGTATACCCTCAGCCTCGAACGCTCAGGCCTCGGCGCGTCGCCGGACCGACCGAGGCGCTCCTGCCCGCGGAAAACGGCCGAGCCCTCGGGGGGCTCGGCCGGGGTCGGTCGGTCAGGTGGGCGATCCGCGCCCGGACTACTGGGTGCCTCGCAGGCGGGGGTCCAGCGCGTCGCGCAGGCCGTCGCCCAGGAAGTTGAAGGCGAACATGGTGATCGCCAGAGCCAGGGCCGGGAAGACCACCTGGTTCGGGTAACTCCGCACGACCCCCGAGCCGTCGGAGATCATAATGCCCCACGAAGGCGTGGGTGGGTTGACTCCCAGACCGATGAACGACAGGAAGGCCTCGGTCGAGATGTAGTTCGGGATGGCCAGCGTCTCGGCGACCACCAGCGGGCCGATGATATTCGGCAGGATGTGGCGCGCCATGATCCGAACGTTACTGGATCCGATGGTGCGCGCCGCCTCAACATATTCCTTCTCCCGCACCGACAGTACCTGGCCGCGGGTGAGCCGGGCCATCGTCTCCCACGCCGTGACGCCGATCCCGACGAAGATGAAGAGCAGCCCGCCCAGTTTTGTGTCTAGAGCGCTAACGGCATAGAGGAAGGTGCCAGGTTCCCATTTGGAGTAGGTGGAGCGGAAGAAGGCCATCAACAGGATGATGAACAGCAGGGTCGGGAAGGCATACAGCACGTCGACGATGCGCATCATGAAGTTGTCGACGCGGCCGCCGAAGAATCCCGAGATGCTGCCGTAGGTGACCCCGATGAACATGCTGATCAAAGGCGCGACCAGGGCGACCGTCAGCGACACGCGCGCGCCGAAGATCAGGCGGCTCAACAGGTCCCGGCCGACGTAGTCGGCGCCCAGCGGGTAGGCCGTCCGGATCGAAGCGTAGTCCTTCATGAACGGGAAGATGCGCAGCAGCCAGGCGGGGATGGCGTTGTTGTCGACCAGGATTTGCAGATCGTAGGGCTTGGGAGCGAGGACGTTGGCAAAGATCGCCGTCAGTGCCAGGGCGAGGACGATGGTCCCGCCGATGACGGCGGCGCGGTTCCGGATGAGCCGGCCGAAGGCGTCGGCCAGCATGCTCTCGCGGCGGCGGGTGAGCGGCAGCCCCGCCGCGCCCACTCGCAGGATGTCACTCCGAACGGCCATGGCAGCCTCCCCTTCGCTACGTATACCGGATCCGAGGATCGAGGAACGCGTAGACCAGATCGACAAGCAGATTGGCGATCACCAGGAGCAAGGCGTAGAGCAGGATCGTCCCCATGATGACCGGGTAGTCGCGGTTGTTGATGCTGATGACGAAGTAGCGGCCCATGCCGGGGATGCCGAAGATCAACTCGGTGACGAACGTCCCCGTCACCAGCCCGGCGAACAGCGGCCCCAGGATAGTGACGACCGGGATCAGGGAATTCTTCAAAGCGTGACGCAGAATGACCAGGCGCTCCGCCAGCCCCTTGGCTCGGGCGGTCCGGATGTAATCCTCCCGGATGACCTGCAGCAAGCTCGCCCGGCTCAGACGGGCGAGGATGGCCGACGAAGCGAAGCCTAGAGCGAACGCTGGCATGGCCGCATAGCGGAAGTACTCCAGGTCGATCTTCGATGGAAAGATGCCCATGATGAACGGCGGCCGCGCCCCCCACCCGGTGGGCGGGAACCACTTGAGCGTGACGCCGAAGATCGACACCAGGATGGGCCCCAGCACGATGACCGGGACGCTGACCCCCAGGATGGCGACGCTCATGCCGAAGTAGTCCATCGTCGTGTTCTGCTTGAGCGCGGCGAGGATCCCCAGAGGCAAGCCGATAGAAATCGCAATCAGTAGGGCCATCATGCCTAGCTGGAACGAGACGGGCAGGTTCTCGCGAAAGATGTCGTTGACGGTCCGGCTGAGCGAGATGTAGGACGGGCCGAAGTTCATCCACTTCAGCCACGTGCCTTCCGTGAGCTTGAGGTTGAAGAGGGCATCGTCCAGCAGGGAACGGCCCGGGCGCTCGTGGGAAACGTACGGCAGCAGCACATTGGAGACGTAGCGCAAGTACTGTTTGGGGAGCGACTCGTCGAGGTGGTAGCGGGCGTTGAGGTTGTCGATGATTTGCTGCGGCAGCGCCTTCTCCCGATCGAACGGTCCTCCCGGGACGGCGTGCATCAGGCCGAAAGTGATGACCGACACGACGAAGAGAACCAGGATCATCCACAGCGTGCGGCGGGCAATGTACCGACCCATCCGTCCACCTCCCTTCCCCGTGCGCCAGGGCGCTTGGCCGGCGGCCTGCACTCCGTCTGCGGACCGACGATCAGCCGCCCTGGAGACCCGGGGGGAGGGAAGCCCTCCCCCCGGTCCAGGTCATACGGCGTGTTACTTGTTGATGTCCCACTTCTCGAAGTGCTCAAGCCCGCCGAGCACAGAGAACGTGCGCGTGACATAGGGCTTGGTCACCGAGACGCGGGTGTACCAGTAGATCGGGGCCATGACGGCATCGGTCTTGACGAGGATTTCCTCGGCCTGGGCGTAGAGGTCCACGCGCGCGACTGGATCCTGCTCGCGCGCGGCTTCCACAACCAAGCGTTCGTAGTCCGCGTTTTCCCAGCCGGCACCGCCACCGCTCGGGCCCAGGTTGGCCGAGCCACCCACCGTCCACACCTCACGGTCGAAGTTGTTGGCGTCGGGGTAGTCCTGGCACCAGCCGAGGCGATAGATCTGCGGCGTGGCCACAGGGTCACGGATCGTGTCGAGGAAGACGGCGAACTCCTGGTTCGTCAGCTTGACCTCGATGCCGAGGGTGTCCTTCCACATTTGCTGGATGGCTTCGGCGATCCGCTGGTGGCCGCTGGAGGTGTTGAACATCAGGGTGATGTCGACGTCGGCCGCCGTGATGCCCTTCTCCGCCAGGTAAGCATCGAGCTGCGCCTTGGCATCGATGGGGTCGAACTTGACGCCGAGGTCGGGGTGATCCGCCATGGTCGGGGCGCCGTTCAGGCCCGGCCGGGCGAACCACTGCGCCGGTTCCTGCCCGCCCTTGAGCACGTTGTCGATCAAGGCCTGGCGATCGATGGCTTCCGACAGGGCCAGGCGGACGCGGACGTCGTCCACGAACGGCGCCTGGGTGTTGAAGCCGTAGTAGTACGTGCACAGGACCGGACCGATGGTCAGTTCCTGCGAGAGCACCGGATCGGCCTTCACGCGGTCGAGGTCCGCCAACGGCACGCTGGTCACGTCCATGCCGCCGGACTCGTACTCGGCGAACGCCGGGATTTCATCCAGCATCAGGCCGCGCAGGAGTTCGATCTTGGCCTGCGGGATGGCGTCGCTGCCGGGCCAGAACGGGTTCTTGACCAGGACGATCTCGGTGTTGTGCACCCACTCGCGCAGGGTGTAGGGGCCGTAGCCCTGGAAGAAGCCGGTCTCGGTCCAGCGGTTGCCGTTGGCTTCGGTGCAGTCATCGCCGTCGATGATCCACGCAGGCTGCGCGTGGGCCACCCACATGCCGGCGATGTTGACGTTGTACGTGGCCTGCTCGAGGAAAGTGATCTCGACGGTCCAGTCGTCGACGGCCGTCACGGCCACACTCGCCGGATCTTCATTCGTGCCGGCGTTGTAGTCCGACGCTCCCTTGATGGCGAAGGCCAGGACATAGGCGTAGGACGAGGCCGTCGCCGGGGCGAGCGTGCGGGTGATGCCGTAGACGAAGTCGTGGGCATTCACCATGCGCGGGGCGGGGGTCTCCTGGCAGTCCATCACCTGGACCACCGCAGAGCCGTCCCACTTGACCCACGGGACGTCGTTACGCAGATGGAAGGTCACCGTCTGCGTGCCGTCGTCGTTGTTGACGATATCCCATGTCGTCGCTATGCCGGGCTCGACGGCGGTCGTGACTTCGTTCTGCCGCGTCAGGCCGACGGTCGTCTCATCGACGATCTGCACCGACGAGGTGTCGGTCGTCAGCGCCGGGTCGATGGTCGGGATGTCGCCTGCCAGGTTGCCCAGGAATGTCAGCGTCTTGGGGCCCTCGGGCGCCGGCCCTGGCGTCGCTGTCACCACCTGGACCTCGCCGCCGACGATCACGGTCTGGACGACCGGGGTCGCCTGGCCGCAGGCCGCCAGGATAACGCTCGCCGCCAACAGCAGCGAGACCAAACTGAAAAGCTTCGTACGCATGCTTCCCCTCCTAGTAGGGTTCGTAACCACGTAGACTTCTAACGTGCGTTTCGTGGACGCGTCTTATTGCCGGGCCTGGGCCTCACCTCCTTTTTTAATGTCGATTCCAGGGCGGAACCCCGCCTTCGACGTGATGGCAGGCCACCCAGTGGTCGGCGCCGATTTCGCGCCATTCGGGGACGAGATCGGTGCACACCTGCGTCGCATAGGCGCAGCGTGTGCGGAAGCGGCAACCTGACGGCGGATTCACCGGGCTGGGAACGTCGCCTTCCAGGATCACCCGGTGGCGCTTCTCCTCAATGAGCGGGTCCGCCACCGGAACGGCGGAGAGCAGCGCGTAGGTGTAGGGGTGGAGCGGGTTCTTGTACAGTTCGTCGCGGTCGGCCAGCTCCACGATGACGCCGAGGTACATCACCGCCACGCGGCTGCTGATGTGGCGCACCATCGACAGGTCGTGGGCGATGAAGAGGTAGGTCAGGCCGAACTGCTTTTGCAGGTCTTCGAGCAGGTTGACCACCTGGGCCTGGATCGAGACGTCGAGGGCCGAGATCGGCTCGTCGCAGACGATGAACGACGGCTGCAGAGCCAGCGCCCGGGCGACGCCGATGCGCTGGCGTTGGCCGCCGGAGAACTCGTGAGGATAGCGGTTCGAGAAGGCCGGGTTGAGGCCCACCAGCTCGAGCAGATAGTCGACGCGCTGTTGGGCGACGTTGCCGTGCGAAACGTTGTGGACCACGAGCGGCTCGGCGATGATCTCACCGACGGTCATGCGCGGATTCAGGCTGGCGTACGGATCCTGGAAGATCATTTGCATCCGCCGCCGCGTCAGCCGCAGCTTTTCGGCGTCCAGCCCGACCAGGTCGATCCCTTCAAAGAAGACGTGACCAGCGGTGGGCTTGTAGAGCTGGAGAATGGTGCGTCCGGTGGTCGATTTGCCGCACCCGGACTCGCCCACCAATCCGAAGGTCTCGCC
>Ga0214473_10008360_pt1 | contig 12231 bp, 14 predicted proteins | sample RVTome_7_FD_203509 | JGI IMG/M metagenome (GOLD analysis project Ga0214473, IMG submission 203509) | Soil microbial communities from uranium-contaminated site in the Upper Colorado River Basin, Wyoming, United States - RVT98D197 | ecosystem: Environmental > Terrestrial > Soil > Contaminated >... | reverse complement strand
GACGGCAGCCGCGGCAGAGAGAGCGAGATGAACAGGTAGCCGGCCGACTGGGCGCTCACCCCCAGCAGCACCAGCCACAGGTGGGCGGGCCATGAGGGCACGAGGTCGATGCTGCCGATGCCCAGCCCGACCACGAGTGAAACGGCAGCGGTTGACACGGTCGAGACAGCCACCGGCTCACCCGCCCGGCGCCGCCCGACCTGGCGGATGATCATCAGGTAGAACGCGTAGGCGAACGCAGCGACGATACCCAGCGCGGCGCCGAGCGGTGGGTTCGCGCCGTAGCTGTTGGCCGTGAGCACGCCCGAGATGAGCACCACGCCGGCAAGGACGATGGGCAGCGCGATGAGCGCGCGCGTCGAGGGCCGCTCCCCGAAGAGCAGCCACGCCCCGACGCCGACGATGACCACCTGGAGGTTGCCCAGCACGGTCGCCAGGCCGGCGCCGACGGCGTCGACCGCGTGGTGCCAGAAGATCAGGTCGACCGCGAAGAGCACGCCGGCGCCGGCCGCGAGGAGCAGGCTGCGACGCGGCAGCGCGCCCACCTCGCGCCGCTCGAACCAGGCCGCGAGGAGCAGGATCGGCAGGGCATACAGGCAGCGAAAGAACGCGGCGGTTTCCGGGGTCGTCTCGGAAAGGCGATAGAGGATGCCCGAGAAGGAGATCGACACCGCGCCGAGCAGCGCGGTCAGCCGCGGGTGTGCCGTCAGCAGGTGCACGAACCGGCGCATCACGCCTCGTTGGCCGACGCCTTGGCCGCGGGCGGCCAGTCGACCCACTCGTCGTACTCGTGGTGGCGGCGCAGGTAGGCGCCGATGAACGGGCAGTAGGGCACGATCCGCCGGCCGGAGGCGACGGCCGCGTCGAGCGCAGCCCGGGCGAGGCCGGTGCCCACGCCGCGTCCCTCGAACCGCGGCTCGACGACGGTGTGGGTGAAGACGATCCGGCCTCGCCCCGCCCGGTACTCGGCGTAGCCGGCAAGCTCGCCGTCGAGCCGCGCCTGCCAGCGCCGCTCGGCCTCGTTATTGGCGATCTCGAGCATCGCCGAAGGGTATCGGTCACCTGCCATTGCGGTCCGGTCGGCCCGTCGTGGCGTTGCCTTTGGCTCTCGCAGGCAACCCCGCCGCAAGCTGTGATTGCGATCTAGGAGGAACGAACAATGGCGACGCAGGTCCTGATCGCCACCGCCAGCCGGCACGGCTCGACGTTCGACATCGCCGACGAGATCGCACGCGTCCTTTCGCGGCGCGGCTGCGTCGTCGTCGACAAGGCGGCCGACGAGGTCGACGCCATCGAGCGCTTCGATGCGGTCATCGCTGGCAGCGCCGTTTACATGGGTCGCTGGCTGCCTGAGGCGCTGTCGTTCGTGACGCGCAACGCGCAGGAGCTGGCCAAGCGACCGGTATGGCTGTTCAGCAGCGGACCGATCGGGGAGCCGCCACAGCCTGAGACAGAGCCGCAGGGCATCGCGGAGATGGTCGAGCGCGTCCACGCGCGCGGACACCGGACGTTTCCCGGCCGGCTCGATCCCGACCGGCTGGGTCTGGGCGAGAAGGTCGTCGTCGGTATGCTTCGCGCACCCAAGGGCGATTTCCGTGACTTCCCAGCGGTGACCGCCTGGGCCGGGGAGATCGCGGAAGCGCTCGCGCCGCTCACGGACAACACCGACGCGGTCCGCACGGCCCTCCTGACCGCCGCTTCGCACTGACTCCGGCGCGTACCCCGGCGCACGGCTCGATAATCGCGCCGTGCACTCAGCCAAGAGCAGCGCCGCGGCTCAGGATGCCTTCCGAGCTGTCGCGCCGGATGACCCTCGCGTGACCGTGCGACCCATGTTCGGGAGCGTGGCGGCCTTCGCGGGCGGCCAGATGTTCATGTGCCTGTTCGCCGACGAGCTGTACGTCAGGGTCACCGAGGCAGACCGAGCGGAGCTGCTGGCCGCGGGCGGCGCGCCGCTCGAACCGATGCCCGGCCGGCCGATGCGCGAATACGTTGCGCTGCCCGATTGGCAGTCGCGCTCGGCGCCGGCGCGCGAGTGGGCCGGCCGCTCCCTCTCCTACGCGCTCAGCCTGGGACCGAAGAAGAAGTAGCCCGCCTCGAGGCGGACGCGCGACCTAGCGTCGCGGCGGGTTGGCCAGCGCGAGCAGCCAGCGCACGATGACGGCGCCGACGAAGGCAACCAGGAAAGCGCCGATCCAGCCAGCGATCTCGTTCTGACCGGGGAAGAACTGGCGCACGAGCAGGCCGCCGACGATGCCGCCGAGGATGCCGATCAGGATGTTGGCCAGGCATCCACCGGGCGTTCGGTCGCGCACGACCACGCCGGACAGGGCGCCGGCGAAGAAGCCGACGATGATCCAGCCCAGCCAGCCGATGCCGGTGAAGTCAGGCATTTGCGTAGTTTAAGATTTGCGGCCAAGAGACGGTCGAGCCGCATTGCACCGAAGCCGGGGCCGGCTTACGACGCCTCTGGAGGATTGGTCATGGCGACGGTCACGTTCGAGCACGTCTTCAAACGTTACGGCGAAGTCACCGCCGTCGACGACCTCAGCCTCGAGATCCAGGACGAGGAGTTCCTTGTCCTCGTCGGCCCATCAGGCTGCGGCAAGACGACCGCGCTGCGCATGATCGCCGGCCTCGAGGACGTGAGCGAGGGAACGCTCAAGATCGGCGACCGCGTGGTCAACGGCCTCGCGCCCAAGGATCGCGACGTGGCGATGGTCTTCCAGAGCTACGCGCTCTACCCGCACATGAGCGTCTTCGACAACCTCGCCTTCGGCCTGAAGCTGCGCAAGGTCCCCAAGGCGGAGATCGACAGGCGCGTGCGCAACGCCGCCGCGACGATCGAGCTGACCAACCTGCTCGATCGCAAGCCAAAGCAGCTGTCGGGCGGCCAGCGCCAGCGCGTTGCCCTGGGCCGCGCCATCGTGCGCGAGCCGGCAGTCTTCCTGATGGACGAGCCGCTCTCCAACCTCGACGCCAAGCTGCGCGTCCAGACCCGCGCCGAGATCGCGCGCCTGCACCAGCGACTTCGCACCACGATCGTCTACGTCACCCACGACCAGGTCGAGGCAATGACGATGGGCGACCGCATCGCGGTCATGAATTTCGGCGTGCTCCAGCAGGTCGGCCCGCCGCAGGAGCTGTATGAGCACCCGGTCAACAAGTTCGTGGCCGGCTTCATCGGCAGCCCGGCGATGAACTTCATCGACGTCAAGCCCAAGACTGACAGCGGCCAGACCAGGCTCGTCAGCGGCGACCTGCTCGAGCTGCCCGTGCCGGACAAGCTCAAGTCAGCCGTCGCCGGCGGTGCCACCGAATTCACCGCTGGCGTGCGGCCGGAGCACTTCGAGATCATCACCGGCGCCGCCCCGGGACCCGGCGCAAGTGTCCGCGCGACGTGCGACGTGGTCGAGTTCCTGGGCAACGAGGAGCTGCTCCACGTGCGCGTCGGCGATCACGACCTGGTGATCATCGTCGACGCCTCACACCGGGTTCGGCCGGGCGACGTGATCGAGCTGTTCGTGCCGATCGACAAGATCGCGCTGTTCGACGCGACGGACGGCATGGCCCTCCACTAGCCGCGTTCGCCCGCGGCTGACCGTCAGGCGGTCGCCCGGGCGGGGATCGGCTCGCCGGCCGCCAGCGCGTTCACGCTGGTCGACCGCTCGACGTGGCGGCCACCTGCTCGCTTCGCGGCATACATCGCGCCGTCCGCCGCCTGGAGCAGCTGTGCCGACGTGCGCCCGTCAGCCGGGTACATCGCCAGTCCGGCGCTGACGCCGACACTGACGTGGCTGCCGTCGGTCAGCTCGTGCCGGCGGCCCATGATGGCGCTCACCACGCGCCGCGCCACGATCTCTGCCTGCGCGACATCCGTGTCGGGCATCACGACGACGAACTCATCGCCGCCGTAGCGCGCGACCACGTCGCTGGTGCGCATCTCGCCCATGATCGTGGCGCCGATGTTGTGCAGCACGCGGTCACCGTCGGCGTGGCCGTGGCGGTCGTTGACCGGCTTGAACCTGTCGAGGTCCATCATCAGCACCGCCAGCGGGCTGTGGCTGCGCGCCGAGCGCGCCACCTCCTGGCGCAGCCGCTCCTGCAGATAGCGATGGTTGTGGACGCCGGTGACAAGGTCGATGTCGGCCGCGCTGCGGAGCTGCTCGAACAGGCGCACCCGCTCCAGCCCGGTCGCCGTCAGGCTGGCCATCGCCTCGCACGCGTGGAGTTGCGACTCGTTCAGCGTGCGCGGCTGGTGCAGGGCGAGCATCTCGACCAGGCCGATCGTGCGGCCACCGGTGATCAGCGGCAGCAGGATCAGTGTCCGTGCGCCACTTGCCCGCAAAGCGTTGGCCTCGCCGCCATCGTCGAGCGCGTCGAGCGCGATGACAACCGGCCGGCCGTCACGCAGCGCCGTCCAGCGCAGGGGTGAGTCTGCGAGCTCAACCTGATCGTCTGTCCACCCGACGCCGTCGCGACCGATTGGTCGGAGCACCGTGGAGCCCTCTTCCCAGCGGCTGACCCGCGCCCCATCGGTCTCCGTCGCGCGGCGCATCCGCGTCGCCAGCAGCGTCGCCAGCTGGCGCTCGTCGGACGTCGCGCCGGCGGCCTCGCTGATGTCGAGCAGGCCGGCCAGCTCGTGCACCAGCTCGTCGCGGCCGGACAGGAGGCGCGCATTCTCGATCGCCACGGCGGCCTGGTCGGACAGGATTTGGAGCAGCCGCAGGTCGTCGTCATCGAAGCGCCCCTCGCCTTGCGCGACGAGACAGATCAGTCCGCTCACGTGTGCCTCGTGGAGCAGCGGCACGAGGAGGACGGAGTGTGTGCCGACCCGGCCGGCGCCGGCCTCTGGCAGCGCGTGCGCCAGCACCGGCTTCGCGCCGGCCAGCGCGCGGTCGATGTGCGCGGCGATCGGCCCTTCGTAAGGCAGCGCGGGAGCCGTCCCGCCGTCGGCGGTCGCCTGTGCGACCGCCCGCAGGTAGCCCTGATCGTCGGCCAGCAGCAGGTGCGCCTCGTCGTGGTCGATGACCTCGAACGTGCCCCTGCAGATGGTCGCCCCGACCTCGTCGATCGAGCCCAGCCGGTTGAGCCGCGCCCCGATGCGCTGGATCGCCTCGAGCTGGCGGGTCCAGATCGATGGGGCAAGGGGCCCGCCCGCGGCCGGGGCGCCCTCTGCCAGGCGGCGCACGAACAGCCGCGCGACGGCGCGGTCCTGCTGGGTGAAGTTGCCGCCGGAGCGACGGCTGAGAACGACCATTCCGCTCGGCGTGCCGGGCACGGTCAGCACCAGCGTGCGCCGGTCGCGTCCCTCATCGCGCAGCTGGTCGAGCAGCCGCGGCGCTCGCGCCCCGCCGGCGCCGGCCGTGGCGACCCGTTGCAGTGCGCCTTCCCCATCGTCGAGGTAGAAAGCGGCGCCACCGTCGGCGGCGACGGCGTGGCAGAGCTCTTCGAGCACGCCCACCAGCGCGTCGCGTTTGGCCTCACCCATGGGCCGGGCGCGCCTCCGGGCGGCGGACCAGCCGGGGCAGCACGCGGCCGTGCATTGCCTGGTAGACGAACAACGCGCCGCCGGCGCCGATCAACACATCGCCGATCGAGAAGACATTCGCCAGGGGCACCGGCCGCGGCAGGACGAAGTTGTCGCCCAGGAACGGCAGGACCGTGTGCGGCCCGGCGAGAATGGAGTTGCTGAAGTCGGTCGTCGGCACCGCAGCGACGCCGTTGAGCGCAGCCCAGGCATCGGGCGCGGCGGGCATCTGCCCGCCGTTGGCGACGATGACCGCGAAGTTGGCCAGCGCGCCAATGATGATCAGCCAGAAGCCGGGCTGGCGCAGGTTGACCACGAGCGCCATCAGCACCGCGACCGTGCTCACGACGTAGAGCGATGGGCCCCACGGTCCAACGACCGCGGCGAGGGGCGAGCTGAACAGCAGCAGCTGCGCGAACAGCCCGATCAGTGCCACTGGCCACAGCCTGATGCGGGTCATGCCCAGCGCGGCCAACTTGCCGCCGCTGAGCAGACCGGCCACCAGGCCCAGGATCACGGCATACAGCAGGAGCATTGCCCTAGTGCGCCTTGCGCAGCCTCCGGATAGTCGGAACGGCGCGTCACCTTGTACGCGCCGTTGCCGGTCAGGTGTGGAGCCCGCCGTCCGGGCTTGATGCAGGACGGCGGACGCGGATCAGTGCTGCCGACGAGTGGTGGCTACGGCCCCCACCGGAATGGGGCAGCGACGACGAGCACGAAGGCCGCCAGCACAATCAGGCTGAAGGCGATCTGCCGGACGTTGGCCATTTGGTCGATCTCCAGTCACACGACACCTGGTGGGTCGTTGAGGCGGCCAATCTAGGTCGGCCAACCGGCTGCCCGCCATGAGAAGGAAGTACCGGTACGCGGGCTGGCATACTCGGCAGTGATGCCAGTTGAGCGTGAATCGGACCTGATCGAGCGGCTCGTCGAACGACAAGTGGTGCGTTCGAGCAAATACCTGACCTTCGTGAGCGACTCGATCGAGGCTCCGGACGGCCGGAAACACCAGCGCGAGATCGTCCTTCACCCGGGCGCAGTCACAATTCTCGCCGTCCTGTCCGACGGGCGGGTGCTGCTGGTACGGCAGTACCGTCATGCCGCCGGCAAGGTGCTCCTCGAGCTGCCGGCGGGGACGCTCGATCGGCTCGACGACGGCTCGATCGAGGACCCGCTCGACGCGGCGCGGCGCGAGCTGGGCGAAGAGACCGGCTACCGCGCCGCGAGCTGGCGGAGGTTAGCCGGCTTCTGGACTGCGCCCGGGTTCGCCAGCGAGCACATGACGCTGTTCCTGGCGACCGATCTGACAGCCGATCCGGACCACGCTGGGCCAGATCCCGACGAACGGCTGCTGGTGGAGACCCTGACGCTGCCCGAGCTGCGCGCGCGCGTCGAGCGCGACGAGATCGAGGACGCCAAGACGGTCATCGGCGTGTTCTGGCTCGACGCGCTGGTGCGCTCAGGCGAGGTGACGCTCCCCGGTTAGGCGGCACGCACCGCGGCTAGGGCCAGGTGAGCCGCGCTCCGACCAGGGCCGGTAGGCCGCCAGTGGGGACCGCCTCGGGCTCGGAGAAGGTCAGGCTGTAGACGACTCCGCTGCTGAGCGCGGTGCTTTCGTCGACCGAGGTGGAGTCGCCGGTCTGGTCGAACACCGTCGCGTCGTCGATGGCCACGTTCATGTGCCACTGGAGCTGCTTGCCGTCAAACTCGGCGCGCAGCCGCAGGTCGCCGTCCGCGCCGGCTCCGAGCACGACCTGGAAGCCGTTGTAGCGCGGGTCGTTCGTGCCGTTGAAGCGGAAGCTGTCGAGCCGGACGTCCGGGCTGAGCGAGTTGAACTCGATCGTCAAGGTCGCGTACGCGAAGTTCTGGGACGTGCCGATGAGCGTCACGGCCCACTCCGTCTGGCCCGCGTCGAACACGGCGCGTGACAGCGTGCCGCCGCGGACGGTGATGCACTCGCGCTGCGGGTCCTGGGCCTCGCGCAGCATGCACATGCGGACCCTGCCGGCGCTTACCCCGGACAGTCGCGCGCTGATCAGGCTCGGTCCGTCGACGAAGAACTGCACCCGGCGCTGCACACCGGTCAGGTCGACGGCCCGGTCGAGTCCGAAGTCGACGATCGTCAATTCGCGCTGCGGTGACGTCGGCGGCGGCAGCGTGGGACTGGGCGTGGGCGCAGGTGAGGGGGTCGGGCTGGGCGAAGGGGTCGGGGTGATCGTCGGCTCGACCGTCGGCGTGTCGGTCGGGGTGGTGGTCGGCAGCAACGTGGGAGTCGGAGGGAGGCTCGCCGTAACTGTCGGCGTCGGCGTGAGGAGCGTCGAGCTTGGGCCGGCAGTCGGCTGAAGCGTTGGTGTCGGGAAGAGGCCGGTCGGCGAGGCGGTCGGTCCCGGTACCGGCGGTCGGCTGAGCAGGATGAAGATCGTCGCCCCGACGAGCACGATCAGCAGGAACGCGAGAGTTGCGGCGAGAACCTGTGCCGCGCGTGAGTTCATCGGCGCGACCGCGTCAGGCGGGAGAGGGCGCTGCTGTAGAGCGTGCTATCTGGCGCGAGCGCGACCGCCAGGCGCAGGTGGATGCGCGCCTGATCCGGTTGGCCGAGCTGTTTGAGCGACTGGCCCAGGCCGAAGTGGCCGTAGTGCGCCGAGGGGTCGATGTCGAGCAGCTCGCGGAACGCGGTCGCGGCGCGATCGTGCTGACCGCTGTTGTAGTAGGCGCGCGCCAGCGCTTCGACGATCGAGCCCTTGCGCGGCTCGAGCCGGTCGGCGCGCTCGAGCAGCACGGCCGCCTGCGCGTGGTGGCGGCGCCGGAGCAGCGCCCGTGCGCGTTGGAACAGCCCGTATGCGGTCTCGCGCTCGGCCAGCTCCGCCAGCCGCTCGGCGTCCTCCCTGTTCATCACGCCGGAGGTTACGACTCGACCGCCCGCCATGCCGCAATGTCGAGCGGCACGAGGCGCGGACTGGGCGTCACACCGGGGATGCGGCCGCGCTTGGCGATCGGCTTGTCGTCGATCTCCTTCAGGTCGCCGGTGAAGTCGATCGGCCGCGCTCCGGCGATGTACGAGCCGACGGCATACGAGTCAACGGGCGCGCCGTGCTCCTTGAAGACGCGGATCCGCTCAGGCGTGAAGCCGCCGCTGACGATGATCTTGACGTGGCCGAAACCGGCCTGGTCGAGCCGCGCCCGGCACTCCGCGACGAGCTCCGGTGTCACGCGGCCGCGTTCCGATGGCGTGTCGAGCCGGATGCCGTACAGCTTGTCGCCCAACGCATTGGCAACGCGCAACGATTCCTCGGCCTCGTCGCGGAAGGTGTCGACGAGGACGATGCGCGGCACCTCGGTGGGCATGTGCCGATCGAATGCCTCCGCCGCCCGGACCGTGTCGCCGAAGATGAGCACCAGCGAGTGGGGCATCGTGCCCGTTGGCGCCAGGCCGGCCAGGCGCGCGCCCAGTGGCGTCGACGCACCGACGCAGCCACCGACGATCGCCGCGTAATCGAGGTTGTCGGTCACATCCGGGTGGACGTGGCGCGCGCCGAACGAGATGACAGGCTCCGGCGCGGCCGCCTCGACGCACTCGCGCGCTGCGGTCGCCCAGCCAGTCGACTGGGCCATCATGCCCAGCAGCGCTGTCTCGTACAGGCCGAAGGCGCGGTAGCGCGCACGGATGCGCATGACGACTTCTTTTGGCGCGATCAGGTCGCCGTCCGCGAGCGTCTCGATGGTTGCCTCGCCGCGCGCGGCGGCATCACCCAGGACGTGGGCGATGAGCACCTTGGCCTCGTCGATGCCGCACAGGACGGCTTCGCGCCGGGCGAAGACCTCCATGACCACGACCGGGTCGATGTTCTCCTTGGACAGGATCTCCTCGGCGCGCGAGAAATACACGTCGGCCGACTCGCCCGACAGGATGTCGCGCGAGGGGCGGCGCCGGACGCCGTTGACGAACTTGGGAGATGTCATCTGTGGTCGCCAGTATGACGGCCGCGCTCGTCCCGTTAGCCGCAACGGGGCAATAGGATGGCCGCGTGGAGCCCTCTGAGGACATCGAGCGGCGCATCGTAACCGTCGAGATCGAGCGCGCGCTGGGGGCGGTCGCCCCGACGGCCTAGCCGGACGCGAGCTCGCCCATCTCCGCCGCGTAACGATCGAGCAGCCGCTCCCCCGCCGGGTCGCGCTCCGTCGCCGCGGCCAGCGCAGCGTCGCGCCGGCGCAGCTCGCCCATCAGCGCCAGCACCGGCTCGTGCACGAGGTCGCAGATCGCCAGCACGCGCGCCAGCAGCACGCCGACGACGTCGCGCGTCAGCCCCGCCGTGGGCACCTCCGCGGTCAGTACCGGCCGCTCGTCCTCGGACAGGGCGAACTTGGCGAACGGCAGCTCGTCGTTCCAGCGCAGCAACTGGCGATAGGTCTTGCGGAAGTTGTCCGATAGCGGCGGACCGAAGTGGACCCAGGCAACGAGCGCGACCTCCGGATCGAGGATCAGCGTCACCCGCACGCCGCGCCGGCGTCGCCCGTCGAGGACGACATCCCAGGAGGTCGCGCCCTCGCGCTCGGCGCGCTCAAGCGGGACGACGCCCAGCTCAGCCAGCCAGGCATCGATTTGGGCTGGCCTTTCCACCCAAGTTGATTCTGGTTGTTTGTTTGCCACAGCGGTACATACTGGACCACAGGGGCCCGTGGAGGTCGGCCGACCGAGCATTTCGACGGGGTCGTAACAAATGACAACCGCCCGGGACCTCATGGCCGCCCTTCTTGCCATCACCGTGGCGGCCTGTGCCAGCGCCCCGCCAACGGCTTCGCCGCCGCCCCCTTCCGCCTCCCCGACGCCCGAGCTGCCGACTCCGAGCGTCGCGCCCACGGCGACAGCAACGGCGGTGGCGACCGCATCGCCAACCAGTGCGCCACCGACTGCCACGCCGTCGCCACCCATGACCGCGCCACCGACGTCGCCACCCACCGGGTTGGTGATCGACTGGCGGCAGAGAGGCGCAGATCCAGCGTTCAGCGGCTTCTTGGACGACTCCCTAAACCCGACCTTCCAGTCGGGCGTCGTATTTGCCGGCCGCTTCTTCGTCATCGGGACGCTGGTGGACGAGGACCTCAACGAGACTCCCGCGATCTGGATGTCCGCCGACCGTCTTGCCTGGCAGAAGGCGAACATCCCCGACTTGCACGGGGTCTCCGACCTCGTTGCCGGACCGGGCGGCCTGCTGGCCGTAGCCGACCCGCTCTGGCTGACCACGAACGGCACCGATTGGACAGCCGTCACCGACACCGATTTCGAGGGCCAGGGGATCTCACGCGTGGGCGCCACGGGCGACGGGTTCGTGGCGCTGGGCTCCTTGGTATGGACGTCACAGGATGGCCTGGAATGGGAGGTAGCGGCCAGCCAGTCGGGTCTTCTCCTAGCCCAGTCCGGCGTCCACAAGATCGTCCGCAGCGGTGACCAGCTCTTGGCTGTGGCCGGCGGCGTGAGCTTGGGGAGGCCCCTCGAGGTTTGGACCAGTACGAACCTGGTGGACTGGACCAAAGCCGGCGAGCTGCCGCACTCGCGCAATGTCCGCTCACCGGTTGCCGCGGTTGGCCCATTGGGCTGGATAGTCACGGGGTCCAATGATCCCGACAGCGGCGACCGAACCAATCACATCTGGCTGTCCGCGGACGGCCTGTCCTGGCAGGAGGTCACGACGGCTATCGGCCCAGTGAGTGACGTCTTCGTCGACGCCGTCGGGTTCGTGGCCGTGGGCTTCCTGTTCATCGGCACGGGCTGCGCGCTCGATCCCAGCGATATTCAGGGACTGACTTGGACGTCAACCGACGGACGATCGTGGACCGAGATGCCGCAGGAGGAATTCCTCTACAAGCGGATCGACCACCTGTTCCGCAACGGCAGGACCCTCATCGGCGTCGGGCTCAGCTACGACCCGGAGGTCAGCTCCGAGGCTTCAGGATCTGTCTGGACCGCGCGACTACCGGATCTTGCGCCAGCCGGTCCTGGTCCCACTCCCCCGGCTCCCACTCCTGAGCCGTCCGGAGGCTGCGGCCCCGGCTAGCGACCCTGCCCGCGAGACGCGGCAGTCATCCGCTCGGAGATCGGCTCGCCCTCCGTTCGCACTTTGCTCGTGGCAGTCCGCCCACCCCGTCCCGCGGCACCCCCGGCCGGTCGGTGCGCCTCGACTGTGCCGCCCGACGCGACCACTCGCTTGCCACCGTAGTCGGCTGGACGGACGCCCTCGTTGATCTTGACGTTGCGGCCGATGCGCATCCCGGCCGGGATGACCGCGCGCTTGCCGACGACGGTAATGCCGGTGTTGAGTCGCGTCGGCTCCTGGCGGTTGGGCGTGTCGAGCTCGGCGCCCATGCCGACGATGGCGTTTGGGCCGATCGAGACCTCCTTGTCCACGATCGCGCGGTCGACGACGGCCCCGGCGCGGATGACCGTGTCGAACATGACGATCGAGTCGCGCACCACCGCGCCGGGATCGACACGCACGCCGGGCGAGAGCACGCTGCGCTCGACCGTGCCCCAGATCTGGCAGCCGTGGCTGATGAGCGAGCGATGGACGCTGGCCGTGGGCCCCACACGCGCCGGAGCGCGCTCCTCCGAGCGGGTGTGGATCAGCCAGTCCTTGTCGTACAGGTCGAGCCCGGGATGCTCCTCGAGCAGGTCCATGTGCGCCTGCCAGTAGCCGGCGACGGTG
>Ga0214473_10008358_pt1 | contig 12232 bp, 10 predicted proteins | sample RVTome_7_FD_203509 | JGI IMG/M metagenome (GOLD analysis project Ga0214473, IMG submission 203509) | Soil microbial communities from uranium-contaminated site in the Upper Colorado River Basin, Wyoming, United States - RVT98D197 | ecosystem: Environmental > Terrestrial > Soil > Contaminated >... | reverse complement strand
GAACCATCACTGAACGCGGCATGACCAGCCGGGAACTGGTCGCCGGCCTCTCGGCCCACGGCGTACAGGTCACCGAGCTGGTTCGTGGTGAGCCGACCCTCGAGGATGTGTTCCTTTCGCTGGCCAAATGAGGCCCAGGCAGGCTCGATCACGGAGCCGGCCTCGGATTGCGACTCACTCCGCTTGGCCGCGATGGCCCTCGGGGATGATCAGCGCCATGATGATGTACGCCACGATCATGCCTGGGCCGGTCAGGAAGAACAGCAGGGCGGCAAGCAAACGTACGATCGTCGGATCCATGTTGGTATACTCGCCGATCCCGGCGCAAACGCCCGCGAGCATCCGGTTGGTTGTGCTGCGTTGAAGTTGATTGAAATTCGAGTTCATGGCTGGGCTCCTTGTTCAGTCTACAATCCACCTACGCAAGGCGCCCGGCGAAGTTGCAGGCCTCAACGGTATTTCCGCGCTTCCAGGAAATTCAGGGCGGATGCGTACAGCAGGAACACACCGAGTATGATGAAGAAAAGCGCCTGCATGCTAAGGAACCGGTACTGTATGAGCCCCAGAGCTCCGAAGGCGGCTCCCACCAGGCCGTAGAAAACGCCGTTGCGGACGTAGCCGACCGCAATCCGCTCCGCCTGAATGATGGTCCTCATCATCGCTTGATTCGCGGCGCCCACAAGCTGTTCGTGGCGGTCCCGGCACGCAAGCGTGTCGCCCACCAACGCTGCACACTCGACGCACAAGCCGCGTTGACAATGCTTGCATGTTCCCAGGGCGGGTCGATCACGATGGAAGTAGCAGACCATGCTACTCTCCAATGACCTGAAGGACCAGCTCACGCTGACGAGGGCGGACGTCGAAGTCAATGTGGATCACCTGCTGCCAGGTTCCCAGAGTAAGCTGACCGTCGACAAATGGCAGGGTCAGCGATGGACCGAGCAGCGCGGCCCGGACGTGGCTGTGACCGTTTCCGTCGCCCCAGCGGGCATTGTGGGCGTACTCTCTGGCCGGGGGGATGATCTCATCGAGCAGCCGCCGCAGGTCCTGGATGGCGCCCGCTTCAAACTCGATGGTTGTCAGAGCACTTGTCGACGACGGGCAGAACGCAGTCACGATGCCGGACTTGATGCCGGTCTTCACCACGGCTCTTGAAAGATCCCCCGTGATGTCCTGGCATTCAGCGTTTCCCCTCGTGCTCAGCGATAGGGAGAGCGTCTTGACCATTATTTGACCTTTCGGATGGGATGCCGGAGCACAGTCTTGAGCTTTGCCGGATCGGCCTTGCGAGGATCTCCCAGGTAGATCTCATGGTGTTTTCCGCCGCGTCCGACAAGGTCTTCGTAGCCGTTCGCCGCTGCGAAGGTCCGCAGGCGTGCAATGGTCGCGGGCTCGTCGGCGTAAGGGCCGATGTGCATGACCTGCATGCACAGTCCCTCTGCGAATTCTGCCAATCGGATGCTTTGCAGGGCTGGGCTGTCGCCCCGCTTCCGCCGCACCTCGTTCCGCGCGGTTTCAAAGATCTTCGGCGTTGCGATCTTGGGCGTGAGGATCAGCAAGGTGTATACCCAATTGTCCTTAACGGAAATGTCGAAGACGCCGTCTTCCACCCACCAGAGCCCTTCCACTGCCATGACCGGGTAGTCGATCGAATTCTTTGGGCGCAGCTTGAGCATGAATTTCATCGTATAGGCCATGCCGTAGAGTGCCATCATCGCTTCCTGGAACGCGGGAGAAGTGCCGGGTGCCCCTCCGGATTCGACACGCCCATCGATCATCAGGAATTGCAGCCTGGGGACCCGCACGACACTGATCGTGCGAGGCGAGGGAACATACAGCGTGTGGAACTCCTTCTTGAGATCCAGTGTCTTCATTAGATCCTTCCAGTACCCTGTGGCCCTCGGAACCTCTGGCGATTCCCGGTGGGTTAGCTGTCATCGCCGCGATGGATCACCTTATCCCCGTACTTATCACGAAGGGTGTCAATAGCCGCCGCGAGCCGCCTGGACCTGTCGCGTCCAGTGTCCCAGAGCTCCAACTGCCGGATCGGATAGCCCAATCCGCTCACCCCAACGCCGATCAGCCGTACTGCCTGACCGGGCTTCCTTACGGAACTGAGGAGCTCGAGAGCGGCGCCGGCAATCTCACCATCATCGTGTGTGCGCTGGTTGAGCGTCGTCTGGCGGGAAAGCGTGGTGAAGTCCGGCCAGCGGAGTTTGAGCCGAATGGTCGACCCTGCCAGATTCGACTTGCGCAGGTACCCGGCAACCTCACTGGCGAGCTGCCGGAGAGTACGTTCCAGCGCCTTGTCGTCCCGAAGATCGCGGGCAAATGTAGTTTCCTGGCTCATGGATTTTGCCTCGTGGTCCGTCACCACCATGCGGTCGTCTTCCCCGCGGGCGCGCCGGGCGAGCTCGCGCCCATAGTCCCCGAACGTGTCGACGAGGCTGGGTTCCGGCCAACCGGCAATGTCCCCAATCGTACGCATTCCAAGCGCGGTCAGTTTGCCACCTGTCTTTGGGCCGACGCCCCAAAGCATCTCCATGGGCAACGGCGCAAGGAACGCCTGCTCCTCGCCGAGCGGCACGATGGTGAGCCCGTACGGTGGGCGGTCGCCCTTCCCGGCCTTCTTGCCTACCTCCGTGGCGATCTTCGCCACGAGCTTGTTGGACGCGATTCCAATGGAACTCGGCAAGCCCAGGTCGTCTCGGATGCCTTTCTGCAGCCTGCGCGCCAAGCGTTCCGGCGGCTCCCGCAGCCCCGTGATATCGAGGAAGGCCTCATCGATCGAGATCTGCTCAAAGCCCGGGGTCACGTTCTGCAGTCTTTCCATCACCCGGTCCGACATCTCACCATAGGCTCTGTGTCGCCCGGAGACAACCTTGAGACTCGGTAACAGCCGTAGAGCCTGTGTCATCGGCATTCCGGAGCGAATCCCGAACCGGCGCGCGGCGTAGGAGCAGGACGAAACCACGCCCCGCTCCCCGGGACGCCCGCCGACGGCGAAGGGCTTTTGGCGCAGTTCGGGCTGACGAAGCTCCTCCACGGCACAGAAGAATGCATCCAAGTCCAGGTGAAGGATTGTCTGGGCCGGGCTTGTTCCCTGCCGGTGCGGTCGGGTAAAAGCGGTCATTTTTGGTATTGAGAAACTGTCAGGGAATCGCTATACTCCTCATGGCGCATAGTCAATATAATGTGCCCGTACGAGAAGGAGAACTCATGAAGCCGCGATTCTCTGCTGTTGTTGCCATTGTACTCCTGGTAGCATTTTCGCTTCCGATTTCCGGGAGCGTGGATTCCGCCCAGGCAGCAAGTGCCTGCAATGCCGCCCAGTTTGTGGCCGATGTGACAATCCCGGACGGGACATACATTAACCCCGGCGCCACCTTTGTTAAGACCTGGAGGCTCAAGAACGTCGGCACCTGCGCCTGGAACACTTCCTACGCCCTGGTGTTCGACAGCGGGGAACAGATGGGCACCACCAGTATGGTGATGTTTCCGAAGTCCGTGTCCCCGGGTCAGGCCGTTGACCTGACGGTCACACTCACGGCCCCCGCTTCGGCCGGCCTCTACCGCGGTTACTGGAAATTGAAAAGCTCCTCGGGGCAGATATTCGGCATCGGCGATCCCTTCACGAGCGCCTTCTGGGTCGAGATCCGGGTACTGACGCCGCTGCAGGGCATCGTGACTTATGACTTCTTGGCGGAGATGTGCTCCGGCCAGTGGATCTATGATGGCGGCCCCATCCCGTGCCCCATGAATTCAAACAAGCTGCAATTTGGGCACGTAGAGAAACTGAACAATCCGATCCTGGAAACCGGGCAGGCGGCCGGGGCTCAAGGGTTGTTGACCATACCGCAGCAGAAATACAACGGGTTGATACGCGGCATGTTCCAGATAGATGAAATATTCCGCGGGGATCACTTTCAGGCTCTTGTCGGCTGCCAGTACGGCGCGACCAACTGCTACGTCACCTACATGCTTGAGTACGAGAAGGGTGGCGCCTTCTTCACACTGTGGAAGTTCAGAGAACGATACGATGGCCTTATCGCTCCGGTGGACGTCGATCTGACTCGCCTGGCGGACATGAAGAACATCCGGCTCGTCCTCACGGTGCTGGCCTCCGGGCCCGCGATTCCTGATCAGCCATTGTGGATCGCGCCGCGCATTGTAAGGTCCATCGGCTCGCAGTCGCCTACGCCGACGCCCATCCCGCCGACTTCGACCGTGCCGACGAACACGGCAGTTCCAACTGCCGGTGCCGGCTGTGATCGCGCGCAGTACATCTCTGATGTGACAATTCCGGACGGGACGACTTTCTCCCCGAACGCCTCGTTCTCCAAGACCTGGCGGCTGAAGAACGTCGGTACCTGCACCTGGACCACAGGCTACAGCGTTGTCTTCGCCAGTGGTGATCGCATGGGCGGCGTTGATACGCTGATCCCGCAAACCGTAGTGCCGGGCCAGACCGTCGACGTGGGTGTCAACCTGACCGCGCCCAGCCTGGGCGGCTCGTACCGCGGCTACTGGCAGCTGAAGAACGCATCCGGTGCGTTGTTCGGGATCGGCTCAACGTACGACAAATCGTTCTGGGTCGACATCGTGGTTTCTGGATCTGGCTCCGGCGGCACGACCGCGTTGGACTTCGTGAATAGTGTCTGCACGGCCACGTGGGCCAGCGGGTCAGGCGTCCTGCCTTGCCCCGGCACGGAAGGGGACGCCCGCGGTTTTGTGGTGAGCGTGACCAATCCAAGGCTGGAGAACGGCGTCACGGATACGCAGCCGGCTTTGCTCACTTTCCCCCAGAACAGTTCCACGGGCTACATTCAGGGCGCGTACCCCGCTTTTGGCGTGCAGGCCGGTGATCGCTTCAAGGCCACGCTGACCTGCGAGTACGGCGCCTCGGATTGTTTCGTGATCTATAGACTGGACTATCGCATTGGAAGTGGCCCGGTTCAAACCCTGGGCACGTTCGGCGAGAGGTACGATGGCCTGTACTATGTGGCAGACATCGACTTGAGCGCACTAGCTGGACAAAACGTGAACTTCATTCTTACGATCCTCGCCAATGGCTCCGCCATGGGTGATCGTGCGCTGTGGGTTGCGCCTCGCATCGTCCGCTCAGCTTCCGTCGGCGGCAGCGCGCCGCTCGTGCCTGGTCCAACTGCGGTTCCGGCAACGGAGACGGCAACCCTGGCACCGACGGATACGGCCATTCCGACGGACACCGCAATTTCCACCCCAACGGTGCCCGATGCGACGGAGACCCAGCCGTCTCCGTGAGGACTGGACAGATGAGATCACGCAACGGGCTTTGGACGACGTCTGGGTATCCGGATCGCGCTTTGCCGGATGATGCGAAGCGCCTGTCTGGAACATATCTGGGGTTGGGACGTCTATGAACGGGTGCGGGCGCACCCTGGGGATTCTATGGAGGAGATCGTGATGAAATCAAGATTCCGCCTCAGCTGGGCAGTTATGCTCATGGCGCTGGCCCTTTCGTTCCTACCAGCCGCCTCCAGTGCCGTACCGGCCTCAGCAGCCTCGGCCTGCGATTGGGCGCAGTTCGTCGCCGACGTGACGGTACCTGATGGAACTTCGTTCGCTCCGAACGCCGCGTTCACCAAGACCTGGCGTCTGAAGAACATCGGCACCTGCACCTGGACGACCTCCTACTCCCTCGTGTTCGACTCGGGGAGCAAGATGGGCGGCCCAACGTCCGTGAACCTGCCGAAGAGCGTCGCTCCGGGCCAAACGGTTGATATTTCGATCAGCCTGACGGCACCAGCCAGCGCGGGTCACTATATCGGCTACTGGAAGTTCAAGAACGCATCGGGCGTCCTGTTCGGAATCGGCTCTACCTACAACAAACCCTGGTGGGTCGAGATCAATGTCTCCGGAACGACCTCCGGCGTGGCGTACGACTTCGCCGCGAGCTACTGCGCCGCCTCCTGGTACAGCATCGCGGGCAATCTGCCCTGTCCGGGGACGGACGGCGATTCGCGCGGCTTTGTCATCAAGGTGGACAATCCGCAGCTCGAGAACGGCGGCTTTGACGGTGGAAGCGGGCTGATCACGAATCCGCAGAATTCCTATAACGGTGACATCCACGGAAAGTTCCCGGCGTTTCGCGTCCAAAGTGGCGACCGGTTCCGCGCCAAGGTGAACTGCGCCTACGGCGCCACAAACTGCTACGTGACGTTTCGGTTGGACTACCAAATCGGCAACGGACCGGTGATCAATTACTGGACCTTCCGGGAGAGGTACGAGGGTCAGTTCTTCGGCGCCAACGTTGACCTTAGCCCGCTCGCCGGCAAGGACGTGAAGTTCATTCTCACCGTGCTCGCCAGCGGATCAGCAGCCGGGGACCGAGCGCTTTGGTCCAACCCCGTGATTTCCCGTGCCGGTGGCACGCCGCCCCCGCCTCCGCCACCACCGCCGCCAAGCTCAAACAAGTTCGACTTCGGCACGGCGACCTCGGCGCTGGCTTCCGGGCACACCCGGGTGACAGAGGCCACGAGCTTCGCCACGGGCGGATACGGCTGGACCAGCACCTCGGGTCTGGAATCCAGGGATCGCAGTGGACCTGCCGACGACCTCAGACGGGACTTCGTCATGCACTCCTCTGCTGCGCGGATCTTCAAGGTCAGCGTCGCCAATGGCAGCTATGCCGTCACCGTCACAATGGGCGACAATGACTTCGCTCACGACAACATGGTGGTCAAAGCCAACGGCGCCACGAAGCTGTCTGACGTCGACACCGCCCAGGGAGCGTTCTCGGTCAACACCTTCAACGTTGCCGTTACGAACAGCAGCCTCGAGGTGGAATTCTCAGACGCGGGTGGTTCGGACCCGACGTGGGTCGTGAATGCCATGACAATTGCGCCGGGCACGCAGCCGCCACCGGCGGGATGTGACCGAGCGCAATTCATCTCCGATGTGACGGTACCGGATGGTACGGTATACGCACCCGGTACCACATTCAACAAGACCTGGCGTCTGAAGAACGTCGGCACCTGCACATGGACTACTTCGTACAGCCTGGTCTTCGACACGGGCGAGAAGATGGGCGGGCCTGACAGCGTGAATCTTCCGAAGTCCGTGGCCCCCGGGCAAACCGTCGATCTCACTGTTGCCCTGACAGCCCCAAGTTCGGCCGGCACTTACCGCGGATATTGGAAGTTCGCCAACTCAGGCGGCGTCCGCTTCGGCATCGGTTCCGATGGAACCAAGTCTTGGTGGGTCGAGATCCGGGTTTCCGGACCGACGCCGACGGCCGGTACCCCGAGTCCGTCTCCGACTCCGGTCGCCGGGACCTCGTATGACTTCGCGGTGAATGCATGTCAGGCCGTTTGGTCATCCAATGCCGGACAGCTGCCTTGCCCCGGATCCGATGGTGACTGGAGAGGCTACGTCCTCAAGCTCACCAGCCCTCAACTCGAGAACGGCGTGGTGGATCCGCGTCAGGCGCTTCTGACCTTTCCCCAGAACACAAACAACGGCTACATCCTGGGGATCTATCCTCCCTACCGCGTCAAGGCAGGCGATCGATTTCGATCTATCGTGAACTGCGCATACGGTGCCACTTCCTGCTACGTCGTCTTCCGTCTCGATTACCAGACGGGCAGCGGACCGATCACCACGTATTGGGCCTTCATCGAGAAGTACGAGGGCCAGTACTATCAGGCGGATCTCGATCTGAGCCCCTTTGTGGGACAGGACGTCAAGTTCATCCTGCACGTGCAAGCCGTGGGTTCACCAACGGGTGACCGCGCGACCTGGGTGGCGCCGATCATCTACAATCCAACTGTAGGCGGGTCCGCCTCGCTGGGCGCCACCACCACTCCCACCGCCACCGGCACTGCGCCGGCATCCACCCCGACTCCGACCGCTACGAGTTCCACCTCGGGGACGAGCGGATGGAGCAACTATTCGAACACGAAGTACACCTTCTCGTTCCAGTATCCGCCGGGCTCCTCGGTGGCAAGCCAGTCGGACAACGCTGGCCGCGTCTACCTGCCGTTCGCCGCGGCGACCAATCTCGTGCAGAAGTATGTGGACGTGAGTATTGTAGAGGACGTCGCAGAGTGCAAGAGCCCGGCCACCGGCCCGCCGCCTCAGGTCACTTCAGAGCAAGTGACCATTAATGGGATCCCCTTCCTGAAAGAGGTCGGCACGGAGGGTGCCACGAGCAGTATCTACGATTGGACTGGATATTCAACGCTCAAGGGCAGCGATTGCATCAGCCTGACGTTCATTCTTCACTCGACCAGTGCTGGTGTGTATCCGACGCCTCCCGCGCTCTTCAATCCTGCGGCGGAGTCTGCGGTGTTCTCGACCATCATGTCCACATTCGCAAGCCAGTAAACGGCGCCGGATCTAATCGACCCTCCGCCAGATTTCGCTGGAGCAACAGGTGCGAATGGCATCAAGCCATTCGCACCTTCGTTTTGTCTCCGCGGTCTCGACCAGCCACCGCGGCGGCAGCCGCCTTCCTAGCCGCTGATTATTCCCTTCTGCCCTTTGCAACGATGCGTATTGGGGTTCCCAGGAATCCGTACTCCTCGCGCAGCCTATTCTCCAGGAACCTGCGATAGCTGAAATGCAGCAGCGAGGGGTCGTTCATGTAGATCATGAAGGTTGGCGGATCGGATCGTACCTGGGTCCCATAGAATAGCTTCAGCTGCCGCCCGGCGCGCGCGGGAGGCGCTTGCCGGTCATGGGCCTCGACCAGGATGCGATTTATCTTCGATGTGCTAAGACGCACCAGGCGTTCTTCCTGCACTCTCAGTGCCATCGGGAGCACATGGTCCACGCCGGCCCCCGTTCTGGCCGAGATGAAGAGCAGGGGGGCATAGGCAATGAACTTGAGGTCCTGACGGATCCGCTGCGTGTAGGCTTCCTGCGCGCCCGGTTCCTTTTCCACCAGGTCCCATTTGTTCACCAGAAGCACGCAGGATTTCGAGGCTTCGAGGATAAAGCCGGCGATGTGCGCGTCTTGGGCGCTGATCCCGGCAACCGCATCAATGAGCAGCAGCACAACGTCGGCGCGCTCGATCGCCATGAATGAGCGCAGCACGCTGAACTGCTCGACTCCACGCTCGATCTTGCCGCGGCGCCGGATGCCGGCCGTATCGATGAGCGTCACCGGCATGCCCGCCACGTCGATCACCGTATCGACGGCATCCCGCGTGGTTCCCGCCAAGGGGCTCACGATGGATCGTTCTTTGCCGACCAGCCTGTTCAGCAAGCTGGACTTGCCGGAATTGGGCTTGCCCGCGATGGCGATCTTGATCGACTCGTCCTCCTGCGCCTCGGAATCCGGAAGGATCCCAACCAGTAAGTCCAGCAGGTCGCCCACGTCCGTACCATGCACCGCCGATATGGTTTGAGGTTCACCCAGCCCCAGCTCATAGAACTCGACGGCCGCCGCGCGGCGCTTGGCGGTATCGCACTTGTTGACGACCAGCAGGATTGGTGGATGGAGTGTTCCGTCGCCCCGCCTGGTTTGGCGCCGCCGCAGGGTCTCCGCCACTTCGCGATCTGAAGGGGTAACACCGCTCTCGCCGTCCACAAGGAATAGGACGGCGTCGGCCTCCTCGATAGCGGTCGTTGCCTGGGACTTGATCTCCTCGATGAAATCGGCCGAGCCGATCGAAAGGATGGACTTGCCTCCGTGCGTCGGATCGATCCCGCCGGTATCCACGACTCCGAATACGCGTCCGTTCCAGGTGCATTCTGCATAGATGCGATCACGCGTGGTGCCCGGAACGTCGTCGACGATGGCAAGCCGCCGGCCAACCAGTCGGTTGAACAGTGTGCTCTTGCCGACATTTGGACGCCCGACCAGGGCTACTAAAGGTTTTGGCACGATTTTTCCACTCGATGCGTATCCGAAATGCTGCCGATCGTGATACGGATTCCCCGGGGCGGACGAGGCGGCCCGCGAGGCCCGGGCTGCGCGACAGTACCTGACCGACGACTTTGGACCTCAGACCGACTACGGCATGGGTCGGCTGGCTCCGAACCAACCGATCATGGGTGCGGCGTCGGGTTCGCCTTTGGTGTCAGCACCACCTCGACTGCGCCGGGGTTGATGGATTCCACATCGACGCTTGAGGTGAGTATCTGCACGGTCGGCGTGAGCTGGTAGGAACCTGGTCCCAGGTTCGTGACGTCCACCGTGACTTGGACGTCCTGTGGCCGGAGCGTATCCAGGATCGGGATTGGTCCGGACAGAATGACATCCACCGTGGCAGGCGAGATCTCGGCAACAAGTTGATCGGGTAGTCCCTTGATCTCGACCTTCTGGCCGGTCAGAGTGAAGCTGCTCTGTACGGGCGAGATGCCCGCCTGGATTAGCACTGTCTGCTGTCCGACCACGGAAACGCCGGCTGGCAAGATGAGCGAGACACGCAGGCTGAGGTTGCTGCTGGCGGCGTCCAGGTCGACCGGCTGCGTTTCGACAACACCCGGCAGTGCACTCACCAGCTCGGCATTCGACGAGTAGATTGTCACTACGGGTGGGAATACCGAGATGCTATCCAGTCGATAGCCTGGCGCCACTTGCCCGCGCACCACCACCTTCACTGCCATATCCCGGAATCCGCCCTGCCGGAGCACTGGAAGAGCAACGTGCACCGCACCCGGGGTGACCGTGATGCCATCGACCGCAACGTTGTTCTGGTCCAAGACCTCGACCTCGAAGTCCTGATCGATGCTGTCGCGAATGTCGCCGACGTTGACGACGACATGGACCCGCGTGACATCGGACACGCGGGACTGCGGTCCCGAGACTACGACCTCTTGCGGTTGCAGTCGCAGGTCCCCAGCCTGATAACCGACGGCAGGCTGGCCGGACAGTGTGGTCTGAAGCGCGAACGTGCGGCTAACGAGCGGTTCGAGGCTCAGCAGGATTGTCGAGGGATTTACCGTGACGATCCGCACCGGCCGGGCGTCGATCTGGACCTGCGGCGACACTCGATGCTCGCCTGCCTTCAGCGATGAGAGGTCCAGCACGGCGCGCACGCTGTCCGGGCTGGCAGTCAGCTGGTCCCAGACCGATTGTGGTGCGCGCAGTGTAAGCCGCAGCTCTGTCGGTACGTCGCCGGTGATCACCAGGCTGGGATCCTGTCCAACCACCTCCACACCTACCGGAACGGGCAGGGCCCTTACTTCGTCCGGGTCCGCGGCCGTGACGGCGGCGATCCAGACGGACAGCCCCAGCACGAGCGCCCACAGCAGGCTCCTGATGTTTCTTCCGAGATCACTTAGCACCGCGCTGCCCTTTCCTGCGGCCCAGGCTGGCGAGGACTCGTGAAAGCCAATGGTTGGCGGGTTCCATGTCCGACGGCCTGAAGAACGCCAGCAGGATCTTTCCCAGCCGATCCGCATCGATGCGCCGGATCATCCGGCCGGCGTGGGCAACCGAGATCGCACCGGTCTCCTCCGAGACAACCACTGCGATCGCATCACTGGCCTCCGAAATGCCAAGCGCGGCGCGATGACGCAAGCCCATTTGCCTATCCGGCAGTCTGTTGAGGATTCCGCTCGATGAGAGCGGCAGTACGCAGGCGGCGGCTGCTAGTCTGGCGCCCGTTATCACGGCGGCCCCGTCGTGCAAGGGCGTGTTTGGGTAGAAGATCTGCAGCAGGAGCTCGGCGGTCACCCTGGCGTTCAGTCGTACGCCGCTCTGAATGTGATCATCCAGGTTATCCAGCCGCTTAAGCACGATCAACGCGCCGTGCTGCCTCGCTGAGAGGCGCGTTGCCGCGGCGGCAACCGCCTGCAGCGACTCCTCCAGTTCGGCCTCGGTGGTGGTGCTGGATCGGGTGAAGATGCCGCCGGCACGACCGATGCGCTCGAGCGCCCGTCTGATCTCCGGCGCGAAGACCACCGGTATCGCAAGCAGCATCGCGGGTATGGAGTTGCGCACCAGCCAAGAGAATGCCGGCAGGTTTCCCAGGCTGGTCATCAGGATAAGGGCCACCACGATCAGGATCACGCCGCGCAACAAGACCATGGCTTGCGTATCGCGCAGCCAGTACATCAAGCCAAAGAATATTGCCGTCACCAGGAGGATGTCGACGGCGCTTTGCGCATCGAAGCGCTGAAAAAGGAAAAGCACGTTATTCAGAAACTGTGTCACGAGTTCCGCCGCCGAGTCTGGGATGGTCGACCATGTAGGGCACCGCCAGAAGTATGCCTCACGAATGTTAGCCTGTGCTTAGCA
>Ga0214473_10008357_pt1 | contig 12234 bp, 11 predicted proteins | sample RVTome_7_FD_203509 | JGI IMG/M metagenome (GOLD analysis project Ga0214473, IMG submission 203509) | Soil microbial communities from uranium-contaminated site in the Upper Colorado River Basin, Wyoming, United States - RVT98D197 | ecosystem: Environmental > Terrestrial > Soil > Contaminated >... | reverse complement strand
GCGCCAGGTCAACGATGGATTGAAGGTTGGGAGAGGGTTTTTGAGTACCGGTGAAGATCTTTTGGAGCTGGAGGGAGAGGGATTTCAAAGCCTCTTCAACCGGATGAATTCCATAAATGATCTGGGACATAACATTTATGTCAGAAAATTCGAAGCACGAATTCCGAAATTCGAAACAATATCAAATGACCGAATTCGAAATGTTCAAAACAGACAAGAGTTTAAAAAAAAATTGAATTTCGAGAATTGGAATTCGTTTCGGATTTCGATATTCGAGTTTCGGATTTCATATTTAGGAGATATCTTCTATTATCTTATGGACGGCTTCAACAGGGTCCTTTGCCTCCTTAATAGGCCGGCCGATCACTAAGAAATCAGCGCCCGCTAAAATCGCCTCTTTCGGAGATAAGGTTCGTTTCTGATCGTCTTTTTTCGATGACGGGGAACGAATGCCCGGTGTTGTGATTAGGAAGTCTTTCCCGCAGGCCTTTCGAATGACGGCGATCTCCTGAGGGGATGCGACCACTCCATCCACCCCGGCCTTCATGGAGAGCGAGGCAAGACGAGCGACCTCGTCAATCACTGGGCCGTTAATTCCCACTTCTTTGAGAGCGTCTTCACTCAAGCTGGTTAGTATTGTCACTGCCAAAATGACGGGTTTCGGAATGCCGAGGTCCTTTGCCGCGGCCCGGGATGCCTCCACTGTCTTCTTCATCATCTCCAAACCCCCCAGAGCATGAAGGTTGAACATGGCCACATTCAGTTTCGTCGCCTCTTCCCCTGCTTTGGCTACTGTATTCGGAATGTCATGGAATTTGAGGTCCAGAAAGACACTTTGACCCTTCTGCCGGATCATGTCCACAACTTTTGGGCCTGAATGGGTAAAGATCTGTTTTCCAACCTTAAACATACCTACATGGCCCTTGAGCAGATTTACCCAACGCAGTGCTTCTGAGAAGTGGTCCACATCCAGAGCAAAAATAATCCTTTCTTTGGGATCTTTTAATGGAAGAGGGGGCATAAAGATTACTCCTCAAATTGGATGATCTATCATATAAAGATTAAGAAGTCTCTGTCAATGAATATTTAGGAGATTGATTCCAAAATATGATTGCAACCTATAAATCGGTAGCCGCTCCGGTCTTTACCGGAACGAAAATGACGCAACCTGAAGGTTGCGGCTACCAATTTCATTGATACGTTAGTTAGGAATCATTCCATTAGTCTGTGGTTCCAACACGGGCCTTCTTTACAAGGGGATAGTCCTTTTTCTATAATATTAATTATGGATAGCTTAAACGGGAAGCAAAAGATGGAAGAAAAAGAAACTCAAGAAGAAAATAAAAGAATTCGCTTTCTCCGGTTCCTGGTCGATTTCACCCTCCTTGAAGTTGAAGAAAGTGACATCTCGTACGAAAAGGCCCTTCAGATGGTAGAGGAGGTAAAACGCGCGGCCTGTAGCCTCTTTCCCGGAAAGGAAGAGGTCTTTGAATTGATTTACCGGCCAAGGTTCATGAGAGTCATGCAGGAGAAATATGGAACAGCATCTCTTGACCAATCAGCTCCTTAACCTTGGCGACTGCCTCCTCCTTTTTCACCAGGATCACTTTGCCCGTTTTTCTTTCTCGGACCTCCACCAAGTCCTTTTTCAGGTTCTTCTCCCCGAGGGTTATCCTGAGCGGGATGCCAATCAGATCAGCGTCCTTAAATTTCACCCCCGGAGCCTCATCCCGGTCATCATATAGGACCTCTACCCCTTCTCCCAACAGGTCCTGGTAGAGCCGCTCCGCTGTTTCCTTTAAAAGGTCAATCTTCATATTGACCGGAAGAAGGAGGACCTGGAAAGGGGCGATCGGCAGGGGGAAGATGATGCCATTCTCATCATAAGACTGTTCGATGGCTGCTGCGACGGTCCTTCCCACTCCAATTCCGTAACACCCCATGACCACTTCTTTCTCCTTTCCATCCCGATCGATGAAAGTGGCTTTCATGGCCTCGCTGTATTTCGTGCCGAGCTTAAACGTATGACCTACTTCGATCCCTTTAGCTGTATCTGTCTCCTTTCCGCAGAGAGGGCAAGTGTCACCCGGAATGAACCTTCGAATGTCTACAAACTGAGTGACTTGAAAGTCCCGACCCAGATTAACATGAATGAGATGGGCATCCTTCTCGTTGGCGCCGGTGACGAAGTTGACCATTTCCTTAAGGTCAAGGTCTGCAAAGAGGGGGATCGATAATCCCACGGGACCGGCAAATCCTTTTGGGGCGTGGGTAATTTCTTCGACTTTCTCTTCTCCCGCCAGTTGGAGCACTTCAGTGCTTAGAGCAGCCATCAACTTCTTCTCATTGATCTCATGGTCTCCCCGGACCAGGGCAGCCACACAGCCCTTGTCGGTTTCGAAAATGAGTGTTTTAACCAGTAACTGTGGTGAAATATGAAGAAACTGTGTCACGTCTTCAACGGTCCGCTTTCCCGGGGTGTCTACTTTCTCAACAGGTTTTTGGAGAACGTTTATGGGTGGGATCGCCTTCTTATTCATTCTGCTGAATTCCGCTTTTTCAATATTGGCGGCATAAGAACATTGGGTGCAGCTCACAATCGTTTCCTCGCCTGTTTCGGCGAGCACCATGAATTCATGGGAGTAAGACCCGCCAATCAAGCCGGATTCCGCCTCCACCGCTTTGAATTTCAGGCCGCACCGGGTGAAAATCCGAACGTAGGCTTCCACCATTTTTCGATAACTCTCATCCTGTCCTTTTTCATCCATATCAAAACTGTAGGCGTCTTTCATGATGAATTCCCTGGCCCGCATGACACCGAAACGGGGACGAATCTCGTCTCTGAATTTCGTCTGGATCTGATAAAGATTGATAGGCATCTGCCGATAAGAACGGATTTCCCTTCTGGCAATATCCGTAATGACTTCTTCATGAGTGGGCCCCAGGCAGCAGTCCCGGTTGTGCCGGTCTTTAAACCTTGCCAGTTCTTTTCCGTATTCCTCCCAGCGATGGCTTTCCTGCCAAAGTTCGGCGGGTTGGACAAAAGGGAGAAGCACCTCAATAGCACCGGCCCGATTCATTTCTTCCCGGACAATCGTCTCAACTTTCTGGATCGCCCGGAGGCCAAAAGGAAGATAAGAGTAAATCCCTGAGGTCAACTTTCGGATCATACCCGCCCGGAACATGAGTTGATGGCTTGGAACCTCAGCTTCGGACGGGACTTCTTTTAAAGTTGGAAGCAGGTACTGGGAATAACGCATTTCCATTTCTCCTTAAAATCGTGTTTCGTGTCTGTGATTCGTGTCCGGAATGAAAAATCTTTGGAGCTTTTCTGAAGATCCCACAAGTCCTTGATTTTTGTTCGATGTTACAGTATAAAGTTCCACGAACTCATTTGAATACCTCATTAATTTAAAACGATTGGAGCCTTGAATACGGACACGAATCACGGGCACGGTCACGTCATTCTTCGATCCATGAGACGTATTGCACCCTTTCATGGATTGACCCTCCTATTTCTCATGGGGTTGATTCTTCTGACTCTCTTTTTTCGAAAAGAGATTCCAAACTGGCACAACCTGCTCTTCCACTCTGTAGGCTTGTTGTCCATTCTTGTCGTTATCCAGATATGGTACACCAGAAAACCGGGGAGAGTAAGTCTCTTTTTCCACTATTTCTCAACCATCTTTTTTGTCATCCTGATTTATGAATCCCTCGGCAATTTGATCCAGTATCTCCGTCCCGATGTCGATCCCTTCCTGATCCAGATCGATTTTTCCGTTTTTGGAGTTCATCCTACCGTCTGGATGGAAAGATGGATCGTACCCTGGTTCACGGATGTCATGTCCCTTGCTTATATCAGTTACTATTTCATCCCGGTAACACTCGTTGCGGCCCTTTACTTGAAGGACCGGACAGAGGGTCTGAAGATGTCCCTATTCGTTCTTGCTTTGGGCTACTATGTTTCCTACCTCGGTTATATTCTTTTTCCTGCAATCGGCCCCCGTTACACGTTGACCCATCTTCAATCCGTCCCCCTCGAAGGAAGTTTCATTACCGATTTTGTCAGAGATGTTTTAAATGCCCTGGAGCATAACAAGAGGGATTGTATGCCAAGCGGGCATACTCAGCTTGCCCTCACCGTGCTCTACCTGGCCCACCGCTATGAAAAACATCTCTTCTATCTTCTAATTCCTGTCATCAGTGGCCTCGTCCTTTCAACCGTTTATTTGAGATACCATTATGTTGTCGATCTCGCTGCCGGAATAACCTTGGCAATAGGCTGCATGTTGGCGGGGCCCCGACTCTATCGATGGTGGAATAATTCCCATTCAGCTAAGCCGTAATATGTGAACGAGAAATAAGGTCATCGGGCGTCCAAAATATCAGAGGTCAGAGATCAGAGCCTCAGACTTTTGACCTCTGACCTCCGCTGCTCTCTATTATCTGCAATCCACAATCCGAATTTGGGTTATCAGAGGTCCATTTCATAGACCCGGTAGGTTTTGTATCGTTTCCCTCCAATTCCTTCGAGGCCACTTTGCATGATGAGATTATTTTCAAGCACCCATGAGCATTCAGCTTGAGGGTAGCCTTTTGCAGGACCTCGTTTGAGCGTCTCCATAATGAGAAGTCCTTCCACCCCTCTTTTTCGAAAGGTTTCTTTCACCCCCAAGAGCATAACCCTAAGGGTATGGATCTTTCTGGAATAGTAGAAGAATTTAAGATAGCCCAGAATCCCCAGTTTTCCGTTCAAATGCTTGAGGACGATATTGTAATCCGGTATTGCTACGGAAAATCCGATCGGCTCATCTCCCTGGTATGCGAAGAGCACCAGATCAGGAACGACCAGAGGCTTCAGGTCTTTGGCCGTTTGGTCCATTTCTGCATCTGTCATCGGAACGAATCCCCAATTTTTACTCCAGGCCTGGTTGTAGATCTCCTTCACGACTTTTAATTCTTCATTAAAATGACTCATATCGAGGGGACGAATCCGAAGGCCGGAGTCTTTAGAAGTGATTCGCTCCGCGATGCGGGAAAGACGGTCCTTATGAAAAGAGGATTCCGGAAGCCAATAAGCATAAAGGTCCATCGCTTTCTTCAACCCTGCTCCTTCAAGCAAGGAAAGGTAATAACGGGGATTATAAGGCATCATCAGGCAAGGAGGGGAATCGAATCCATCGATCAGCAGGCTACATTCGTCGTTCGTAGAGGGGTTCATGGGGCCGATCATCTTTTCCATCCCATTTTTTTTGAGCCAATCCCGAACTTCTGAGAAAAGCGCGCCGGCAACCTCGGCTTCGGGTATTGATTCAAAAAACCCGAAGAATCCTGTCTTTTCTTGATGATACTCCACGTGGTGATAGTCGATGATCCCGGCGATTCTCCCCTGAATTTTTCCATCCTTTTTAGCCAAGAAAAAGTTCATCTTGGAATGGGAGCGGAATGGATGATCAGGACTGAATTTGGCAAGCTGGTCTTTGATAAGAGGGGGCACCCAATACCGGTCGTTTTGGTAAATCTGCCATGGGAAACGAATGAAAGACAGGAGATCCTGATCCTTCTCAATCTCTTCGACAGAGACCCCTGATCGTTTCATCTGTTTCTTCTCTGTATTCATAAATTTTCCCCACCCTTCCCGGATTCCATAGACAGATTATTCCGATCTACTCATGATGGTTTCGTAAAAGGGTCGTCTCACCATGAGCCCTTCGACTCACCGTTCGTCCTGAGCCTGTCGAAGGGTTCGTCAGATCACCCTCAACTCCTTACCTACCGTTTCAAAAGCTGCCAGAACCTCGTCCAGTTGTGCCTCAGTATGTGTGGCCATGTAGCTGGTCCTGAGGAGTTCTCTCCCGGGGGGGACTGCGGGGCTGACGATTGGGTTGACAAATACACCCTTTTCAAAAAGACGTTTGCACATCTCATAGACTTTCATATTGTCTTTGATAATGATGGGGATGATGGGTGTTTCGCTGGTGCCGGTATCATAACCGAGGGCCTTAAAGCCCTTTAGCATTTTATGGGTGTTTCTCCAAAGGTTGGTTCTCAACTCGGGCTGTTCCGCGATAATGTCGAGGGCGGTACTCACCGAGGCCACCAGTGAAGGTGGAAGGCTGGCGCTGAAGATCATGCTGCGGCCGACATGTTTGATGAAATTGACCACCTCTTTCGAACCAGCGATGAATCCCCCAATCGCTGCAAGGGATTTGCTGTAGGTGCCCATGATGAGATCGACCTCGTTTTCCAGACCGAAATGCTCCGCAGTGCCTCGTCCTCCCTCCCCAAGAACACCCACACCATGAGCATCATCGACCATCACCCTTGCCCCATAGGTTTTGGCCAGCTTGATGATGGAAGGGAGGTCGGCGATATCGCCTTCCATGCTGAAGACGCCATCCACAATGACCAGTTTGCCGCTCTCTTTCAAACCTTCAAGAACCCGCTCTAAATCCTTCATATCGTTATGGCGAAATTTTTTTACTGTCCCGAAAGAGAGGCGGCAACCGTCGATGATGCTGGCATGGTCGTATTTGTCGATAATGGCAATATCACTTCGACCCAAGAGAGCAGAGATAGCTCCCAGGTTGGTCTGATAGCCGGTGGCAAAGACCAAGGCCGATTCCTTTCGGAAGAAACGGGCCAACTTATTTTCCAGGTCCTCATGAATTTCCAGGGTCCCATTAAGAAATCGCGACCCGGCACAACCGCTGCCATATTTTTCAATGGCCTTGATCGCCGCTTCCTTAACCCGGGGATGATTTGTAAGCCCGAGATAATTGTTGGAACCGATCATGATAACCCGTTTTCCGTTGATAATGACTTCAGAGTCCTGGGGTGATTCGAGTTTTCTGAAGAAAAAGTAGTAGCCACTGGCTTGCATTTCCTGGGTTTGGTAATAAATCTTCGAACACTTTTCAAAGACGTCCATGAATCACCTCATTGTTTAGAAAGTAGCATAGCGCCCCTAAGAAATCATTGCAAAAGTAGCATTATAAGGTTAGCAATTATCAATGATCAAAAAATCTTACATTTAAGTTACCGGGTTTTCATTGCTAATCGGTAAATGCTAATTTTGCATTTTGCAATGTTCATTTTCGCCATCATTCCTTTTCTACAGCCATTTCTCTTTTCTATACCACTCCACCGTCAACCGGGCCCCTTCTTCAAGAGAAAAAGAGGGTTGGAAACCGAGAAGCTTTCTGGCTTTTTCGATATCACAGACCCAATGCTTCTGGAGAATCTCTTCTACTTTCCCTTTGCTCAAAAGGGGAGGTTTACCGGTCCATCTGGAGAAATATTCAGAAAATGATGCGGCTTGAAAGACCGCCCACTCCGGCACCCGGATGCAAAAAGCCGTGATCCCCATGGCCTGCGCCAAGATATCACCGATTTCTTCCAACCGGTAATCCCGGCCGTCGGAAAGAAAAAAAATCTCGCCGCTTTGACGTGAGATTTCAGCGGCAAGAAGGGTTGCCTGAATCACATCCTGAACAAAACACAAGCTGATCTGCTGATCCCCGCCGGAGAGGCAGGGTTTGATTCTCCTGGAGAGGAGCCTAAAAAAACCGTAGATATCCTTTTCCCGGGGGCCATACACGGCGGAGGGCCGGAGAATGACAAGGGGGATCTCATGAGCATGGGCGAGGGCAAGTTCTTCCCCCATCCGTTTGCTCTGTCCATAAGACGAAACCGGATCACAATGATCCTCTTCCCGTTTCTTCTTTCCATTCTGGCATGGACCCGCGGCAGCCTGGCTTGAAAGATAGATGAATCTTTTAAGATGGGGATTTGTCCTGAGACAGGCATGAATTAAGTTATCCGTGCCAATGGCATTGACCTCAAAGTAGGTTTTTTGTTGAATGGCTTTTGTTACGCCTGCTAAATGGAAAATCACATCAACCCCTTTTACCGCATCTTCCAGAGACTCCTTGTCACCCAAATCCCCCCGGGCCGTCTCAATTGGAAGGCCGGCCAGCCACCTCGAATCACTCGACCCACGGAGAAGACATCGGACTTGAATCCCTCTATGGAGAAGGGTTTCCACCAAATGGCTTCCGACAAAACCTGTTCCTCCGGTGACCAGACTTTTCATGATAGACCGCCTGCTCAAATTTTGTAATTTTTATCCTTTTTCAAACGAATGTCAAGGGAAATTCAGGGAAATTCAAGACTTCCGGTACCCCCTCAGTTAAACGGGGCTTTTCTCTCGCAGAGTTCGCAGAGACCACGGAGAGTAAATTTTCATTTCTATCCGGTCGAAAGAAATACTACGACCGGATAAAAATACCTCTGCCTGAAAATGGCAATGGGTTTTATGGACTGAGCTTTCCATGCTGAAAAGATTGAGGCTTTTTTATTTGGCGGTCTTCTCTGCCAAATTAAAAAAATCCCTCTGCTGTCTCCTGTGGGCTCTGTGAGAGATGCATCTTTTCACGATGGCCACGAATCAACGGACAAGTGGGGCACTATGACTTCTATGGTTGAGCTCTGAACGGGCTATCTCTTTTCCAAACCGATGTAACGAATGTCCGTAATACGCTCAAGCAATGAACCGCTGGGGCTGGAGCTTCCAAGGCTTAAATCCGAAACCACCACTTTCCCGATTTTTTCAAGGGCAGGCCCGAATTTGTCCACTCTCTGGACTCCCCAAATGCTATGGATGACATAATGCTTGTCGTGGTCTTTCCCCAGATAAAGCATGATATGACCGGGAAGGCGAAGGAGGGTTGCCAGAGGAACTGCCCGATCCAGGATCCTCTTTTTTCCCTGGATACTCATTCCAGAAATCTCTTCGGGAATGGTTCCGATTTGGGCCTGAAACTTGGAGTTTCGAGGCATGTGAATCCCAAACGTATTGAAGAGATCCATGATAAATCGTGAACAGTCTCTGCCGCCGTGCAATTCTCCCCAGCCATAAGACTCACGCAGCATTTTGAAAGCCTGGCGTGCCACATTTCTCTGAGTGTACGGAAGATAGCCGAGCTGTACTTCCTTTCCTTTAGGAATGTATCCTTTTCCGATGATCAAACGGCCATCCGCTCCTCGAATTGGAATTTGGACAACATAGGAGCGTCCGGTTCCCTTGGATGACCTGGTTGTGCTTGAAAGGGGAAAGGAGGCCCCCATTTGAGCCAGAAAAAGGGTTTTTCGAAAAGCAGGGTCCTTGTAAACTCGAACATAATTTCCAATAATAACCAATCGGTCAATCGCTTCGTCGTATTCTGTCAACTCTCTTCGTTCTTTGGCGATGGCAATGTGAGCGGCCCGAACCCATCCCCGGATAAAGGGGGTCTGAACATAAGCCCAAACCCCATCCTTGCTGATGGCATAGACTCCGACCAGCGAGCCCGGGCTTATTGAGGAATGCTGGAACCGGTCGAATTCATTGTTGCCAGGGGTGGTGAGAGAGCATTCCTCAGTGGGGAAGACTCTAATGTCGGTCCGCTTGATTATCAGACCCAAAAACATACTATTCATCTCTTTTAAGGATTCCTGGTTCAGGTTGGTTTTCAAGCCGGACCAAAAGGGTTCCTCAAGGGGATTTCCGTTCCTGTCATAACGAATCTCGCCACTGTCTCTAAAACCTTGCCAGTCCTCTTTTAGCAGGTCGAGGACCTCATCCCTTGTCCATTCCTCTTTCAAGTCACTTACCCGGCATAAATACAAGTCCCCCCTTTTCAGGTTCTCATCATTCAAATTCCGGATCTCATCAGGCGTCATCAAGATACGACTGGGATCCGGTATCTTTTTAATCCAGAAATCAGGTTTTTCCATGGCCCGGGAGACATGTGGAAGAGGGGAAGGGAGGTTAACGATACGAGAGCTGCTTTCTGCGAGACTGAAAAGGGAGAGAAAGACGAAAACGATAGTAGTAATAAAAACCATTTCCTTGTGAAGAGACATCACTCTCACCCAAACAAGAATTTCACCGCAAAGTCGCAAAGAACGCGGAGAAGTCATTTTTTATTTGGCGGTGAGAGGCCGCCAAATAAAAAGGCCTCTGTTCTTTCTTGATGAAGCTTCGGATAAGTGCCAGACCGATCAACCTCTCCTGGTATTATCCCGAAGGGATGGAGTTTCTGCTCCAACCCCGCGTTTCGCGGGGTTGGAGCAGAAGAGAAATCTCCCTTTGCGCCCTTTGCGTCTGCGGTGAACCTGGTTTTTGAATGAATCAGTGCATGTAATCAGCTAAGTCACGAATAACCGAGTTTAAGGGACCTGTCAAGAACGATTCCAGTCATCTCTAAGAAATGTAAAGTTTTTGTATATTTAAGAAAATGTTTTCCCATTTTATACTTTAATTAGAAAATTTAGTTTTCTGAATTTAATGAAATCATATGATTACAAACAAATCGTTTGTTGGCATTGAAATTGCTGATTATATGGGATACTCAAACATATGAAGGTTCGGGAAAACATGGAAAGCGATTCCTTTTTTGATTTATTAAACGAGAACCCTCCGGTGACATCGCCTGATAGTAAGGGCGAGGCAGAATCACCTGCGTTTAAAGAAGATATCATTCCGAATGAACGGATAGCCTTTCTCTTGTTTCCTTTTTTTATTGAATTGATTGACCAATTCAAAGATACCCTTAAGAAACTCAGGAATCAGACACGAAATTTTCAAGAGAAACTAAGCAACAAGGAGTTAGGGGGATATTTTAGTCAACTGATCGCTGAGGATATTAAGAAGATAGAACTCCTGCAGAATAGCCTTTTTAGTTACATTCGGATTAACAACCCGATTATCAAAACAAATACAGTAAACACCCTCATCGAAGAGGAACTAATAAAATATCAGGTTGAGCTGGAAGAAAAAAGGATTAAGTTATTAAAAACACTTGAAAGTGATCTCCCCGAAATTCCGGTTCCAGATGACCAATTGAGGTATGTTTTGACCTTTCTTTTACAATATATGATAGCCTTGATGCCTCCCAACGGGTACTTGAGGTTATATACAAGGTCGGGCATCCTTCAGAAAGAAACTAACGAAGACCGGACCCTTGACAAAAAAGAAGAGAAGTATGTTGAGCTCTTAATGATGCACACAGGTTATAAGAAGCCCGTAACCCAATTTGGGTCAGGATTGGGAAACCCTGCCAAGCGAAGTGAAGGAGTTTTAGATCTTATGCTAAGGCTGGTTGATGAGATTGTTAAGAGAAACCATGGATTGATGAAATTCGAAGTAGATGAAAAATTGGGGAGGAATACCATCTCTTTACGATTTCCTAAGGAGCGGAGAAAGATAGCTTATTATCATCCGTCTAATGAAGCGACCTCAACTAGACAAATATCCAAGACTACTTTTGAGAAACTTACATCTCTTGAGGAGAAGAAAAAAAAGGATTAAATGGTTCTTTTTCGAGAATTTTCAAAAAAAATTGAAAATTACTTGACAAAACAGGAAGGTTGTTTTAAAAATAAAAAATAAATAAGGGATCTCGATTGGTGAAAGACCAAAAGGGGTTACCGAAATCTGGTAACTCTTTTTTTTATACCAGCGGGTAAAACCAGAAAATCCCAATCATTTCAAGTGAATTAAAAATTACATTCCAAAAGGAAAGGGGGTAGATTGTCATGGTCTGTCAAACTAATAAGCCAGGAGCAGAGTGCATCTTCATGAAGAAGAACGGCTGTTCCTACAATGGTGGGAGATGTTATCCCATCGTGGAGTCCTGCAAAGGGTGCGACCGCGTGGCGACATTTGACACGGGATCCTATTGCAAGACATATTGCGAGCCTTCTCTGAAGTGGGCCAAGGGAAGCTGCAATTTTGCCACCCACATCAAGAAGGAAGTGAAGGAAGATACCTTCAAGCTGAATCCTCTTAAGGCCTCAAAGCGAAATGTCAGTCAAAGGATATAGATTATTCTTTTGAGCTGAATCAGGAGGCCTTCCTGAACGGAGGCTTCCCATGATGATATTGAAAGCCCTTCTCCTGGTTTTCTTTTAAAGAAATAGGGGAGGGGCTTCATTGTTCAGGAATTCAAGACTCCGCTATAATAGCTTTACTTCTTTCAACCCCTTTACCTTCTCATAAAGTCTTCTATCAAAGGTTACAAATTCACATCTCAATTTTCTCGCAAGCTCAATGTAGGCTGCATCATACAAGGTTATTCGCTTTCTTTCAGACAAAGTGATGGCGCTCAAAAACTCCTCCAACCCAAAGCTGAACACCTCAAAATCAAAGCTCCAAAGCAAAGAAAAGGCCTCGGATACTGCCTCTTCACT
>Ga0214473_10008356_pt1 | contig 12234 bp, 12 predicted proteins | sample RVTome_7_FD_203509 | JGI IMG/M metagenome (GOLD analysis project Ga0214473, IMG submission 203509) | Soil microbial communities from uranium-contaminated site in the Upper Colorado River Basin, Wyoming, United States - RVT98D197 | ecosystem: Environmental > Terrestrial > Soil > Contaminated >... | reverse complement strand
ATAAACAATCCACGAATCCCGTGCGCGCGTGCCACATCCACATCCGCCATCACATCATCCGTGTCTTCCGCGTGCGGGGGCAAACACAGGGCTGCGTACACCTCCATCAGCAGTGCGGCGCCCTCCAGCACCCCCGCATGCATCTCTGGGGGGCCGCGAATGTAAATGTTCCGCGACTGCCACATGCCATCCAGCACAGTCACTCGCACGCTATGCAGCTGGGCCGCAGCCTGAATGAACACTCCGCGCGCTTTTTTTTGCTGCTCATCAGACGCTGGTTCAGACTTTCGCAGCAAAACACCTTCCCCAAAACGCGCCATTCCCGCAAGCGTCCCGAGCATGAGAGCCTCAAAGGGGAGCGTGCGATAATTCCAAATGCGCTCGGAGTCGACCGCCAAAAAACTCGGCCACTCAAACCGCAACTCCCACTGCTCGTACGTGGGGTGCGCACACTGCAGCCTCTTGCACACCTCCAGCCACTGCCTGTAGCACGCTGCAGCCACATCTCCAAGTGTGCGGTACGCGTTGATGGCAGCCTCACTCCCGTCGGCCGCAGCAAAAGCACTCTCAACCGCCGCATCCAGCGCGCCGCGCTTGCTTTCGTATGCAACAACGTTGGATAAAAACGCAGAACCTCCTGCGCGGGCAACCGTCGCGTCGTCCACCCACAAGCGCCCCTCGCGCCGCAAAACAAGGGGGCGGGGCGCAGCAATGTGAGGGCCCTCGGATGTCATTGCTAATAATGCACTCCATTTTTATTTGTATATATGGGATGCTGCTGTGTGTGAAAATATTGCAATGGAATACAAGCTGTCAGTTGGCGTGAGGATCAGCACGTGGGGAGACTTTTCCACAACGTTCCTCAACCCGCGCATTGAACGCATGCTCACTCAGAGCGCGACACGCCCGACGCCGATCGAAGTGTTGCGTGCGCGCGTCGACCACACGCAGTGGGCCCACGACGTGTTTGATTTAGTCAACACGTCTCTCGCGAACGATCTGCGCGCAAGCACAATGCAGCCCGAGCTTATTGCGCGGATTTGGAGTGCAGTCCGGCGACTCGACGGTTTTTACTACGCATACCGCACCCGCATGTTCATGCGCAACGCGATTGACGGGGCGAGCCTCGCGCTGCTGATGTGGGATATCCGCATGCGCCTGCTTGTGTTTTTGCACGAATGGCACCTCCCTTTAACTCCGAATTCCTCCTCCACGGAACGCCAGGTGCGGCTCCACAGCGCAGCTGATTTCCCTTGGGTTTTGCAGAACCGGCTTGTCGTGGCGGAAGGGCCAATTTGGAACTACTCAACATCCACGCTTCTGGACGCGCTGCGTGTGTTGGAAGTGCGCCGCTACTGCTTGTTCTGGAACGAGTCACCGGAAATAAAAGCCGAATTCTCGCAATACCTGGACCTCCTCGAGGCGGTAGTTGCCATGCGCACTGTGTGCGTGGGCACCCCCGAAACGCACGACTCAGCAATTTTTTGCACTCTCACAGCCGAGGCCGATGTGATGGCAACCAATGTTGCGTGGCAGATGGAGACGGAGGCGATGTTTGCTCCCGTGCGAGCGGAAATGCGCATCCGCAGAAAATTGCAAGAGGGCGACGCAACACAGCGCTGCCGCCGCATTGTGCCGTGGTGGCCGTGTGATCCCAACACCGAAGAGTGCGCAGGCGGAGACACCGGCGCGGATGATTCGCCCGTGCGCTGCCCCGCCCACCGCTGGCGCCGCTGGTTGACCGCACAGGGAGATGACAGCAAAGTGCGCGACGATTCTTTTTGGCGGCTGGTCGCGAAGCAGATCTGCGACTGGGAACTCCGCCCGAGTGATCCGCAGCGCGCGCTGCGACTGGGCCACAAGGCAGTCACGCTGCGCGGCGAAGCGGGGGCGATGAAATCTGTGGAAAAAGAGCTGAATGGAGAAGTTTTTGCACCCACGCGCAACTGGCAACGCATTTTGCCTGAAGCACGCACATCGCAGGTTGCGCAGTTTCTGTTTACAGACATGCTCGAGCGTGCCGAGAATCGCAGCGTTTCGCGCTGGCTCAACCCCACAACAGCGATCGCGACGCATTATGGGACTGCGGTGCGCTTGATTTTGGTTGATCTTCTCTTTGGAGCCGAAGGCGCGATACACCTCGCGTGGAGCACGCTCTGCTTTATTCGCGCGGGAAATATGCAGTACCGCCGCGGCTGGCTCTCCGCAGTGGTTCACCCCATCGTTTTGGAGCTGTGCTCGGGGAGCGAGTATGCTGTCTTTTTGGAAAATGTGATCTACCCCTGCGCAACGTTCGAGGATGCAGTGGTTCTGTGGAGCGTTTTGCTGTGGCACTCGACGGGAGGGCGCTGCGTCATCGACTGCGGAAACGGCGCCGTGCACGACGTGCGGAATGTTCTCGCACAGTTTATGAAATCGCCGCCTCAGATGCCTGAATTTTACAAGTCTTCGTTTGCGCAAATAGAATGAAAATCAACTAAGCATCAGTTCCGGAAATTCGTCATCCGCCGCGCGCACATCTTCATACGGCTCTTTCTTCTCTTCAGATCGCCCGCCGCCCACGCTGTATGTGCGCACAGTTATCACGTACTTGTGCGCTGGCACAGTCACGTCGGGGATAGCCTGTGGCTCCCGCACTGTGTACGTACGCATCAAGCCATCTCCCAGCACTTCTGCCGCAATCTCCAGCGTCGACTCCACTTCCCGCGCAAGGACTTCTTCCTTTCCCGCATGCTCCTCATCATCCACATCAAAAGCAACATCCAGCTCCCCCACTTGTTTTGTTTCGGGGCGGATGCACGCATCCATGTTGGGCCCGAGCGAAATTCGCGCCAGGCGCGCAATCAAGTCCATCGTCGCATCTCCACCTTCCATCGCGCCAGTTACAGTTGCGTGTCCCCCCGAAAGTCTTTTATGGCAGATGGCTATAACCTGTGTTATGCATCACCACAAACACACAAGCATGTCGTGGCTCCTCCGCACAAATGTGTACACATTCTTCCTTCTCGCCCAGCTGGGGCTCATTGCACTCAGCGTGGATACAGGGTTCGGCGCAGGGGTTTCATTCGCTTTGCTGCTATTTCCGACGTGGATCATGCATGCGCTCTACTTTGCCTCGTGGGTGGTCCGTGTCTCGCGCCACCGCACGCGCCTGAACACAAAAGTGCCTCCTCCAGAGAACGATGAGGAAGAAATGGGCGGCGCCGCGAGTCTCTTCGGAGAGCCGCACGCGCTCGATCCCTTCCTCGTCACCACAGTCCCTGGGACGCGAGACTACGCCGTTCTGCTGGGGACGCAACTGCTCATGTTTCTCTCCATTCTGGCGACAATTATCGGCGTCACAGTGTACGTTGATTACATTCCCGCGTACTCGCTGTTTGCGACAATGGCACCCGGGCTCGCCATGCTGGCGCTGCAAACCATGATTGGCATCTCTCTCGAGTTCGGCTTTGCGGGGGGGAGGTGAATGAGTAGCACAGGGCATATTTATATTTAACGCGTTTGCAAAACACTCCACACTGCTCGGGATGGTGCCATGAATGCTGCCCGCACCCCAAATTGGCTCAATTCCGATTCCGATTCTGACGGTGAACCCAGCAGCACCTCTGCGAGCGAGAGTTCTTCCGATCCACCACCCCAGCTGCCACGCGGGGTGCTTCTTTTTCCGGAAAACAATCCACTCCTAAGTGACATATCAACACGCCCTCCTACGCTCAGACGACGCCGACCGCAGAGTACGGACCCCACACAGCCAATGGAGCCTGAGGTTTTGCCCATCCAGCGCAGCGTGGAGAGTGCAGACAAAAACATCACAAAAGTGTGCGAGAAACTGAGCGCGACAATGGCAAATTCATTCGCAGAATACACAACGTCACCCTCTACTGCGGAGGCGTGGAACGCGATGCTGACCGCTGTGCGCGACAATGCCTTTGAAGACATCAACGCCGCCGCTCCAGACGCAACACCCAAAAAGGTCGCCGATGCGCTGACTCTCTGTGTGCGCACATGCGAAGAGTGGAATACTCGCTTTCTTCGTAGCAGCTCCGCTGCAGGGGAAAAGGCGCGCAGTTCTTCTCTTGCGGCCGAGCCGTCCCTCGCCGCGGAACCACCCCTCGCGGAGGAGCCGCCACGGGCGGAACAGAAGCCACCACAAAGAGAAATTATTTCTCCTCAGCAGCGGATCTGCGAGCAGCACGTTAAGATTGACATAGGGAGAAAGCGGCGCAGGCGAAGACAACACCGCACGCGGGAACCCACGTCACAATCGCAGCCCGTCGACGTCTTTTCTTCGCAGAATCTCCATATGCTTCTCTCTCCTGAGGAGGAGCAGCGCATTGCTGCAGGAGTCCAGAGCGGGAATGAGTATGGCGCAGCCGTTGGATCGTGGGCTATCTCGACATTTGAGGCGGGAGCCGTGTATATTTGGCGGAGCATAGTGCGGTGTTTTCTCCGCGTGAAACACACCAAAGACCCGTTGCTTCCAGTGTAGCGGCGGCATGTAAAGAATGAAAATCATCCGTTTTTTGCTTCAACCAGGCTGTTGTGGACCGCACACAGTGCAATGCGCTCCCGTACCTCAGGCTTTCCGCACGCAAAACAAACACCTGCAGAAACGGGATCCACACGGCGAGACTCGAGACTTGCGATATGCCTTGCGCAAAACATGTACCCCAAACACTCCTCAATAACAACACGCTCATTCAACTTGCACAGGCTCCTGCACCCGCGCCTGGCACACGGTGTTCGAGAGCGTTCCGTATTGCATTTGTAGCACATGCCCCTCGCGCGCTTGGGCCGCAGACAGTTCTTTGTTGCGCAAATATATGTGACGCGCCTTCTGCGTTCGGGCAAAATTTTATCGGAAAGCACAGCCCTGCGCTTGGCGAATCTCTCCGCCGTCTTCACCAGAAGCTTCCCCGACGGGCGTTCTCCTTTCTCGGTAGGCGAGATCGTCAGCAAGCAGAGGTCTTGCGCGTATCCCAAAACGCGCTGCGCCGTGTCTCGCAAAATACACTCCGGTTCCCGCATTCGTTTTAGCTGCATTTTCACGCGCGACGACGTGACACTTTGCAGTGCCATGGCGCGGCAGAGTGAATATGCGCTCCGGCGCCAAAAGTCCTTTTATGCATGTGTGAAAACTGTGTTGCATCACTGCGCCAAAAAAAAGGTCATATATCAGAATTCCGGCGTATAAATTCGCCCAAAAACACTCCCGAAATGTCCCTTCCACCTCGCAAGCGCAAGCGCAGTGGCGATTTGATTTGCACGGAGCGCCTGGCGCCGCCTGGGACAGTGCCGCAGTGCAAATACAGCAAAGGGCCCGCAGTTCCTGCGTGCAGAGGGTGTGCGCTCGATCTGGTGCATTTGGCGTGCGATATTGTCAACTACAAGCCCGCCGATCGCTGGATCCCGCTCCACAATGGCATGCTGTTCATTCGCAGACTTCGGGAAACTGGAATTTTGCTCTCACGTGAACTGGTCATCCACGCGCTGTCCTATTTGCGGCGCATACACCCCAAGATCAAGTGCACCGCGCCCGACGTCACATCGGCGATGTCCTGCCTGACGATCGCACTCGACGCCGCATACACGTGGCATGACGACTACGATGACAGCCTCTTCAAGGACAGCAGACTCCCGATCGAAATTTTGAAATCAGACCAACTGACGTTTTTGACAGACGTGCTGGAGTGGCGCCTGCGGCCAACAGCTGCGGAGTGGCGCGAGGCGACACACATTTTGGACTCGAGTGTGCATGAACACATCTGTTCCGAGGCCGCCTCTTTCATTACCGTTCCTTATCTATTTGCGCCAACAGCTCGTGCAGAGTAGTGATCTTTCTCCGCTTCATTTGCGGTAATGCATCAGTATCCTTTTCCATTTCCACGGGAGGCTGCGGCTCCGCCGCAAGGGGAATGGAAGACAATTCATCGTCAGACGGGGCCTGGATTGGCTCGTTTCCCTCACAGCAAAGCTTCTCCACAGCGGGGGGGTCCTCCGCCAATGCGATTTCTGGATCCAGCGTCGACACACTCTGCGCCCCACTGTCCCGATCCACAAACACTCGCCCTCCCTCTTGCGGCGGAGCCGCCACTGCCTCAACGAACACACTCCCCTTCCCTTGCGGCGGAGCCGCCGCGGACCAGCGCACTGTGTTATCTTTGACATCCTCGTTTCCAAGAAGCACTCCAAAAAGGCCCGCCAGAACATCCATATCAGAGAAAGAGATCGCAGCAGAAGATTCGCGCATGTGTGTGATCGCCTTGCGCAAATCCACAAACACGCGGCGGTGCCCATCGAGGCATTTGAACGATTTCCTCGAGTCGGCGAGATCGCCTTTGCGCAGGCTCTTTCGCCCCATCATTTTTGCAACATCACCCACGGAGATCCACATCACGCCATCGTCCAATGCGAGAGTGAAAAAGTCCAAAGCACCCGTCGATGTTTGACAAAAGTACTCCAAAATAATTTCCCGTTTCTGCGAAGCAGCCTTTCGCAAGAGGTCAATCTCACCTTCGAACACCTTGTTGTGCTTCCCCATCACGCTTTTGCTTCTTTATCCACAGGGATGTTTACACTCTTCTCTTGCTTCTGAGCGTGCTCAAACACACCCATTCATTCGCGCAACGCAACGCGGCTTTCCTTCAGCGCACCCAAATTTTGCATCACAGCCGCTTGGTCGTAAATTTTCTTCTCCAGTATGCGCAGCAACTCGGGCGTGTCGTCATCCATTTGTGCACATACCTTGCGCCCCAAGCTTAAAAATCGCTGTATACGCGCAGCGAGGATGGTGTGCTGTACTCCTTTTCCCTGAATTCCATCAATCCATTCTTTTAAAAACATCCGCGCTTCAAAAAGAGCATCAACAGCATCCCGCTCCATGCTCTGCTCCTTCATGCGTTGTCGCACCATCGCATCAATCCTGTTGCCTTCCGCTGTTATGATTGGCGGAAGCATGTCATCAAAAACATTTCCAGCGTCGCGATCCACGAGAGGAGGAACTCCTTCATTTCGACTCACAGACGGCGATTTCGATCTCCGTGTAGGCACTCCCCGCGGCGGGACATGTGTTCTTTCCCGAACACCCAGCGGCTGTGACCGTGCAATTCTTGCTCGCAGAGCTGGCGTATCATTTCTTTTTAGCGCCACAGACATTTCCCGATCCATGGGCACCACAGATACCGACCTTTCCCTTCCCACAGACGGCGATTTCGATCTCCGTGTAGGCACTCCCCGCGGCGGGACATGTGTTCTTTCCCGAATACCCAGCGGCTGTGACCGTACAATTCTTGCTCGCGGAGCTGGCGTATCATTTCTTTCTGGCTCCACAGACCTTTCACGTTCAACGGGCCGCACAAATACAGACCCTTCCCTTCCCACAGACGGCGATTTCGATCTCCGTGTAGGCGCTCCCCTCTGCTCCGACCTTCCCCGTGGCGGCATATTTGTTCTTTCCCGAGCACCCAGCGGCTGTGACCATGCAGTTCTTGCTCTCGGAGCTGGCGTATCATTTCTTTCTGGCGCCACAGACTTTTCCCGATCAACTGGGCGCAAAAGCGATGCTTCTTCTCGCGGCTCAGAGCTCTCCCGAGCACCCAACGGCATTTCCGAAGGCTTGCTATGTTTTTTCCTCCCCTTCTCCGCAGCCGTCTTCCTCTTTTTTTCCGCCCTTTCCTCGGCCGTCCTCCTCTTCTTTTCCGCCCTTTCCGCAGCCGTCCTCCTCTTCTTTTCCTCCCTCTCCGCGTCCCGCTCTTCCTTCGTCTTCACAACACGCGTCCGTCTTAGCCTGTCGTATTCGGGATCTGCAGTTGTGGGCACCCTCGGTCTCCCATCCGAATCCTCACTTGCGCCTTCCGAATCCTGCAATTCATCCACATCTCCAATCGATTCGTCATCCTCCACGTCGCTTTCTCCAGCTGCGTATTCTTCTTCCGACTCATCATCAGTCCCAAACGCATCATCGCCTTCTTCATCTTCAATGGGTGTAGATTCCGCCGTCACGTCAGCAAGAAATTCAAAAATAGACCCAAAAAGAGCACTTTGCTTCCGTTGTTTGTTCACACTCGCAAAAAACGACACAGCTCCTGAAAAATTCTTCACGTACGACTCAATCCCCCACCACTGCTCGGGAGTGTTCTCTATGCGCGCCATATTGGCAGCGTTCCAGTAAAAGAGAGGAAATAGCTCACAGTAAAACCGTTCCGCAGCAATGGTAGAACCAACAGGTGTAGGATTCAGCGCTTGAAACGAAGGCGAATACATTGTCTTTTTGCCCCCGCCGAATGGTATTACAAAATCGGGGTTGACGATGAGAGAGTTGTACCAAAACAACATGCGGAAGTCAACATTGTCCGCAGGAACAGCTTTGGGTCTCTGCGAAGCAGCACCACTATCCTCGAACGTCAAAGTGTTGTATGGCGCAATGGGAATCGGTGGATCCAGCTTCATTGCAAACATGGTCCCCATCACAGCCATCCCGATATCCCCACGCGTCCGAAAAAAATAATCCCAAATTTCGGAATCACTCACGCGCGGCGCGGATGCTGTCGTTTGTCTCAACACGTCATTTACTGTGAGTTGCCGTGGGCGCTTCCTGAACGGACGCGTGGGACGCAGAGGTGGAAATAATCCGCCCCCAGGCCGTGAAATTCCAAGCGGCGTCGGGATTGTATTGCGCGTTCCATTTGCCACGTCCAACAGCCTGTACAGCTTGACTGCTCGCACAAACCACGGCAGCATGAGCGAAAAATGCTCCTCTTCATGTGACTCATCTGCGAACTGTAGATTGTCAAAAGGTGCGCGTTTGAACACTTCAAACTTCGCATCGAGTTCCTCCAAACGCTCAATGGGCTTTCGGCGCATCTTCTCAATTGCTTTGGCTGCTGGCGTTGCGTTGAAATCGCGGTCGACTTTGTCCACAACATTCACATTGAAATCGCGATGAACAAGAAGCTCACTCGCAGATGTGTAGTATTTCGTCGCCAGTGTCAGCACTTTTCCTCCCCTGCTGCTTCTTGTTTCCACCAGAGGCCACCACACATCAAGATGCTGCGCAAGGTACGGACTCTCGTGAAAAAAAGCCACATTCTCGAGCGGATCCCACCCAATCCTCGCAAAACGCTCAGCCATCTGGGTGGTGCCTTTGACCTCCTTGATCATTCCGTTGTGGTATCGCATTTTCGGGATCAACTCAGCCAGTCGCACGTATGTTTTGTGCGTCAGATCCGAGCTCACCATCACAGGTTGTGCGCCGTCGGCCCCTGCCACCAGCACCCCATACATCGTGAGAATGCACATATCACGATTGTGCGCCCACCAATCGCGCTGCTCCCCAGGATATGTTGTCACTGCCGCCCGAAAATTCTTCCCACGCTTGCCTTGTGCCTTGGGCAATCGCAGCTTCTCGTCGGCCACATCAACAGTGCCAACTGGCTCAAACAACTTTGCTGTGAGCAGCTGCGACACATCCTCCAGCGTCAACATCGCCTCCAAATACTCCCACCCCACACGAGAGACCAAATCCTTCGCCTCAAAAAGAAGAACATTTTGTGCCTGTTCCGACCGCCGCACCAACGCAGTGCAGTCGTAGTGCATTGGGATGTAGTCAACAGCGTCATCAACAAACTGCAAGAACGCCGACTCCGCGAGTGACATTTTCGGCGTTCCACAGCACACACCCGTGTCTTTAATAAAGCACACCGACACTGTTGTGATGCGTTGAGGTGTCGTCTGTAAAATGTATAAAAGGTGACCGGCCCACACACAAACCAACAGACAGAACCCGTCATGGAGGACCCCACCCCATCCGAGGCAAACACCGTTTTGGACGTTTTGCCAGAACCGAACCAGCACGAGAAGCGCGAACTTGTGTCGCACATTCACGGCGGCCCCCCCATGCGCGCCAGGACGTTGCTGCTGATCATCCGCCGCGCGGGCGGACCCTCTGCCACTCCGGAAGCGTGCGACGCAATTATGCGATCACTGGATGGGTTTTTCGCTGGAGTGGGGCGCGGTGTCAAAATCCTCACACAGCATCGCACGCGGGGACAACAGCCGTGCCCGATCATATCTGATGCAACAATCGCACAAGCGTTGATGAATACGACTGGAATGCGCGTGTACATGGCTGGGACGCTGCGCGCGCAGCTGGCTCCGCCTCCCAAAAAGAAGAAAAAGAAGAGTGAAATTCCAGCTCGCCGAAAGCTGAAGATGCGCACGCGGAGGCTGAAGCACATTCGGAAGCTGCAAAAGGATTTTGAGCGAACCTTTCTCAAGATCAACTGGACACGCGCCAAGCTCAAGGCGGAGCTCCACGATGAGTTCCCCGGAGCGCAGATCGCCCATTCGGCTGTGCACATGATGCGCACGGCTGCGGAGCACTACCTGCACACGCTCATCTCGCTTGCGGTTCAGGAAATGGGAGACGCAGGGATGCTGCGGATCCAGAGCCGACACATTCGCCACGTGATTGCTGCGTCTCGAAGTGGGGTGGTGTTTTGTCGCGTGGACTGATCGAATGCAACTCGTGGAATTAACATTCTCAAAAAACTACTCCATGTGATCGCCCACTACTTCTCTCGTGTAGGTGCGACTCAGCTTCCCGCGAGAATTTCACGCGCATAGTTTTCATAATTCCAATCCATCAGATTTCCTGAAGCCATCTGAGTAAAGTTATTCGTATCATCCACATATTTGTCAACCAGTTCCGAGAGCCGATCCGAAAAGCGCGACTCAGACGACCCCATCGCCGCGTTTCCAATATGCGTCTGATCACTGATATACTTTCGCCGTCTTCATCCGAGCCACATTTTAACTGTGCGTCCAAAGCTTCTATTAAACACAACCCACACGCTCCAAGAATGCGCACAATGGTAGACATTACGCGCCGCGTTGTGGCTGTTGCAGAGTCCTTTCTCGGGTTTGAGGCCGATCCTTGGCTCGTACACGCGGTGGACTACTGCAGCGACATTGTCCTCCCCCTTGCTGTCGACGATCCGCACGCGTGCTTGTCAGCACCTTTTGTCGCAAACATCGACGGAAACGACGTGGTTGTTTTGGCTGATTTTGGCTTTGGAGAAGACCACTCGTTTGATGCGCGGCTCGCTGCCATGCACTACGCAAAAAAGCATGCACCCACACTGTGGTGCAACTGGGCTGCGCTCGTTCCCGACGAGGCGCTGGCTGTGCGCGTTGCGGAGCTTGCGAATCTTGGGAGCCCGGGCCGCATGTTACGCGAGCGCAAGTGCAATCTCTACAAGAGGGCGCGATCAGATCTCATCGCCGCTGTTACTCCCCAAAGCCTGGTCCTCCTCGAGGCAGTCGAAACTGCGCTTGCGGCTCGGTGATGGGGGCGCAGCGAGCGCCGCTTGGACACCCTCCATAAATGTGTAGAAATCTTTGGCGCCGATCATGGCGGGCGCCACTGTATTTGTCTTTGTTGCAACCAACACGCTGTAGTGCTGAACAAAATTCATGCACAGATCGCGCTCGTACGTCGCCAGGTCAATCGCCATCTCGAGCCCCTGCACTCTTCCCTCGAGACGCGCCTTCTCTTTCTCGAGCGATTCCAGGTGTTTTTTTCTTTCCAACTCCTCTTTCCGCTTGACCATCCGCGATCGCGACGCACTGCGCCTGTTGCGGGCGCGTTTTCTCTCCTCACTTGCCATGCGTTCTTTGGCCGTCATTCCCTTCCCTTTCGGCCTTCCCAGCTTGGCGGGCTCAAAAAAATGGTCCTGCAGCATTTTGTTCACCCCCGTTGCGTTTTTAACCAGTGTATATATTTTATTCCTTAGACACTCAATGCATCACCCCCTGCAGCGTCTCCACGCAGTTCATGTCTACATCAAAAATTCCATTCAACGTCATTCGCGCCATTTTGAGGCACTGTGTTTTTGGTATTCAGACACCACAGCTGCAATTTTCACATACTCCAGAATGCAGCCATCAACTTCATAAAATGGCACAAACCCTCCAGTGGGAGTCGAGTTGTATTTTTTTCTCATCGCCAATCGCGCAACCTTCTTGGCATCTTCGTACGAAGCGTATTTCGCGGTAATTTGAATGTACTCACTGAACACCCAGCCATTTAAAAATGCAAGATTGTAATATGGGTGGTGTAATTCTTCTTCCCAACATGCTGATGGAGCATTGTCGATAATAATCCACATCGCATCGTAATTCACAATATCCAAAGAATGTGCCATCAACGCCTTGCATTTGCGGTCATCTTGAAAA
>Ga0214473_10008355_pt1 | contig 12236 bp, 12 predicted proteins | sample RVTome_7_FD_203509 | JGI IMG/M metagenome (GOLD analysis project Ga0214473, IMG submission 203509) | Soil microbial communities from uranium-contaminated site in the Upper Colorado River Basin, Wyoming, United States - RVT98D197 | ecosystem: Environmental > Terrestrial > Soil > Contaminated >... | reverse complement strand
TGACACGGCGCCGTCTATAGTGATACGAGGTAAGACCATGTCGCCCCGTTCCTCCGTCCTGCCCGCGCCCGCCGAGAAGGAACGCGCCGTCCAGCGCATGTTCTCGGCGATCGCGCGCTGGTACGACTTCAACAACACCGTCCTCTCCCTCGGCCTGCACCACCGCTGGAAGCGCGAGGCCGTGGCGCGCACCCAAGCCCGGGAGGGCGAGACCGTGCTGGATCTCTGCAGCGGGACGTGTGACCTCGCCTTGTTGCTCGGCGAGCGGGTCGGGCCGACGGGACGGGTCATCGCGTGCGACCTCAACGCCGAGATGCTGGCGGTCGGCCGTGCGAAGGTCGAAAAGCGAGGCCGCACGGATCGAATCACCTGCGTCCTCGGCAACGCCGAAGTGCTGCAATTTCCCGACGCCTCGTTCGACGCGCTCACGGTGGCGTTCGGCATCCGCAACGTGACGAACATCCCCAAGGCGCTCGGCGAGATGGCGAGGGTGCTCAAACCCGGAGGCCGCGCCGTGTGCCTGGAGTTTTCCCGGCCGACGACCACGGTGCTGCGCAAGGCGTACGACTTCTATTCGTTCACGCTGTTGCCCAAGATCGGCACGTGGATCGCGCGCGACCGGACCGGCGTGTACCAGTACCTGCCCGACTCGATCCGGCACTTCCCCGCCCAGGAGGAGTTCGCCCGGATGTGGCGCGATGCGGGGTTTCGGGACGTCACCTACACCAACTACTCCGGGGGCATCGTCGCCATCCACGCGGGGGTGAAGTGACGCGGGTCAAATCCATCCTCTACGTCTGGCTGCCGTGCAAGGAGATCTACCCCATCGGCTTGACGTACCTCGCCAACTTCATCCACCAGCGGCATCCCGGGATCGCCCAGCAGATTTTGGATTTGACGCCGATCCCGGCCGAGCGCCGTCACGAGGCACTCCGCAGCGTGATCGCCGTGAACAAATCCGACCTCGTGGCGTTCTCCTGGCGCGACATCCAGGTCTTCGCCCCGCACGAGGGCGACGAGAGCCTCAAGTACGCGTTCAACTTCTACCACTCGGCCAACCCGTTCAAGAAGGCCGTGGCGTCGGTCAAGGGCCTGCAGTTCCTCTGGCGGTACTATCAAGGCATCCGCGAGTTCCTCTCCTACCCCCGGCTGGTCCGCAAGCACTTCCCCGATACCCAGATCATGATGGGCGGCGGCGCGTTCTCGGTCTTCGCCGACCAGTTGATCCACCAACTCCCAGAGGGCACGATCGGGATCCTGGGCGAGGGCGAGGAGGCCGTGCTCAAGGTGGTGGAGGGCCGGAGCCTGGAGGACGAGCGCTACCTCGTGAGAGAAGGCAGCGTCGTCCGGCGCGGGAAGAAGACACACTACTTCCCCCTGAACGACTTCGTGATGGACGTGCCGTACCTGACCAAGACCTTCCCGCAATACACCGTCCACCGCCACAAGCACATCGGCGTCCAGACCAAGCGCGGCTGCCCCTACGACTGCCAGTTCTGCGAGTATCCCTACATCGAAGGCAAGGAAGTCCGCCACCGCCCGCCCGAGCTGGTGGTGCGCGACCTCAAGCAGCACTACGACCTCTGGGGCACGCGCAAATTCTGGTTCACCGATGCCCAGTTCATCACCGGACGCGAAGCCTACTTGCAGGTGACCGAGGTCCTGGAGCGGATCAAGAAGGAAGGCCTGAGGATCGAGTGGTCGGGCTACATCCGCACGAGCCACATCACTGCGGAGCTGGCCAAGCTGATGGTGGAAACCGGCGTGGGGGACCTGGAGGTCGCGATCACCTCGGGCTCGCAGGCCATCATCAACGAACTGCACATGGGCTTCTCATTAGAGAAGCTGTACGAAGGCTGCAGGCACTTAAAGGACGCCGGTTTCAAAGGCAAAGTCATCCTGAACTACTCCCCCAACTCCCCCGGCGAAACCGAGCAAACGCTATTAGAAAGCGTCGAGAGCTACAAGAAGATCGCCGCGATCCTGGGCGAAGACCACGTCTTCCCCATGCTCTTCTTCCTTGGCGTCCAACCCCACACCGGCTTCGAAGACCGCCTGCTGACCGAAGGCTACCTGTCCCAAGGCTACAACCCCCTGTCGCTGAATCCGTTGACGATCAAAAAACTCCTCTACAACCCGCCGCCGTTCGCCAAGCTGATTGCCAAAGCCTGCATGAAGGCGTGGGAGGCGAAGGAGAAGGAACTGCGGCAGACCCAAGAAGTCGCGCGCGACCTGACCGGGCACTATGCGGATACCAATTTATTTGCGGGGGTGGTGAAGGATTCGGGGCGGCAGGTGCTGATCAACATCGAGCGCGAGTTGGCGGAGACCCGTCGTGGCTAAACCGCGCCGATACGACATTTCGCTCGCGCCCGATCCTGTGATCGAAGCCTACAAGAAAGACGTGGATCGAACCCTGCTGCGCGAGAACCTCAAACGAACGGTAGAGGAGCGCTTTCTGGCATTGATGGAGCTACAGCATTTCGCCGAAGAGTTGCAGCGCGCAGGAGCCCAAGCACGGCATGACCGATCTCAAGCCGCTTCTCACCAAGCTACGCGACGCCGACGTTGAGTTTGTGCTGGTCGGCGGCGTTGCCGCGACCGCACATGGTTCGGCCCGGCTCACCCAGGACGTGGACATCGTGTACGCCCGCACGCCCCAGAACATTGCCAGGCTGGTCGACACGCTCAAGCCCTACGCACCTTACCTCCGAGGTGCACCACCCGGGCTGCCGTTTCGGTGGGACGCGGAGACGATTCAGCGCGGTCTGAATTTCACCCTGACAACCAAGCTGGGCAGCTTGGATCTGCTCGGCGAGATCACTGGCGGAGGAACCTACCACGATCTCCTGCCTGAGTCGATCGAGATCAAGGTCTTTGGCGTGACCTGCCGCTGTCTGGATCTCGACGCTTTGATCCGCGTCAAACGAGCAGCCGGTCGCCCCAAGGATCTGGAAGTGATCGCCGAGTTGGAGGCCTTGCGGGAAGAACGGGATCATAAGACTGACTGAATACAACTGACCGCCATGAAAGAAACCATGCGCGTGATGCAGGTCGCCCAACCCAAAGGCCCCTTTGAACTCGTGGAGCGTGACATCCCCACGCCTGGACCCGGCAAGGTCCGGATCAAGGTCCAGGCCTGCGGCATTTGCCACAGCGATATGTACACCAAAGATGGTGTCTGGCCCGGCGTTCAGCACCCGCGGGTTCCGGGACACGAGGTGGCCGGCGTGATCGATGCTTTAGGACCAAGCGTAAACGGCTGGACCGTGGGTCAGCGGGTGGGCGTGGGCTGGCATGGCGGGCACTGCGGGTATTGCGACTCGTGCCGCCGCGGCGACTTTGTCATGTGCCAGGTCGCGCACGAGGTCACCGGTATCACCTACGACGGCGGCTACGCCGAGTACATGATCGCGTCCGAGGGAGCCCTGGCCAAGATTCCTGACGCACTGTCCGCTGAAGAGGCCGCGCCATTGATGTGCGCCGGGGTCACCACCTACAACTCGCTGCGCAACAGCGGCGCCCGGCCTGGTGATACCGTCGCGGTGCTGGGATTGGGTGGGCTCGGACATCTGGGCGTGCAGTTCGCCGCCAAAATGGGCATGAAGACCATTGCCATTGCGCGCGGGAAGGACAAGGAACCGTTGGCCAAGAAGCTTGGCGCGCACCATTATATTGATAGCCAGGCCCAAGATCCCGCGGCAGAACTGGTGAAACTGGGTGGAGCCAAGATCATCCTGGCCACGGTCACGGACGCCAACGCCATGGGTGCGGTTCTGGGCGGTCTGAGCATCAACGGCAAGCTGATCATCCTCGGCGTCCCGCACGAACCGCTGACAGTGGCTCCCGGTTTCCTCATCGGAGGACGCCGATCCATCGCGGGTTGGCCGTCCGGCTCGCCCATCGATTCGCAGGACACGCTGGCGTTCAGCGCATTGACGGGTGTGCGGTCGATGAACGAGGTCTTCCCCCTGGAGCGCGCATCAGAGGCCTACGATCGCATGATGAGTGGCAAGGCACGGTTTCGCGTCGTGCTCACAACCGGGCAGCAGGGCATGAAATGAAGAGGTTGGAAGGTGAATCACTCCCCGTTTCGTAAATTCCTGTGCGGGTGCACGGCTTGGGCAGGCATAGTTTGTTGATAACTGTCGCCTTCTAGGAATTCTGGTAGTGTCCTAATTTCATTATTTCATTTTTTCTAACGATTGACTTTCTCGTTCAAGGTCGCCCGAATCCATATGCTAAGACCATTCGCCATCATACTTTTGGCTCTTTCGTTGGCTGGCACGGCCCTTTCACAGCCACCAGCCCCAGCTCCATCGGAACGCGGTCAAGAACCGCAATCCCAGACCGCCAACACTCAACTGCAACCCGCAGGCGATCATCAGGCCACCAAGCCGCCGCCGGTTACAACCGTCGAACAACCTAAAGCCCAAGACACCCACAGCGAACCCGCCCCAGACACCAACAATCGCGACAATAAATCTTCGGGAAAATGGGGGCTGAGCGCCGAGAAGTGGATAGCACTTTTCACCGGCGGACTTTTTGTTGTTACTTTCTCGCTCGCTGTTTTCACTGGTTTTCTGGCTTGCTACACGGCCAAGCTGTGGCGTTCCACTAGCCGATTGGTGACTGGTAGCGAAGAAACCGCCAAACGCCAATTGAGGGCCTATATATTCATCCATGATAACAAGATGGACTTTAAAGGAGGGATTGGTAATTTCCATATAATCTTTAAAAATTGTGGGCAGACACCAGCTTATAACGTCACAACCTGCATGCGGATATTCCTTGAGGACTATCCTTTGGTCGTAGATTTGCCGCCAGCTATCGAGACAACCGGGCGGCCTGTTGGCCCAGGAACGATTCAAACAATATTTGAGAGGACCAACAAACCACTCACTGACCAAGAGCACGGAGATATTATTGCCGCGAGAAAGGCTATTTATGTCTATGGCAGTATTTCGTATGTCGATATATTCACGGCCATCCATACTATTCGATTTCGCTATCTTGCCATCGGCCATGATTTGGGGATTGGCAAAATGCGAGTTGCCGAAGACGGTAATGAAGAAGTAGACGGCTAACGCCTTCAAATTAGGACACGACCGGAATTCTGAATGAGTTGCCTACGGAAAAGAGGCTCCTGCCATTACGGGCTCATCATCTTCATCTCGTTGTTCATGCCAGGTAACGTCTTTGCGAGCAGTGTCGTCCCAGACAATTTCAAGGTAATCGCACACTACGCACCTGGTTACAGTGATTGGAAACCGTGGGAGGCAACAATTACACAAGACGGCAAGGTCTCACAGACGACCTACATCTTTGGAGACAATGAAAACACTGAGATCATTAAGACCTTCTCGTTATCAGAACATGCTCTGACAAATCTTATAGACGCCATTAAGGAGCCGGATTTCTTCTCGATTAAGGAAAGATTTTCCTACCCGGTCACCCATAATGAAACCCTGTTTCTTTCCGTAACTATGGGCCAGGCTTCGCATGAAGTAAGCGTTTATGCTCCCAGCCATCTCAAGAAGAGAACCGATGTCAAGAGGTTTTTGGCCGTATGGGATGAAGTACTTAAGAAAGTTCCTTCACCGAATAATACCGATGATGTCAACAGACGGCACCGGGCTCAAGTAGTTGTGAGCACGGAGGATACGCCCGAAGACATGCTTATGAAGTTGGGCTGTGGAGCGTGCCACAAGGTTCCAACGACCACCAGCAAGTTTGGCACAATTGGACCTGTACTAATTGCCAAAACCAATGCCGCCGAGAGGATCGCGTCACGCGATTATCGAGCCCAGTTGAAAGCCGGTAAAGCTCACGCCACAACGGCGAAGGAGTATGTTATCGAGTCGATTGTCGATCCAGGTGCATTTATTGTCCCCAATTTCAGACTAAAACACTCTCCTGAGGGCTCGACAGTCATGCCTCAAGACTATGGGAGCAAGTTTACCTACGATGCCCTCAACAAGCTCGCCGACTTTTTACTATCGCTTGATGAAGCGGCCGCAATTAGGGACGGGATGCTCCATGAAAAATAGAGGAAGTGATAAATATTGAGGCCGAAAAGGTGTCAGGAACCATTTCGCACCATTAGCCCAGTGCGGAGAGGGCGCCTCATCGATGCACTCCCAGTTTCATGGCCGGCTCAGGAATGGCTCTTGGCACCTGGTCCGTTCCTCGCTTTGCCGAGCTGAAACGCATTTGAACCTTAACGCTGCGAAGGGGCCTAGTCCTCCCGGCAGCACCGAGCGAACGAGGCGACGACAATGAAACATGTGAGAACCATGAAACACCTGAAACTCATCGCATTGTTCATCGGTGCGCCGATCCTACTGGCGCTCGCTGGATGTGGGAACGGAGGCGGAGGTGGGTCGAGCCCCCCTCCACCGGATACGACGGCTCCGATCACGGCGGCCAGTCCGGGCGGAGGGACCTACGGTTCAGTCCAGAGCGTGACCTTGACGTCCAACGAGCCGGCGACGATCCACTATTCGCTCGACGGCGCTGATCCCGATGTCGGCGCGCCAAATACTTTTTCCGGTTCCAGTCCCATCTCAGGCATCCAAATGACCGCGGGCACCGGGGCCCTCAAGTTCTTCGGGATCGACGCCGCGGGCAACCGTGAAGCGGTGAAGACCGAAACTTTCACAATCGATCTCCTATCGCCAACCATCTCATTGACAACGCCAGCGCCTGGTCCTATGGGGCTACTCGCGACTGCCACGGTGACTTGGCAAAGCGACGAGGCGGGAAGCTACGTTGTTGAGCTCGGCGGGAGCGGAACGATCGGTAGCGGAACGCAGCTGGCCGCGGGGACGGTGGCGGTGAATACGCCGGTGCCGCAGGTGGTCGCCGGAACACAGTTGTCCTATGGTAGCGCGACGCCGCTTTGGATTTACGTTACCGATGGTGTCGGCCATACCGGATCGACTTCGGTGAGCCTCAGCCTCAAGCCGCAGGTCGCGATCGACCTGGGTGGAGAGCTTCGCCAGGTTGCGGTTCTCCCCCTCGACCACAAGGCCTATGTGGCGCGAACCGACGCCAATGCAGTGGCAGTGATTGATACGGATCCCGCCAGCATGACTTTTAACACCGTTCTCAAGACTGTGTCTGTCGGTATCAGGCCGCACGGGATCGCCGTGATCCCTGACGGGAGCCGGGTTTATGTCACCAATCAGGGCAACACATCGCTCGATATTGACAGCATCTCCGCCATCGACACGTCCACGGACACCGTCATCGCAACCATCCCTCTCGGGGCAAATTCCGCCCCGAACGGCATCGCGATTACTCCCGACGGCACGCGCGTGTACTTCCTGCGCTTCGAGGAGGTGATCTCAGTGCTCGACGTCAACCCCGCCAGCCCGTCCTACCACACCGTGACGACCAGCATTCCGCGAACTGGCCTCCTTTTTGGCGCAATCACCATTACCCCCGACGGCGCGCGGGCAGTGGTGAATTGGCAGGGGAGCGGCCACGGCGTGGACGTCCTCGATGTGAATCCGGCTAGTACTACATACAACACCATCGTCTCCTCACCGGTGCCCGTTGTCGCCGGCTTGGGCGGTGGCGTGGCGGTGACTTCCGACAGTGCCTTCGCGTACGCAACGGATAGCGGCAATCTGCTCAGCCGGATCAACCTGCAAAGCTCCGCGATCGGCCCTACGGGACCTCTTGCCGGGCAATCGTCCTTCGCCCTCACCCCGGACGAGGCCACGCTACTTATGGGAAGCGCCGACAATCTCCGGATCGTGAAGGCTTCCGATCTGACGGTAACCGTTGATGTGCCGATGGGAGCGAGCGTGGGGGGCAGTTCGGGTGGGATTGCCATTACCCCTGATGGCGCGAGCGCCTATATGAGCCGCGACCCGATCTCCGCGAACAGTCAGGTCGTAATGGTGCCGCTGCAGTAGCGGCGGCAATCAGAAAGCCCGGCACGGAATCAGCCCGTGGGGAGACGCCCTCCGCGGGACCATTGGGGACCCAGGCTGGGGGACCCAGCCTGGGGTCACCTATGAAAAAGCATGTCAAACGGCAATAGGGGATCGAGCAGCCTGGGTCCTCGGAGAGTCTCGTCGGACTCATCGTCAGTCACCTATGCGTGCTCAGGGCACAGAGTAGGATCGGACACCGGCCGCACAATCAGACTTCAAGGCCTCACGGCTCACGCCGGGGCCAGAACACGCTTGGGGACGTTGCGGCATTAGTGGCCTTGTTCATGGGATGGGGACGAGGTCCCTGTCACCGCGAATGCTTAAGCGAACTCTGATCGTTAACCAATGCCCTCGGGTGCCCGTAGCCCCCAATCGCATTTTCGTCATATAAAACAATACAGTCTGAAGTTCTGATGAATTCGACGAGACGAAAGAGTCGCCTCAAGCCGTCAATATGTTCACTATTGTTCATAATTTGTGTACACTTCGAATAACTGAACATACGTGGGGCTGTGATGAAGAAAGTTGCGGGACAAATCCAACAGAAAGCCGGCACGCAGGCCGAGCGCGAACTCCTACAGAACGCTTTGTACACGTTTACAAAGACCACTGGGATTGCTGCGCACGTTCTCAAAGCGGAGCCCAAACTTCCTGCGGGGGAGGCTGATGCGGTCCTAGAGATCACACAGGGAAGACACAAGGCGCGCTACCTCGTAGAAATCAAACGTACCGTGCCCGCCGGTGCAGTGGGCCACATCGTCGCCCAACTGCAGCGATTCAACAAGCCCGCCATGCTCATGACACGGTATGTCACACCTCCAATGGCTGAGCGTTTGAGGGAACTCAATACGGCCTTTATCGATACCGCGGGGAATGCGTATCTCAATGCGCCCCCCATCTTCATCTACGTCACGGGCCGAAAGCCTGCTGATACAAAAGAGGGACTCCGCAGAGTGAAGGTCTTTCGACCGACTGGCCTACAAGTCGTGTTTGCACTTCTGTGTCGGCCGGAACTGATCGAGGCGCCCTACCGGGAGATCGCCACGGCCGCCAACGTCGCCCTCGGGACGGTGGGGTGGGTCATGGACGACCTGAAACGACTGAGTTATCTGGTAGAGCGCGGCAAACGGGGAAGACGGGTTCTCCATGCACACAAACTGTTGGACGCGTGGGTCACGGCGTACGCGCAACAGCTCCGCCCCAAACTGTACGTCGGGCGTTTCCGTGCGCAGACCACTGACTGGTGGAAGACTGTCCATTGGCACGAGGTCGGTGCATTTCTCGGCGGTGAAGCCGCGGCGGCGAGACTGACCGGCTATCTCAAACCCGAAACCACGACCATCTATGTCGCGAAAGACCTCGATACATTTCTCATCACGCATCGTCTCAAAAGAGATCAGACGGGCGATGTCGAGGTGCTCAAGGCCTTTTGGCAATTTGACTACCCTTGGAATCATCCGGAACTCGCACCACCGCTGCTCGTGTACGCGGATCTGCTGGCTACTGCAGCCGATCGAACTATCGAGACTGGCAAGATGATCTATGAACAATACCTCGCTGGACTTATCAGACAAGATTGATCCGCAAATCTCCAGTTTGCTTGCGACTATCAAGCAGACGGCAGAGTCGCTCGGGATGCCATTTTTTGTGATTGGCGCCACCGCGCGCGATATGATTCTGGAATTCGGCTATGCCATTCCCACGGGCCGAATGAAACAGCACGAACTCTTCTGGAGTGCCTTCGGCGAGGCATTGAAGAGGTTGTCCCCTGCTGAGACAGACGGCGGCGACCATCGGTTCCGCGAACCGCCTCTCCGCTTAGCCCGCTCCTTCGTTCCACCCCGTGAACCGTACTCCGAACACCACGACCGCCTGACGCTCCGCCTGCTCGAAACTCCCGAACCAGTACTCCGCCACCGGCGGTTCGTCCGGCGAGGACAACAACTGTAGGCAGTACGCGTCCACCTCGGGATCATAGATCATCGCGAGCTGGGACACTTCGGCCAGCGGCTCCCCCGGCGCGAGGCGCGCTGTTTTGACCAGATGGTTCTCCACGGTTAGCAATATCGCTTAGCGTCCTATGCCGTTCACCTCCGTGTACCGTCCTCTTGGCTTCATCCTCGCTCCCCGCCCCCACGTATCCCGGCGACAGCGTAACAGATCTGAAGGCGCAACTCATCAGTGAGCCCTTGGGGAATCGGCCTTGGTGTCCGCCTTGTGATTTGTCACTTCTCCGTGTTATAGCTCGCCCATGCCGCGCAAGCCCCGCCTCGACCTTCGCGGCGTGTTCTATCACGTCATCAGCCGCGGCAACGCTCGGGACCCCTGATGAACGCCAACTCATTACCCCAGGCGGGGCCGGAGCATGACGGCCTCCGACAACGCTCGCTTGAACTCCGCACTGCGCTGCTCACCCTGCACAAAGTGCTCATTGACTCCGAACGCGTGACGTTCGAAAAAACCATGGGCAACATCCACTCGCCGAATCATTTCCTGCAGCTTCTCACCAGCGATCCTTGGTTCACCTGGCTGCAGCCACTGTCATCCCTCATTGTCTCGATTGATGAAATGCTGGACCAGAAGGAGCCGTTGACGATCGGAGAATTGGACGCATTGATCAGCCAGTCCGGTCGGCTGCTCGTCCCGGTGGAACACGGCGACGGGTTTTCCGGGCATTACTTCGAGGCGTTGCAACGTGACCCCCATGTGGTGCTCGCGCACGCGGAGGCGGTCAGATTCCTCGGCCCGAGGGAACCGACAAAAGAGTGATTCGGGGCGCAGAGTGACCCTGTTGGGGACGCTCTTACTAATTAGCCAGGCGCGCGATTCCAGATCCCGCCTTTTGCACGACAAGAACGTCTTTGTGAGAAAGGAGTGAGCCAATGGCCGTACGAACTGCCGAAGCAGTGTGGACCGCTGGATTGAAGGACGGGAAGGGGTCTATGAAGCTGGGCAGCGGCGCGTATGAGGGGGCGTATTCGTTCGCCTCGCGCTTTGAGCAGGGCACGGGAACGAACCCCGAGGAGCTGCTCGGCGCGGCGCACGCCGGCTGTTTCTCGATGGCGCTGTCCGCGGGGCTCGAGCGCACGGGGCACACACCCAAGAGCGTGCGGACCAAAGCCCGTGTGCATTTGGAGAAGGTCGGCGACGGCTTTCAGATCACGAAGATTCAGCTTCAGACCGAAGCCGACGTGCCCGGCATCGACGCGGCGACGTTTCGCGAACAGGCGGAGGCCGCCAAGAAGGGCTGCCCGGTCTCGCGGGCATTGGCCGGGGTCCAGATCGAGCTGGACGCGAAGCTGGCCGTATAAGCAGCATCAACGTTTATCTCCCAAAGCCATTGGGCGCGGTAATCATCGTGTCCGTGACTGCGGGAGCAGCTCATCAGACCTTTCTCGATAGCGAGGTTCTTGCCCCTCACAAAACCGTCAAACGCGGTGAACCGCCCGCCGGTCTTTCGGCTCATGACGACCTTTGCGCCAATCAGCTCGCCATGTTTCTTCGCATCCATAAAAGATATTAAACAGCTCTTCCGGCGTCGCGCCTTTCAACGTTATCGTTTGGTGAATCGTTCTACTCACGATCGTTCTCCCGATTGCTACCCGGCCTTTTCTTGACCCAAAACGGAGACCCAGTATACTGCATATCCACGTATCTCTATTTATTAGCTGGACTAAAGGGAGGTCCACCATGAGACAAATCGTTTGGATGCTGCTCTTCACGGTATGTTTCGGCGGTTGCGCAACGATGGCTACCATTGATCAGCAAGTCTCGATTACGAGTGATCCCCAGGGCGCTGATGTGCGGATCGGCGGCCTAACGGGGACCACCCCTATGAGCGTGACCTTGCCGACCGGATACGCCATTCCTCAGTCAATCCAGATCCAGAAGGACGGGTACCAACCCCAGACCGTCGGGGTCCAGCGGGGCTTCCGAACGAGCGCCTTGGTTCAAGACATCCTCCCGGGCTTGTTGCTCGGCCCCATTCCCCTCCTGGTAGATGCCGTGACGGGCGACTGGTTCTACATCGCGAACACCAGTTACCACATTCGATTGCTTCCAGTGCCACATAGCAGCAACAGCGCGGAGCGCAAATAGCACCCCATTCTATAGCAGGTTGATACCGCTCCACCTCTCACCACGTAACTCTTGAGGGACGTTGCGACCTTTGCGGCATTGTGTGGCACCGTGGTACTGTAATTCCGCATTTGTTCTGTGCTAAGGACACAACAGCCGCTCCGTCCCCCAGCGGACACTCGTTCGACATTAGGCTGCTGCTGACATGACCGA
>Ga0214473_10008354_pt1 | contig 12238 bp, 11 predicted proteins | sample RVTome_7_FD_203509 | JGI IMG/M metagenome (GOLD analysis project Ga0214473, IMG submission 203509) | Soil microbial communities from uranium-contaminated site in the Upper Colorado River Basin, Wyoming, United States - RVT98D197 | ecosystem: Environmental > Terrestrial > Soil > Contaminated >... | reverse complement strand
GAGAAGCAGGATGTAGTCACACCCCTCTGCTTCCCGAATGATGCGATTGGCTCCACCGCTATACCCAAGGTTTTCTCGACTCGGCAGGGTATGCACCTCGGGGTAGGCACTGACAATAGGCGCGATCTCCGATGCGCTGCTCTGATTGTCCACCAAGATGATCCGATCGGCTGTCAGACTCTGCCGCTTCACGCTATCCAGACAGACCGGGAGATGACGATAGTCATCGTAATTGATGATCCCAACCGCTACCCTGGGTATAGCCACCAGTATTTCTCCGCTTCAGCCGAAGATGCCCACTAACGCCAAACGGCGATCAAGCCGATCTGCCTTCTCGAGGGGACAATTAGACTCGTCTTAGCACGGTTTTCCCGCGCTTGTCAAGTTCGGCACGTTTACCAGGGAAGGGAGGTGAGAGCGGAATTGAACGAGATCGTTGCTCGAACGAAAGGCGAGGAATTGCATACCTATGGCCCCTCGAAAGCCTGAATGGGCCTTGTCCTCCTCTCTCTCTCCACCCTACCCGGAGAGTTCTTCCAGGGTGACAACTTTCAGGTCGGCCACTCGCCAGAAGTGGCTGACGTTCCGAGTGACCAAGGCAAAATCGTGCGCAAGGCAGATTCCCGCGATCAGATTGTCACCAGGAATGATCGCCCGCCCCTTCTGCCTTAGAGACAGGTCCACGGCTTCTGCGTACCGCGCTGACCGGGCATCCAAAGGAAGAATGGTGAGGGTCGGCAGGAACTCGTCGAGGAGCCGTCGATCGCTCGAACGCGCAGCACTGGAGTATAGCTCGTAGACTGTGACGGCGGTTGTGGCCGCCAGCGCAAGAAGCTTGGCCCGTTGGTCATCCGTCAGCTCAATCGTCGTCCGTATGACAACACCACCTCCAATGGCACACTAATACTCAAGTATGTGAATGCCAAACAGGGAATTCGCCCCCAGAGCACAAACAGGAAGTGCCATTGCTTCGAAAGTATCCGTTGTAATTTTGGTTCTTCCGGAATTAGCGTGGGTACAGATCGAGTCCTCCACAGTGACAGTAGATGGCCGTCTTGAAATGATCCGTATTGCGGAAGCCGTAGGCCATCTTCTTGATTGTCTGAATCGTGGAGTTCAGGCCTTCACTCACGGCATTGGTGATCCCGTGCCGGAAGTAGGTAACGATATTGGCCCACCGGCGCTTGATCATCCAGGCCACCTCCCGCACCGGCGCCAGTCGCGAACGAGTGGCCCACCTGAACCAGCGCCTCCAGAACCCCTTGGCCCGCTGCGACGTTGCCTGCCCCCCACAGCTCACGCAGACTCTCCCTGATCGCCCGGGCACGCCCCACCTTGAGGTTCATGCCCTTGAGGGTGGCGAAGCGATCCCGATGCTTGTCCGAGAGGTTCTCTTCGGCATACAACCACAGATGCTTGGTGCCCGTCAGCGTCTCGTCCCCCCTGCCCTCCTGGCTCGGTGCTCCTGCTTGCGGACGGTATCGACGGCCTTGCCCATATAGCCCATGATGTGAAACCGGTCGAAGACGATCTTCTGAGCGGCCTTGGGGCCATGGTCCAGCGCGGACTGGATGTACGGGTCCCACATGTCCATCGCCATGGCCTCGATGCCCGAGCGCTGCGCCTCGGACAGGCTCGTGAAATAGCTGTCCAGGCTTGCTTGCGGTCATCCGCAATGTGCTCAACGGTGCCCTGCTCCAGATCACAGACCAGTGTGAGGTAGCGATGCCCCTTCGCCGCAGCCTTTTCGTCGACTCCAATCTGGGTCACGACCCGCTCTCCCTTCCGAGCGTGCCCCCGCTTGACTGCCCGCTCCTGGATGCCCCAGGCCTCATCCCAACTCAGGCCCAAGATGCCAGCGGCCCCGCTGACATCGCACTCCAGGAGCAGATCAATCGCCAACCGTTCAAGCAGGCGGGTAAAGCGCGAGTCCGGTTCCGCCCAGGGGACCCGCACCATCCAACTTTTCTAGCACCTCCAGCTTCTTCTTTATCTCATCTTCGAAAAAGGTGAGGAGATCGAAAAAAACTTGATTGTGAGAGACGCGCCCGATCTCGGCAAATCAAGTGAAGGCAGGCGCTTGTTTGAACCAGGCAGGGTGCTCACGAGAGGCGGTGTAAGGTTTTGGTCCCGCCGCCGTTTAATAAGGTAGAGAGGCAAGCAGGCTGAACACGGCTTTGAATCTAACGAGGAGGATGGGGTGTACGCCATCGTGGTGACTGGGTTATTGCTCTTCCCGTGGGCTCTAGCGATCATTATCGCAGTGGGCTCCTTCCGTCCTGTACGGGCGAGGATCATCCCCAGCAAATAAGGTCAGGGGCTTATTGCCAAGGAGAGAGGGCTGGTGAAAAGCAATGATCGCGATGATGGAAAAAGAGGCGTACGAGCGGGTGAAAAAGCTCTGGGGATATCATGGGCAGACTTTGCGTTTCTACCATGGCCCCGGTAAGACTGGATGCGAAGTAGGCTACCACAAACGAAACAGCATGGGTGGCGTCTGGGTTCAGGCGGGTAAGGGGATGGACTGAAATGAGGCATTCGCGGCAGCAATGAAGGGAGGTAAGTAAATTCGGGTTACACGAGTCGTTTGTGAATTTACCTAGCTCAGCCTTGGAATCTAATCACAGGTTTCAAGTAGCAGATTAAGGAGGAGGGACATGCGACGACTCTTACTGACACTTCGCGAACCGGGGCGCTTCGCCCAGGCCGCCAAAGCGATGGTCCCCTATCTATGGATTGAGTTAGTTCTGCCCGGGGGATCGATCCTCTTCTTGTTCCTGTTTCTAAAACAACTCTCAAAGGCGGAGGTTAAGCCGTGAGAAGGACATTGAGGTTGATACCAGCCCACTACGACTCTCAACAAGAGCTTGACAACCCTTGGCAAGGTGTATTAGGAAATCGCCATCAATGGTGATTGCAATGCCGCCGGGCTGAATATAGCTCTTCCACCACGTCACGTACGACATCCCAACCATTCAGGAACTCCTCGGCCATAGCGATGTGAAGACGACCATGATCTACACACATGTTCTGAACCGGGGTGGCGCGGGGGTGCGAGGCCCAATCGATCGACTGTAACGGATAGGAGGGGGGTGTTGTGCGGAAACCATCTAAGATCTCCAGGGGCCTTAGCTGCCAAGCGGCACTCCGTGCGTCTTAAGCAGTTGTGCCACCAGAAATGAAGGCGAGCTGTCAGGTTATGCCGACAAGAAACCGCATAGCGGTGCTTATCTGGAAACCATATAATCCATAGTTATGCGAACCTAAAAATGACAAAACACATCATCGCGCTCACTTTGCTTTTGAACGTCGCGTTGTTCGCTAGGTTGGCGGCCGGTCAGTGTCTTGAGTACGAACCAACAATAGTGACGCTAACCGGAACTGTTGTGCGTGAGACCCATCCCGGACCCCCACACTTCGAAGACGTTTCTAAGGGAGACAGGCCTGAGACCATATGGGTTCTTAGGCTCGATACCCCAATTTGTATGCGTGCGGGGGATGAACTGAACGTGCCAGAAAACGAGATAAAGGAGATACAGCTTGTATTAACGTCAGAGCAATACGAACAATACCGCCACTTTGTTGGCTCACGAGTAAAGGCCACGGGCAGCCTGTACCATAGCAACACCGGTCATCATCACAAAAGTTTATTACTCAAAACCAGAGAAATATTAAGAACGCATAACACGGCGTCCAACCCGGACCTGCAAGAACGGCGCGCCGGTTAACTTCACGCTCTGCTTCACAAGAGGACGGAACCCATGAGCATTCATCCAAGAGCGCGCGCCATTGTGTTCGCCATCTCAATGGCCTTGTTGGTTGTCGCCTGTTCTTCGGTGGCCACGCAGTACCCCCTCAGTGCGGAACCAAGACCGGTGGACAAAGACAGATTCGAGGGCATTTGGCTTCACCACAAAGAGCCGCTGGTCCTTAGATTCGCAAGCAACGGCATCGCCCGGATCGCGGGAGTAGAGTGGAAAGACGACCAGTTCCGATTGGTGCAAGCGGAGGTGATTGTTACTATAGGCAAGAAGTCCAATTTTCTCTCCGTCCGTTTTCAACGGGATGGGAAGTGGATGGATCATTACTACTTCCTTCAGTATCATTTCACGGACCAGGGAGACCTTCTGCTCTGGCTGCCAAACGCCGCTGTGTTTAAGGAGGCGATCGGAACGAACCGACTGCAAGGTATGGTGGTCAAGAAAGGGCAGTACGACACTGACATAACGATCACGAACGCGCCCACTGCCCTTCTTGAGTTCATCGACGCCCCAGAGAACCTGACTTTGTTTAACTACAGAGAACCCATGGTCCTACGGAAAATATCTGTACTCGAACTACCTCAGATTCTCTGGAGGGAAAGGGAGAAAGCCGAACAACCAACTCCAGGTGACAAGAAATAGGGCGCGAACGCGCTATTTCTTGTCGCCTGTGCTGGAGCGTTAGCGGTCAGCGAAACAATGGCGTGCGGAAATACACCATCCTCCCTCTCAGCCAAGACATTAGCAGCCGATCCAGGTACCCAGAAAAGACGGGCGGAGAGTCGGTAATCCTCACGGGGGTGGAGCCATGTGTATCACACTCCCGTAATCTGCGCTCGCTCGAAGCGATTTCCGGCTTCGGCTCCACGGAGGCACGTAATACCGAATTGCAGGTTGGGACGGGATCTCATGGGCGCGTTCCTTGCGAAAACCGAGGAGGTCGGTGCGGACGTTTCTGCAATTTCGCGGCTATTTCACGAGTGCTCCCTACAACCGATTTCTACAGATCAATCCGGATAGCCCACAATTGCCTTGACAGAGAAAATGCAACGGGGATATAAGGAGTTCACCTGCAGGGACATACCTGAGTTCCCCAGTAACTCGAGGGGAAGGAATTGAAAGAAATGCAAGTCCAAGAAAGTAATGGGGCTAGGAAGCGCCTTCTGGACGTAGATCCAGAAGGCGCTGTTGTTTTTGGGGTCAGGAGTATTGCGCCAACCTGTAAGGTTTGACTGCCAAGTGATGTCTTTTGGAGTGATAAGTACAATGGGGAATGCTGGGGAAGAGGCTTGACAGCCGCTGCGTATGCGGGATTAACATCGGGGTCAGCTCCGCGATGAGCCCATCGATGGAACTCTATCGCGGGTGGTCAGAGTTGGAGTTGTTTCAGGCAATAGGGACGGGAGATGGGTGGGCGTTCCGGGAGTTCAAGAGTCGACTCGAGCGGTGTGCCAGGGCTGTTAGAAGTAAGATGGGCGGAAAAATCGGGGAGGTTGATATCGAAGAGATTGGCGCTAGGAGCCTGGAGAAATTGGAGGCCTTACGACAGCGCGGGTTCACTGGCGGGAACCAGGAGTTCCGGACCTACCTCTACAAGGTTGTCGCGAGCCAATCAGTGGAAGTCATGAAGGAGAGCATGCACGAGACCTCGCTTGACCAGGAGATCGAACTGCCTGACGGCGCGCGAAAACCGCTGAGGGGGGTGGCCGCTCAAATGATTGATCCCGAGTGGGGTGCCCTCCGCGGGCTGGAAGCGAAGGCGGAGCGGAACAAATTCATGGAAGCGTTCGAACGACTGGATGAACGGTGCCGGAAACTCCTCTGGCAGCGGCACGTGGAGCACCGGCCGGAAGAGGAGATTGCCAACAGCCTTGGGATGACCCTGAGCAATGTTTGGGCCTCAGTCAGTCGGTGTCGCGAGCGACTTTACCGGGTGCTCCTGCTCTGCGTACACAAGGCTGGTGATACTGCCTGGCGGGAGAAGATCACCGCGCTGGCCCAGCGTCTGTCTCACCCGTTAGCGGAAGTATTCCAGCTCTGGTGGGGCGAAAACTGCTCCGTCAAAGAGATCGCGAAGCGGCTGCAGCGCCAGGAACGAGACGTCAAGGAACTACTCGCAAGGGCGAAAGCTGGCGTCTGGCAGCTTGCCCAAGAGACAGGGAATCAATGAACCATTTCGAGGCAGAGACACTCTTCTGGTATCAGGACGGGCTGCTGGAAAGGGAGGTCGCGTCGCAGGTGCGCCGCCATCTGGCGGAGTGTCCCGAGTGCCAGCACAGGGTACAGATGGCGAAGACGTTTGATGCCAGGCTGACGGCGGAGTGGCTAGGGACCCGATTAGGGCGGGTGGTGACGGAGGAGTGGGGATGCCCAGGCCCCGAGGAGTGGGGTCGCCTCTTTCTCGGGGAGGTAACCGACAAGGCCGAGCGCAGCCACCTGGAGACCCATCGGGCTGGCTGCAGCGACTGCCGCCTTACTTTCGTCGAAATGGAACAGGCGTTCAGCGGCCTACAGCGCGTCGATCCTCTGGTGACCCGCCGAGCGCCCTCCGACAGACCCTGGTGGGAGCCGCTCCGGTCATTTCTCGGCCTGACCCCTTGGCCCGCGTGGGCGGGGGCGACAGTCGCCGTTGCTATCGCCTTCGTGGCTGGCCTTCTCGTCTATCCAACTCTTTTTGGGCCAATGAGCCCCCAGCCCTTACCAGGGGTCATTCGTGTTGCTAAACCGCGGTTCACCCCTCGACCTGAACTCCCGGCCTTCGGCATTGGCCCAGTGTACAAGGCAGAGGCGGAGAAAGACTTCCAGGAGGCCATGGCCCTCTACGCTGAGCCTGACTTCCCCGATAGGGCCATTCAGAAGCTCCGGCAGGCAGTGGACATTGACCCCACCCACGACCAAGCCCAGTTCTGGCTGGGAATCGCGTATCTGCTCAAAGATGACACCAGGGCGGCGATCCTCCCACTGGAGGGAGCGGTGAGGCTGGCCTCGGGGAAGGCGGAGTACAAGCAGTATCTCGTCTGGGCGTATCTGAAGCTGGGGGAGAACGCGAAAGCGTTGGACCTTCAAACCGAGCTTCTGAAGAGGCGCTGACAGACATGTCGCACAGGGCTCGGGTACGGGTAATGATTCTCCTGTGGGGCCTCTTGGGATCTACAGCGTTTGTAGAGCGCGCCTTAGCCCAGCAGGAGGGCAGTCAGCTTGAAGCGCCATTCAGCCGGGGGCAGCGGGCCGTCAACCTCCAGGGGGAGCAGTACGGCACCCTCCCGGTGACTCACCCGCTTGCGCAGCGGGTCAACGACGTGTTCACCAAGCTCGTTCGCGTCTCGGGGAAGCGCCCGGGCGCCGTATTCGAAGTGTACGTCCTGGACACAGAGAAGGTACTGGTGCAGGCCTTGCCGGGTGGCGCGGTGCTGATTTCCAGAGGAGCGGTCGAGCTGACAGGAGGAGAAAACCACGCGCTTGCCTTTCTGCTGGCCCATGAGATTGCCCATGAGGTTCGGGACCACCATAGCCTGTTAGGGTCGTATCGAAAGATCCCCCTGGCTGGGACATCATTACTCGGGACCGCAAAGGAGGAAGGCAGGACGGTTCAGGGGATGGAGCTGGAGGCCGATCGCCTCGGCCTCCTGTTTACCTCTCTTGCCGGGTATCGGCCGAGGGCCGCTGTCCCGATCCTGCAGAAGGTCGTTGCCCTAACCGGTTCGGGCCCGCTCCACCCCAACCCTCGCCGGCGGGCGCAAAATATCCAGGAAGTCATCGAGCAAATCTCGGGTCAGGTAGAGCTTTTCAATGTGGGGGTCTTCTACCTCACGATCGGTCAATATCATGTTGCGGCAAAGGTCTTCGATGACTTCCAGAGTCTGTTCCCCAGCCGGGAGGTTTACGCCAACCAGGGGGTAGCCTACCATAAGTGGGCCCTTCAGTATCGATCCGATGACGGGCTGCGGCGCTCTCTTATGATCGACCCGGAGACGCTGGCAAGCAGGGTGGGCCGCGATGTGCCCAGCACTCCCCTGAGGACCAGAGGCTCTAGCCCGCATCCCATCTTTGCTATAGCCATGGAGCGCGCTGTTTCGGCGTATCGGCTGGCGGTAGAAGCTGACCCTGACTATATTCTGGGCCACAACAACCTTGGAGTTGCCTATGTCGACCTCGGTGAGTACGACTATGCCATCGGTGAGTTCAAGCGAGCCCTTCGGGGGACACCGGATTTGAAGGCCGCGTACCTGAACCGGGGGGTCGCCTATCTCAGGAATGGGGATACCGTGCGGGCGGAGGCAGACTTTAAGAAGGCGGCGGCTCTCGATCCCGCGAACCCAGATCCTCACATTAACCTCAGGCACCTCTACCGTGAGACCGGGAAGGCACAGCTTGCCGAGCAGGAAGCGGAGGTCGCCGAGCGGCTTGTGAGGCAGCGACGGGTCCGCCCGGAAGCCGTCGAGGGCCGGCGCGAAGTGGTAGGGTCGATCGCCATCGGGATGCCGGTGGACGCGGCCAGACACTCGCTGGGCGGGCCGCCGACCAGAATCCTCAGCGTTTCCATAAGCCCGGGAGAAGAGCTGACGGTGCTTATCTATGAGGCTCAGGGGTGCATTATTGTGGCTCGACGCGGGCGTGTGGAGGTAGTCTCAGCAACCGAGGGGTACCGCGGAAAGACACTCGGCGCGATCAGCATAAACAGCACAGCCAGCGACGTCCAGATCAGTTATGGCCCACCCCCGAGAGTCGAAGAGACCCTGGAGAGTTATGTGTGGCATTATCCGAATCAGGGCCTTGTGTTGGGCATTACGGGTGGCCAAGTTGCCCGGTTGTGGGTGTACTGAAAGTGCTCTGAATAGAGCGCTGGAGGGAGCGCACGGCAGGGTTTGGTGAAGCGTGAGGGATCTGACGACGATGTGCGGGCCTTTTTACACACTTTCAGCGAGTTCAGTAAGAGCGGTCCAGAGGAAGCTGGCATGGCTCGCCCTGGCGGGACTCTCGCCACTTCTTAGCCTGGGTTGTGCACCGACCCCAACACTTACACGGCTAGCTCCAATTCAACCGACAGCTGCCCTTCAGGGTATGCCAGTGGCCCTGGTCCAGTTCGTCCCGCTCCCAAAGAACTATCCGGGTGGGGCGAAACCCTTCTTTCCCACGCCCACTGGAGAACTTTTTGAGGAAGAGAGGATAGTTCGACGACCCGTGCCAGCCATGACTGGCCTTGAGGCCCAGACTTCGCTTGTAAATGAAAAGGTGACCGTTCGTACGTTCGTCCCGCGAGATCATCAGGCCGTCTTGACCGAGACCATGCTCCTCGCCATGAAGGAAAACGGCCTAGGGGTTCAGCTATTGCCCTCCGTGACTGCCGCAAAGAGAGTGGGGGCAATTCTCATAGTGAGTGGTGCCTTAATGGAGTTCAAAGCTGGTCCCGCGAGTGATTGGAATTTGCGGTTTAATTGGGGCTTCCCCACTTACCAGGCTGATATTCGTGTCTCGATAACCATCTTCTCAGGGCATACGGGCGCTCGACTCTGGGAGGGGGAGCTTCATTCCACGGCTACCCATACAAAAATACTCACTAATGCCCTTGATGCAAATTGGATCACGGCACTGGACATCAACGAGAGGTCGTTTCATCCTTTACGGGCTCTGTTGGCCGTGGCCAGCTACAACCTTACCGCCCAACTGGTGGAACACCTTGAACAGACGGCGCTTCTTGCTGGACTAGCTCGATGAAGAAGTCGCTGGCGATCACGCTACTCGGTTTCATACTCGTGAGCTGTGCCTCTCCGCCAAAGCGGCTCTCGATAGAGGAGAGCCGTCTGTTATCGACGGAATTTGAGGCCGCTAAGCGCTACGATAACCTGCTTGCAGTCCTTGAGGAGGAGCTGGGCGCTCTCAATAGGGAGCGAAAGTACTATCAGGAGGTCAAAGGTAACAAAGCCTACGCGGGCGACCTAGAAGGGGAGTTCTTCATCCTTGACGATATCGCCGAGATCTACACCTTAGGACTCGTGGACTTCCAGAAGGCCTTTGAGGCGAATGAGAAAGCCTTGGCAGTCTACAACGAGATCAAGAGGATTGGACTTCAAAACCTTCCGGACTCACCCTACTTCAATCCGCGGAGGCGACTCTACTATTACTTCTATCCGAACGACGACCCGGCCAGCCTTGTCGATCCAGCGACCAGCTCCACGAAGCAGACGGTAGGCATGGAGGGACCTGCGAATCAGATCCTTAGCCCTGAAGGCCATGCGCTCTACTTCAGTCCTTTCTCTAAAAGGTACCTCGGGTTCGTACGCCAAATGGATCTTGAACGAGCGAAGGCGAAGATAGATGCCCGTTTCGCCGTCTTAGATGAGAGATTGGGAAAAAGATCCCCGACGCCCTCCCAGAGCCAGTTTGCGCCTGCGATAGCGGAAGGGATCCCGTTTACGCAGGACTTCACGATCGTGCGCGAGGCCTTGGAGAAAACAGGAATCTATAATCCGTACTACTTGAATTTCTACTTGGCTGGTATGGCCTGGGCGTTCCGAAATGAGTGGGGACAAGAAGCCTATACACATGTCGTGTACTTTGGGAGGCGGGCTCTTGAGCAGGCCGGGGCTGGCCGCTTGCTGGACGACTATGAAAGTCTCGCTTTCCTGCATTACTGGGTTGGCGTGGGGGAGCTGAAGCAGGGAAAGCTCAGGGAGGGCATCGAACAAGCGGTGCAGTTAGTCAATGCGATCGACCTCAATGACCGGACACTTAATGAACAGGCCAAGCTGTTTGCAGAAAAGATCAGCTCTTTGAAGACACAACGGACGGTTGTAACAAGTCTGGCCCTCATCTTATCACTTGCTGCGGTTGCTGGAGGTTCCGTCGCCGCCGCTCAGGCAAGTCAATCGGCCACTGAACTTGCCCGTCTAGCCCCAGACCTTTTCCGATTCGCTTTGGAAATTGGTTTGCCGGCGGCGGGGGCCCTGTTAGCCCCCCCGGGGGCACTCGAGACCTTCCTTCGTTACCGGAGCGCCTACGCCATCAAACTCAACCGCTTGCTCAATCAAGACGAGCAGCTCGAGTACTTCCACGAGCTCGGCCGCGCGTACGAACAACTTGGGGCGAGGGAGAAGGCGGTGGAACACTACCAGGAGGCGATCGCGATCATCGAGCGCCAGCGCGCGACGATTGGCGCTGAGTCGCAGCGGATCACCTTCCTGGAGGACCGGGAGGGACCGTACAAGCGGATCGTGCCTCTCCTGATTCGTCTCGGGCGGCCGCAGGACGCCCTCGAATTCGTCGAGCGGGCCCGATCGCGCGCGTTCATCGATCTCCTCGGCGGCGGGGAGCTGGTCCTGGCCACCGCAGACGAGACCGGGACCTATCGGCAGCTCGTCCGGCGGCAGTCGGAGCTCGACGCCATCTTGAGCCAGCGGGCCGTCGGGCTCGCGCAGGTCCAGTACCTCCTGACGCGCGAGGCCCCGGACCTCAAGGCCAGCGCCCTGGAACCGCGCCTCGAACTCCGCTCGTTGGCCACCGTCACCACGGCCACCCCGGCCGAGCTCCTGCAGCTCGTGGGGCGGGAGGCGGCCCTGGTCGAGTACTTCCTCGGGGACTCCGACCTCGCCGTGTTCCTCGTCCAGGACGGCCAGATCGAAGCGACGCTCCTGCCGCTGGAGCGTGAGCAGCTCTTCCGCCGCCTCAAGGCGTTTCGCGACCAGATCGAGCAAGGGCGGGTCTCCTCCGAGTTGGGCGGTTCGAACGGTGGCCAACGCGTCTTCAATGAGCTAGCGCTCTCGCAGGAACTCTACGCGACCCTGCTCGCCCCGATCGCCGACAAGCTCACCAAGACCCGGCTCTACCTGGTCCCGCATGGGCCCTTGCACTACCTCCCGTTCCAGGCCTTGCATGACGGCGAACGCTTCCTCCTGGAGCGATTCACCGTGTCGTACCTCCCCAGCGCGACGGTGTTGAAATTCTTAAAGGAGAAGCAGGGGAAACCTCTGGGAGGACCGGGGCCGCTGGTCCTCGCCAATCCGGACCTGGACGATCCGGAGTACGACCTGCCCTCCGCCGAGCGGGAGGCGACCCTGATCCAGGACGCGTATCCGACCGCCCAGGTCTACGCCCGGCGGGAGGCGACCAAGCAGCGCGCCACGGCGCTGGCCGCTCACTATGGTCTGCTGCACTTCGCGACCCACGCGACGTTCCAGGTGGAGAACCCGCTTGCATCTTCTCTCATGTTGGCGAAGGGGGACGAGAAGCAAGGCTGGCTGACGGCCCGGGAGATCTTCGCCCTGCGCCTGCAGGCGAACCTGGTCGTCCTGAGTGCGTGCAACACGGGCCTCAGCCGGGTCTCGACCGGCGACGAGCTGGTCGGGCTGTCGCGGGCCTTCCTCACGGCGGGGAGCTCCAACCTCGTGGCCTCCCTGTGGGAGGTCGCCGACGAGTCGACCGCCCTCCTCATGGGGGAGTTCTACAAGAACCTCAAGACGCTGCCCAAGGCCGAGGCGCTC
>Ga0214473_10008353_pt1 | contig 12239 bp, 11 predicted proteins | sample RVTome_7_FD_203509 | JGI IMG/M metagenome (GOLD analysis project Ga0214473, IMG submission 203509) | Soil microbial communities from uranium-contaminated site in the Upper Colorado River Basin, Wyoming, United States - RVT98D197 | ecosystem: Environmental > Terrestrial > Soil > Contaminated >... | reverse complement strand
CATACCATCGCCAGCCCAAATTTAGATTGGATCAACAAATATACGGTTACTAATGTTAAAACCGCTATTCCAAACCCCAAATAATACCGGGGGAAAACATTAAAGTTAGAAGCATAACTACCGGGCAGACTTAGCGAACTCGGGAAAATATTTCCCATCACGATTCTTAATGCTTCGGCTAAGGCGATGGTACCGATGGCGAAATAGGCGCCTCTCAAATGCAACGTCGGCAAACCGATGATCACGGCCAAAAGGGCTGCGGATAGACCGCCAACAGTGATGGCGAAATAAATAGGAACTCCTGACTTCCAAAGCAAATGAGTGATCAGGACGCCACAGCCGAAAAAAGCCGCGAAACCAAGATTAATTTGACCGGTATAGCCTCCCAAGAGATTCCAACTCTGCGAAAGGATGATATAAACGAACAGTAAAATGAGTATATTCATGGTACTGCTCCCCAAATCGACGACGAGAGGGAGCACGATAAAACTTGCAGCAATCACCGCAAAGATTGAAATTGACCCTGGGTGGAATCTCATTAGTAAGTGAGTCTCCTTTTTTTAAATAAACCCTGAGGCCTGAAGATCAGAATCACTATGAAAATTACCAGTGCCACAACCTGACGATAGGGTGCGCCTACGATAAACACCCCCACTGCCTCCGATAAGCCAAGGATCAAACCGGCAGGGACGATGGCATTAATATTCCCCTCGCCCGCGAGAATCATGACAACAAAAGCGACTAACAGCCATCTCAACCCGCCATTCGGACTGATGGAATAACTTGAAACGATGATCACGCCCGCGACTCCGGCCAGGGCGATAGCAATGCCACTCGAAATCAAATAGGTGCGGTGAACGTTGATCCCGCATAGGCTGGCCGCCTCCGCATCCTGGGTCGCTGCTCGGACATGTTTGCCAAAATGGGTCCGGCCAAGGACGAAATAGAGGGCAACGGCGACGACAATGGCGACGGCAAATCCACAGAGCCCGGTGACGCTGAACTTGGTTCCGAAGAGCTCCATCGATCTTCCGGTAAAGGGGGCGACGATACTGCGGACATCGGGTTTCCAGAAAATAGTCATTAAATTATCGACGACGTAAATGATGCCGAAAGTAATGAGCATGGAACTATTTAATCTGTTGCCGATGCTCGGCAATTTCAACAATGGCGAGAGTGTCACCTTGTAGACTACCAGGCCGATGAGGAACATCGCAACAATCACCAGAGGGATTGAAAGATAGGGGTTCAACCCGTACCGTGTAAAAAGCCAATAGCTGACATATCCGCCCAAGACGATGAAAGTCCCATGAGCGACGTTGAGGAATTTCATGACCCCCATCAGTAAGCCGAGTCCCAGGGTGATCAGACCGTACATGGCTCCCACTAAGATTCCGTATGCAATCGTCTGGGTGAATATCTCCATCGGTCACTCCGTTTTTTCCTTCAGGCTAACACCCAGGTAGGCTTCCATGATGCGACCATCGCCTTGGAGCAACTTCGTGTCGCCTTCCGCGACAATGCGGCCATGTTCAATAATATATCCACGGTCGGCAACGGATAACGCGATGCCGACATCTTGTTCAACCAGAGCAATCGTCAATTTCTTTGATCGATTGACATCCTGTATCACCTGGAGAATATGGTCGACGACAAGAGGACTCAACCCAAGGGACATCTCGTCGATCAGAAGGAGCTTTGGCTGAGCCATCAGCGCCCTGCCGATGGCTAACATCTGCTGCTCTCCGCCGCTGAGCGTACCAGCAACCTGTTTGGAGCGTTCCTTGAGAATCGGAAATAATTCGTAAATCCAATTGATGTTAGAAACCCTGAGCCTGCTTGCTGCTTTTGTCGAAGCGCCTACCTCAAGATTTTCAAGGACGGTCATCTCGGGGAAGAGTCTTCTTCCCTCCGGGACCATACTGATCCCTAGGTCCACAATCTTATGTGCCGGTAATCTGTCAAGACGAATGCCATCGAAGAGTATGTTTCCGTTCTTCGGTTTAAGCAATCCTGCAATCGTCTTCATGATCGTGCTTTTCCCCGCACCATTTGAGCCGATGAAGGTTACGATCTCTCCCTCATGAATGGTCAGAGAAACGTTCCAGAGTGCCTGAATATCGCCATAAAAGGCACTGATGTTGCTCGCTTCTAACATATCGTTCTTTTCCCTAAGTATGCCTTGATCACCTGTTCGTTGCTGACGACCTCCCGGGGGTAGCCATCGGCAATTTTGACGCCCACGGTTAATACAACCACCCGATCTGAAATTCCCATGATCACCTTCATGACATGTTCCACGACGATCAGGCTTATTCCGGAGTCTCTTATTTTTTTCACCAGCTCGATCGCATCATCGATCTCTGCGGTATTCAACCCGGCAAACATTTCATCTAACAGTAGTAGTTTAGGTCTTGTTGCCAGGGCACGGGCAATCTCCAATCTTTTGCGGTCGACCAGACCAAGACTGGCAGCGCAATATAGACGTTTGTTTGACAAGCCGGTAAATTCCAGAATCTGTTCTGCTTCGGCACGGGCTTGTTTGATATGATCGGCAGGCAACCTTCCGTAAGCTCTACCCGCCATGACATTCTCTAAAGTCGTCAACCTGTTAAACGTCCTGACCAGTTGAAATGTTCTGGCAATTCCTCTCTGGCATATTTTATGAGGAGCCAGACGGGTGATCTCTTGATTGTTAAATATTATTTTGCCTGAGTCGGGCTTCATCATCCCGGTGACCAAATTAAATACGGTCGTTTTTCCGGCTCCATTCGGTCCGATCAGTCCCACGATCTCTTGTGGGTCCAATGAAAAGCTCAGTTCTCTGACAGCCAGTAACCCACCAAACGATTTCGTCACATGATCAAATTCAAACAGGGGCATCATTTCCTACCACTTCCCGAACGGATCCGTTGCTGTATTTAGAATTTGTCCATAAATTACGTAAAATGTCATTCCCGTGAAAACGGGAATCCAGTCATTTCAACCGGCTCTGGATTCCGGCTTTCGCCGGAATGACGAATTAGCCAAATTTATAAACAGACACTATTTATTGCATTGGTGGATGCCGTTATGTCGTCAAAAAAAAACACGCTCTGGCACGGACGGGTGTCCTGAGCCAGAGCGTGCCCATTGCTTCACGGACGGGGATAGATAAGCGACTTTGTCTTCATCTTATCCGGCCACACGAGTTCTGTTTTGCCATTTTGCCATTGCGTCACCGCAGGGATCGCGTCTTGACGTTTGCCGTTCGCCTGGAATTTGACGGGTCCGGTGACCGTCATCATATTTGTAGCCGCGATCGCGTCTCTTACTTTATCTCTCTTTAACGTGCCGGCTTTCTCTATGGCAGCCGCTATGACCTGAATAGAAGCAACTCCCGGTCCGATGGCATAATTAGCATCTTCCCCGGTCTGTGCTCTCATTTTGTCATTTAACTCCTTAACGCCCCGAAAATTGATGCTGGGAACCCAGTCCGGGGACCCGATTGTGTAATTTACCAGGTCTCCCATCTTTGCCCAGGATTGGTCATCGGTCGCTCTGTTAAAGATGATCGCCTTCGGCTTGTAACCAAGCTCATTCATCTGTTTTAACATTGTAATCGCATCGGGTGGCACCGGTCCCCCGAGGAAAACCTCCGCGCCAGCATTTTTCGCCTGCATAATCAGCTGGCTCATATCCGGAGAGAGCATCGCATATTTTCCTTCAAATACAACCGACATCCCCCGGGCAGTCGCTTCTTTTTTGACGAAATTACATAATTCCGTTACAAAATGCGTCTGTTCTACGGCCAAGGCAATCTTGGTGGGTTTCTTGTCCTTTGGAAGGCTATCCAACAAGCCGATAAAGCCTTTAGCGGTATCGCTGTTCAATTTGCCAACGGTAAAATAGTGTTTAAAACCTCTTTCAAAAACGGAATCGATTGCGACAAGCATCGTGACAGCGGGCAATTTATTCTTCTCGAAAATGTCAGCGGTGGCGTTAATCAGGGTCGTTCCGACAACGGCGGTTGCGTTGTATCGCGAATTCAAAGCCTCTGCCCGGCCAATTGCCTTTTCCGGGTTTGTTTCCATATCCTGAAACACCATTTCCACAGGTATTTTCTTGCCATATTCCTTCACATAGACACCCCCTTGAGCGTTTATCATATCCGCCCCGAGTTGATACCCGTGCTTAGAAGGTTGTCCCGTCAAAGCATCTGGCCCGGTCATGGATACAAGTGCTCCGATAATAATGCTCTTGGGAGCCTCCGCTGCGTGAGAGCCAATGACCATCAATGGTACCATCAGGACCGTTGCCAAGATAATCACACCAGTTTTTTTCATCTTACACCTCCTTCGAAAGGTTGATTGTTCATTACAAAACCCCCCACCCGGACAGCACTTGTGAAAAGGTGCGATGGCGGAGACCTATACCTGCAATGAAACCTAACACCTACCAGCCGACCGGGCAGCCCATTGACATTCTTTCTCTCATTTCCCAACTTCACACCCTTAAGAATGGCGCTACCTCCTGATGAGTCTGCTGACCGGGAATGAGCCGGGCAATGGCGCAAAATAATGTGACTGTTTCCCGTCCCCCCCGGCGACAACAATGAGAAACTGCTCTGGCTTGAGGGTAATGGGGATGAGGCTATCATCGGTAACCGGTCCAAGCATTTCAGCCAGCCTCTCCCGTCCGCATGTGGATGGCCACACAGACAATGGGATACGAGTCCGCTCCCAAAAGGCCTTGCGAAAATCATCCTTGCTCCACTTTTCTGAAGCGATCAAATGAGCATGCTCTGGCCCGAGAGCAATGAGTGGGTTTTGCTCCATGACCTGAGGAACCGAAGGACCTCCCATGTTTTGTAATGGGTTTACGATGTGGCTCCACCAGCGCATATGTTCTTCCACAGAGGCACTCCAGTGATCCATATTCTCCGCCGGGGGATAGCCGGCCATCACCGTGACCACACTGTCAGAATGTTTGAAACCTCTCTCTACGTGCAACGGCTTCCAACCATCTGGCAGCGCATGCTCATTCTCACCGAACACCCAGCAAACGTAGTCGGATGGAGACGCCAGTGTCGATCTGTCAAACATGGGTGGTCCGGACCCGCCAACCGCGTACGCAATCAGGTTGATCGCATAGCCGATAGACCCATTGGCATGATACCCTTTGCCCGCTGCTCCCTGCTCGCAGCCAATACCGATCTCTTTGACAACAGGACCGTTCACAATGACAATCAGCTGCGACGTTCCTGTGCCGGATAGAGCCAATCGCCAGTTTGCCTCCGGGGTTAGGAATCCCTCCAGAACAGCGATCAGGACCGGCATATATTGTGGCCGGCAACCAGCCATGACGGCATACACCGCGGCTAATTCAACAGTGAGTGTGCCCATCCTGGGTGGAGCTTGCCCTAAAACTTCCTCGGGCTTTCGGCCTGTGCCTTTCAACATCTCGTGGATACGTTCAGGGGTCGGTGGAAGAATAGGAAGACCAAGGGACCATTTCTTTTCTATAAAATGACGGTGGATATCTTCAACCGTTCCAGAAAACTCGAAGATATCCGCAGGATAGGCTAATCTTTTGACCGCTGCGCCGGTGGAGGGTCGCCAATCCATTGCAGCCTTCAGAATCTCATCAAAAGCATTCTCAGCCTTTTTTTTAATGTCGGAGGGTGGAAGCATTCCTATCGGAGGAGATACCTGCACAAAACACGCTTCGCGGAAGCCCTCGGCCAATGGGATCGTATTCGCTAGCTCCATGAATGGCGATGTAATCACTGTAACAGTGGGTATGCCCAACCTTTCCAGATTAAGCTGGTCCACGACCAGCCACGTGGTACACCCTCCTCAGTCACCTGGCGCTCCGATGACGAGATCGGGATTTAACCTGGCGAGCTCCTGAGCCGTTGCGCTACTTGCCTTAGCCGTCGGATCGGTCCGCTTTGTGGATGGACGAACTTCCCATGCTTTAATGACCTTTACATTGTTAACTTTCTCAATGAGGAGTTCGCCGATACGGTTCAGGAAGTGATCTCCATTAGGTTTTCCATTCCAATAGAGCACCACCGTCTTTCCCGAAAGATCCTTGGGATGTTGATTCACCTGATCTGCTTCAATCTGAACCAATGCTTCCGGATTTACCAGTTTCCACTGGGTCTGTTTTTTGCTTTTCACCATGCGTTTTACTTTCTCCGTCCACCGGATGCTTGATCCGACTTACTAATAAGTCCATAATTCTATGGACCTCCTCCCCCTGCGATGCCTGCCTGCGCGAAGCCGCCTCGGCGAAGGCAGGGGGGAGGGCGAGGGTGGGGGTGGACAAGATGAAGATTTTTTGATCCCCCCCCTTCATCCCCTAAAGATGTGAAAAAATTGGTTTAACGCTGTTTCACGTCATTCCGGCGAAAGCCGGAATCCAGTGTTTTTAGGGGGTTACAAATACTCTGGACCCCGGTTTTCACCGGGGAGACGAATACAGTGTGATTTTTTCACACCTTTCCTCCCACCGAGGGGAGGGGAGATTCTTGGAAGAATATGTCTAATCAATTAGGGACTCCTTAGTATTCATCGCGTGAGTATCTGGACGCTGCAGACCAGACCCGTAAGATTATGCGTTAAGCCCACTTTGGCATCTGGAACCTGTCGCTTTCCTGCCTCGCCCCTTAGCTGCCACACAATTTCCACGACTTGCCCTACTCCGGTGGCCCCGGTCGGGTCCCCCCTGGACAATAGCCCTCCGCTTGTATTCACCGGGATACGCCCGCCAACCTCGGTTGCTCCTTCGTCAATCAAACGCCCGCCTTCACCTTTAGGACACAAACCCAGGTTCTCATAATGGCATATCTCCGCTATGCTAAAGCAATCGTGGAGTTCGATCACATCCAGATCTCCCGGCCCGCAACCCACCATCTCATAGGCTTCATGAGCCGCTTTAATCGTGAAAGCATGTATGCTCGTCGGGTCATCGGGGACATAGACCTGGCTGCACAAAGCAGCTCCAGCCATCTTTACCCGTGGCTTACTTGAGTATTTATTAGCTAACTCTTCAGCGCATAGGACCAAGGCTGCTACACCATCGCCGGTGGGGGCACACTGGTATAGTGTCAGAGGGTCGGAAATCATGCGCGAGCCGAGTACCTCTTCCAGAGTCAATTCCCGCTGATGCTGAGAGTACCGGTTGAGAGCGCCATGTTTATGGTTTTTTACGGAGACTTGAGCCAGTTGCTCCACAGTCGTTCCATACTCTTCCATATGTCGGCGGGCAATCATGGCATACTTTGACGGGAGCGACAACAAACCCATATTTCGTTGTATCTTATCCGTCTCCGGTAAATCCAAAATTTCCGGTCCCAGGACCCCCTTCCCCATCTTCTGAATGCCTACGATTAAAGCGATATCGTAAATACCGGCGCCTATCGCCTGACGGGCTAAAATCATTGCCGTCGTGCCGCCGGCACAACCGTTATCCACGTTAAAAATCGGTATACCCGTAGGGCCCAGCGGCATGAGAATGAATTGGCCTACGGTCACACCCATTAATACATGGCTGCAATAGGCAGCGTTGATATCCTTCCATTGGACACCAGCATCCTTCAGGGCATGGAGGCTGCATTCAGCACCTAGATCAATAATGCTCTCCTGGTATTTGCCAAAGCGTTTCATGGCCGCGCCCAGTATGACGACATTTCTCATCGTTCGAATCCTCGAAGGTTCTCCAGCCAAAATTAGGCCGGCATAAATTTGTAACCGATGATCTTTTTACCGATTTCATCACGGTAAATCGACTCGACAACGAGCTTCATATCCATGTTTATTTTTAAGTCTTCTTTTCCAGCTTTTAATTGCGCCAGGACAAATACACCCTCTGGTAACAGGACTCGCCCGATAAGATAAGGGATCGGGCCATCGTAGTCCGGAGGCTTCTGATAGACTTCAGTGTACGTATATAATCTGCCCTTTCGTGAAAGGGGGGTTTCTTCGATACTCTGCCCGGTGCATCGGGGGCAGATCGACTGCTTCGGGAAGAATACGGCCTGGCAAGAAGTGCATTTCCCCCCGATCAGGTAAGGCCCCTCCTCATCGTGTCGCACTAAGAGAGACAGCCCGTTCACTTCTTCTGTTACGCTCATGAATGATTATTTCCTCCTCGCTAACTGACCTTTCTATGACTCACCAGATCTTGTACACAGCTCACTACCTGAGCGGTCGTGGTCCCGGGGCCGAAAACTTCCTTGATTCCCATCCTTTTTAGTTCCGGAATATCACCATCCGGTATGATACCGCCTACGATGATGGGTATATCTTCTATCTCTTTTTCCTTAAACAATGAAACGATGCGGGAGCACAGCTCTTTGTGAGCTCCGGACAGAATACTCAGTCCTACAATATCTACATCCTCTTGCATTGCACTATTCACGATCATCTGTGGTGTTTGCCGGGTTCCTGTATAGACCACCTCCATACCGGCATCCGCCAGAGCACGGGCGATGACCTTCGCCCCCGATTCATGGCCGTCTAAACCGGGTTTGGCCATAAGTACCCTTATAGGCTTGCCATTCATTACACACTCCTGCTCAATTCGTACCGCCCATTAAAAAACAGCGGAGGGTCTATATTCACCGTATACCTTCCGCAATGCTGCGAATATTTCGCCTTCCGTGGCATACGCCCTCACCGCTTCCAGCATCGCTGGAACCATATTAATTTCTTCCCCCTTCGCCTTCTTCTCGGCTGTTTTACTCAATTCATCCAGGCTTCTTGTTGCTCTCGCTTTGTCTCTTCTCTGCCTGATCTTATTCAAACGCGCAATTTGCTTCGCCTCACCCTTGGGATCGCCCTTGAATAGGGGAATTTCCACTTTTTTATTCAAAACAAAGGTGTTAATCCCAACAACCTTCCTCTCGCCGCTCTCTATTTCTTTTTGGTTTTGGTACTGACCTTTGGCCATTTCTTTTAAGTAATACCCGCTGTCTATGGCTGCATTAGCCCCACCCATGTTCTGTACCTGTTCATACCAGTATCGACCCTTCTCTTCTATTTGAGTCGTCAATGATTCCAGATAATAGGAACCCGCCAAAGGATCAACGGTATGACCGATACAGTTTTCATTGTTCAAAATGTGCTTCGTTAAACTAGCCAGGCGGGCAGATTCAAATGTAGGCAGGGCTAATGCCTCATCATAGGCAGCTGCGGTAACATGGTCAATTCCGGCAAGCATCGATGCCAGAACATGCATGGTGCTCCGAATGATGTTATTCAGAGGCTCCTGGGCCGTTAGCCTATTGGCGGCCGTGTAAGTACTGATACGGAGTGACAGGATCCGTGGATCGCGTGTTTTGAATCTTTTCTCGGCAATCCTGGCCCAGAGGCGGCGTGCTGCCCTGAATTTGGCCACTTCTTCAAACAGGTCGTTGTCCGAGCTCATATGAAGGTCTACGCGCGGTATATAATCTTCAGGTTTTACTCCTTTCGCCTGAGCCGCTTCCGCGTAGCAAATGAGATTAGCGATACCGAAGCCGACTTCCTGGGAAGCAGTGCATCCTCCCCACCTCATAGTCGTCGTACAAGACCATTGCGGCTCCCAGGAAGGGACTTGCTTGCACATATACGCCACCACATCCGAAGCGAAGTCAACCGCAACTGTTGGATCGAAAATGAATGTCCCCCGTCCGGTATATTCTTTAAAAGGATCATTCTGGAGCCGGAACCCCATCTGAGAAGGCTGCAGGTGAGCGCTTTCACACAAAGCCAGAAATAAGGCGAGTGCCCAGGGTCCTATACAGTTGCCCACAGTGCCTGTTTTTAAACCGGAAAGGGGAATGCCCTTTAGGGCCCGCTCCAAGTCAGCCACCGTATCGATGGCCAGGCCTACTTTCCCAACTTCCCCTTCTGCTAATAGGTCATCTGAATCCATACCGAGCTGCGTGGGTAGATCAAGGGCCAGTCCGATATCCCTTGACCCCGCTGCGTAAAGTTGACGGAAACGCTTGTTCGCACTCTCCCCTGAACCGAACCCGGCATAAAAACCGAGTGGAGAACGAAAAGCCCGATAACCTACCGGATCGATGCCCCGGGTAAATGGATATTGACCGGGAAAACCGATGTCTTCGTTGTAGTCTGACTCGGCAGCATGAAGTGGCGTATAGACCCTCTCTGTAATCAATTCACCGCTGCCGGATGTAAATTCGGTCTTATTTTCTTCACCTTTAGCCAGCCTTTCCTTCAATGTGGTATTTTCCCAGTCAGTAAGCCTGGCACGCAGTTCTTCTAAGAATTCGGACTCATACATTCTCATCCTCGCGCTTTCAAAATATCGGCATTAGCCGCCAATGGTCCTGGTATATTGTTTCCAATAGGGGGCTCTTAATTCACGCCGGAGTATTTTACCCTGCGCATTCTTGGGTAAGTTTTCCATAAAATCCACGGACTGGGGTTTCTTATAGCTCGCCAGGCGTTCCTTACAGAATTCGATCATTTCATCCTCGGTAGCGGTCATCCCCGGCTTAAGGACCACCGCCGCTTTGACCGCCTCTTGCCATTTCTCATCCGGTACCCCGAAGACACAGGCCTCCAGAACAGCCGGATGCGCATTGACCACCTGCTCAACTTCATTGGGATAAACATTGAGACCCCCGCTGATAATCATCTCGCCCTTACGATCCATCAGGGTGACATAGCCATTCTCGATCTTGCCGATATCCCCTGTATGAATCCAACCATTGATTAGTTTTTTGCTGGTCTCTTCGGGACGATTCAGATAACCCATCATGGCATGGTCGCTCTGTACGATGATTTCCCCCAATTCGCCGTTATCAACTTCCTTTCCATGCTCGTCTAATATTTTTAGCTTGACCATCGTATAAGGCCTTCCTACAGAAGCTAACAGGGCGACTTCCTCTGGCCTTCCCTCCGTCATATGTTCCTCCCTGCGTAAGCAACATAGGGTCAGCGGGGCTTCACTTTGCCCATAGTTTTGGATGAAGACCCGGCCAAAAATATGAATCGCCTGCTTCAGCTTATCCGTTGCTATGGGAGAAGCCCCATAGATGATGGAATGTATTTTATCGAAATCGTATTTTCTGATGTCGGGATGAGCGATGTAGCGGTTGATCAAAGTCGGTATCGTTTTTATAATGGTTACGTTTTCCTTCTCGATCAACGGAAAAATCATTTCGGCATCGAAGCTGGGCGTAATCACCTGGGTGACACCTCTCATCCAACAAGGCAGGACAAAAGAAGCGACAGCATGGTAAATGGGCTGGAGGCCCAGGAAGATGTCATTCCTGTTCAGATCGGGTAATAAATCCAGTAAGATATTTCGGGCAACCAGTAGAAACGAATCTCGGCGCCACATAATGCCTTTAGGTTTTCCGGTCGTCCCTGAGGTATAAACGATGTGACCCAATTCCTGATTGTCACCTTCCCCTTCCGGCTCCACCGCGCTCGCTCCAGCCAGAATTTTCTCATACTCCAGCCAGCCCCCTGGGGCTTTTGAAACGGCAATAAAGTTCTTTACTCCCGATATCTTGGACCGCTCCGGAAGCTGCGAAATATATTCATTGCCCACAATCAGGGTATTTATGTCCGCATCATTGATCTGGTATTCCAGGTCAGCCGTGCTGATGCGAGGAGAAAGGATAACATCGACCGCGTTGATTTTATGCTTGGCGAACATCGCTTCGATATACTGCGGACAATTGCCTAAGACAGTTCCAATCCTGCCATTTCTCTTAACGCCGAGTTCACGGAGGCCATTGGCCAACCGGACACTTCGTTCGTTAACCTCCCTAAAAGTTAGCCTTTCATCACCATACACAATGGCTGTTCTGTCGGCATGATACTCTGCATAACGGCTAATGATCGTTTTTACGTCCATGGATCACTCCCGACCGCGGCGCGACGAAGCCTAAGCAGCGAAAAATTATCTTCTACAATTCTCTTATGTCCATTCGTTCCCATCATGCGCGGTTGCTATCTTCGAGACGGTACACTTTAACAGCCGTATCGTGAAATAAAGCTGCTCGCTCCTTCGGAGAGGAGTCTTCACAGATCCGTTTAAATGCATTCCACAGAACCGTGTATGAATATGACACTTTATCGACCGGGAAATCACTCTCGAACATGCACCGCTCAGCCCCGAAAATCTCGATACAGAAACGATAGTAAGGCGCCATCGTCTCAGCCAGTTCGGGCGAGGTCGGCGGCTTAGTCTGCTCGTGCCAGCCAAAACCACAGCGCGGCATCCCAAGC
>Ga0214473_10008352_pt1 | contig 12240 bp, 6 predicted proteins | sample RVTome_7_FD_203509 | JGI IMG/M metagenome (GOLD analysis project Ga0214473, IMG submission 203509) | Soil microbial communities from uranium-contaminated site in the Upper Colorado River Basin, Wyoming, United States - RVT98D197 | ecosystem: Environmental > Terrestrial > Soil > Contaminated >... | reverse complement strand
ACGCCCCTCCACCCTCTCGATGACCGGATTCGTGATGCGGGCCGGAGGTTGCGCGAGCAGCGATCCCGCCGGCTTCGTCTCCCGTGCTGTGCCCACGGGTGCCAGTTTCGCAAAGGCCGTGCCCGGGGGCGGGCCCCCTATCTCCTCACGGGAACCGCACGATTTTCAAGAGCAGGGGAAGGCGCGCTCGTCGAGAGAATCTGGCAGCCGACTCGCGGTTGCCGTTTCCTTGCGCTTTAGCTTGCCGATTGGCGGATGACTGCGTGCTCACCCCAGCCTGGGCAGCGCCGGCTTCCTCACCGCTGCGCCACTCCGCACGTGCGCCCAGTAGCCGCGCGGCGGGACAGGAATGCTCAGCGTGCGGCACACCTTCCCCAGCCTCACCCCCGAGATCCCGTAGCCCTTCGCCACCTCCTGCACCGGGTGCGACCAGACCTGCCCGTAGAGCGTTTCTCGGTCGTACTGGCGCATCAGCCTCGCCGCCTCCTCAGCGCGCCTCTCACGTTCAACCTGTTGCTTCTCGCGCTCGGTGACCGGCTTCTTCACCAGCCCAAGAGCGCGCAGCCTCTCCTGCATCCTGGGCGTTCGAAGCAGCTCGTGGTAGGTCTCGGGTGCGCAGATCTCCGGCCGCCCGAGGCGAACCGCTATCGTCTTCAGATGGTCGTTGGCGACGTTCAGGAGCGCCCGCCGGATGCCGGTGAGTTTTCCGGGATCGGTCTCCTCCCACCGCACGCCGCCGCCGAGGACGGCCTCGATGGTTCGCGTGCTTCTGTACCCAGCACTCGGGAAGCGGTCGCCCAGCCACCAGAGCTGCGCTGCGAGGATCCGCGTGAGATCCCGGGGCCCCTGCATCGTGGCGAGGAACGCGACGATAGACTCGGACCTCGTCCATTGGTACAGGCTGTCGAAGTCATCGCGAGCGGGATCGGGGCCGAGCCGCTTGAGGATGGGGAGATGTCCGTGGTTGGCGGCCTCTTCGATCGCCGACCAGCCGATGAAGCGCTCTTCGCCGTCCTCCGGATCAGGATCCTCCGAGATGCCAAGCGCGGGATTCGGTGCCGGCGCGTGGGGGTCGGCTCCAGCCCAGAGGCACAGATTGATGCCCCGCTCGTTCCCGGCCCTCACGTGGTAGCCGAGGGCAATGTTCAGCTCCTGCTGGATCTTCGGGTCCTCGCTCCGGTGCCGCTTCACGAACCCGAGGAGCGGCCGGTTCCGGGTGCCGTGGCCGAGGATCGACGCCATTTCATGGCGTTCGGTCAGGTCGTACCCCGCAGCCCGGAAGCGCTCGTAGAGCTCGGCATTGTAGGTGTCGAGCACCGTGTACACGTCGACGCTCTTGAGATCCCCGCCCCACTCCAGGAGCAGGTCGAACAGATCCCAGCGGCGGGACCGGAGGGCCAAATCGAGCGGTGCATACCGCTCAAGCTCGAGCCGGTAACCGCTCTTCAGCAGCAGCAAGGCCAGGGAGTGCTGGCCGGTCTCGAGCGCGATCTGGAGCGCGGTCTTCGGTCGTGTGCCCTTGGCGACCGCCTCGGGCGCAAGCTGAAGTGGTTTCCCCTCGGCGAGCCAGCGCTCCACGTCGTAGAGGCGCCCTTGGCGGCACAGCTCATGGAGGCCGCGGACCTCCTCGAGCGATTCGGCAAGGGTGCGCGGCCGACCAAAATTCCCCGCGTCCGGCATGACGCGCCGATTCTAGCTCGGGCCACCCATTCTTGACGGGCGTGTCACGCTACCCCACGGTGTGCGTGTGCTCATTGCACGGATCCCTTGGCAACCTGCTGAACGCCAGCAACGCGCCACCTGTACGCACCACCGTAAGCGAAGGGCCCGTTGGCCAGATAAAATGAACACCCTTCAGGCATCGAGCCCAGCCTTTACGGCATTCCTGTGGTCTAAGCGAATCTCGGCGGCGGTCCCGTGTCACTTTCGGGTCCCCCACCGCCGTCCGAAGTCTCCGCGACCGACAGGTCGAACGCGAGCTCGCGCGCGGCCTGCTCGGGGAAGGCGATGCGCTCGGCCAGCTTCTCCGTGGTGGCCTCGTCGACCTGGTACTTCTCGCCCATGACGACCGAGAACCACCGCTCGCGATCGCGGACCACCCGGAACATCTTTTCGTCCTGCGTGGCTGTGACAAACGGCAGGTACACGTGGATGGGACGACGGGCCTTTTCGCCTTTGCTCCCGATCCGGTCCACGCGACCGGTCCGCTGCTCGATCGTACTCGGATTCCAGGAGAGGTCGTGGTGGACGACGAAGCGGCAGTCCAGGTGTAGATCAACGCCCTCTGCGAGGACGCTGCTGGCGATGAGGATCTCTGGAAAGAACGGGGTGTTGAAGGCCAGCATGAGCCGGCGTCGTGTCTCGCTCCTGACCAAGCCGTTGGCCAGGCGGACGTTGGGGAGGTACCGAATGACGTCGGGGTCGTCGGGATCGGGGCTCTCCCGCCGAAATGTTCCGGTTTGAATGTCCTCGAGGGCGGCCAGGTACGCCTCTCGCTCCGATCTCACGCAGCGCTTGGCGAGGAAGCGGCAGAAGTCGTCGACACGGCTCCGGAACGCCAGGCCCGAGACGTCAGGTCGATCGAAAGCCAGGCTAAGAGCCTGGACGGGATCGTCGTGGTCGATTGGGAAGTAGCGCACGAGGAAGGAGGGAGTCCGCAGGAAGCGCAGGGCGATTTCGACGACACGCTGTTGAGTCGGGCCATCCAGCTCAGGGTATCGGGCAACGAGTTCGCCGAGCAGGGCGAGGGTCTGGTTTCTGAGACGCCCGTCGGTGTCGAAGAACCGGTCGGCCAGGTCAGCGAGCTTGCGTTGAGCGTCGTCGTGGTCGGTGGTCTTGAGGAGCGGGGCGGCGCGATCGAGCAGCTGGCTCTCGAGCCTCCGCGACACGTAGGCGCGGAGCGCGCGACCGGTAGCGCGGTAGTGGCAGAAGATCAGCGTCTTCTCGCCAACCCACCAAAGCTGGAGCGCCCGGTCGATGGTCGCAAACACCTTGGGGTGTCTGCCCTTGACGGCCTCGTCCTGCTGCGGGAGCACGCGATCGAGGTGGCTCAAGTACCAGGCGATCTCGGGATCCTCGGCACCGGCATTGGGATCCGCACCGTCCTCGTCGTCCGTGTCGGCGCGCCCCTGACGGGTCTCAAGATAGGCCTCGTAGGAGGAGGCCAGGCCCTCGGCGAAGAGCGCGCGCTTGTGGATGCCCTCGGCGGCGCGGATTGCCAGCGCAACCTGGGCCCTAGCCGCAAGCAGGAATGGGAGGAGCGCCTCGCCATCGACTTCTAGGCCCGGATCGCCGGGCAAGGGGGCATCGTCCCGGATGCTTGCACCGATAAGCACCTCTCGGCGCTTGGGCGGAACTGCCTCGCTGCCGCGCGGCAGCGTCCTGGGCTTGAGATGCCGAATCACCCAAGGCCTCAGGAGAGCTTCTGCTTCGCGCATTCTTGCGTGGCACTGCTGGTAGCGAGCCTGGACCTCTGCGGCCAGACCATCGGGGGCTGGTGCGGCGCGGAGCCGGTGCCACCACGCATCGGGCGACATGGGCGTGCCGTCATCGGCGCGGAGGTGGGCCGGTTTGAGACGTCCCCATGTCGTTTCGAGGCGAAGCGCCGCAGCCTGGGCCCCATCGAGGGTCTCCTCGAGGGTGCCCAGGGCCTGCGCGAAGCGCTCCTTGCCCGAGGGCGGAGCATCCGGCGAGTCCCACGCAATGCCAGTGAAGCGCCGGAGCACGTTGATCAGCTCGTGGTGCCCGAGCTGAAATGGGGTTGCCGTGAGGAAGAGCATTCGAGTGAACACTCCCGCGAGCGGGCCCCGGCTGACCGCGTCGGAGTCCTCCGTCGCGCCTTCCTCGGCGAACAGCGACGACAGCTGGGTCACATTCTTCAGGTGGTGGGCCTCGTCGAAGACGAGGAGAGGCGAATGGAACCGAGCCGCTCGTTGCCAAGCCTTCCAGAGGTCCCCCAGCGCAGCGCTCAAAGCGTGACGCGCCGTCTGCAGCCTGTCGTCGACATATGTGGATTCCCGAAGCGGCAACGACTCGAGCGCGTCGAGCACCGGCTCGAGGTCGAGGCCATCCATGGCATCAACGAGCGGGGTAGGGACCGGGGCGTCCGTCGGCGCCTTTTCCCCCAAAGCTGACTTCATGAGATGGAGCCACTCCTGAGGGGGGCGGTCCAGGAGGCGTTCCCAGAGGTCGGGAGCTTGACGGTTGACCCACTGGGACCTCAGCAACCGGCCGGCGAATCTCGGGAGCGCCCGCCGGACATGTTCCTTCGTGGTCCGGCGGGCCAGCGCCCGCCTAATCAGCGCGAGCTTGACCCACTCGTCGGTCAGCGATCGGTTGAGGGCCCCGTGGGTCAGGAAGATGATCGCCTTTCGGCGGTCAGGGCGGTCATCGAGCAAGCGAAGAAAGGACACTCCGGAGTCCGCGCTGTCGGCCTTGAGGGTCTTCTGTGCCGTTCCGTGCAAGCAGTGCTCGCAAAAGACGTCCCAGTCCCTGGGCCACTTGGCTTTGAGGCTCGGCGGAACCATGACGACCACCGGGCCGTCGTCTGGCCGGGTCAAGGCGACCGAGGCGGCTACCGCGAGGGCGACGAAGGTCTTCCCCATGCCGACCTCGTCAGCGAGGATGAGGCCGGGTCCTTCCGCGAGCCGCCGGAGGACCTCTCGTGCCGTCCGCTCCTGCCTAGCCGCATCATCGGGAGAAACGCGGTCGGTGTTCAGCGTGATTGACTCGGTGGCGAACGGGATCGCAAAGCTCATGACTGACTCTTGTCGAGCGCCCTGGAGATGTAGTCCACCATGCCGTGGGGCATCGTGGCGCCCTGAAGGGGCCGGCGAGCCATTTGCTCCACTTCCGCCCTGACGGCGGTGACTTCGTGGCGCACCTGCTCCTTCCCGACTCCGACCGCGACCTTGGCGACGTCCACCCGGCGCAGGGCCAGAGCGACCTCGGCCAGGAGAAAGCCGGCTTCCCCCGGAGATCGGGCCGCCTCGGCGAGGGCCCTGGCCAGCGCCAACGGGCCGACCGGCCCTCGCAGTCGCCACAGCAGGGCGTCCTCGTGGACCACGGGGCGGTTCAGATTCTCGACGAGATGCTCGATGGCCTTGGCGACGCGCCGCGTTCTCTGGAGAAGGAATGTCTCGGTCCGCACCCGCTTGAGCGGGTCGAGCTCTGCAGACACCTCGGCTCCATCAGGGCCGATGACGGCACTCCTTTTCTTCGCCCGCGCCACGGCCTCGTGAAGGGGCAGCCGGGATCCTAGGATCTCGATCAGCGTCTCGAGCGACAGGTTCCGGAGATCATCCGGAGGCGGGAGGCGGCTGGGATCGGTGACGTTGACCGGCCACTGCGCCGTCTGAGCCCGGTCTTGACCGTCCCGCCAGCGGACGGTGAGCGCGGTCGGGATGCCTGGCCGGACCCATGGCAGGTTCACGATCGTCGGGCTCTTGGCCTGGCACCACAGCTCGCCCGAGTAGATTTCCTCGGCGCTGTCGAGATAGGCCAGAAGCCATCGAGACGGTAGTGTCGGCCCGAGATGCAAGGTGAGGATTCCCTGTCCTCCCCCCGGCTCGAACAGCGCCTCTTCGAAACCCGCCGGCAGCACGGCCTGACCACTCTGACCCTCGCCGTCATCCTCGCTGATCGGCGCCCACAAGACGGCGTCGAGGTTCTCGATCTGATCCCCGAACGCAGGGAGGCTCTGCTCCATCGATCGAACCATCTTGGCGTCCTCCGGGAAGATGTAGACGACATTCGCCTCGACATTCGGCGTGTACCCAGGCAGCCCAAGGCCCGGCGCCGTGAAGTTGCTGGAGCCGATCATGTAGGCGTGCCAGCGGTCGTTCCACAGCCACACGCTCTTGGCATGGAGCGGTCGCGCTTCCCTGTCCACGTCCTCCGAGACGGGGTAGACGGAGAACTCGGCTGACTTCCGTCCCGGCCGGACGAGCGACCGCGGCGCGCGAACCCGGGTCTGGCCGCCCGGTAGGGACTCGTCCGGTACCAGGAACTCCACGTGCCGGCTTCCACGGTCGGTGAGGGCCCGGAGCAATGCGGTGGTCGCCGGATAGACCGTGTCCGCGGATTCATCGAAGAAGGGCGACAGGATGCAGGCGCTGTGCGCCGGGCCGTTGTGCGTTCGCATGAGCTGCCCTAGCCGGTCGAGGGCCGAGTCCCGGTAGCCGTCGATCGGTCCGACGAAGAGGGTGATCACATGGGGCGATTCCCGGGACTTGACGGGCTGGATCCGCCACGAGCGAGCCGCCTCGGCCAGCGACTGCAAGAGGGTCGCGAGTCGCGCCTTCGGGCCGGGAGTCGCTGCCGACCCTGGAGCGAGCGGGGCCACCCGCTGGAAGAACGTGAGGGTGTCGGTTAGCACGTCGACCGAGACGTCGCCACCATCGTGAAGATCGAGGACCGCCACGACCTCCTGGTTTCGCCGATACCCGGGTTCGGTCAGGTTGGCCGACGCGACTACGACCCGGATCCAGTTGTGCCACGCAAGGACGGACACCTTCGGATGGAAGATCCTGTTCGGCACCGCGACGGGCAAGACGTCCCAGCGGGCACTGGCACTGCCGTCGGCGTGCGACCGATCGACGAGGACGCAGACCTTCGCCTCGGCCAGCTTCTCCTCGCGGTTGATCAAGTACGCGGCGCCGTCCTCGCGTGGATCGGTGTCGAGGCGAAGAAACCTCGACAGGCAATGCTCTTCGAAGAAGTGTGGATCGAAGGTGAAGGTGGTCGCGACACAGCCGATGGGGTCACCGGCCCCGGGCGGAGGTTCCCACACCTCGAGCAAGCGCGTGGTCCCTTCGTCGGCCTTTCTCTTCGCCATTACTGGACCACCGGCAGGTCGTCGACGAAGGACGCCACCGCGAAAAGACGATACGGGTGTACGAACTCCTCCCGCGGGTCGGGCGCTTTGTCTAGGCGGTAGAGCGGCCGAATGATCAGGCCGCCGCCATCCTTCGTTTCCTCGAACCACGGGCGCTTCCCTTCGGGGGGCTTCCCCTTCTGAATTGCCCGATGGTGGTCCCAGAGGGCCTGAAAGAGGTCGCCGGCGGTCCTCACTTCCTCGAAGTGGTGCGCCACGTGATCCAACTCGGAGGCTACCGACGGATGCTGACTGAGAATCTCGCGCGTCTCCCGAATCGTCTCCGGGAGACGCGCGGCGATCGAACCCAGACGGCCATGCTTGGCCACGTCCTCGACACGCAGGAGGGCGGGGCGACATACGGTCGAGAGGTGTCTGAGGTAGTCCCAGGCCTCCTGAACCGGCCGGCAAAATCGCTCGTATGCCTCAATGACATCGAATCGCGTGCGGAGCTCGGCTGAGACGCGCGGCCGCAGAGCCCCGAGCGCACCGCGCTCGCTGCCATCGCGTGCGAGCTGTTCCCGAACCGCGGGATCTCGACTTAGGACGAAAAGGTCTCCATGAGGCTCAGCAGCCTCGAGCAGGAGCTGCCAGAGAGCGCTCGCTTCTTGGCGCCCGATCTTGTGGGGCAGCAGGTGGCTCGTCAAGAACGCGGCGCCTAGCCAAGGGGGCCGGCGCTCCGTCTGTCCGGTGGCCAGCGCTTGACGGACGGCGTCGCGGAGCATGTGCCGGAGCTTCGCCGTCTCGCCCTCGGTTTGCTCGCGGTCTGAGAACCCGGACAGGCCTTGCTCGCTCTCCCAGGTGCGGAGGAGTCTGTGACCGTTTTCGCCCAGCGCAAGGCTGTCGTCGACGATGTCGACGTGGGTCGCGAGGCGCTTGTAGACCCCGTGATATCCGAACACCTTGGGGGTCTTCAGATACCGGGTGGCGTTCAGCGGGACTCGGTCCCTCAGGGCCAGCCGCGCCTTATCGATGCCGGGGACTCGCCGAAGGCCGTTGCCTTCTCGGTCAGCGAGCGCGGCGACGGCCTCCACGTAGTGCCACTCGAAGATGAGCCACGGCGGCGTCACGCCGTCCTTCGCGAGCTCCTCGGCGAGGGGTTCGACCACCAAGGACGTGACGGCGATGGCGGTTAGGAACCGTGGGCGCCACATCCGTGCGGTCATGCCGGGTAGCATCCAGTCGGCGAGGTGATCGGCCAGGGTGGCGAGGCCGAGAGGGTCGATGCTGCCCTCGCCCTGTACCTCGGGATCGGCAAGGGTCCGATATGGCATCAGCATGGTGGCATCTCCTCTCGCCTGCTTGGCGCTATCGCGGCACACTTGAGGCCGCTTGAGCTCGCCACCCGAGGCCGAGCACCCGCCGTAGGTCCTTCACTTCTATGCCGCAGGGATCGCGAACGTGCTGGATCAGCGGGGCCTAGCTCATGCCGGCGTTGACATTTCTGCCGGTGAAGCGCCGTCCGATAGTCCTTCAGTTGCTCTACACCTTGGCCAGCTTCTTCCCCAACCCATCGCGCGCCCGAAATCCACCACAAGTCGAGCGCCGCCGTTCTATCGTAGCTTTGCGTCCTCCCCGAAATTATCCAGCCGTCTACTCCCACTCCCGATACAACAGGCGCTCCACATCAGCCATCGTCACAGGATGTTCGCGCAGTAGTTTCGCAAGCCTCTCCTGGCTGTAGAGTTCCACGCCATTCAACTCGGCATGCATCATCGCTGTGTCATTAAACCCTTGATTCGTCACGCACGCCCTCTGGAACTCCACTCCAGGATGGCGCCGCCGATACACTGCTTCTCCAGTCACAACATCCTTGACCGCATCCCAGGACAGCTCCGCGTCGCCGATCCCCGACGTCTTACACTGCACGAGCTCACCACGGTTGCCGGAAATTGCGACCACGTCCACGCCGCAATCGGTCTTTGGTGTCCGGTACACACTTCTGTAACCCCTCCGTTGCCATAGCGCGGCAACCAGACACTCGAAATAGTCCCACCGCATCCTCACTACGTCATCGAGAGAGACCTGCTCACCGACCGCTGCCCCTCCATCAGGGGTCACGTCATCCAACCGAAAGTCGCCCGGCCTGATGTCACCGGACCCGTTCAGCATGTCCCGCGCCAGGTTCCGCTTGGTCTCGAGCAGCTCGTCAAGCTTTACATCGAAGGTGGCAAAGTCGTCTGCGTAAACGACAGGGCAGTACACGAACACTTCTCTGGTCTGCCCGATCCGGTATGCTCGGTCTGTGGCCTGGTCCTCCTTGGCCGGGTTCCAGGTCCGCGTGTAATGAATGACATGATTCGCTTCCTGAATATTCAGTCCGAAGCCAACGGCAAACGGTGACAGGATTATCACTCCAAACCCCGGTTTCGCTTGAAACGCCTTGATTCGCTTCTGACGGCTCGCAGTATGGCTCGCAGCCGCAGCCGTGTCCCCGTTAATGATGTCCGGCGCGTAGCCGAACTCCTGCCGGATGTAGTACTGGAGCATCCGCTGGATGTCGCGAAACTCGCAGAACACGATCGCCTTCTCCCGCCGCCGTTCGATCTCCGCTAGCGCTCGGAGGAGCCAATCTAGCTTCGGCGCACGATCGCGGTAACCGGCGAGCGGTTCCGGCGCGAACACGTCGAGGCCGTGACGTCGCGGGTCTGTGCAGACGAGTCGAAGATAGTGCAATAGCCCGAGATGGTTCTTGAATGGCCCATTCCCGGAACTGTCGTTTCGTTGCTTGAACAACTGGATTGCATGGCTGTACAGCGCCCGCTGATGCGCCGACATCGGCATCCGCGACGGAACTGCTGTCTTCGTTGGAAGGTCTTTGGCAACGTCTTCCTTCATCCGCCGAAGTATCTGGGGCTTAATCTTGGCGCGGAGCTCTTCGACTCGCGCCTTCTCTTCATCGCTCTCCGCCTCAATGGGGCGACGGTACCGCTGGCCAAACTCGTTCAGCGCCCCGAGCAGAGCGGGTTGCACGAAGTCAAACAGGCACCACAGATCCGCTAGCGTGTTCTCGACCGGAGTGCCCGTGCAGGCGATCCTGAACGCGACGTTCTGTTTCTTCGCGGCACGCGTAACGAGGGCGTTCGGGTTCTTTATCTTTTGCGCCTCATCGCAGATCATGATCGACCATCTCTCCGAAGCGAACGAAAACTCCAAATCCCTGAGCGTCTCATACGTCGTGAGGACAAGCTTGGCGTCACCGCGCCAACCAGGCTTGAGGAACTTGACTAGTCCGGCGGACTCTAATTGCGCATCCACGTTGGCCCGCGGTACGCGAAGCGTGCCGAGCTTGGCCCCGTAGGCGGTAAGAATTGGCAACGCCCCGTCCTCGAAGAAGTGCTTTACCTCCTCCTCCCAGTTCTCGAGGAGAGACAGCGGTGCGACGACCAGGGCCGGCGGCAGACTCGGATCCCTCTCCCACGCCCACGCAATGAGCATGAGGACCTGTAGCGTCTTACCGAGCCCCATGTCATCCGCCAAGACCGCGCCGCGACAGTACCCGGGTGCCTTCTCATACAGATGCTGAAGCCACGCGAGCCCCGACATCTGGTGGTCTTTCAACCGGACACTATCCCTGAGCGAGCGTGGCGTCCGGGGACCCGCTGGTGCCGCAAGGAGAATGTCGCGCCGCGCCTCCTCGTAGTCGACGCTCTGAATATTCGCGCGGATGACGAGACTGGTACGGTCACGGCGGTTGCGGGTGTTGTTGCCCTGGCGCGCGGGATCGAAGGTCCCCTTCGCAATATCGCCCAACGCCTGTTCGAAGGTTTGGAGGATATGCTCGGCCTCCCTTAGCGGAATCGGCCGGTCGAACCCGGGTAGCACAAAGGCGTCCTGCCCGGCCGTCTTGGCTTCCTCGATCTTGACCTTGAGTTGCTCCCTGGCACCTTCCGTTATGGGAACTGCGACCGCCTCAGAGTCGCCCTCTGGGATCCAGGAGATAACCGGGACGACATTCTCAGGAAACCACCCGTCCTCCTCTTTCTTCTTAGCGATGAAGGGAGAGTAGTAAGGCCGGTCGACGCCAATGTGCTCCACGCGTTCGGCATAGCGCGTGAGGTCGTGAACATCCGCATAGCTGACAAGACCCCGTGGCGCCCGGCGCGCCTCAAGAGCCTCGCGGAGAACGCCAAGCTCTCGGGGGGTATCCCCCATCAACTCGAAGTCGTAGCCCTTCCAGCCGCAAAACTGCAGTCCGGCGCCGAGCTTCGAATCGACCAGATCGGCGAATTCCTCGACCTCCTGGTCCCGGTCGAAGACATGGAGCTCGCTCCCTTCTAGGCCCTCGCGCCCCGCCCCCTCGATAAGCAACCCGAGCTTGATCGGATACCCGAGCGCGTCCCTCTCGACGTGCGCGGAAAACCGTTCGAAAAGGAGGCCGGCTTCTTCCCTCGCACGTTCGAACTGATCAGGGTCAATAACCGCTGTAAGCAGCCTCTCCCAGCGTGGCGAACGGATTGGCGAGGAAGGCCTCCGCCCGTGTACCGGCAACGCGCCTTCCGGGCCACCGCTTGATCTGCCCGAGCACCGCGCTCACCTCAGGAGTCACTAGAACCTGGACTATGCCTTCCGGACTCGGGATGTCATATCGACCGGGAACGGAGCGAAGCTGGTCAAACACGTCAATCCAGCTCGCGGGTGCGCCCTGAAAGGAGGGGACCACCTCGACAACCTTAGTGCCGGCCGACTCGGCCTTGCGCAATCCGATCTGGAGCTTCTCCGGCGTGAGGACGACGCTCCGATAGAGGAAATCGTCGAGGCGTGCGTTCGCACTGATGGCTGCCTGCCTAATAAGACCCCAGCTCCGCCGGTGCGCGATGTCCGTCCTTTCTTCGTCCCCCCTGCGGTGGAACTTGGATATGTGCTCGAGCACCTGCCAACTATCTCGATTTAGGAGTGCTACCTCATCACCGCGGCGAACGACTGCACCACACAATGTGGCCGGCGCAAGCCGCCGACCCGTACCGTCATGCCAGCCAGCAAGGCTAATGGCGAACGTGCGATCCGAGAGTGCTCCCCTGCTCTCGAGGATCGGGGCGTCAGGCCCGATCTCGGGGATCCCGAACGTCCCAAGGCTCGCCCGATAGTCCGAGTGCTCGAGCAGGTCGTAGAGACGACCCCACGGAAGTACGTGAGCTGCTTCCACGGCAACACTGAAACCCTCATCCTCGAGCTGGCCGAGCAACCCCTCGAGGTTCGGCGCTTCAACGAGCCTAGCCGTCCTCGCGATGTCCGGGTCCATGTCTGCCTGTTCCCTGGCGAAGAGCAACCCTTCGTCAGAGAAAGCGAGATACCTTCGCTGTCGGCCTCGACCCTCAGCACCCCCAGAGTTGACCATGCGCCCCACTCGCTAGCGCCTTCCGCGC
>Ga0214473_10008351_pt1 | contig 12242 bp, 12 predicted proteins | sample RVTome_7_FD_203509 | JGI IMG/M metagenome (GOLD analysis project Ga0214473, IMG submission 203509) | Soil microbial communities from uranium-contaminated site in the Upper Colorado River Basin, Wyoming, United States - RVT98D197 | ecosystem: Environmental > Terrestrial > Soil > Contaminated >... | reverse complement strand
TCGATTCCGCAGAGGACCTCTTCCATGAAATCGAAGGAACCGCTCAAGCTGACCCTGACCGAAAGGTTCAGAAAAAGCGCCCTTGAGCTTGAACCGGAGACCCGGGAAAAGCTGAAAAAGCAGGTCGGCCTCCTGGCCGCCAATCCCCGGCATCCGTCTTTGAGGGTTAAGAAAATCAAAGGCACGGGGTCCGTCTTCGAGGCCCGGGTCGACCGGGATTTCCGGTTCACCTTCGAATTCGGGACGAGGCACGAGATCATTCTCAGGGTCGTCGGCCCTCACGGCCCGACGTTGAAGAACCCCTGACGCCGCTCGCGCGTTGGGGATTGACGCCTCTCCGATTCTTTGGTAAGGTAAGCCCAACATGTTCTAGGGGGCTGACATGGCCAGTACGTGCCCGAAATGCCGCGCCGATAATCCCGGGACTAAGAAATTCTGCGGGGAGTGCGGCGTGCCGCTCCCTTCGGCTATCGCTGCCGGTCCCGAGGTCACGGAGACCTATCAAGCGCCCGTCAAGGAGCTGGCAACGGGTGCGAACTTCGCCGGCCGTTATCAAGTCATCGAGGAGCTGGGCAAGGGCGGGATGGGCCTCGTTTACAAGGTCTTCGACACCAAGGTCAAGGAAAAGGTCGCTCTCAAGCTGATCCGACAGGATATCGCCGCCGACCCGGAGACGACGGAGCGGTTCTCGAACGAGCTGAAGCTGGCCCGCAAGATCAGGCACAAGAACGTCTGCGGCATGTTCGATCTGGGGGAGGCCGATGGGACCCGCTTCATCACCATGGAATATATCCACGGCGAGGACCTCAAGAGCATGATCCGGATGACGGGAACGCTCGGCATCGGTACCGTCCTGAGTGTCGGCAGGCAGATCTGCGACGGCCTGGAAGAAGCCCACCGCCTGGGCGTTGTTCACCGCGACCTGAAGCCCCAAAATATCATGATCGACAAGAGCGGGAACGCCAAGATCATGGATTTCGGGATCGCCCGGACGGTGCGGGGAAAAGGCATCACGGGCCCGAGCGTCATGATCGGCACGCCCGAATACATGTCGCCCGAGCAGGCCGAGGCGAAGGACATCGACCTGCGCTCGGACATCTACTCTCTCGGTGTCATTCTGTATGAAATGGCCACGGGAAAAGTGCCCTTCGAGGGGGAAACCGCCCTGAGCATCGCCATGAAGCATAAGGGGGAGACCCCGAAAAACCCGAAACAGTTCAACCCCGCTATCCCCGACGACCTGAGCGGCGTCATCCTCAAGTGCCTCGAGAAGGACAGAACCAGGCGTTACAGTAGCGCGGCTGAATTGGGCGCCGAGCTCGGGCGGATAGAAAAAGGCCTGCCCACGACCGAGCGCGTCGCGCCCGGCCGGAAGCCTTCGACCTCGCGGGAGATCACCGTCAAGTTCCAGCCGAAAAAGCTGGTGATTCCGGCCCTGGCCGCTATCGCGGTCATCGCCCTGGCCGCCGTTTTTCTTCTCCGGGACCGGAAGCCGAAGTTCGACCCCAACCTCGTCGCCGTGGCCGATTTTAGCAACCAGACCGGAGACTCGAAGCTCGATTTGCTCGGCCGGGAAGCGGCCCTATGGATCACGGAAGGATTGACCCGGGCTAATCTCTTTACCGTAGCGCCGTTGCCCTCGGAGGAGGCCCTTCAGGACCAGGCCAAGATCAGGGACCCGCTGCGAAGGTTGGCGGTCGAGACCGGCGCGGGCAAGGTCGTGTCCGGGGCCATTCATCTCCAGGGAGACAACATCCGCTTCTATGCCGATATCCGGGACATGAATTCGGGAAAGACCTTGGAGGCGCTCGCGCCGGTTGACGGTCCCCGGCAGGATCCCAATAAGCCTCTGGAATATCTTCGGACGAAGCTCATGGGCACGCTCGCCTGCCTGTTTACTCCTGCCATGAAAAGCTATTTGAGCTTCAAGGAACAGCCCAATTTCGAATCGTTCCGAGAAACTCTGGAGGGAATGAAGCGCTTCGTCCACGGCGATTTAACGAAGGCCATCGAGCATCTCAAGCAAGCCGCTTCTCTCGATCCGAGCAACAAGAATGCTTTGATTGGCGCCGGCTTTGCTTTGCATAATTTGGGAAAATACGCCGAGGCCCAAGCGCTGGTCGACGAGGTTAATAAATCGCGGGAGGAACTTTCCGAATGGGAAATTCTTAATTTAGATAATCTGGACGCGTGGATCAACGGGAATCTCGCGGAGCGCCACCGTACCGCAAAGATGCTAGCCGCCCAAGACCCTTTTTGGAGCTATGAACTTCTTTTGGACGCTAGCAATAATAATTATCCCAGGGAAGCGGTCGAAGCTTTTCGCCGAATGCCACTCGACGACGAGATATGGAAGACCTGGGGTCAGCAGTGGGGCATCGTGACGAATGCGCATCATATCCTTGGAGAGTTCAAGAACGAGCTCAAAGAAGCGCGGCGCGCCCGGAAAGAAAGGCCTGAAAGCCTGGCCCGTCTCTGGTACGAAGCCCGCGCTTACTGCGGCCTGGGCCGGATGAAAGACGTCAACCGGCTGATCGACGAAAGCGCGACACTCCCGTCCCAAGCCGAGTATAGCCCTGGGCAAATCATGTTTTACGCTGGCTATTACCTTAGGGCGCATGGATTCAGGGAGCAATCCGTCCAGGTCCTAGAAAGGGCCCGGCAGTGGTTTGAAAGTCGGTCTCAAGAAGAAAAATCGTCGTTGACCGAACCGTCCGGCCGGGTGCTTTTTTGTCTCGAGCGATGGCCGGAGGCCCGGGCTGTTTTCGAGAAGTTGCGCGAAGAATTCCCGGCAAACCAGTATTATTTATCGGCCATCGGTGCGCTGGCTGCGATCGCCGGAGACAAGGAGAAAGCCCTCGACATCTCCAGGCAGATCGACGAAAACAAGCCGCGCTATCGTTCGGGTACATCTTTCGCCTATCGAGCCAGGATCGCCGCTTACCTCGGGGACAAAGAAGGCGCGGTAGCCCTGCTTCGGAAGGCGGTTGGCCTCGGGTATGCGTATCCGGAAATCTTCGGCGACATGGCCTGGGAAAAGCTCAAGGATTATCCCCCCTTCATTCAGCTCACCAAACCTAAAGGGTAGATGAGCTCCCGGCCCTAGCGACGATGGCGGTCAACTATCCCTCTATGACATACCGGTGGTTGCAGCAGTCATCCCCCTGCATGAGGGTCTTCGTCCGGATCATGGACCGTAAAGACACCCTTCTTTGCGAAGGCGTTAGCGCTCAGTTCATTTCGGGGGTCTCCCGCCAAGCCTTCCAGAGCTGCTGTCCGCCGATGAGGAGCCCCGTCCCCACGGCCGTGTAGAGGACCCCCAATATCGGCCGGGGCACGCCGCTCCTTCGCAGGATGATCCCCGAGCCCATCATGACGGTGACGAGAAGCCAGGTCTTGGGGGCCAGGAACCCGCCGAGACAGCGGCCGTCGCCCCGAGCGATGATCCGGGCCGTGTTCCAGTCGGCCATCTTGCGGATGACCAATCGTCCCTTGACCATGCCGGCTGCGATGCCGATGATCGCAAGGAGAAGGGACCAGGGGAATGTCGAGCCGAACGACCAGGCGAGGCCCACCGCGGCCAGCCCGAGGCCGACGACGGTCCAAAGAAGGGCCGCGGCCAGCAGGTGGGTCCGCGCCCGCGCGGCCGGTTTCCAGCGTTCCGCCCACTTACCAAGCTTGGTCATTCCTCATCTCGCGACGATTATTCTATCATGGCCGCCGGCGCGGTTCCAGCGGCCGTTCCACGCCAACCCGGACTACGCCCTCTGGTACGGCTGGAGCGAAATGCGTCAGAATTTAGAAATTTGTGCTTTTGGCCCGCGGCTATGGCCTTCTCCTCGGCCTGGAATGCGCGAAGCAGACATGGTCCCCCGAGGCACAACAGCGCGCCTCCGGGCATGACGGCCTTGAGGAATGCCCTGCGGCCGGAGATCGGCCCTGTTTCTTGACCGTTCATGGAACCCTCCGCTGCTATCCCCTGATGTCCATTCTCAGTGTGGGACGCGGACGGGTGGTTGTCAATCGTGTTTAGTTTTCTTTTCGAACTTGCCGTCGGAGCCGAGGGTGGATTCGAAGCCTCCTCCCGTCAACCAGATTTTGGCCGCGGCATCGGCTCTGAGATAGGCGTCCCAGAAAGCCGTCGTGCTCTGGCGGATGAGGTCCTGGAAGAGGGCGTCCTTCTTTCCCTGTCCCGCGACCGAAGTCGGCCGGGAACGGCCCGAGAAGATCATGTGATCGCCCCCGTTGAAAATGACGAGGAACTGGTCCGCGCCGACGATGTTGTCGAACGGCAGGCGGCGGTCCGCGGCGGTCGTCTCGCCGATCGGGCTGTCGTCGAGCGTCCCCGTCATGTGGAGGCAGGGGACGGTAATTTTGCCGAAGGCGCGGCCGAGGTCGTCCTTGTTCCTGGGCACGGGCGAGCTCATGGGGATCGCGGCCTTGACCCGGGGATCGCTGAAACCCAGCTCCTTTCCGCCGGGAAGGATGAAAATCTGGCCGGCCGCGACGAGCGTGGTGTTGGCCCCGAAGGAATGACCGGCGACGCCGATCCTCCCGAGGTCGATGCGGTCCCTGAAAACATCTTCCTCCCCATTGAGCTTCTCCATCTGATCGATGACGAAACTGACGTCCCGAGCGCGGTCGATGGCGTTCTGGGGGTCGGCCGCGGCCCGCCTCATGGACTGCATGGGCCGCGCCTGGTCCCGCCAGACCTGGTCGTCGCTCCCAAGATGCTGGATGTGGACCGAGATATAGCCATGGCCGGCCCAGTGCCTGCCGAGATATTCGTATCCTTCGCGGGACCCTCCGAGTCCGTGGGAAAAAACGATGAGGGGGGAGGGTATTCCGGCGCCGGCGGGGTAATAGATTTTGACGGGCACTTTGCGGTTGCGCTTCGCGTCTGTCCAATCGAACAGACGGACCTCGACCTTGAACGGACCCGGGGCCTGTTTGTAGGTCTCCGCGTTAGAGTAGGCCCGTGTCGAGGAGGGCTGGCCGGCCAGAAACGAACCGGTGACCAGCAGGCCGCACAAAGCTACGGCGAAAATCGCGGAACAGGACAGTCTACGGACGCGCATCGCGATCCTCCTATCCCCTTAGATCTTGCCGGTCCCTCGTTCCTTTGCGGTGATCGGGTTAATACGTTCGACGGCGCCAACCCCATTTTTATAAAACGGGGTTGGTACCGCTCAGTATTGACCCTGATCATACCCCGGTTTCAGACCGGGGATGCGAATGGGTTGATGAGGGCTGTCGGGATTAGGACAGAATCCTGTAGCTCGTGACGTGGACGGTGACCGAAGTTCCGGGGTTCTGGGCCGTGATGACGCCGTTCCTCGAGAAGGCGTTGGCGATCAGGTTTAAGCCTGTCAACGTCAGAAACGTGGCGAGAACGAAAATGACGAATTTTGTTCTGAATTTCATGATATTTTCCTCTGTTCGTTAATTTCTTGTTTCTATCCGTACATCCGTTTAGACGTAAGGCCTGAGCAAAAGGTTTCAAATTTCTATAAAAATAGTAGGATTAAAGGTTTAGGGGACCTTTTGCCAGGGTGTTGTAAAGAAACTGAGCTCGGCCGGGGAGGCGCTCGCGGCCGCAGTCGGTAGGAATCGGCAGGCCGCCTCGGGGCTAACGATTCGCGGCCGGTTCTCCGGCGGGGGAGCACGGCGGTGGCATGAAAGTTGCTGGTTTTTGAGAGGGAGAATGAATGATGCTGATGACTAAGAAAATTGTCCGAAGACGTCGGGCCGCGGCATGCCTGGTCGCGATTCTAGCGGTGGCCTTCCTGCTCCACGCAGCCGCCCCGTCTCTCCGGGCCTCGTATCAATCGGATAGCCGCGACAAGATCGAACAGCCCGAGAAGGTCATGGAGGTGACCGGGGTCAAACCCGGCATGGTCATCGGGGAAGTCGGGGCGGGTCGGGGCTATTTTACTTTCTGGCTAGCCCGTGGCGTGGGCGAAGCGGGCAAAATCTACGCCAATGACATCGACCGTTCCGCTCTCTCCGACATTGAACGGCGGTGCGCCGACGAGAAGATCGCCAACATCGAGACGGTCCTGGGCACCGTGGAGGACCCGCGCTTTCCGCGGGCCTCGCTGGACATGGCCTTCATGGTCAACGCGTTCCACGATCTCGAGCGGCCGGTCGAGCTTCTGGCGAAACTCCTGCCGAGCCTCAAGCCGGACGCGATCGTGGTCGTCATGGACCGGGACCCGGCCAGGTTCTCGGACCCGGACCGCCATTTCTTGACCCGCGCGGAAGTGGAGGAGACGGTCGACCGGTCGGTTTTCGAATTGACCAAGGTAGAGACGTTCCTCCGCGACCACAACCTCTACATCCTCAGGGCGAGAAAGTAGGCCTGGGCATACGCGGCGCGGTCGGGTTTCTTTGCCGATCGGCACGTTGGCAAGCGCTCCCCGGGAATTGACAGTCCCACGCGGCCGATGATACACTTCCTTCATGGTCAGGGGTGATTTGCGATCCGGAACGGGATTATGCGCCGTCATGAAAAATAGGGGAGGTTTCATGCGAAGATGCGCGATTTTCATTCTTGCGTCAGCCGTCCTTTTATCGACGGCCTCCGCTCAAACCGTCATCGAGAACCCGGCCAAACCCTCGAGCCGAAATGCCGGTCGGGTCGTGACCATGAAAGAGGAAATGCGGATCGAAGACACCGGCGAGGATTTCTTTTTCAAGAATCCCTATACCATCCGCGTTTCCCCCCGGGGAGACATATTCGTCCTGGACGGGCAGGAGCAGGCCCTCCAGTTCGACCCGGAGGGCCGTTTCGTCCGGAATCTCTTTAAAAAAGGCCAAGGGCCCGGAGAATTGACTGGCCTGATCGACATCTGGGCCTCGCCGGTTAGGTTGTTCCTCATGGGATTTCCCCCAAAAATCCTAACATATGATTATAACGGGAACCTGGTCGAGGAAATCAGCCCCTGGGAACTTGGCTGGGCTCAGTTCATTTTGGCTGATTCCGGAACTCTCCTTGTTAAGAAATCCGGCCGTCCGGATCCCTCCGCCGGTGCCGGCCTCAGAGACATCCCCATGGACATCGTCGAAATCGCCCCGGACGGCGCCACGGCCAAAACGATCGGCTCATTCCCCATCCGCGGATTCGTGCAGGTAAGTGAGGGGCCCGCGATGAGCACGATCACCTGGAATCAGCTCCAGGCCGTTTCTCTTGACGGGAACACCCTGTTCCTCAACCATACGCCCGAATATCTGGTCGAGGCGTTCATCAGGGACAAGGGAGCGGTCCTACGCCGGTTCAACCGGCCTTATACACGGGTAAAAAGGAGCGGAGGCGGCGGAGTCTCAGGGATCGGAGGAAGCGCGCCGCCTCCCCCCGAATTCCAAACGGATATATTTGCGCTCCACGTCGTGGACGGAAAAATATGGGTTCAAACATCGACCACCGTTGAGGGTAAGGGAATCCTGTTCGACGTTTTCGACCCCGAGGGGCGGTATGTCGACAATTTCTATGTCCAGTCCTTGTCGAAAGACCCCTCCGGCAAGCCGGTCAATATGCGCCTGACGATCGCCGGCGGATTCGCCTATTTCAGGGACAAGACCGAGGACGAACTCATCGTCATCAAAAAATGCCGTCTTGTCGGGCTTTGATTCGGGAGGGATTCCGCAAGCTCTGCATCCCCGGGGCCAGGAATTAAGCCCCTCTGGGTAGGACGTAACGCCCGTCCGCCTTACCGCCAGGTCATCCGGTAGACGACGAGCTGTTTGAAGCCGCTCGGCTTCTCCTGAACGGCGTAGAGACGGTCGCCCCGGACGCGCGCCAGGAGTTGTCCGTTCCCCAGGTGCAGAGCGTCGAGGCTGGCGCGGGCGATGAGCTCTCCGCCCTTATTGAAGATGTCGTAGACGAACTCTCCAGGACTCACCCCGGGCTCATAGGTCATGACGAATAGCCGTCCTTCCTCGTCGGGGAAAAAGGCGTGGAACGGGTGCCAGAATTCGGGGAAATAGATCTTCTTGGCGTAGTCCGGCATGAACTCCAGATAGTCTTTAAGATATTTTTTCTTGTACTCGTCCGTGACCGGGACCTGCGTGAATACTTTCCGGATCTTCCGGATGAGCCGGCCGTCGAGGTCGAATCCAAGAATCTCGTATCCCCGGTCCGAATTGCCGACATAGACGCGGTCGCTCGAGGCCTTGGCCTGGAAGATGAACTCGATCCCGCTGACATAGGGCTCCGGCACCTTTTCATAGATCATCCGGTTGGCGAATTTGGTGAACCTGTCGAGCTCCTTGAGTAGGCCGAACTGAGGGTTGTAAAGCTCGATCATGACGGGCAGATACTTGGCCGTCAGGTCGGTTATGTCGCCGCGCGTGACGAGATAGTTGCCGTTGGCGAGGGGGATGATGGTTTCGAACTTGACAGGACTACTTTCTGCGACCGGTTTGCCTCCCTCGTCGAATACATGGATTTTGTTCTTCGGAGATTCGAAGACCCAGATTTCTCCGTTGTCGAGCGCCCAGACGTCTGTCGGATATTGCATTTCGTTCGGTCCCTGGCCGAGGAGCCCGAAGGAGGCCAGGAGCTTTCCGTCCGGGGAGAGCTTATAGACGCAATTGCGCGGACCGGTGGGAGGCACGAGGATCAAGATATTTCCCGTATGGTCTACATCGAAAAAGTAGATGTCCGTCACACCCAGGGCGGCGGTCGTGTCGTCCTCGGTGTCGATGGCGAAAACCTTCTCGAGTGTCAAGGTGGAGGGTTCGCCCTTGAGCCGGACGGGCTCGGCGCGGTTGATGACGACCTCCACGCCGTTTTCAACTATCTTCTCGACGCCGCTCCGGCCGCGGCCGCAAGCAACGCACCAGAGGGCGATGAGAACGACTCCGGTCAATTTGATTCGCATATCGCCCTCGCGAGGCTATTTATTAGGCAGGGCGGCGTAGTTCTTGATCCGGAAGCGTTGGACATATTCGAGGCCCTGCTCTTCGTCGACATAGAAGGTGTAGACGAGATCGCCCCGGATCACCCGGGTATTGGGCGGCAGGGCCGTCCGGAAGAGGAATCGGCCCTCCCCGCTGAACACGTCGAAGAGCTTGTCTTCCGTGGCGATGGTTCCGTAACCCCTCTTGCCCTTGGTATTGATGTTCCTCTGAACGTAGATCCGGCCGTCGGAGTCGGTCAGCAGGCCGTAGAAATAGGGTTTGAGCTTCGGTATGGGCATACTGCCGAATATCGCCTTCTCGCCGGCCGCGAATTCCGGCCGCGGCTCGTCCGTCCGGATGATCAGGAGCTTCTTGTCGTCGGGGCCGAGGACGACGAGCTCGTAGTCCTTGGAATACCCGTAGACGAGCGAGTTCCCGGCGATCGGGGCGGCGTAAAGCGACAATTCATAGCCCGTCGAGCGGGACAAGGTCGCCCCCTCGCGCCGTTCCATATAGAGCGTATAAGGGAATCGGGCCAGGACGGTCTGCGTCTTTCCCTCGCCGTTTACGCGCGATAAAGAATGGAAACTGGTCAGTTCTTCGTCGGAACCGCCGAGAAAGACGGCTATGAATCCGGAGCCGGCATCGGGGAAACAGGATATCGCCGTCCCGTCGAACATGGTGGACCGGAGGTGCACGCCCTTGTCGTCGAAAAGGTTGACGCGCCGGAAGCGGTCGAGCACATGCATGTGTCCCGCCTGCCCTCCGAAACAGACGGCCGTCGGCAGTTCGAACTCGCCCGGCCCCTGGCCTTGGCGGCCGATCGTCCGGAGGAACGCGCCCGAGGGATCGAAGACCTGGACGCGGAAGTTGCGCGCATCGACGACATAGATCCTCCCGGACGGGTCGACGCCGACGTCCATGATGCGGAAGAACTGAGTCGGCTCGTCACCGTCCTTGCCAATGCGGAGCTCTTCTTCGAGGTCGAGCTTGATTCGCCCGTAGATCGGCTCGACCGGGTTGACCACGACCCGGACGCCATCTTCCGTGAGGATCTTTCCCTTCCAGTCGGATTTCTGCGTTTGGCCGGCGAGGGCGAGAACGCCGACGGTCAGCGCGGCGAGGCCAAGAATGGATGCTGTCTTGAAGTGCGTGGATTTCATGTGCTCGTGTCACCCCCTGAACACGATGATTTTGTACCCGAAAAGCCGGCATGTCAAGGAATGGCGAGTTTAAACGACGGAGGATATGAGATTCTCCTGTGTCGGCCGTCGTCCTCATTTGTGGAGCTGATCCCGGTGGGGCCGGGGCTCGAGTTGCCTGTTGACTTCCTCAGTGAAAGGAACCATAATGAAACCATATTACAACCATTTAGGTGATCAGATGGCAACAAATTTCACTCTGAAGAACATCCCCGATGAGGTTTACGAGAAGGTCAAGGAACGAGCGGATAGGAACCATCGGAGCATTAATGGCGAGATCATCTCGATTCTCAGCGCGGCCACTGCTCCCCATCGCATTCCGGTTGACGTCATTCTCGCCAGGGCAAGGGCCCTGCGCGAGCGGACGCGCGGCCACCTAACCGACGATTTCATCAATCAGGCAAAACGGGAAGGCCGTCCGTGATCGTCGTCGACACGAATCTCATCGTTCACTTTTTCGTAAAAGGCGACAATAGCGAGTCAGCCGGAAAGATCCTGGTGATGGACCCCGGCTGGTCGGCCCCCTTCCTCTGGCGAAGTGAATTCCGCAACACACTGGTCAAGTGCGTCCGGGGCGAACTCATTGAGTGGAGCGACGCGTTCCGGATCATGACTGAAGCGGAATCGTTGATGGCCGGTAACGAATACGCCGTGGTCTCGGGGGACGTGCTGAGCCTGGCTGCCTCTTCGGCCTGCTCGGCCTATGACGCCGAATTCGTCGTCTTGGCTCGCGAGCTGGGTATCCCCCTGGTCACGATGGACAAGCAGCTTCTGGAGAGCTTTCCGGAGACGGCCGTCTCGCCAACGCGATTTCTTGCGCGCTGAAATCGGCCCTCCCCCTAATCTTGCTTCCTACTTCAGCCAGCTATCGAGGAGCGCTTTCTGCTGGGGCGTCGGGTTCGCGAGCGCGGTGATACGGAAGCTCCGCTCGGTCTTTTTCCCGAGCGTGACCTCGGTCTCGAGCACGGCGCCGCGCCTCGCATAAAGGACTTTGACCTTGTCGCCGGGTTTATGGGAACCGATCGTCCCGGCGAGCGAGCGCTGAGAGACGCGCGCGCCGTCGAAGGCCAGGATCTCGTCCTGGGCGCTGAGGCCGGCGAGGGACGCCGGAGAATCGGACTCGACCGACGAGACGACCGGGCTCCCGTTCTGGTCCTGGGTTGAGGCGCCGAACCATGGCCCGGGCGCGGGACGCGGCTCGACGTCGATCGCCAGCCCGGCGTAGCCGAGGTACTTTGCATAATCCCATTTGTCGACGGTCGCGGCGTAGACGTCGAAGATCTCGTCGAGAGGGACGCCGGCCGCGCGTTCGCAAACGTCGCGGAACTCGCGGTCGGTGAATCCGCGTTTCTTTTCCTTGTAAAAAGTCAGGTAAAGCGTTCGCATGACGTCGTCGAGCGATGAGCGGCCCTTCGACGCCTCGCGGATCTTGAGGTCGAGGAGGAGCCCCAGCCCGGCGCCGATGTCGTAATAGGAGATCGTCGTGTTGGCCGAGTGCTCGCCGCGGCTGAAGAAGTTCGTCCAGGTGTCGAAGCTCGAAGCCGTGGCGGGCTGGTGGCGGCGGCCCGGGGCGTTCTCGTAGTTGGCGATGGTCGAGCCGAGCCGCTCCAGGACCTCGTCCCGGGCCATGAGGCCGGCCCGGTTGAGCAGGATGTACTCGTAGTAGACGGTCAGGCCTTCCGAGACCCAGAGCATGTTCGTGTAGTTCTCGCGCTCGTAGTCGAAGGGGCCAAGGGCGATGGGCCGGATGGCTTTGACGTTGAAGAGGTGGAAGTATTCGTGGGCGATGAAGCTCAGCCAGCCCTTATAGGCCTGGGGATTCGCGAGCGAGGCGGGATTAAGCGTGACGGCCGTCGAGTTCAGGTGTTCGAGGCCTCCGCCGCCGGGTCCGATAATGAGGAACGTGTAGTGGCGATAGGGGAGGTCGCCCATGAGCGCGGCCGCGGCCTCGACGATCTTCTTCAGGTCGCCCGTGAACTTCGCCCGGTCCGCCGTGCCGAGGTCGTACGCGGCGACGGTGTGAGGCAGGCCGGCGGCCTCGAACGTCAGGACCTCCTGGTTGCCGATGAGGATGGGACAGTCGTAGAGGGTGTCGAAGTCCGGCGCGCTGAATGTGTTGGCGCGCCCGGCGACCGGATC
>Ga0214473_10008350_pt1 | contig 12242 bp, 7 predicted proteins | sample RVTome_7_FD_203509 | JGI IMG/M metagenome (GOLD analysis project Ga0214473, IMG submission 203509) | Soil microbial communities from uranium-contaminated site in the Upper Colorado River Basin, Wyoming, United States - RVT98D197 | ecosystem: Environmental > Terrestrial > Soil > Contaminated >... | reverse complement strand
TTTTCAAAAAGCGTTGAATCGCCTTTTCATCATCAACGACCAGGACCCTTGGTACGTTTTTATCCGAATTCTCCGCAGTCATGTTCCGGCATCCGCCTGAGATTTGCCTTCCGTTCCCGAAATCTTGAGCGGCAGAGTGAAAACGATTTTGGTTCCCCCGCCGGGACGGTTTTCTGCCCGGATTTTCCCCCCATGGGCCTCAACGATCCCTTTACTGATGGCCAAACCCAAGCCCGTTCCGCTGGTCCCATCGGCGCGGGTGACGCGGAAGAATTTGTTGAAAATCTGCGTAAGATGCTCTTCGGGGATTCCGGGCCCTTGATCCGCGACTTCGATTTCCAGCTCTTTTTCCCGTATTCGCGCAGCCACCTCGATCATGCCCCCCGGCGGAGAATATTTTAACGCGTTATCCAGCACATTTACCATAACCTGCGCCATGAGCACGGAATCCATGGGGATGAGCGGAAGGTTCGGGGGGATATTGATTTGGCATTGTTTTTCTTTCAGACGGGGTTCCAATGAGGCCAGGCATGAACCCAAAAGGTCCTGCACATCGTAGGGTTCCCTCTTGATTTTGAGGGCCCCCGCTTCCAGGCGGGTCATATCCAGAAGATTGCTGACAAAACGGTTCATCCGCCCGGCCTCTTCCCAGGCCAGGTCGATTAGCTCACGCCGTGACTCCGTGTCTGCGCAACTCTTCTCATCCCGCAGACTGCTCAAGGCGCCCGTGATCGAAGATAACGGAGTCCGCAAATCATGCGAGATCGAGTTGAGCAAAGACCTTTCCAATTTTTCGGTGGCTTGCAGGAGCTGTGCCTGCTCCGCCTGCCGGGCCAGATGAGCCCTCTCTATGGCCAGGGCCGCCTGGCTGGAAAAAGCTTCCAGAAGCCGACGGGTCTCCGGCGCCAAGCCTTCATCCGAGTTCCTTAATTTCATCGCCATGACTCCGACCACTCTGCCGCCCGTTTGTAAGGGGATGTACAATGACTCCGCGGATGAAAGCGTGTCCGTCCCCCGCCCGGCCATTTGCCCGTTTTGAAAAGCCCAGAGCGCCACGGATATCTGTTTTTCCCCCAGCGAAAAACCGCTGGAGCTGGCTTGTACTTCCAACGATTCCCCTGCGGGAAGCAGGATGGCGATTTGGGCATTTAAGGTTTCACCGACACGGTGGATCACGGCATCCAGAATTTTATTCAGACCGAAGGCGGAGGCCAAATCCCGGCTCAGGGCGTACAGGGTTGCGGTTTGAGACTCCCGGATCCGGATCGTCTCGGTTTGGCTTCTCGCCCGGGCGACTAAAGTACTAATGACCGCCCCGACTGTGAATAATCCGGCAAAGGTAATCAGGTATTGCGTGTCCTCCACCGCAAAGCTCCAGTAGGGAGGAACGAAAAAAAAATCAAAAGCCAGCACGCCCAAGAGAGCGGTGAGTAAAGCCGTCCTGAACCCCAGGCGGAGAGCGGCGACCACCACCGCAAGAAGATAAAACATGACCATATTGGTCGGCGAGAGGAATTCACTCGCAATCTCACTCGCTCCGGTCGCTCCGGCAACCAGCAGCAGACTGGTGAGGTAACTGCGCCAAGATCCTTTGGATGAAGGCGCTAGCGCCGTTTTCCCCTTTTTACTGATTTCCGCTTCGCTTACCACGTAAACTTCGATCGCCTTGCTCCGCCTTAGGATCTGGTCCAAAAAAGAACCTTTCACCCATTCGCGCCAGCGGGGCCGGGTGGGGCGGCCAATGACCACCTTGGTGATGTTTTGCTTTCGGGCGTAATCGATCACGGCATCCGCGGCGGAATCCGCCGTCAAAGTCGTTACCTCCTTGGCTCCCAGGGATTCCGCCAGCCGCAATTCGCGCCAAATGCGCTCCCGATTCTCCTGCGTAAGCCGGTCGTCCCCGGTGGTTTCCACATAAAGGGCATGCCATTCCGTCTTCAACTCTTCCGCCAGCCGCCGCGCGGTTCGGACGAGGTGCTCGCTATTGGGGCCGCCACTGATGCAAACCAGGAGCCTTTCCGTGACGGGCCAAAGGCCGGCTGTAGGATAGGTCTGCAGATACTGGCGCATCTGTTCGTCCACGCGATTGGCCGCCCGCCGCAAGGTAATTTCCCGCAGGGCGATCAAATTCCCGGCCTCAAAGAAATTTTCCATGGCGCGAATGGCCTGTTCCGGTATATAGACCTTTCCTTCCCGAAAGCGCAGCAGCAGTTCCTCCGGGGGAAGGTCCACGACCTCGATCTCCGAGGCTTCATCCAACACCCGGTCCGGAATGGTTTCTCGAACAATAACCCCCGTGGTCTGGGCGATGATATCCCGAAAACTCTCCAGATGCTGGATGTTTAGAGTGGTGTATACGTCGATGCCGGCATTGAGAAGTTCTTCAATATCCTGCCAACGCTTCAAGTGGCGGGATCCCGGGGCATTGGTATGAGCATGTTCATCCACGAGAGCAAGCTGCGGCTTGCGGGCCAGGACCGCATCCAGGTCCATCTCGGTAAGTTTCACCCCCCGATACTCGACCTGTTTCCGGGGCACCACCTCCAACCCCTGTAAAAGGGCCTCGGTCTCAGACCGGCCGTGGGTTTCCACAACGGCCGCCGCTACGTCTACTCCTTCTGCCTTTCGGCTATGGGCGGCCTCCAGCATGGCGTATGTCTTACCCACGCCGGCGGCGTAACCGAGGAAAATTTTCAATTTTCCCCGCGCCTTCTGCCGCTCTTCGGCTTCCACTCTGGCGAGCAGGGCATCCGGGTCTGGCCGGCTTTCCTCGTTCATTCTGTGATCCTCCAACCGGATGGGTGAGTCGGTTCGGGATTCAATGGAGAAAAATTACCTCGAAAATCGCCTTCAAATCCCCTCAACCTCCCTGAAGTTGTAGGGGCGACCGGCCGGTCGCCTCTACGCCAGGGAACACGGAAAAATTTGTTGCCATTTTGCGCCAATTTCATTGGTAAGGGACTACGCTTTTTCCGCGACCTCGCACGGGAAAAGTGGCCCCTTGCGGTGCAGCGAAAACGGAACAAATCCCCCCCCCTTTGACAAAGGGGGGGGGATTTTCTTGAGAATGGCAAAATCCGTTCTTACCAACATGTTGGTATTTGTTGCGCGCTAAGCGCCTAAATCACCCTCACCCTCGCCCTCCCCCATCAGAGACTGTGTCATAATTCGTCATGCCCGCGCAGGCGGGCATCCAGGAAGATGGAATTATTCAATCCCGCTCAGAGCGGGACTGGATTCCGGCCTTCGCCGGAATGACGGCTCTTTTCCCCAATTACGACACAGTCTCTCAAGGGGGAGGGAATTTCTTTCTTATCTCAATATGTTTACCCTCTCCCCGGGCGAGAGAGGGCTTGCCCTGTAGAGTAAGTTTCAATACTCCACAGGGTGAAGGTGAGGGGAGATATTCCAAATTTTTCACACCTTCCCTTTCCGAAAGGGGGGCAGGGGGGATTTTTCCCGCCAAGGCGGGATTCGTGGGTGACGCCCCCCAGGAATGATTCGTTTCCGTTCCTATTCTAACACCCTTTAGGTATGCAAGGAAACGTCATCAAAGATAATTCCCGGCTGTTCTAACGACGATCCAGAGCGAGGTTCAATTTCAGAACATTCACCCGAGGCTCCCCAAGAAAGTCCCACTGGCGGGGCTCCGTATACTGCTTCACCAGACGAAGAACCTGGTCTTCCGGCAGACCCCTGACACGTGCCACCCGGGAGATCTGATATTGGGCGGCTGCGGGGCTGATGTGGGGATCGAGACCACTTCCGGAAGAGGTGACCAGATCGACGGGAACGGATGACTTATTTCCAGGATCCGCTTTTTGCAAAGCCTCCATACGGGCCTTTACCGCTTCCACCAGCGCCGGGTTCGAAGGCCCCAGGTTGGAGCCGGAAGAAGAGGCCGAGTTGTAGGGGAAATCGGGCGTTGCCGAAAGGCGCCCCCAGAAATATTTGGGGTCGTCAAAAGGCTGGCCGATCAGCTCTGAGCCGGCATAACCGCCTTCCCCGCGGATCAAACTCCCGTTGGCTTTTTCCGGAAAGGCCAACTGAGCTACCCCGGTAACGAGCAGCGGATAGATGATACCGGTCGCTACCGTGAGCAGGAGGAAAACCATTAAAACGGGCCTAAGTTGCCTGAACATTTTTCCAATCCTTTCTTCCTTTCGGATCTTCTTTTTAAGACAAGCCGAGCACCGCCAGAAACATATCGATGAGCTTGATGCCGATGAAAGGGGCAAACAATCCACCGACTCCATAGATCAGCAGGTTGTCCCGCAGAAGCCGGGCCGCCCCGAGGGGGCGATACGGAACTCCCCTCAAGGCCAACGGGATCAGGGCCACGATGATGAGGGCATTAAAGATTACGGCCGAGAGGATCGCGCTCTGGAGGTGCATGAAGTTTAGCGACCCCAGGACCGGGTAGGTCGAGGCGAAGGCGGCCGGAATGATCGCAAAATATTTGGCCACGTCATTGGCGATGCTGAAAGTAGTGAGTGCACCCCGGGTCATGAGCAGTTGCTTGCCGATCTCGACGATCTCGATGAGCTTCGTCGGGTTGCTGTCCAGGTCGACCATATTGGCCGCCTCCCGTGCCGGTTGCGTTCCCGTGTTCATCGCCACGGCCACATCCGCCTGGGCCAGCGCAGGGGCGTCGTTGGTGCCGTCCCCGGTCATGGCCACCAGGCGCCCTCCCTCCTGGTGCTGGCGGATCAGCTTCAGCTTGGCCTCCGGCGTGGCCTGAGCCAGGAAGTCATCGACCCCCGCTTCGGCGGCGATGGCCGCAGCGGTCACCGGGTTGTCCCCGGTGATCATCACGGTCTTGATCCCCATGCGGTTGAGCTGGGCGAAGCGCTCCCGGATTCCGCCTTTGACCACATCTTTGAGGTGAACAACCCCGACCGCTTGGTCATTTCGGGCTACAACGAGAGGCGTTCCCCCCGTGCGGGCAATCCGGTCTACGGCATCGTTGAGCTCTCGGGGGACACGATTGCCACTCTTTTCCACATGGCTAATGATCACATCCGAAGCTCCCTTGCGTATTCTAAGACCGTTGATATCTACCCCGCTCATCCGGGTGTGGGCGCTGAATGGCAGGAATTGCATCCCTTTTCCATCCGCCGGACCCACCGTCCGCCCCCGCAAACCATACTTCTCTTTGACCAAAGCCATGATGCTACGGCCTTCCGGAGTCTCATCCGCCAGGGAGGCCAACTGGGTTACTTCCGCCAATTCCTGGATACTTACGTTGCCGATGGGAATCAATTCCACGGCCTGACGGTTCCCGAGGGTGATCGTCCCCGTCTTGTCCAGAAGCAGAACATCCACATCTCCCGCCGCTTCCACGGCCCTCCCCGACATGGCAATGACGTTGCGCCGGATCAGGCGGTCCATGCCGGCAATGCCGATCGCGCTGAGAAGCCCGCCGATCGTGGTCGGAATGAGGCAGACGAGCAAGGCGACCAGAACGGTAATGGTCACGGGGATCCCCTTCCCGGCAACTTTGACGCTGTAAAGGGAAAAGGGCAGGAGCGTGGCACACACCACCAGAAAGATTATCGTAAAACCGGCCAGCAGGATGTCCAGGGCGATTTCGTTGGGTGTCTTCTGCCGTTTCGCCCCTTCCACCAGGGCGATCATCCGGTCGAAAAAACCTTCTCCCGGATCGATGCTGACCCGCACAATCAGCCAGTCCGAAAGAACCCGGGTACCGCCGGTAACCGCGCTGCGGTCGCCCCCCGATTCGCGGATCACCGGTGCACTCTCTCCCGTAACCGCGCTTTCATCCACGGAGGCAATCCCTTCCACGATTTCTCCGTCGGCAGGAACGACGTCCCCCGCCTCCACAAAATAAAGGTCTCCTTTGCGCAGCTCCGTCGAAGAGAGCAGCGAATAATCCTTGCTCCCTGGCTTAGGGGCATCTGCAACGGAATATTCTTTGGGCAGTTTCTTGGCTTGGGTTTGTCTCCGCATCCGCCGCAGGGCCGCGGCCTGGGCTTTTCCTCTCCCCTCGGCCAGCGCCTCCGCATAGTTGGCAAAGAGGACCGTAAACCACAACCACAGGGAAATATGCCCGATGAACCCGGCGGGCGCCTCCCCTTTCCCCAGGAGGGCCTGAATCCAAAACCCGGTCGTCAGGATGCTTACTACCTCGACCACGAACATCACCGGGTTGCGCGCCATCTTCCGGGGGGCAAACTTCTTCAGGGCCTCGAGCAAGGCATCCCTGTACAATTGACCTGTATAAATGGAATGTTTCTTCTGGGGGTTCTGACCTTTCATCGTTCTCCTCCGCTTAACAATTCAACCTTTCAGCCTCTAAATCATTAAATATGATGATCTGGTAAAAAGTCGTCACTCCGGTGAAAGCCGGAGTCCAGGGAACTTATAACTGGTCGAAAGAACTGGATTCCGGCTTTCGCCGGAATGACGGGAAACACCACTTTTTGACTTTTTACGAGCCCATCAAATATATTAACCCCGAACTCTATACTCCGAACTGTTCTGCATGACCATCAATAAAGCAGCAGATGCTCCACGATCGGTCCAAGCGCCAGGGCGGGCAAAAAGTTCAGAGCTGCCACCACGACAACCACCCCAATGAGCCAGGCGATGAACAGGGGTGTATGGGTTTCGAGGGTCCCCGGGCCGAGGGGAACCGTCTTTTTCATGGCCAGGGAGCCGGAAATCGCCAGAACGGGGATGATGATCCAATAGCGACCAAAAAACATCATCACGGCAATCGCCGTGTTGTAAAAGAGGGTATTGGCGTTCAGCCCGGCAAAGGCGCTGCCGTTGTTGCCCACCCCCGAGGAAAAGGCGTACAGGATCTCGGTGAACCCGTGGGGACCGGGGTTAGCCACGGAGGATTGTCCCGCCGGGAAGAGCACGGCAACGGCCGTACCCAGGAGAGGCAGAAGCATGGGAACGAGGATGGCCAGGGAGGCCATCTTCATTTCATAGGATTCGATCTTCTTTCCCAGATACTCCGGCGTTCGTCCCACCATCAATCCGGCCACGAAGACGGAGATAATCACATAGATCAGCATTCCATAAAGGCCGCAGCCATTGCCTCCGTATATGACTTCACCGACTTCGATCAGCCACAAAGGCACCAATCCGCCCAGAGGGGTAAAGGAATCGTGCATAGAGTTCACCGCTCCGCAGGAGGCGGCGGTCGTGATGGTCGCAAACAATGCGGAGGCGGCAATGCCGAAACGCACCTCCTTTCCTTCCATGTTCCCACCCGCCTGCAGCGCGCTGCCGGCTTGATCGACTCCCCCCAACCTGGCCAGCGCAGGATTCCCTCCGTGTTCAGCCCATTCCGCAACTCCGAGCATAGCGCAGAAAATGATCGTCATCGTCGCCAGAACGGCCCACCCCTGCCGGGTATCTCCCACCATTTTGCCGAAGGTATAGCAAAGCCCTCCCGAGATCAAAAAGATGGCCAGCATTTCCACGAAATTGCTCAGGGGAGTGGGGTTTTCGAAAGGATGGGCCGAGTTGGCGCTGAAAAAGCCGCCGCCGTTGACGCCGAGTTGTTTGATGGCGATTTGCGAAGCTGCCGGCCCGAGGGGTAATAACTGTTCCTTTACCACCACCGTTTCGGTCACCGGATTCCCCTTTGCATCCTTGAGGGGCTGACCGGCGGCATCCAGTTTAGGCTTTTCATAACTGGTCGGTTGGAGCAAGGTTGCACTTTGATAAGGACGGAAGTTTTGCACCACGCCTTGAGAGACCAGAATCAAAGCGATGATGAAAGAAATAGGTAGAAGAATATAGAGGGTGCTGCGCACCAGGTCCACCCAGACGTTGCCGATCCCTTTAGCGGTGGCGCGGGCAAAACCCCGGATGAAAGCCAGCATGGCGGATATGCCCGTTGCCGCCGAAAGAAAGTTCTGCACGGCCAGTCCGAGCATCTGGGTGAGATAGCTCATCGTGGTCTCGCCCCCGTAACTCTGCCAGTTGGTGTTGGTGGCGAAGCTTACGGCGGTATTGAAGGCCTGGTCCGGGGTTACCGGCCCAAACTTCATGAGATTCAAAGGGAGCCAGAGCTGGAGGCGCTGCAGGGCATATACCACAAGGATGCCAAGAACATTGAAGAGCAGGAGAGCCAGGGTGTATTCTTTCCACCCCATATCGGCATCCGGCTTCACGCCTCCCAGGCGATAGATGAACCGCTCCACCGGTCCAAAGACAGGATGAAGAAAAGTCTTCTCCCCTCCAAACACCCGGGCCATGTAAGAGCCCAGCGGTTTCGCCAGCGCCAGAATGACGCCCATATAAATGATGACTTGCAGCCAGCCGTAAATGTTCATGATAAATCCTCCGGTTTCAAGAGTGCCCAGAATAGATAAATGAGCAGTCCCAGGGCGATCAGGCCAGAAATGAGATATAACCAGTTCATGGAATTACCTCCTTAGTCGTTCGCATGCGTCGATGAGCCAGTAGCTGGCTAAAACAAAGGCCAGAACCAACCCAATAAAAATGAGATCAGCCATTTGCAATTTCCTCCGATCTTATCTTCAATAATTTACTCAATAGGTGCATAAGAATTTTCTGAAAAATTACTTGCGCCCTTGCAGGCAAAGGGGAAAACCGACTTTGGCGATCGTCACGAGACCTCACGCTCGGTGCCCTTTGCCCCCCCACCCTAACCCTCCCCCTCGGAGGGGGGAGGGAAGGGTGGGGGTGATGTTTTTAGAAGTTTTTACAAAACGTTTAAGTTTATTTTAATCCTTCGCGTATCAATTGGGTCTCAAAATTTCCCCCAAAAGCGTCAAGAAAACGTCAATTTTTATACCTGTGATTTTTAATATTTTGGATTGGCTAAACTTCTCAGATGGGGAAGTTATCTTGCGGGTTCAAGGCAAAGGGGCGGTTCGCGAACCGCCCCTACTACGTTCCCCCGTATCGAGTACGGGGTAGGCTTGATTAGGCTCGGAATGACAAACAAGAGAAGATTTATGTCGTTAGTTACAAAATGACTTTCAAATCCCCCCAACCCCCCTTTGCGAAAGGGGGGCAGGGGGGATTTTCATCGTTCGTGGGTGCCCCATCGGGTCATGGGCATTATGTATAAAATGCCCGGGAGGTCAGGAGGCCATCTGTCACAGTTAAGTGGGAAGGATCAGCGGGTGGGGAGTTTCCAGCGATTTCTTGACGACTTGAAGGAAGCGCACGGCCTGTGCCCCCATGATGATCCGATGGTCGTAGGAGAGACAAAGATACATCATGGAGCGGATGACGACCTGCCCCTCCCGCGCTACCGGCGTTTCCATGACCTTGCCCATCCAGAGAATCGCGCTTTGCGGCTGATGAATGATCGGCGTTGCCAGAAGGGCCCCGTAAACACCGGCATTGGTGAGGGTGATCGTACCGCCCTGGATGTCCTGCAGGGAGAGCTTTCCTTCCCGCGCTTTGGCCGTCAGCTGCTGAATCTCCCGGCTCAGGTCTACGATCCCTTTCTGGGCAACATCTCGTACCACCGGAACGAGTAAATTCTGGCCGGTATCTACGGCAATGCCGACATGGATGGAACGGTGGAGAACAATTTCTTCCCCCCGCAGGGAGGCATTCAAGATGGGGAAATCCGTTACTCCTTCGCAAATGGCCTTTAGAACAAAAGGAACAAAAGTCAAGTTGACATCATAATTTTTCTTAAATTTTTCCTTCAGCGCACTGCGCAGCTTGACCAGTTCCGTCATATCCACTTCGGCCATTGTGGTCACGCGAGCTGCAATCTGGGCACTGGCCGCCATGTGTTCGGCCATCACCCGGAGAGCGCCGGTCAAGGGCCGAATCTCTTCATCCGTGGACGGAGGAGGCCCCGAGGGTTTCGTCTTTTCTTTTTGGGCTTCGATAAAATCGAAAACCTCTCTTTTCCCGATCTTTTGCCCGGAAAATTTGGCGGCCACATCGCGGATATCCACTCCCCGTTCCTGGGCGATCTTCAGAGCGAGCGGCGATATTTTTAAATCACCCAATCCACGGCGTTCCAAGCGGGGCCCAGCCGGTGCAGCCGAAAGGGGGGCCGACTCAGCGCCTGGGGTAACGAGGTCCATTTTTTCTCCCGTTTCTCCGATAAGAGCGATAGTCTCCCCCACCTTAACGGTCGCTCCGGCCGGATAGAGAATCTTGAGCAAGACCCCCGATATTTCAGCCGGTATTTCCACCGTCACTTTTTCGGTGATGACCGTTACCAGGAGATCTCCTTTTTCCAGGTGATCTCCTTCCTTTTTCAGCCACTGTTCAATCTTTCCTTCGGCGATGCTTAACCCAAAATTGGGCATCTGAACTTCAACCGGCATGATCGTCCCCCTTCATCTCCTATTTCAATAATTCCCTGGCTGCCGCTACGATCTTGTCGGCATTGGGTAGATAAAATTTCTCCAGTATGGGACTGGCCGGAACGGGAGTAAAAGGTGCCCCCACTCTTTTGATCGGCGCATCCAAAGAATAAAAGGCCTCCTCCGCTATGACCGCGGCGATTTCCCCCCCGATGCCACCCGTTTTCGGGGCTTCATGAACGATCACCACCCGACCCGTCTTTTCCACGGATTCCAAAATGGCCTGGCGATCCAGGGGCACTAACGTCCTCGGGTCCAGAACTTCGACTTTAATCCCCTCTTGGTTGAGGATGTCGGCTGCGGACAGGGCCTGATGGATCATCGCCCCGGTGGCGATGATCGTTAAATCTTCTCCCCTGCGCTTGATATCGGCCTTCCCCAACGGGACCAGATATTCTTCCTCAGGGACCAGTCCTTTCAGACGGCTGTATAGTAGCTTGTGTTCAAAGAAAACGACCGGGTTGTCATCCCGAATGGAACTCTTCAGGAGGCCCTTGGCATCGTAAGGTGTGGAAGGCATCACGATCTTGAGCCCCGGAACATTGGTAATCCAGGCTTCCGGGCTCTGGGAATGGTGCATGGCCGCGCCGACTCCAGCCCCAAAGGCCGTGCGATAGACGACCGGTACGGTGGCCTCCCCGGCATAAGCATATCTCATTTTGGCGGCGGAATTGGCCACGTGGTCCATGGCCAGCGCCAGAAAGTCTGAAAACATGATTTCAGCGACCGGACGCATACCCCAGAGAGCCGCTCCCACTGAAGTCCCCGCTATCGCTGATTCCGAGATGGGCGTGTCGATCACCCGTTCCGGTCCGAAGCGTTTCAAGAGACCATTGGTAGCCCCGAATGCGCCCCCTTTCCCATAACCGATCCGCACATCCTCCCCAATGACGTAAACCCGTTCATCCCGGGCCATCTCCTCATGCAAAGCTTCATTGATGGCTTCTAAAAAAGTTAATTCGCGCATTTTCATTCTCCCATAGTTTCTAAGTGGTTCATCATTGATCAGATATATTCTTGCAAGATCTCCCCTGACCCCTCTTTTCCAAATCCCGCCAAAGGCGGGACTCCCTTTTGTAAAGGGAGGGAAGGAGGGATTTCGTCTTCGGTGTCTATATAATTATGGACTGATTAATAAGAAGCTTCCGGCGATCCGTCATCCGCTCTCAGCGAATGATTCATAGTGGATCGCTGCCTGCGAAACACCATTCTCTGCTAGTGGGGTTGCACATATTAAGGGTCTCATAATTAGATAGACATTACTCAGAAAATCTCCCCTCGCCCCTCTTTTTCAAATCCTGCGCAGCGCGGGACTCCCTTTGGCAAAGGGAGGTTAGGAGGGATTTTATAAAGCAATGTTTTCACTATTATGAGACTGTTAATATATAGCGCTATGTTCGCGCTATCCCTTGTCACCCCCGTTGCCACTGGAAATCATTCCTGAAATATAGTGATAATTTTGTGCCACCCCACTAGTCCGCATACACCCCCAGCAGCGTATCTTCGGGCAAGGGTAAGGGACTCGCCTCAGCGAAACGGATGGCTTCTTCAATTTCGTCATGCACGCCGCGGTAGACCTCTTCTACCTTGGAGTCATCGAGGAGCCCCTTTTCCCGTAAATATCCTTCGAATCGTTTGATGGGACATTTTTGCTTCCACGATTCCACTTCCTCAGGGGAACGGTAGACTGCTGGGTCATTAATACTGTGCCCCATCCAGCGGTACGTCTTACATTCGATCAGGGTGGGCCCCTCCCCTTGGCGAGCTCGTACGATGGCTTCTTGCGTGACTTCGTATACGGCCAGGACATCATTCCCGTCGACGGTCACCCCGGGGAAGCCGTATCCCTGGGCTCGGATAGAAATATCTTCAATGGCCATGGCACAGGCCGCAGGG
>Ga0214473_10008349_pt1 | contig 12243 bp, 6 predicted proteins | sample RVTome_7_FD_203509 | JGI IMG/M metagenome (GOLD analysis project Ga0214473, IMG submission 203509) | Soil microbial communities from uranium-contaminated site in the Upper Colorado River Basin, Wyoming, United States - RVT98D197 | ecosystem: Environmental > Terrestrial > Soil > Contaminated >... | reverse complement strand
CAGATAGGCGTCCGCGACGTACATCTCGCGAGCTGGTTCGTCGAGGCGGACCTCTTCGACCTGGCCCACGATCATGGGACTCGTCGGGGGATACTTGGCCCGGAAGGCGGCCACAGCTTCGGCATTGCCGCCGCCGGGCTGAGTCTCCGGTGCGCGGGGGACCGCTTTGACCAGTTGACCGGTCTTGGGATCATACTTGCGGACGGTGTTGCCCTGCCCTTCGATTGTGTGGCCGAGGTAGATGAATCCCTGGCTGTCCACATCCATGCCGTGTCCTTGCGGCACGTTGAAGGAGCCGATGGTATTGCCGTTCTTGTCGATATGGATCATTGAAGGGGCTCGCTGGCAGCAGTCAGCGGTGGGGGGAGTCAGTCCGAAGTGGCCCTCGGTATCGAGCAGATCATTCGGCCGATTGTGGACCCAGACGTTGTCGTCTTTATCCACGGCGAGGCCCGTGACGCCTCCCATCTTCCACTTGTTGGGCAGGGCCTTGGGCCAATCGGGATCCAACCTGTAGCGCGGCATGTTCGCCGCAGGCGTGACAGACCACGCATCGGCGTAAAACGTTGGCTTCGTTAACGCTTCCAGGGCAGCGAGATTGATTGGAGTGTTCGCCGGCACGAAGCGCTGCACCCGCTCGCCGTTGAAGACCTCACCGGTATAGATATAGCCTCTGGAATCCACGGCGATCATGTGGAGCCCAAAGAACTGGCCGCCGTTCTCGCCCATGCTGCCCATGCGGCCCAGAATCTTGCCGTCCGCGCGGTTCAGGAACCAGATGGTGTTGTTGGTGAGGTCTGAAATCCACAACTGTTTCTGCTCCCGGTCGGGCGAGAAGGCCACGCCGCCGGTGGCACCGCCCTCGTCGGTCGAGGTGGCGACGGTGAATTCGGCCTTGAAATTACCTTGCTTGTCGGTGACACAAATGCGGTTGGCATTGCGATCCGCGGCGTAGACCAGCCCGTCGTTGGAGAAGTTCAGGGTGAGGTGGCCGGCGAAATTCTTGGGCATCGGTCCATTGGGAGTGTATGCGCGGTCCGCGTCATTGGTGCTGATTTGCGCCAAGGGCGTTCCACGGGCGCCCCAGCCACGCTTGAACGCAAAGGTGTCCAGGTCGAACACCATGACGCGTCCGCCCAGGTAATTATCCGCGACGTACATCTCGCGAGCTGGTTCGTCGAGCCGAATCTCTTCGATTCCACCCACGATCATCGGGGTTGACGGGGGATACTTGGCCCGGTAGGCCGCAGCAGCCGCCGCTTGGGCCGCCTGCTGAGCCGCCAGAGCTGCTGGGTCTGGCGGAGGGGCGGCAGCACCTGCAGCCGCACCACCGCGCCCAGCACCCGCCGCCGCGCCGCCCGCAGCCGCACCACCGCGCCCAGCACCGGCAGCCGCGCCACCCGCCGCCGCGGCCGCAGCGCCACCACCACCGCCTCCCCCTTGGGCCTCAGGAGCGCGAGGAGTTTCTTTGATCATCTGGCCGGTTCTAGGATCGTACTTGCGGACGTTACCCAGTCCGTTGACGGTATTTCCGATGTAAACGAAGCCCTGGCTGTCCACGTCCATGCCGTGGCCTTGTGGGGCTTCGAAGGAGCCAATTACGTTGCCGTTCTTGTCGATATGGATCATCGCCGGAGGGCGCTTGCAGCAGTCGGAAACGGCGGGAGTCGGCGTTGCATTGCTCTCGTCCGGCATGGTGTCATTGGGACGAGTCAGCACCCAGACGTTATCGTCTTTATCCACGGCCAACCCGGTGATACCTCCCATCTTCCACTTGTTGGGGAGAGGTTTGGGCCAAGTGGGATCCCACTTATAGCGTGGCATCTCCGGCGTATTCGTCACAGCCCAGGGATCGCGCGCGCCGTTTTGCGCGAGCATTCCGAGGACCACACACAATGCCAATACACACATCCCCGTGGCGACGGCGAAGGTCCGGGCACGGGGGCTCCGATCAATAATCTTTTTCATGGAATCTCTCCATCACAGGGTGACGTTGGTCTCAGTCCCAACTGGCGGGAGTCTAGTCCCCGAGAATAGGCCTGTCAACAACCAAGGGGGCCGGGAGACAGCGCGATCGGAGCGCCCCCCGGAATCCACCGGGCGGCTTCGCGGGGCTGCTGTGCGACCCACGGAGCAGCGCCTCCAAAATCGGTTGGACACGCGCAGGCCCGCGACTAGAATAGAAGCGGAGTCGGCCTGCGACGCGCGTGCCGGGTGCGACGATCTTTTGAACCAATGCTGGATCTCTGCGGCGCCCGGGTCAGACGGCCTGTGCGCATGTCCCGCCGCTGGGCACCACCCGGCGGCGGGAAAGCCTAAGGGCCGGCGCAGGGCGCCCACCTTAAACAGAGGTTCAGGATCTAGCTCCCCACGGCGAAGTGGACCGCTCCATTTTTTCCGGCGGGCTGTAAGTACAGCCCGCACCCGTTTTCTTATCCACAGCTCGGAGCGTTCATGCGCGTTCTTTTCGTCGGAGACATCGTTGGTTCCCCCGGACGCCGGATCGTCATCGAGCGTCTGGCCGATGTGGTGGCCAACGAAGGGCTGGACTTGGTGATCGCCAACGGCGAAAACGCCGCCTCGGGATTTGGCATCACGCCGCGTTTGGTGGAAGAGCTGCTTGGCGCGGGCATCGAGGTGCTCACCGGCGGCAACCATATCTGGGACCGCAAGGAGATTCTCGGCTTCGCCTCGCACGAACCGCGCCTGTTGCGCCCGGCGAATTTTCCCTCCGGCAACCCAGGCCGCGGCGTCTACTGCGGCACCGCGCGCAACGGCGTGCCCTACGGGGTGCTCAACCTGCAAGGCCGCGTCTTCATGGCCGCCAACGATTGCCCGTTTCGCACAGCCGACCGGGAGCTGGCGGCGCTGCCGGCGAACGTCAAGGTCATCATCGTGGACATGCACGCCGAGGCCACCAGCGAAAAACAGGCCATGGGCTGGTACCTCGACGGGCGTGTCTCGGCCGTGATTGGCACGCACACGCATGTGGCCACGGCCGATGCGCGGGTTCTGCCGCAGGGCACGGCCTTTATCACCGACGCGGGCATGACCGGACCGCACAACTCCGTCATCGGCATGGAGAAGAAGGCCATCCTGCAGCGCTTCCTGGACGGCTTGCCCGCGCGGTTTGAAGTCGCCGAGGACGACATCCAGATGAATACGGTCCTGCTCGAACTGGACCCGGCGACCGGGCGGGCCCTGTCCATCAAACAACAGACCTATCGGATCGAAAACTGAGCCGCTGAGCGCGCGGACGATCGCTGACCACTCGCTGCCTGTAACATCGCTTCGCTCACCAACGCAATTCTCCTCATCGGCGCCAGCCGCGGCCGGCTGCGGCGCTAAAAACAGCGTGTGTGGAAATCCTGTGCAAGTGCTGTGCACTCTCCACCCGGCCTTCGCACAATTTTCGCTTGCCGGTTCTCCTTCGATTGTGGAGAATCACGCCTCGATTCGGCGAGCGCGGACACTCCAGGGAGCCTGGGACCACCGGCGGAGGGTCAGGGGAGACCTCATCCGGGAGTTCGGGCATAGAGACAGATGGGATGGGTTTTGCGGTGGAAGGGTGGAAGGCCGCCATTTCCACAGCTTTTCCACTTCCGTGGAAATGGTGCCGCGCGGCATCCGGGTGACTGACCAGAATGAGTTCTTGGGAAAAAATACTGCAGCACATGGAACGGCGGGTCAATCCGCACAGCTTCGCCACTTGGTTCGTGCCCACCCGGCAGGAAGGCGCGGACAACAGCAGGCTGGTGGTGCGGGTACCCTCGCGGCCGTTCCGCAAGCGGCTGACAGAGACCTATGGAGAGTTGTTGCAGGCGGTGCTGGTTGAAGTCGGCATGGCCGATACCCAATTGGAGTTTGTATGCTCCGAGCCCGATCCACCTCCGGCCGCCGTGGCCTCCAAACAGGCCCGCCTGGATTTTGACGCGGTAGACCATCAGCTCAACCCACGCTACACGTTTGACAGCTTTGTGGTAGGCGGGTCCAATCAATTCGCGCATGCCGCCGCCCTGGCCGTGGCCGAGGCGCCCTCGAAGGCCTACAACCCCCTGTATCTCTACGGCGGGGTGGGCATGGGCAAGACCCATCTCATGCAGGCTATCGGCCACCTGGTGAAAGCCCGCAACCCGGCATTGCGGCTTACTTACGTCAGCGCAGAGAAGTTCACCAACGAGGTGATCAACTCTCTGCGCTTCGATCGCATGATCAGTTTCCGGGATCGCTTCCGATCGGTGGATGTGCTGCTGGTGGATGACATCCAGTTTATCGCGGGCAAGGAGCGCACCCAGGAGGAGTTCTTTCACACATTTAACGCGCTGCATGACCTACAGAAACAGATCGTGCTTTCCTCCGACTGCCCGCCCAAGGAGATCGGCGCGATCGAGGAGCGATTGCGCTCGCGGTTCGAGTGGGGCTTGATTGCCGATATCCAGCCGCCCGATCTGGAAACCAAGATCGCCATTCTGCAGAAGAAAGCGGAGAATGAGCGCTGCCACCTGCCCGGTGAAGTCGCGGAGTTCATCGCTCGTTCCATCAAGTCCAACGTGCGCGAGCTGGAAGGTGCGCTGACGCGCCTGCTGGCGTACAGTTCGCTTACCGGCGCGCCCGTCAATCTGGCCACGGCTCAGCAAGGGCTCCGCAACATCATCGCTACCCAGGAGAAGCGGGTCACCATCGAATTGATCCAGAAGCGCGTCGGGGAACAGTACGGCCTGCGCGATCAGGATCTGAAGGTCCGCTCGAATTCCAGAGCCATCGCATTCCCCCGCCAGGTGGCCATGTATCTGGTGAAACAACTCACCGCCGCCTCCCTCCCTGAGATTGGCCGCCAGTTCGGCGGCAAGCACCATACGACGGTGCTTCATTCGATCAACAAGATCGAGACTCAGCGGCGCACCGACAAGGAACTGAACCGCACCATCAGCCGGCTCCTGGATTCTCTGGGCTGAGCCGCGTCCTTCGCAATACCCATGATTGCGCCCGCTCCGCGTCATCGGTCTCGGCTTTCTATATTTCCTTTCGCTGAGGGAAAACTGTGGCAACGCTGTGAGCTACCTGTGCGCAATGGTGGATGTTCGATGTGACGGCCTCCGTTTACGTCCCTTTTGCACCATATTCACAAAATTCCGCGCCGACACACCACCAGCGATCTGTATCATTCCCTGCTGCTTTGAGCGATATCCTCGTTTCCACAGGGCCTACTGCTACTACGGTCTTTATACCTTCTTCAAAACAGGGTAGAGTAACCGCCGCAAGGTTTTGTCTTGCATACAGCTTGGCGGAGGAAAAACCTAGCCGATGGATTTCAGTGTCAAGAAATTCAATCTTCTGGCAGAGTTGAGCCTGACGCAAGGCGTCGTCGAGCGCAAGACTACGATCCCTATCCTCTCGCATTTATTGTGCGAGGCGAAGGGCAACCAGCTTCTCATCAGCGCAACCGACTTGGAACTGAGCATACAGTCAGCGTGCGCCATCAAGACGAAAAAGGACGGCGCCGGGACCATCCCGGCCAAGAAACTTCTAGAGCTCGTCCGGCTGCTGCCGGAAGGAGAAATCCGCTTCAAGCTACTCGAGAACCACTGGATACAGATCACTTCGGACCGCAAGACTTACAAAATGGTGGGTATGGCCAAGGACAATTTCCCCGCGGTCCCGGCCTTTCCCCATCCCCTGGTGACGATTCCGGCGAAGATCCTCTCGTCTCTGATTGCCAAGACTGCGTTTGCCATTTCCATGGAAGAGTCGCGGTATACCCTAAATGGCGCCCTGCTCATTCTGAAGCCGGACACCATCGCCATGGTGGCCACGGACGGCCATCGTCTGGCGGTGGCGGAGACGGACCACAAGTTCGCCGGGCTCTCCAACGAAGCGCGCACCCTGGTGCCCAAGAAAGCCATGATCGAGATCCAGCGACTGGCCAACGAGGCCGGCGAGGAAGGCCAGATAGAATTTGCCCGCGACGAGAGCCACCTATTTTTCCGCGTCGGGGAGCGGCTGTTGATCTCCCGCATTTTGACCGGCCAATTCCCGAACTACGAGGCCGTCCTGCCCCGCGATAACAACAAGAGCATCACGCTCGAGCGCGGCGAATTCAATGACGCTGTGCGGCGCGTGGCGCAGCTTGCCGACCAGCGCTCCCACGCCGTCAAGTTTTCCATCGGCCCGGAGGGCGTGGAGTTTTCAGCATCGAGCCCGGAGTACGGCGAGGCGCGCGAACAGATCGAAAAAGAATACAAAGGCGAGCCGCTTTCGATCGGTTTTAACGGCCAGTACCTGCTGGATTTTCTGGCCGCGGCGCCCGATGGCCCGGTGCGCGTCGAGCTCAAGGACGAGCAGTCTGCGGGGCAACTCCGTCCTCTCGCCGACGAGCAGTACCGTTACCGCTACATCATCATGCCCATGCGGATTTAGCTGGCCTTGCCTGGCCGGAAAATCTGGTTCCTGATGCCCAATTTTCACGATCAGGGGCGTGGTTTTTTCGCTAGTTTGCCAGCTCCGTGCGAGGCGCATACTTGCGGTCGCTATAGTCCCGTAACTGCTTGTACTAACAATATGTTACAGCCAACACAATCTTTCCTCTAGCGCTTGAGATGTGGCGGAAATTAGCGTAGAATTAGGGCTCCTTCGGAACGGCACGTCAGCCCGGCCTGAAGCCCAAAGATGTGCTTGCTCAGGACAGAGCAAGCGGGGCAGAAAGCCTGGCGGAAAGAGTCTTCGCCGCGTCCGCCTTCGAGCGATCGAAGAACCGGACGGGATGGAGCAGAACGGCCCTTCGAGTCCCGGCCCCGCATGCGGGCGCGTGGACCACAGGGTAAGGCGATGTCGAACCCTTCCGCGACAGCCTTCCCCTCCAAGTTGTCTAGGAGACGCATACAAAATGGGTGAGAAAGAGACGGTGACCGGCAAGTCCCCGGGCCACCGCTACGACGCCACCTCGATCAAGGTGCTGGGCGATCTGGAGGCGGTGCGCAAGCGCCCGGCGATGTACATCGGCTCGACCACCGAACAAGGCTTGCATCATCTGGTTTGGGAAGTCGTGGACAACTCGGTGGACGAGGCCCTGGCCGGCTACGCCGATGAGATCAACGTGATCGTCCACGGCGACAACAGCGTGACCGTGGTGGATAACGGCCGAGGCATCCCGGTGGACATGCACGCCACCGAAAAGAAGCCCGCGGCCGAAGTGGTCATGACCGTCCTGCACGCGGGCGGGAAATTCGACAGCGACAGCTATAAGGTCTCGGGCGGCCTGCACGGCGTCGGCGTCTCGGTGGTGAACGCGCTATCCGACTGGCTGGACCTGGAGATCTGGCGGGACGGCGAAGTGTGGGAGCAGTCCTATGCCTGCGGCGTGCCGAAAGGGAAACTGAAGGTCACCGGCAAGACGCGCAAGACCGGCACCAAGGTCACTTTTCATCCCGATGCCAGCATTTTTGAAAAGATCATTTTCAGCTACGACCTCCTGGCGCAGCGGCTGCGCGAATTGGCGTTTCTGAACAAGGGCCTGAAGATTACGCTGCAGGATGAGCGCAGCGACAAATCGGCGGAGTTCCGCTTCACCGGCGGGATTGTCGAGTTCGTCAAGCACCTGAACCGGGGCAAGCAGACGCTGCACGATTCGCCCATCTACATGGAGGGCAAGCGCGACAGCCTGGAAGTGGAGATCGCGCTGCAGTACAACGACAGCTACGGCGAAAACGTCTTCTCCTTCGCCAATACGATCAACACCGTGGACGGCGGCACGCACCTGGCGGGCTTCCGCTCGGCGCTCACGCGCTCTATCAACAATTTCGCCAGTGCCGCCGGGATGCTCAAGGAACAGAAGGACGAGGTGTCCATCACCGGCGACGATGTGCGCGAGGGCCTCGTGGCAGTGGTATCGGTGAAGCTGCCGCAGCCGCAGTTCGAGGGGCAGACCAAGGGCAAGCTCAACAGCGACATCAAGGGCCAAGTCGAGCAACTGGTCAACGAGCGGCTTGGCGAATACTTCGACAAGCACACCACGGTCGCGCGCCGCATCATCGGCAAGTGCATTGACGCCGCGCGCGCCCGTGAAGCCGCGCGTAAGGCTCGCGAGCTGACTCGCCGGAAATCAGCCATGGATTCGGGCGGCCTGCCCGGCAAGCTGGCCGATTGCCAGGAGCGTGATCCGGCGCGCTGCGAGGTCTTTGTCGTCGAGGGCGAATCGGCCGGCGGCTCGGCCAAGCAGGGCCGCGACCGCCGTTACCAGGCCATCCTTCCGCTCAAAGGCAAGATCCTGAACGTCGAGAAGGCGCGCTACGACAAGATGCTCGGCCACGAGGAAATTCGCGCGATCATCACCGCGCTGGGCACCGGCATCGGCAAGGACGATTTCGACGCCGCCAAGCTGCGCTACCACAAGGTGATTCTGATGACCGACGCCGACGTGGACGGCAGCCACATCCGCACACTGCTGCTCACGTTTTTCTTCCGCCACATGCAGGAGCTGATCAAGCGCGGCCATATCTACATCGCCCAGCCGCCGCTGTACCGCGTCAAGCGCGGCAAAATGGACCGCTACATCCGCGACGAACGCGAGTTTTCCCGCGAGCTGATGAAGCGGGCCACGGAAGACCACGTGGTCAAGGCCAAAGAGGGCGTCGCGCTCGAGGGCGGCACGCTCACGCAGTTCCTGCTCAACGTGCAGGAGTACGGCCAAGTCGCGGCCAAGCTGGTGCGGCGGCTGCGCGGGGAACGCGCGCTGGTGGACTTGCTGGCGGCCAGCGACCTCGAAAAGAAAGGCGATTTCGAGGATAAGAAGGCGCTCGAGCGGTTGCTCAAAGCCATCGAGAAGGCCAAGCTCAAGATGGACGGCAAGATTTCCTTTGACGAGGAGCACAGCCTGCATGAACTGGTGCTGACGAATGGTCCCGGCGCGGCCGTGCGCGTCAACTGGGCGCTGGCTTCGATGCCGGAATACAAGCGACTGCGAACACTGGCCCGCTCCGTCGCCGAATCCGACAAGCCGCCCTTCATCGTGGCGCGCAATGGAGACAAAGTCAGCAAGGAAAGCGCCGCCGACGTGCTCGCCTACGTGTTGGAAGACGCCAAGAAGGAGTTCACCATCACGCGCTTCAAGGGCCTGGGCGAGATGAACCCCGAACAGCTTTGGGAAACGACCATGAACGCGGAGACACGCACCCTGCTGCAGGTCAAGCTCGAAGACGTGGTCGAGGCCGAAACAATGTTCACCACGCTCATGGGCGAAAACGTGGCGGAGCGGCGCAAGTTCATCGAGGAAAACGCCCTGGACGTAGTCAACCTGGACATTTAATCAGGAGGGGACGGACATGAAGGACCTGATAGCCGGTTTCGTGAGTGCCGTACTGCTCATTCTCACCGGACTGGTTGGGGCGACGACAGCATGGTCGCAAACCGCCGATACGGTATTGTTGAACGGCAAAATCCTCACGGTGGACAACCAATTCTCGACTCGCGAGGCTGTGGCCATACGCGACGGCAGGATTGCGGCCGTGGGGAGCAGCGCTGACATGCGGAAGCTTGCCGGTCCCGAGTCGCGCGTGATTGATCTTCAGGGTCGTACGGTGATTCCCGGTTTGATCGATTCCCACATTCACGCGACTCGCGCGGCCTTGAGCTTCAGCACGGAGGTGAACTGGATCGGCGCTTCCTCTCTCGCCGAAGGGCTGGGCCGGATCCGCGAGGCCGCGCAGAAGACGAAGCCCGGCTCCTGGTTGATCGTGGTCACGCCTCCGTCAACCGTGGAGAGGTTCAAGGAACGCCGCCGGCCGACTCAGGCAGAGCTAATCGCGGCGGCGCCGAACCATCCCGTGTACGTGCAGCTCGGCTATGGCTGGGCCATGATGACGCCGCTGGCGCTCCAGGCGCTGAACGTACAGGGCGCCGCTGGCCTGCCAGCCCGCAGCACGCTCGAAAGGGATGCGGCCGGAAACCCGACCGGAGTGGTCACGGGCAACATCGTGGAATTGTTCGACAGGCTTCCCAAGCCAACCTTCGAGGAGCAGGTGCAAGGCACCAAGGAATTTTTCCGCGAGCTCAATCGCCTGGGCATGACAGGCATGGTGGATCCGGGAGGGAACAACGTCACACCGGCGGAGTACCAGGCGCTGTTCAAGGTGTGGCGGGACGGCCAGATGACCGTTCGCGTGGCCTACAGCCTGTGCGGCATGACGCCCGGTTCGGAGTTCGAGGAATACAAGAATTATCTGTATATGCTGCCGATGGGATTCGGCGATGACATGCTGCGGTTCAATGGCCTGGGGGAAAGGATCACCTGGGCTATGAACAACGCGGATAGGCCATCGGACGCGGATAAGCAAGAATACTACGAAATAGCAAAGTGGGCGGCCGAGCGCGGCATGAGCATCACGATGCACTGGAGCGACGATCAGAATGTTGACCAGCTTCTATCCATTTTCGAGCGAGTGAACAGAGAAGTACCGATCACCGGCTTGCGCTGGACCGTCGCTCACCTCAACAACGCGTCGGCGCGGAGCCTGCAGCGCATGAAGGCGCTGGGCATGGGGTGGACGGTGCAGGTCTCCATGTACAACAGTGGCGAGGAGTTTCAGCGGCAGGAGGGCGTCGAGGCCGCGCGCCGCGCCCCGCCGGTCGAGACGGCCAGGAAAATCGGATTGGTTGTTGGCGCAGGCACCGACGCACACCGTGTGGCGTCCTACAATCCGTTTACGGCGCTGCAATGGTTCCTGGACGGGAAGACGGCCCGGGGCACGGCGCTGCGCGGACCTGAGGAAACTCCGAGCCGGGCGGACGCCCTGCGCTTCTATACCCTGGGCAGCGCCTGGGTGTCGCGTGACGAAGACCAGCGAGGCTCGCTGGAAGCGGGTAAGCTCGCCGACCTGGCCGTTCTGTCGAAGGACTATATGACCGTGCCGGTGGAAGAGATTGGCGCTACGGAATCGCTGCTCACGATGGTCGGCGGCAAAATTGTTTACGCCGCCGGGCCGTATGCCCAATGGGAAGAGAAGCGCAATCAACCGCAGACTAGCCGTTGAGAGCCCCTGACGGTGTCCATGCTCTATCAACTGAGCTGGAAGATGCTGCCGGGGCTGCGGGGGATGGCTTGTTCCGAGTTTCGCGCGATCGAGACGGCGGCGCCAGATCACGAGCGGGGCGTAGCCGCTGAATTCGGCAGCGAGGGCGAGCGCGACGCATTTCTAGCCGATCTCGAAGCGCACTTTGCCGCGCCAAGATTCTCGAACAATGCCGCCGCGTTTGAAGCCGTAAAAACTTACATCCTGGAGCGCGTGGCGCAGCGCAGAACGTGATTTACGCAGCATAGAAAGGGAGCGAGCCGAGCGATGGCCGAGGAAACCCCCAAGTCCACGTTGGTGCCGGTGGATATCGAAGCCGAGATGCGCAAGTCGTATCTCGACTACGCCATGAGCGTGATCATCGGGCGCGCCCTGCCCGACGTGCGCGACGGCCTCAAGCCCGTTCACCGGCGCATCCTCTTCGGGATGCACGAAATGAGCCTGACGTCGAGCCGGGGCTACCGCAAGTGCGCCAAGATCGTCGGCGAAGTCCTCGGCAAATTCCACCCCCACGGCGACGTGCCGGTGTATGACGCGCTGGTGCGCATGGCCCAGCCGTTCAGCATGCGCTATCCGCTGGTGGACGGCCAAGGCAACTTCGGCTCGGTGGATGGTGATCCGCCGGCGGCCATGCGCTACACCGAGGCGCGCCTGGCGCGCATCAGCGAAGAGCTGCTCGCGGACATTGACAAGGAGACGGTCGAATTCATCCCCAATTTCGACGAGACCGAGCGCGAGCCCACCGTCCTTCCCACGCGCGTCCCCAATCTGCTGGTGAACGGGGCGAGCGGCATCGCCGTGGGCATGGCCACGAATATCCCGCCGCACAACCTGAAAGAGATCATTGACGCCACCATCCTGCTCCTGGATAAGCCCGACGCCTCATTGAAAGAAATCATGAAGCTGGTTCCGGGACCGGATTTTCCCACCGGAGGCTACATCGCCGGCCGCGAAGGAATCGAGCAGGCCTACAGGAACGGCCGCGGCAGCTTCACCATGCGCGCCAAGGCAGCCATCGAACAGGTGGGCAAGGACCGCGAGAACATCGTCATCACGGAGCTTCCCTACCAGGTGAACAAGGCGCGCCTGGTCGAGCGCATCGCCGAGCTGGTGCAGAACAAGAAGATCGAAGGCATCTCCGACGTGCGCGACGAATCCGACCGCGAAGGCATGCGCGTGG
>Ga0214473_10008348_pt1 | contig 12243 bp, 11 predicted proteins | sample RVTome_7_FD_203509 | JGI IMG/M metagenome (GOLD analysis project Ga0214473, IMG submission 203509) | Soil microbial communities from uranium-contaminated site in the Upper Colorado River Basin, Wyoming, United States - RVT98D197 | ecosystem: Environmental > Terrestrial > Soil > Contaminated >... | reverse complement strand
CTTAGACTAGGCGCGCCGGGCTCCCCCCCAGAGTCCGCCCCCCCCGAGGAGAGCGCGATGGAGGGCCGACGCGGCATCTGGCTGATCGTGGCGTGCGTGATCGCCGGGGCCGTCTTCGCGATCCTGGCGGAGCCGGGCCCTGAGCCGATCGGCCGTGGCAGCCGGGCCCCGGAGTTCTCGCTGGCGCGCCTCGGCAGCAATGAGCCGGTGCGCCTGGCCGATCTCCGCGGCCGCGTCGTACTCGTCAACTTCTGGGCCACCTGGTGCAAGCCCTGCGAGGACGAGATGCCGGCGATGCAGCATCTCTACCAGGAGCTCGCGGGACCCTCCTTCGAGCTGCTCGCGATCTCGGTCGACGAGGAAGCCGCCGAGGTCGAGCGCTTCCGGGACCGGCTGGGTCTCACCTTTCCCATCCTGCTCGACCCGGAGCAGCAGGCGGCGCACGCTTACCAGACCTTCCGCTTCCCCGAGACGCTGCTCGTCGGCGCCGACGGCTCCGTGGTCGAGCGCTACATCGGCCCCAAGGAGTGGGACGCTGCCGCCTACGTCGACCGGATTCGACGCCTGCTGGAAGCGGAGGTACCCTCGTTACCTGCGGGGGTAGGGGGGGATTGAGGCGGTTCCTGTCGAGGCAGCTTTTGTGGATCCCCGTCCTTGCGTTCGCGGCTGCGGGGGCATCGGCCCTCGACGAGAGAACGGGCATCCCGGCCTGGCGTCGGCTTCGGGACGATCTCACGGCGGCGCACGCGCGCATCGAGATCCTGCGCGGGGACATCGCGGCGCTCCGCGGCGAGGCCCTTGCGCTCGAGAGCGATTCCTTCGCCGTGGAGCGGGCGATCCGCGAGGATCTCGGGCTGGCGCAGCCGGGAGAGAGCGTGGTGCGGCTCGACGCCCGCCCGATGGGCCCGGGGGAACGCCGATCGGACGGCGGGGTGCGCTGAGCCGGACGGTCGGGCACGCGAAGCGAGGCTGGCCCTCGGACGGGGATCGGAGGCCATGAAGGAACGCCTGGAGGAGCGGTTCCGCAGTGCGATCGGCGCGGTGCTCCGCGACGCCGGCGATCCGGGCCCCGTTCCCGACTTCACGCTCGTCGTCTCGCGGAACCCGGAGCACGGAGATTTCGCCTGCAACGCGGCGCTCCTGCTCGCGAAGCGCCTCGGGCGCCCGCCGCGAGCCGTTGCGGACGCGATCCTCGCGCGGCTCGTCGCAGAGGCCGACGTCGTCGAACGCGGAGAGGTGGCCGGCGCCGGCTTCGTGAACGTCTGGCTCGCCGAGGAGCGCTGGCAGCAGCTGCTGCGACGGGTCCTCGCGGAGGGGCCCGACTTCGGCCGCGCCGAGGTGGGGGGGCGACGGCGGGTCCAGGTCGAGTTCGTCTCGGCCAACCCCACGGGTCCGCTCACCCTGGGCCACGGGCGGCAGGCCGTGCTCGGGGACTCGCTGGCGCGTCTGCTCGAGGCGGTGGGCTGGGACGTGACCCGCGAGTACTACTTCAACAACGGCGGGCGTCAGATGCGCGTTCTCGGGGATTCCGTCCGCGCTCGCTATCTCGAGCAGCTCGGCCGGGCCGCCCCGCCCCCGCCGGAGGCCCTCCAGGACGAGAGCGTGCCCTGGCCGGAGTCGGTGAGCGGGCTCCCGGTGGTCTTCCCGCGCGACGGCTACCAGGGCGAGTACATCTCCGAGCTCGCCGCCGACCTGCGCCGCGAGCACGGCGACGGCCTCGCGGAGGGTCCGGACCCGGAGATCTTCCGGCGCACGGCGGAGCGGCGGATCTTCGAGGGGATCCGGCGCACGCTCGACGCGCTGCAGATCGTCTTCGACGTCTACTCGAACGAGATGGCGCTCTACGACGAGGGCAAGCTCGAGGAGACGCTCAAGGATCTCCGCGAGCGGGACCTCGTCTACGAGCAGGACGGCGCGGTCTGGCTGCACGCGCTTCGGCTCGGGCAGGACCGCGATCGCGTCCTCGTGAAACGGACCGGGGAGCCGACCTACCTGCTGCCCGACATTGCCTACCACCGGGAGAAGTTCCGGCGCGGCTTCGACCTCGTGATCGACGTGCAGGGTGCGGACCACATCGAGCAGTTCCCCTTCGTCCGCGCGGCCGCGGCGGCGCTCGGCTGCCCGGGCGATCGGATCGAGCTCGTGATGAACCAGTTCGTCACGCTCAACCGCGGCGGCGAGCAGGTGAAGCAGAGCACGCGGCGGGCCACCTACGTGACGGTGGACGAGCTGCTCGAAGAGGTGGGGATCGACGTCTTCCGCTTCTTCATGGTGCAGCGCAAGGCCGAGGGCCATCTCGACTTCGACCTCGAGCTCGCCAAGGAGACCGACTGGAAGAAGAACCCGGCGTACTACGTCCAGTACGCGCACGCGCGAACCTGGGGGATCGAGCGCAACGCGCGCGACCAGGGGGTCCAGGCGCCGGACGCCGCGAGCGTCGACCCGACCCCCCTGCGCCTGCCCGAGGAGACCCTTCTGCTGAAGAAGATCGCGGAGTTCGAAGAGGTGGTCCTGCGCGCGGCGGAGACGCGCGAGCCGCACCACGTCGCCTACTACGCCCGGGAGCTCGCGGGCCTGTGGAACCCCTACGTTCAGGACCGCACCCGACATCGTGTGGTGTCGGAAGACGCGACTCTCACGAACGCGCGGCTGGGGCTCACGCTCGCGGTGCGGACGGTGCTGGCCAACGCGCTGCGCCTGCTGGGCGTGGGCGCGCCGGAGCAGATGTGATGGCCGAGCGGAACGAAGGATCGCGGCTGCGGGTGGTGCTCGGTCTCCTGGGGCTGCTGCTCCTCGCGGTACCGGGCTTCGCGGTGGGGCTCCTCGCCGGGGTGGTGTGGCGCGAGCCGGGGCTCGTCGCGACCCACCTCTTCGGGGGCACCCGCGAGGTGGCCTGGGGCAGCCCGGCCGGAGCCGGAGCGACCGACGCCGCCGCTCCCGCGGCGACGGGCGACGTGGCGGCGGCGCCGCCCGTGGCCCCCGCCGCGCGCGAGCCGGCGCCGATCGCGGCGATCGAGGCGGAGCCGACCGCGCGGCTCGCCGTCCAGGTGGGAGCGTTCGGAGACGCGGCGTCGGCGGAGAAGCTCGTGGGGACGCTGCGTCGCAAGGGCTTTCCGGCCTTTGTGAGCCCCGGCACCGGCGATGCCGGGGCCCGCTGGCGGGTCCGCGTGGGTCCCATGACCTCGCGCGACGAGGCCGATCGGACCGCGGCTCGCCTCAAGACGGAGGAGCGGCTCCCCACCTGGGTCATCGAGGAAGGCCGCTCCTAGTGTGCTGCTTGGGCATTTCGCCCGCATTCGGACCCTAGCCATGCGCTGGGTCGTCACGGGCTGCCGCGGGCAGCTCGGCCATGCCCTCTGCCACCAGCTCGAGTCGGACCCGCACTCCGAGGTCGTCGCCGCGGTGGACCTCCCCGAGGTGGACGTGTCCGTCCCGGAAGCCGTGGAGGACCTCCTCTCGTCGCTCGGGAGCGCGCCGGACGTGCTCGCAAACGCGGCAGCCTTCACCCACGTCGACCGCTGCGAGCGAGAGCCCGAAGCGGCGTGGCGCGCGAACGCGGCGGCGCCGGGGCTGCTCGCGCAGGCGTGCGCGCGTCGCGGCTGCCGGCTCGTCCACGTCTCGACCGACTACGTGTTCTCGGGCGAGGCCGACCGCCCGTATCGCGAGGAGGATCGCCCCGAACCCCGCTCGGAGTACGGTCGCTCGAAGCTCGAGGGCGAGCGCCGGGTCCTCGCCACCTCTCCCTCGAACCTCGTGGTCCGCACGAGCTGGGTCTTCGGACGGGGCCGCAACTTCCTGGCCGCGATCCTGGACCAGGCCCAAGCACGCCGCGGCGGGCAGGCCAGCGGGCCCCTGCGGGTGGTCGACGATCAGCGCGGGAAGCCCACCTGGGCCGTCGACCTCGCGGCCGGCATCCGCCGGCTGGTCGATCGGAGCGCCAGCGGCCTGTACCATGTGGCGGGTAGCGGGGTCGCGACCTGGTGGGAGGTGGCGCGGCTCTGTCTCGACGAGGCCGGATTCTCCGACCTCGAGGTGGAGCGGATCCGCACCGCCGAGCTCGACCTCCCGGCGCCGCGCCCCGCCTGGTCCGTCCTCGACTGCTCGAAGGCCGAGGCCCTCGGGGTGCAGATGCGAGACTGGAGGGAGGCCGTGCGGGCCTACCTCCGGTCCGACGACTCACCCCTGCGCGCGGAGAGGGCCGGCCGGTGATCGATCGACAGCGCATCCGGAACTTCTGCATCGTGGCGCACATCGACCACGGCAAGAGCACGCTCGCGGACCGCCTGCTCGAGGCGACCGGAGCGCTCTCCGCGCGCGAGCGCCGCGACCAGTTCCTCGACAAGATGGATCTGGAGCGCGAGCGCGGCATCACCATCAAGGCCCAGACGGCCCGCCTGCGCTACCGGGCCCGCGACGGCCAGGATTACGTGCTGAACCTGATCGACACGCCGGGCCATGTCGACTTCTCCTACGAGGTGTCGAGGGCACTCCAGGCCTGCGAGGGGGCGATCCTCGTCGTCGATGCGTCGCAGGGGATCGAGGCGCAGACCCTCGCCAACGCCTACCTCGCCGTGGACGCCGGCCTCGAGATCGTGGCCGTCGTGAACAAGATCGACCTCCCGGCTGCAGATCCCGAGCGGGTCGCGCAGGAGATCGAGGACGTGATCGGCCTCGACGCGGCGGACGTGCTGCCGGTCTCGGCCAAGGAGGGCAAGGGGATCGCGGAGCTCCTCGAGGCGGTGGTCGCCCGCGTCCCGCCTCCGAAGGGAGATCCCGCGGCGCCGACGCGTGCGCTCGTCTTCGACTCCTGGTTCGACCCCTACGTCGGCGTCGTGATGCTCGTTCGCGTCGTGGACGGCGTGCTGCGGCGCGGCGGCGAGCTCCGCATGATGGCGGCCGGCCACGAGCACGAGATTACGGGCCTGCACGTGATCGACCCCCACCCGCGCCCCGTCGACGAGCTCGCCGCCGGCGAGGTCGGGATGGTGATCGCGGGGGTCAGGACGCTGGCGGACGTCAAGATCGGCGACACCCTCACCGATGCGCGCGTGCCGGCGACCCAGTCGCTGCCGGGCTTCCGCGAGGTGAAGCCCATGGTCTTCACGGGCCTCTACCCGGTCGACCCGGACGCCTACGAGGACCTGAAGCTCGCCCTCGAGAAGCTGCGCCTGAACGACGCGTCGCTCTCCTACGAGCCAGAGACGAGCGCCGCCCTCGGCTTCGGCTTCCGCTGCGGCTTCCTCGGCTTCCTCCACGCCGAGATCATCCAGGAGCGGCTCGAGCGCGAGTACTCGCTCGACCTGATCTCCACTGCCCCGACGGTGCGCTACCGGGTCGTGATGCTCTCCGGGGAGGTGCGCGAGATCGAGAGCCCCGCGGAGGTGCCCTCGCCGGCGGACGTCCTGCGCATCGAGGAACCGATGATCCTCGCCACCGTTCACCTGCCGCCCGAGTACGTGGGCGCGGTCCTGGCACTCTGCCAGGACCGGCGCGGCGTGCAGAAGGACCTGACGCACCACGGCTCGCGCGTGCAGCTGCGCTACGAGCTCCCGCTCGCCGAGGTGGTGGTCGACTTCCACGACCGGATCAAGAGCGCGACGCGAGGCTACGGATCCTTCGATTACGACCTCACGGGCTACGCGCCGTCGGACCTCGTGAAGCTCGACGTGCTCGTGAACGGAGACCCGGTCGACGCCCTCTCGCTGATCGTGCACCGGGACAAGGCCTACTCGCGGGGCACGGAGCTCGTCCGGAAGCTCAAGGAGTTCATTCCGCGTCAGATGTACGAGGTCGCGATCCAGGCGGCGATCGGCTCCCGCGTGATCGCGCGCACCAACGTGAAGGCCTTGCGCAAGAACGTGACGGCGAAGTGCTACGGTGGCGACATCACCCGCAAGCGGAAGCTCCTGGAGCGTCAGAAGGAAGGGAAGAAGCGCATGAAGCGGGTGGGGCAGGTCGAGATCCCGCAGGAGGCCTTCCTGGCGGCCCTCAAGCTGGGCGACGCGTGAGCCGACGCGAACACGCCCGCGAGGAGTCCGGGGCCGGCGCCGCAAAGCGGGCCGCGAGCGGTTTCTGGGAGCAGATCAGCACGCTCGTGGTGGCGGTGCTGATCGCGCTCGGCATCCGGGCCTTCGTGGTCGAGCCCTACCGGATCCCTTCGGGCTCGATGTTCCCGACGCTGCTCATCGGCGACCACCTCTTCGTGAACAAGTTCGTCTACGGGATCAAGCTGCCCATGACCCGTATCCGCCTGCCCGGGCTGCGCGCGCCCGAGCGCGGCGACGTCGTGGTGTTCAGCGTGGCGAAGCGCGGCCCGCAGACCTTCCCGGCCGATCTCCGCCCGGAGCTCCCGAGCGAGGAGTTCGTGAAGCGGATCGTCGGGATCCCGGGCGATCGCCTCGAGTTTCGCGACGGGAAGGTCTGGCTGAACGGCGAGCCAGTGGCGCCGCATCCGCTCGGCGAGTCCTTCGAGGACGACGCGGGACGGCCGCTGTCCATGGTCGAGGTGCGCCTGGGCGACCGCAGCTTCACGATCCTCGACGACCCGCAGATCTCGCTCCCCGAGCCGGCGCCGGTGACCGTTCCGCCCGGGCGCTACTTCATGCTCGGCGACAACCGTGATCACTCGAAGGACAGCCGCTTCTGGGGAACCGTCGACCTGGCCGAGATCAAGGGGCCGGCGATGGTCCTCTACTGGTCCTGGGACTTCAACGGCGAGTGGGCCGAGCTCCTGAACCCGCTGACCTGGTGGCGCCTGCTCACCGAGAAGATGCGCTGGGACCGGATGGGTGACGTGGTGCGGTGAGCTCGGCGCCCGCCGGCCCGCTCGCCGCTGCGCAGGCCGCGCCCTCGCGCGCCTACCGGCGCTACGTGCTCGGGGTGCTGACGGCGGTCTACGTCTCGAACTACGTGGACCGCCAGATCCTCTCGATCCTGCTCGAGCCGATCAAGCACGCCTTCTCTCTCTCGGACACCCAGCTCGGCTTCCTGTCGGGCATCTCCTTCGCGATCTTCTACGCGACGCTCGGCATCCCGATCGCGATGTGGGCGGATCGGGGGAGCCGCCGCAGCATCATCACGCTGGCCACGGTGATCTTCAGTGTCATGACCGCCGTGTGCGGGCTCGCCACGAGCTTCGGGCAGCTCGCGCTGGCGCGGATCGGCGTGGGGATCGGCGAGGCCGGCTCGAGCCCTCCCTCCCACTCGATCGTGGCCGACTTCTACCGCCCGCACGAGCGGGCCACGGCCATGGCGATCTTCGCCCTCGGCGTGAACCTCGGCATCCTGATCGGGTTCCTGGCTGGCGGCTGGATCAACGAGCTCTTCGGCTGGCGCGCGGCCTTCCTGGTGGTCGGCGCCCCGGGCCTCCTGCTCGCGCTGCTTGTGCGCACGACGCTGCGCGAGCCGCCGCGCGGCCAGTCCGAGGGGCGCGATCACGAGGCGCGAGCGGCCGCGCCGCCGCTCGCGGAGGCGTTTCGCACCTTCTGGAGAGTGCGCTCCCTGCGCCACATCGCGGCGGGGGCGACGCTCAACTCCTTCGTGGGCTACGGGGCGGTCGCCTGGGTCCCGGCCTTCCTGATCCGCAGCTTCGGCATGTCGACCGGAGACGTCGGGACGGCGCTCGCCCTGATCATCGGCATCGTCGGCGGGGCAGGCACCTTCCTCGGCGGCTACACCGCCGACCGCCTGGCACGGCGTGACGTGCGCTGGAACGTGTGGCTCGTCGCGGCCTGCGTGGGCGGCGCGACTCCCTTCGCGTTCGGGGTCTATCTCGCGCCCGACGCCTTCTGGTCGCTGGTCTCGTTCCTGGTCCCGGCGGCGGTCGGCGCGCTCTACCTCGGGCCGAGCCTCGCGATGGTGCAGGGACTCGTGCCGCTGCGGATGCGCACGCTCGCTTCGGCCGTCCTGCTCTTCGTCATCAACATCATCGGGCTCGGCCTCGGGCCGCAGACGATCGGGATCCTGAGCGACCTGCTCGCTCCGCGCTTCGGGGAGGAATCGCTGCGCTACGCGCTGCTCCTCGCCGGCCTCGTGAACGTCTGGGCGGCGCTGCACTTCCTCCTCGCCGGACGCACCCTCGCGCGGGATCTCGAGCGCTAGCGTCCTCGCACGGAGCGCCGAGAGCCGATCGGACGATCGGGCGAGCCGCACGAGCGTGTGCGATGATGCGGCGTCGGCCGAAGCCGCTCGAAGGGTCGCGCATGGTCGGATACCGGGCGCTCCATTTCGATCGCGTGGACGGCGTGCTGCGCGTCGCGATCGATCATCCCGACAGCGAGTTGAACGCCGTGGACGCGCTGCTGCACGGCGAGTTCACGCGCCTCTTCCGCGAGCTCAAGCGCGAGGACGAGGCCCGGGCCGTGCTGCTGATCGGCCGGGGCAGGGCCTTCAGCGCGGGCGGGGACTTCGCCTGGTTCCCGACCCTCGACGACCTCGCGAAGCTCGAGCACCTGAGGCGCGATGCCCGCCAGATGATCTGGGACCTGCTCGACGTGGAGCTGCCGATCGTGGCCGCCGTGAACGGTCCCGCGGTGGGTCTCGGGGCCTCGCTCGCGCTGCTGTGCGACGTGATCTTCATGGCCGACGACGCCACGATCGCCGACCCGCACGTCCGGGTCGGCATCGTCGCGGGCGACGGCGGCGCGGCGATCTGGCCCCTGGTGCTCGGTCCGGCGCGCGCCAAGCAGTACCTGCTCACCGGCGACGCGCTGGGGGCGGTCGAGGCCGAGCGGATCGGTCTCGTGAACCGGGTGGTCTCCGCGGCGTCGCTTGAGGCGGAGGCCCTCGCCTTCGCCCGGCGCCTCGCCGACGGCGCGCCGCTCGCGCTCCGCTACACGAAGCAAGCGGTGAACAAGCTCGTGAAAGACGCGCTCAATGTCGCCTTCGACACCTCGACGGCGCTCGAGATCGTGACCTTCCAGAGCGAAGACCACCGCGAGGCGCTCGCGGCGATCCGCGAGAAGCGCAAGCCGCGCTTCCGGGGCCGCTAGGATGCCGACCGTGAACGAGATCGGGCTCTACGCGGCGATGAGCACCCTGCGTGCGGTGCGCCGGCTGCGGCCCGACCCGGTGCCCGACCCCGTGCTGCGCCGCGTGCTCGAGGCGGCGAGCTGGGCACCCACCGGCGGGAACGTGCAGCCCTGGCGGGTCGTCGCCGTGCGCGACGAGGCCAGGAAGCAGCGGCTCGGCGAGCTCTACGCGGAGCGCTGGGCCTCGTACTCGGCGCAGCATCGCAAGCTCATCGCCGATGCCCCGGAGTCCGTGCGCGAACGCACCGAGCGCATGCTGGCGGCGGGGAATTACCTGGCCGAGCATTTCGGCGAGACGCCCGTGGTCCTGGTGTTCTGTTTCGACCCGCGCAACATGGCGATCACCGACGCGAAGCAGGGCCGGATCTCGGTGGTCGGCGGGGCCTCGATCTACACCGCCGTGCAGAACGCGCTGCTCGCCTGTCGTGCCGAGGGCCTCGGCTGCGTGCTGACGACGCTGCTCTGCGAGTGCGAGCCGGAGGTGCGCGAGCTGCTCGGGATCCCGGAGCCGTGGGGCACCGCCGCGGCGGTGCCGATCGGCTACCCGCTGCTGCGCGGCCACGGCCCGATCTCCCGGCGCCCGGTCGAGAAGCTCGCCTTCCTCGACACCTGGGGCCGGGCCTGGCGCTGATGCGGAGCCCAGCGTGTACTTCGCCGAGGAGCCGGAGCACGTCTCCATCCTGCGCGACACGCTCCGCCGCTTCGTCGCCGCGGAGATGCCCCGGGACGCGGTGCGGCGCTGGGACCGGGAGCACCGCTTCCCTCCGGAGCTCTTCCGGAAGCTCGCCGCCCTCGGCGTCTGCGGGCTCACGATCGACGAGGCCTACGGCGGGCAGGGGCGCGATCTCGTGGCCGCCGTGGCGGTGATCGAGGAGCTCTGCAGGCGCGGCAGCTTCGCGGCGGGGCCCTTCATCCACTGCGCGTTCTACGGCGGGATCAACGTCTCGGAGAACGGATCGGAGGAGCAGAAGCGCGCGCTGCTGCCGCGGCTGGCCCGGGGCGAGCTCCTCTTCGCCTACGGTCTCTCCGAGCCCGACGTGGGCGGCGACCTCGCCAGCGTGCGCACCACCGTGCGCCGCAGCCCGGACGGGAGGCACCTGGTCCTGAACGGCTTCAAGCGCTGGTGCACCGGGGCGGACTTCGCCGACTACATCTACTGCCTGGTCCGGAGCGAGGAGGAGGCCCCGCGCTACCGCAACCTCTGCTTCGTGCTCGTGCCGCCGAGCGCCCCGGGGGTCTCCATCCACCCCATCGAGCACGTGAATCTCCGCTACACGCTCTCCAGCGACGTGATCCTGGAAGACGTCCGGGTCCCGATCGAGAACCTCGTCGGGGGCGAGGCGGGCTGGAACCGCGGCTGGAGCATGCTGGCCGGCAAGGCCCTCGACGTCGAGAAGCTCGAGATCACGGCCGTCTGCTTCGGGATCGCCCAGGCGGCCGTCGAGGAGGCGTGGGAGTACGCGCAGCAGCGCCGCCAGTTCGGACGCCCGATCAGCGGCCACCAGGCGGTTCGCCACGCCCTGGTGGAGGCGCGCACCAGGCTCGAGGCGTGTCGCGGGATGCTCTACCGGGCGGCCTGGCTCGCGCAGCAGGAGCGGCCCTGCGCCGTCGAGACCTCGATGGCGAAGCTCTTCGTGGCCGATACCTCGGTGGAGATCGCTCTCGCGTGCCAGCGCGTGCTCGGGGCCTACGGCCTGGCCGAGGGCCACGACATGGAGCGCCACGTGCGGGACCTGCTCGGCATGCCCATCGTCGGCGGATCGTCGGACATGCAGAAGAACAACATCGCGAACCGCCTCGGGCTCGCGAGCGAGGATCCGCGATGAGTCGGAGCGGCACGAGCGGAGCGGTGGACACCCTCGCGGCGGCGCAGGCCCTCTCCACGGAGCTCCGTCGCCGCGCCGACGAGGTGGAGCAGGCGCGCCGGCTGCCCCCGGATCTCTCCCACCGCTTCGCGGCGGCGGGCTTCTACCGCATGTGCGTGCCGGAGGCCTACGGTGGCCTCGAGCTGCCGCCCTGCGACACGATGCGCACCATTGAAACGGTGGCGCGGGCGGACGGATCCTGCGCCTGGTGCGTCTTCATCGGCGCCACTTCCGGAAGCGTGCTCGCGGTCCTGGCGCCCGAGGCCGCGCGCGAGATCTTCCGCCGGCCCGACGTGCTGCTCGGCGGCGTCTTCGCGCCGCACGGAAGGGCTGTGGCGACGGAGGGGGGCTTCCGCGTCACCGGTCGCTGGCCGTGGGGCTCGGGCACCGAGAACGCCGACTGGGTGATGGGCGGCTGCCAGGTGATCCGGAACGGCGAAGTCGAGCTCGCGAAGAACGGCGCGCCCCGTTCGCGGATGATGCTCGCCCCCGCCGACCAGATCGAGTTCTTCGACACCTGGCACGTGTCGGGCCTGTGCGGAACCGGGAGCACCGACTTCGCCATGAACGATCTCTTCGTGCCGGAGCGGCGCGCCGCCGGGCTCGGAGTCGACGGGCCGCTCGCGCGCCCCCTCTACGCCTTCCCGCAGTTCGGACTCCTCGCCATGGGCATCGCGGCCGTCGCGATGGGGCTCGCGCGCGCCGCGATCGACGAGCTCGTGAGCCTCGCGGGCGCCAAGACGCCCCAGGGCAGCTCGCGCTCGCTCGCGATGCGGCCCGCCGCCCAGAGCGACGTCGCGAAGGCGGAGGCGCTGCTGCGCTCGGCGCGCTCCCTCTATTACGAGACGATCGAGCGCGCCTGGGAGGCGGCCCGGGCCGACGGGGCGATCGGTACCGAGCACCGCCGCGACGTCCGGCTCGCGACCACCCACGCGACGCGGGCGTCGGCCGCCGCCGTGGACCTCATGTACGAGCTCGGCGGAGGCACGAGCGTGTACCGCCGCTCGCCCCTCCAGCGCATCTTCCGCGACGTCCACGTGGCGACGCAGCACATGATGGTGAGCCCCTCGACGCTGGAGCTCACCGGGCGGCTCTTCCTCGGCGTCGAGACGGACACCTCGCTGCTGTAGCCCGATGAGCTTCGCTCGCAGTCCCGGCAGGGGCCTGCCTTCGCTCGCCTGCGGCTCGCTGCGCGCTTCGCTTGCCTTACCCGGGCCTCGCGCTCGCTGATCGCTCGCGCTCGGGCTCCGGGCTTCGCTCGCCTGCGGCTCGCTGCGCGCTTCGCTTGCCTTACCCGGGCCTCGCGCTCGCTGATCGCTCGCGCTCGGGCTCCGGGCTTCGCTCGCCTG
>Ga0214473_10008347_pt1 | contig 12244 bp, 12 predicted proteins | sample RVTome_7_FD_203509 | JGI IMG/M metagenome (GOLD analysis project Ga0214473, IMG submission 203509) | Soil microbial communities from uranium-contaminated site in the Upper Colorado River Basin, Wyoming, United States - RVT98D197 | ecosystem: Environmental > Terrestrial > Soil > Contaminated >... | reverse complement strand
AAAAGGAGCGCGAGCGCCAGGGCGACGTTCTTCTGCATCCGGTCACGACGCGCGGCAGCGTCGGAGAGCATTGTAACCGTCGTGAACAACGGAGCCGAGGAGAAGGCGATACCCGTCGCCGGGGCACGGCTCGAACTTTGTTGGCCCCCTTCGTCAGTGCATGGCTGCGTACTTGGCCTGCAGCTGCTCCTTCGTCTCCGCGTGGTCCGGGTCGAGGATGATGCAGCCGTCGACCGGGCAGACCTCGACGCAGCGGGGGGTGTCGTAGGCTCCCACGCACTCCGTGCACTTGACGGCATCGACGAGATAAATGGGATCGCCGGCGGTGATGGCCGTGTTGGGACACTCCGGCTCGCAGGCGCCACAGTTGATGCACTCGGCCACGATCTTCATCGCCATGAGGTCAGTCCTCCCGAAAAGGATCGGGGCGCCCGCAAAGCTTGCGCCTCGAACCCGTCCGCAGTATGGATTGCACGTTTCCTGCCAGATTGAGCGGAAGGGGCGTTGGAGGGGCCCTTCGGCCCGCCTGACGTTATACTTGCGGGAGCCGCCGCTTTCCTCCCGGACCGGGCTGCCCAGGCAACCAGTGCACATCCTCTATAGCGTCGTCCTCGCGCTCGGCTTCCTGCTCGGCCTGCCCTGGTTCCTGTGGAAGGGCCGCTCGTCGGGGAAGTACCTGCGAACCTTTCGGGAGCGGATGGGCAGCTTGCCCGTCTACCTCAACCTCGACGGCGACCGCTCCATCTGGATCCATGCGGTCTCGGTCGGCGAGGTGCTCGCCGCCCGTCCGCTGGTGCCCGCGCTGCGGGCGCGCTTCCCCAGCCACCGGATCTTCCTGTCGACGACGACGCTCACGGGCAACGAAGTGGCGAAGAAGAGCGTGCGCGGCCTCGACGGCCTGTTCTTCGCCCCCTTCGACTTCCCGCACGCGGTGCGCCGTGCGCTCGAGGTGGTGAATCCGTCGCTGCTGGTGCTGGTCGAGACCGAGCTGTGGCCGAACCTGATCCACGAGGCGAGCCGCCGCGGCGCGCGGGTGGCGCTCGTGAACGGGCGAATCTCGCCGCGCTCGTTCCGCCGCTACAAGCGCATGCGCCATTTCCTCTCCCGCGTGCTCTCCGAGATCGACCTGTTCCTGATGCAGGGCGAGACCCACGCCGAGCGGATCCGCGCGATGGCGGCGCCGCCCGAGCGGGTGGTGGTCACGGGCAACCTGAAGTTCGACGCCGTGGAGGCCGGCCGCCCGCCCGAGCGCCTGGTGCGCCTGCTCCACGGCGGCTCGCCGCGGCCGCTGTGGGTGGCGGGCAGCACCGTTCCCGGCGAAGAGGAGCTGGTGCTCTCGGCCTTCCACCGCGTGCGCGCACGCGTGCCGCACGCCCGCCTGCTGCTCGCCCCGCGCCACCCGGAGCGCTTCTCCGAGGTCCCGCGCCTCGTCGAGGCCGCGGGCTTCAGGTGCCTGCGGCGGAGCGCCCTCGATCCAGGCACATGGGCCGACGGCGAGGTGCTGCTGCTCGACACGCTCGGCGAGCTGGCGCAGCTCTACTCGCTCGCGAGCGTCGTCTTCGTGGGCGGCAGCCTGGTAGCCTCGGGCGGCCACAACATCCTCGAGCCAGCGGTCGCCGGCAAGCCCGTGGTGGTCGGCCCGCACATGGAGAACTTCCAGGAGATCGCCGACACGTTTCGTGCCGAGAGCGCGCTGGTGCAGGTGGCCTCCGTGGACGAGCTCGCGCGCGAGATCGCCGCGCTCATGCTCGACGAGCCGCGCCGGCGCGATCTCGGCGAGCGGGCGCGCGGCCTCGTGGGCCGCAACCGCGGCGCGGTCAGCCGCACCACCGACGCGCTCGTCCCGCTGCTCGCGTGAGGCGCCTGCTGGGGACCGCGTTCGGTGCGATCGGCGCCCTGCGGGTCGAGGCGTATCGGCGCGGGCTGCTGCCACGCTACCGGCTCGCGGGCCCGGTGGTGAGCGTCGGAAACCTCGGCGTCGGGGGCAGCGGCAAAACGCCCGTCGTGCAGCGCGTCGCCGAGCTGCTGCGCGACGCCGGCGAGCCGGTCGCGGTGCTGAGCCGCGGCTACGGCGCCCGCTTCACGGGCGAGGCGCTCGTCGTGAGCGACGGGACGAACGTCCTGGCTTCGGCCGCGGAGGCCGGCGACGAGCCGGTGATGCTCGCGCGGGCGCTGCCGGGGGTGGTGGTGGCCGTAGGCCCGCGGCGCGACGCGGTCGGCCGCGCGGTCGAGGCCCGCTTCGGCCGCCGCGTCCACGTGCTCGACGACGGCTTCCAGCACCTGCGCCTCGAGCGCGACCTCGACCTCGTGTGCCTCGACGTGCGCGACCTCACGGACCAGCCGTTGCCGGCGGGGCGCCTGCGCGAGCGGCCCGCCGCCCTCGCCCGCGCCGACCTCGTGCTGCTGACGCGGCTCGAGGCCGCCTCGGAGGCGGAGCTGCGGGTGCTCGAGACGCGGGTCGGGCCCGAGCGCAGCTTCCGCGTCGAACGGCGCGTGACGGGCTGGACGACCAGCGCAGGCGCTACGCTAGCGCCGCCGAAGCGTGCCTTCCTGCTGGCCGCGATCGCGCGACCGGAGCGGTTCGAGCGGGACGTCGCCGCGGCCGGCGTCGCCGTCACGGGCCGCGCGTTCTTCCGCGACCACCATCGCTTTCAGGAGCGCGAGCTCGCCTCCGTCGCGGAGCAGGCGCGCCTCGTCGACGCTGACGCGATCGTGACGACGTCGAAGGACGCCGTTCGCCTCGAGACCACGACCCTCGCGGAGCTGCCGCTGATCGTGCTGGGCATCGAGGCCCGGGTGGTGGACGAGGCACGCCTGCGCGGGCGCCTGCTCGCGGCCGTGCGGAGAGCCGCGTGACGCGCGAGCGGCGCCACGCGCTCGAGGCGTTGGCGGCGGCCGTCGTTTCGGCGAGCGTGCGCCGCCTGCCGCGCCGCGTCGTGCTGGCGATCGGCCGCGGCCTGGGGCGGATCTGGGCAGCGCTCGACCGCCGCCACCTGCGGATCGCGGCGGAAAACCTCAAGCTCGCCTTTCCCGATTGGGACGAGGCGCGCGTCCAGGCCACCGCGATCGGCGTCTACAGCCACTTCGCCGCGGTGCTGCTCGAGATCCTGTGGATGGAGGGGCGCCCGGTGCAGGAGCTGCTGGCGCTCACCGAGATCGAAGGCCTCGAGCACTTGAAGACCGCGCTCGCGCGCGGGCGCGGTGTCGTCTGCCCGATCGCGCACCTCGGCAACTGGGAGCTGCAGGGCGTCGCCACGCCACCGCTCATCGGCCCCTCGGCCGTGATCGCCCGCCCGCTCGACAACCAGGCGCTCGACAAGCGGCTGGTCTCGTTCCGCACCTCTACCGGCAACGTCGTCATCTACAAGCAGAAGGCGCTCGCGCAGATCCTGAAGACGCTGCGCGAGGGCCGCCTGGTCGCGATCATGCTCGACCAGAACGTGCAGGCGAAGGACGGCATCTTCGTGCGCTTCTTCGGCAGGTCCGCGTGCACGACGACCGTGGCCGCCGCGCTCGCGATCAAGACGGGCTGTCCGATCGTGCCGGCGCGCTGCGTGCGGCGCGCCGACGGGCGTTACCGCATGGCCTACGGCCCGCTCGTCGAGTGGGCCGCGTCGGGCCGGCGCGACGAGGACATCGCCGCCCTCACCCAGCACCTCACCTCGATCATCGAGGGCTGGGTGCGGGAGACGCCCGAGCAATGGCTGTGGCTGCACCGACGCTGGAAGACTCGCCCATCCCTCGAGACCTTCCCATCCCTCGAGACCTCGGTGGCCCCGGGTCTCGAGGGATCCACAGTTTCGTTGGATTCCGTTTCCGGTCCGGTTTCCGTTCCCGATCCAGCCTCCAGTTCCGGCCCAGCCTCCGTTTCCGTTCCCGCCTCCGTTCCCGGTCCGGCTTCCGTTCCTGGCCCATCCCCCGGTTCCGATCCGGCCTCCCGTTCCAGTCCGGCCGTGGTTTCCGCTCCAGCCACCGGCCCCGGCACGGATCCGCCTGCTCGTTCCGACACCCCGGAGGACCGCGCGTGAGCGCCCCCTCCCGCATCCTGGTCCGCGCGCCGAACTGGGTGGGCGACGTCGTGCTGTCGCTTCCGGCGCTGCGCGACTTGCGGCGGCAGTTCCCGGCCGCGCGGCTCGAGGTGCTGGCGCGGCCGTGGGTCGGCGAAATCTACGGCGCGCTCGGTGAGGTCGACGCCGTGATCGAGAGCCGCGGCTTCGCGGCCGACGCCGCCGCTGTGCGCGGCCGCTTCGACCTGGGCGTGCTGCTGCCGAACTCGTTCGCCTCGGCGTTCACGCTGTGGCGGGCCGGGATCCCCGAACGCTGGGGATACGCGACCGACGCTCGCGGCCTGCTGCTGACGCGAAGCTGCCGTGTGCCCGCACGCCTCCGTGGCCAAAGCCAGGTGTACTACTATCGGGCGATGCTCGAAGGCCTGGGGCTCGCGGTCGCGGGCCCGCCCGACGCCTCGCTCGCGTGCCCGGAGGCGTGGGCCAGAGACGGCGCGAGGCTGCTCGGCGACGCGGGCCCATGGATCGGCGTCAACCCCGGCGCCTTCTACGGAACGGCCAAGCGCTGGGCGCCGGAGCGCTTCGCGGCCAGTGCCGCGCTCGTGGCGCGCCGCACCGGCGCCAGGGTTGCGATCGTCGGCGCCGCGTCGGAGCGGCCGCTCGGCGAGGCGATCGCGGCCCAGCTCGGCACCTCCGCGCGCGTGCTGTGCGGCGAGACGACGCTCGCCGGGCTCGTGGGCGTGCTCAGCCGAATGCGCCTGCTGCTGACGAACGACTCGGGCCCGATGCATCTCGCCGCCGCGCTCGGCACGCCTCTCGTGGCCGTGTTCGGCTCGACCGACTGGAGCGAGACGGCGCCTTACTCCGAGCGCGCGCGCGTCGTGCGCGAGGAGACCGAGTGCGCTCCGTGCCGCCTGCGCGAGTGTCCGATCGACCATCGCTGCATGTCGCGCGTCGGCATAGGCCGCGTCGCGGCGGCCGCGCTGGAGCTGCTCGCGGCATGAGCCAGGCCAGGAAGCCTGCCATCTTCATGGACCGCGACGGCACGCTGTCGCACGAGGTGGGCTACGTCAACCACCCCGACCGCTTCCGGCTCTACCCGTGGACCGCCGCCGCCGTGCGCGCGATCAACCAGGCGTCGTGGCTGGCCGTGGTCGTGACGAACCAGGCCGGAGTCGCGCGCGGCTACTTCCCCGAGTCGGTGTTCGACGAGGTCCAGGAGCGGCTGCGCAGGAACGTCGAGTCGGGCGGCGGGCGCTTCGACGCCGTCTACGCGTGTCTGCATCATCCCTCCGTGGGTGAGGCGCCGTACCGTGCGGACTGCGACTGCCGCAAGCCGCGTCCCGGCCTGCTGCGCCGGGCCGAGGCCGAGCTCGGCGCCGATCTACAGCGCTCCTGGGTCATCGGCGACCGCCACTCCGACCTGCGGCTCGCCTGGAACGCGGGCGCGCGCGGCGCGCTGGTGAAGAGCGGGTACGGCCTGGGCGAGCTCAGCTACCTGGCGCCGGAGTGGCCGCGCCAACCCGACCTCGTGGCCGACAACCTGCTGGAGGCGGTCGAGCGGATCCTCGGCCGCGACGGCGAGTGAAGCCGCGAGCGGGGAGGGCACGCGCGGGGGGGCAAGGGCTCGATCCCGGGCGGCTGGAGGCGCTGGTGCGCAGCTTCCGCCGGCGGCGCGTGCTCGTGATCGCCGACCTGGTGGCGGACGAGTTCGTCCACGGCCGGGTCGAGCGAATCAGCCGTGAGGCTCCGGTGCTGATCTTGCGCCATGACGCGACCGACGTCCGACTCGGCGGCGGGGCGAACGCCGTCCACAACATTCGCACGCTGGGTGCCCGGCCGCTGCCGTTCGGGGTGCTCGGCGACGACGCGCACGGCCGAAAGCTGCGCGCTCTGCTGCGCGAGAAGCGCATCCCCACGACCGGCATCGCCACGGCCGCGGGCTACGAGACGCCGGTGAAGACACGCGTCCTCGCCGGCCGGGCGCATTCCACCAAGCAGCAGGTCGTGCGCCTCGACCGCTACGCGCCGCTTCCCGCGCGCAGCCCGGCGCGCCGATCGCTCGAGCGCGCGCTCAGCGTGTTCCGCGGCAGGCTGGACGGCGTGCTGGTGAGCGACTACGGCTGCGGGCTGCTCGACGCTCAGCTGGTTCGCGCGGCCGTCGCGTTCGCGCGCCGCCGTCGCATCCCGGTCACGGTCGACTCGCGCTTCGCGCTCCTGCGCTTCCGCGGCATGACGGCGGCGACGCCGAACGAGGCCGAGGTCGAGGAGGCGCTCTCGGTCACGATCGGCCACGACCGCCGCAGGCTCGAAGCGGCCGGCAAGGCGCTGCTGCGAAGGCTCGCGTGCCAGGCGGTGCTCGTGACGCGGGGTAGCGACGGCATGGCGCTCTTCGAGCGCGGGTGCCCGCCGCTGCACATCGGCGTGCACGGGACCGACCAGGTGGCCGACGTCACGGGCGCCGGCGACACCGTGATCGCCACTTTCACGCTTGCGCTCGCCGCGGGCGCTTTGCCCGCCGAGGCCGCCCGGCTCGCGAACTACGCGGGCGGGATCGTGGTGATGAAGCGAGCGACCGCCACCGTGTCGGCCGACGAGCTGGTGGCGGCGGTGCGGGAGGACGAAGGGCGAGTTCGGGCGCGACGAGACAGGCGGGACGCTGAGTGATGCGGGCCCATGGAGCAGGCGCACGGGTGAGGTTGGCAGGCCAGTGAGGGCGGCCGCGAGCAAGCTCGGCACGCTCGAGCAGGTGAGCGCGTGGGTGGCCGCGGCGCGACGCGAGGGGCGAACGGTCGCACTCGCGAACGGCTGCTTCGACGTCCTGCACGTGGGCCACATCCGCTACCTCGAGGGGGCCAGGGCGGAGGCCGACGTGCTGGTGGTGGGCGTGAACGGCGACGCTTCCGTACGTCGACTGAAAGGCGAGGGTCGACCGGTGATGCCCGCGGAGGACCGCGCGCTGATCGTGGCGGCGCTGCGGGCCGTCGACCACGTGGTGGTCTTCGAGGACGACGACGTCAGCCGGCTGCTGCTCGCGCTCAGGCCGGACGTGCACTGCAAGGGCACCGACTACACCCCCGAGACGGTCCCGGAACGCGACGTGGTGCGCTCGTACGGCGGGCGCGTCGCGATCGTCGGCGATTCCAAGGACCACGACACGCGCGCGCTGCTCGCGAGGATCCGCGGGTGAAGGCGCTTCTGGTACGGCTCTCGTCGATCGGCGACGTGGTCCACACGCTGCCCGCGCTCGCGGCGCTCCACCGCGCCGGCTGGGACACGGGCTGGGTGGTGGAGCCGCCGTCGCGCGTGCTGCTCGAGCAGAACCCGTTGCTCGACCAGGTGATCGCGGCGCCCTCGCGCAGGGCCTTCGACTGGGTGCGCGCCTTCGCGGCGCTCGGCGCCGTGCGCGCGCGCCGCTACGACGCCGCGCTCGACTTCCAGGGGCTCTGGAAGTCGGCGGCGTGGGCGCGGCTCTCGGGGGCGGCCCGCGTCGTCGGCTGGGAGCGCGCCGCGCGGCGCGAGGCGGGATCCGCGCGGCTGCTACGCGAGACCGTGACCCGCATCAGCGTCGGCCATGTGATCGACAAGAACCTCGCGCTCCTGGCCGCGCTCGACATCGACGCCGTCGGGCTCCGCGAGTTCCCGCTGCCTTTCTCGGCGGAGGCGGTGGCGCGCGTCGACGCCTTTCTCCAGGGCTCGAGCGGCGAGGGGCTCGTGGTGCTGAACCCGGGCGGCGGCTGGGCTAGCAAGCTGTGGCCGGCCGAGCGCTTCGGCCAGCTCGCGCGCGAGCTGCGCAGCCTCGGCTGTCGGCCGCTCGTGAGCTTCGGGCCCGGCGAGGAGGATCTCGCGCTTCGCGTGGTCGCGGCGTCCGACGGGGCGGCCACGCGCTCGTTCCCGACGACGCTCCTCGACTACGTCGAGCTCGCACGCCGCGCGCGGCTCGTGGTGGCGGCCGACACGGGGCCGTTGCACCTCGCGTGCGCGGTCGGGACGCCCGTGGTCGCCCTCTTCGGGCCGACCGACCCGGCGCGCAACGGCCCGTTCGCGCCGGATGACGTGGTCGTGCGACGCACGCCCGGCTGCGCGCCGTGCTACAGCCGCAGCTGCTCGCGCCACGCCGGTGTCATGGACGGCATCTCGCTCGACGAGGTGCGCGCCGCCGTCGAGCGGCGCCTCGCGCTCGCGAGGGCCTGAGGCTCGGATGCCTTCGCGCTACCGGGTGCCGGTCGGGTGGCTGGTGGGGCTCGTGGTCGTGGCGCTCGCGCGCCCCACGCCGGGTTGGCTGCTCGTCGGCCTGTCGCTCGCGTGTGTCGGAGAGGCCCTGCGCCTGTGGGCCTCGGGCCACATCGAGAAGACGAAGCGTCTCGCGACCGGCGGCCCCTACGCCCACTCGCGCAATCCCCTCTATGTCGGCAGCCTACTGATTGCGCTCGGCGTCGCCGTGGCGTGCGCGAGCCCGTGGGTGCTGCTGGCGATGGCTGCGTACTTCCTCGCCTTCTATCCGAGGGTGATGCGGGAGGAAGCCGCTTTCCTGGGCGACAAGTTCGCAGGCGAGTACGCGGCCTGGGCCGCCGCCGTGCCCTTGTTCTGGCCGCAGCTCGCGCCGGCCGGCCCGCGCGCGTCGCGTTTCGATTGGGCCCGAGTGCGGATGAACAAGGAGTGGCGCACCGCGCTCGCGCTCCCGCTCCTGGCGGCGGTCCTCTTCGCCCTCCCGCACATCCGCCGCGCCCTCGGACTCTAGATGTCCTCTCCGTCGCCGATGAAATCGACGACATCCGCCGCGAAGCCCTTGGGAACGAGCGACCGGGCGCCTCGGTCGAGAGTCACGAACACGCCCCGGTTCCGCAGCGCCACGCTCAGGAGGTGCGCATCCGAGACCTGCCGGTAGCCTTGCAGCTTCTCGGGGGCCAGGAACTTCGATCCGACGAGCGAGAGATCGTCGGGGAAGAAGACGTGACCGGGGAGGGCGACCACCTCCTGGAGGTGGGCCAAGGCCTCCCGGGGAGTGAGCGCATCGGGAGAGAACGCGGGATTGGAGAGGACGCGGACGAAGCCGGCCTGGGTGGCAGGGCACGTGGCCCAGCCCTGCTTGTGGCTCCGCCCGAACCAGCCATGCGCGCGCGCGTGGTGGACGTGGGTCGGCCACGCCAGGGCCACCAGCACGTTGACGTCCAGGAGGCTGGCCAGGCCTTAGTCCTCTTCGAGCGCGCGGCGGACCGACTCGGAAGTGACCGGCGGTGAGTCGCGAGGCAAGCGAACCACGGGGAAGCCGCCGGTCCGGCGTTTCCCCTGGGGGCGGGGCGCAAGGCCTCGCCGAGCGAGACGCGAAAGCACCCGGCCGAGGCTTTCGCGCCGGGTTTCGGCGAGGGAGCGCGCGGCCTCGTAGACGTCGTCGTCGAGGTTCAGCGTGGTGCGCACGACTCGAGGCTAGCGGGGTTTGCGCGCGATGTCAAGATGCGGTGATGTCGTGATGCCACCGGCCGACCGCTGCCGTGCCTCTTCAGGCTGCGGCTCGCGCTCGGCCGGTCGGCCTACTGTGTGCCCCCGCCGCCGACGCGCGCCTTCATCTCCTCGATCCAGCCCTGGACGAGCCGGACTTGGCCACCGTGCGCGTGGGTGTGGGCTCGCGCCCTCTCGATCCTCCGCTTCCGTTGCGTCGCGTGGTGGCTTCCGACCGGGAGGAGCTTGTGGCCGCCTACGTCGATGCCTTCGCCGACTCTGTTGACTACTGCGATGTGCCCCAGAGGGGGTCTTGCGCTCCGCTCGAGAGAACATCCGGGACTTCTTCGCCGGCGATCGGGGCGAGGTTCTGCCGTCGTCGTGTCTGGCCGTCGATGAAGGGGCTGAGGACCTCGTTGAACTCGTCGCCGGAGCCGCGCTCGTGACGCGGGCGAAGGATGGCTGTCCACTGCTCGACATGCTGTTCGTCAGGCCGCGATGGCAACGACGAGGCTTGGCTGCCGCTCTCGTTTCTTGGTCTCTCCGGGAGCTGCTCGCCCAGGGAGAGGCCACGTTGCGCAGCCGGTACCTTCTGGCGAACGAGCCGAGCCGGGCATGGCACCAGCGCTTCGGCTTCACCGTGGAGGCCGACCCAGACGAGGCCGAGGGGTCCGCGCGGATTCGGAGCTCTTCAGCAGGCTGACCAGGATCGGAGTGCAGCGCACAGCGCCCAAGTTCACCCGACGATCGCACTTCGGCTAGACTGCCCCCGCTTCCGCAATAGGAGGCGTCCGATGAGAATCCCAGCCATCGCCCTCGCCGCGCTCGTGCTCCCGCTCGCCGCCCTGGCTCAGCCCGCGCGCTCGCCTGCCCCTTCGACGCGCGAGCTCGAGCGCATCAACTGGATGGAGCTGCGCGAGCTCGTGCCCGCTCGTTCGCAGACGGTGCTGCTGCCGCTCGGCACGCTCGAGGCGCACGGCGTCACCGCGAACGGCGCCGACATCCTCGCCCCGGTGGCGATCGCGCGAGATATAGCACCGGGGCTCGACGCCTTCGTGGCGCCGGCGATTCCCTACGGCTTCACGGGTTCCATGGACGCCTACCCTGGCGCCTTTACCGTCCCGGAGGAGGCGTATCGGGCGTACGTACGCGCCGTGCTCGTGGGCCTCGCCCGCAACCGTTTCCGCAACATCGTGATGGTGAACGGACACGGAGGGGGCCAGACCGCGATCCTGAACGCTCTTGCGCAGGAGGTGGGGCGCGAGGAGCGCGTGCGGATCCTGGTCGTCAACTGGTGGGCTCATTGTTCCGACGTCACGCAGGAGGTCTTCGGCGAGGACGGCGGACACGCGGGCGACAACGAGACCGCCTTCATGCAGGCGATCGATCCCGCGCTGGTGCATCCCGAGCGCTACACGCCCGGAATGGCGCTCGCCAACCCCGCCCCGGGCACGTGGAGCGCCTACCCCAACCCCACGACGATCGGACTCTACAGGGCGGGACAGGGCTATCCGAAGTTCGATGCGGCGAAGGCGAAAGTCTACTTCCGCAAGGTCTGCGACAAGGTTTCCGATCTCGTGAAGGACACCATACGGCGCTGGGACGCGGCCGGACTCTGACGACCACGGGGGCCCGGACTGGCCGGTCCCGGGCTGCCAGCAGCGCGGAAGCCCGTCCGTGTGCCGTGGAGCGATGAACGAAAGAGGACCTGAGATGAGCGACAAGTTCAGCCGGCGTGAGTTCGTGAAGGCCGGGACGGCGGCGTCGGTGGCGGCGAGCGTGCCTGCCGCTGGATTCGGCCAGGGTCCGACGCTGCTGGTCCGCAAGGCGACGCCTCCGATCGTGATCGCCTCGAGCAACGGCCACGAGCACAAGAATGGCGGCCCACGCACCTGCGTGGAAGAAGCCTGGCAGCGGATCGCGAAGGGCGAGGACGTGCTCGAGTCGCTGATCGCGGGCGTCAACATCGTCGAGCTCGACCCGGCCGACAGCAGCGTCGGCTACGGCGGGCTGCCGAACGCCGACGGCGTCGTTGAGCTCGACTCCTGCTGCATGCACGGCCCCTTGAAGCGTGCCGGCGGCGTCGCCGCGCTCGAGGGCGTGCGCACGCCCTCGCGGGTGGCGAAGGCGGTGCTCGACCACACCGACCATCACCTGCTGGTGGGCCCGGGTGCTGCGACGTTCGCGCGCAACATGGGTTTCGCGATCGAGGCCGACCTCAACACCGAGCGCTCGCGCGCGAGGTGGCTCGAGTGGAAGCGGCGCATCGACCCGAAGCACTACCTGGATCCGAAGAAGCGCGTGCAGGCGGGTGAGGCGGCGTCGCGCAGCATGGTACGGGACGGGCTGCTCGACGCGCACCACCGCTTCGGCACGATCAACTGCGACGGCGTCTCCGCGAAGGGCGAAGTGTGCGGCGTCACCACCACCAGCGGGCTCGCGTTCAAGATCCCCGGGCGCGTGGGCGACTCGCCGATCCTGGGAGCCGGTCTCTGGGTGGACGGCGAGGTCGGCGCCGCGGGCTCGACGGGACGCGGCGAAGCCAACCTCTACAACCTCTCGTCCTTCTTCATCGTCGAGGAGCTGCGGCGCGGCCGGGCGGCGAAGGATGCGGGGATGGCGGCGCTTGGCCGCGTGAAATCGGCGACCGTCGAGAAGCGCCTGCTCGACAAGAACGGGCTGCCGAACTTCCAGCTGGTCTTCTACGTGCTGACGAAGAAGGGCGAGTACGCCGGCGTCTCGATGTGGGGCGAGGAGGGCGGAAAGCCCGAGCGCTTCGCCGTCTGCAGCGAGAGCGG
>Ga0214473_10008346_pt1 | contig 12247 bp, 10 predicted proteins | sample RVTome_7_FD_203509 | JGI IMG/M metagenome (GOLD analysis project Ga0214473, IMG submission 203509) | Soil microbial communities from uranium-contaminated site in the Upper Colorado River Basin, Wyoming, United States - RVT98D197 | ecosystem: Environmental > Terrestrial > Soil > Contaminated >... | reverse complement strand
GCCGGGGCGCGGCCCGTCGGCGTCCGGGTCGTGCTCAACGCGCCGGTGGCCGAGGTGCTCCAGTTCACGGTACCGATTACCGTGGGGCTGCGCGACATCGGGGTGGAGCTCAAGCGCTGGTGGGACGGCCCGGACCTGCTGGTGGAGCAGGCGGTGACCAACCTGACGTCAGCGCCGGTAAGTTTCACCGCGTACTGTCAGGCGCCCGGCCGCCCGCAAACCCAGGCGGCCTTTCTCACGGTCGCGCCGGGCGAGACGCGCGTCCGCGCCTACCGCTACGTCGCTGCGGCCGACCTCGCCGGCACCGTGCTGCGCGTCGGGATCCGGGAGATTCAGGGCCGTCGCACGCTAGATCAGCTTGTGGAAGTAGTCGGGCGACCCGAAAATAATGGCACGAGCCAGCCCTAAGGCATGCCGCTGGCCCGGTGCCGCCGTGACAAGCGGGTGCGACGCGCGCCCGCGCGCCAGGGTACGACGTGACGGAGCCCGAGACCGGAATGACGCCGACGCCCGAGCCGCCGGCGGCGGAGCGACCGCCTGCAAACGGCGATGAATCGCGGGAAGAACGCCGGGGGAAGGCGCCCGCGCTCACGATCTGCCGTTACGGGGCGATGAACTGGGCCGGGGAATTCACGCATCGCCCGGACGCGCTCCAACGCTGCGGCGCGCCGGTGGTCGTCCAGACCGAGCGCGGCATCGAGCTGGGCCAGCAGCTCGAACTCTGCTGCGAAAGCCACCCCGCCTGCGTATCGCGCGAGCAAATCCGGCGTTACGTCGACAACAGTGGTCCGGATTTCTGCCGCCCGGCGGTCGGCCGCATTCTGCGGGAGGCGACGCCGCAGGACGTCGACGAGCACCGCCGGCTAAACGCGCACGCCCGGGACGATATGGCGCAGTGTGCGGCCGTCGCCGCCCAACTCGGGCTGGACATCAAGGTCGTGGCGGTGGAGCACCTGCTCGGCGGCGAGCGAATCGTCTTCTACTTTCGCGCCGAGGGCCGCATCGATTTCCGCGATCTGGTCAAGGAGTTGGCGCATGGCTACCGGACGCGGATCGAGATGCGGCAGGTTGGGGCACGGGACGAGGCCCGCCTGGTCGCCGACTGGGAAGTCTGCGGCCGCGAGTGTTGCTGCAAGAACTTCCTGAAGACGCTGCGGCCGGTGAACATGAAGATGGCCAAGTTACAGAAGTCCACGCTGGACCCGGCGAAGGTGTCCGGGCGCTGCGGGCGCCTGCGCTGTTGCCTGCGCTACGAGAACGAGGGCTACCAGGAGCTGGCCGCGCGATTGCCCCGCAAGGGCAGCCGCGTGCGAGCCGCCCTGGGTGAAGGGTTCGTGGTCGAGCACCAGGTGCTGACCCAGCTCGTCACGATCCGCGGCGACGATGAGAAGGACTTTACCGTCCCGTTGGAGGAGATTACGGCGTTCGATTTGCCCAAGCCGCCGCCGCGGCCGGCTGCATCCGGCGCTTCGGCCGGCGAGGAACCGGAATCGGCACCCGGCCAGGCCGGGGCGCGTCCGCACGGCCGTCGTCCCGGACCGAGCCGGACGGAGGGCGCGGCGCGCGAAATAAACGGCGCGGTCGCGCCGCCACGGATCGCTCCGCAAGAGGTGAACCGAACCCCGCCGCCCGCGGCCCGTGAGTCGCGCCCCGGCCCGCCCGCAGCGCAGCCGCCCATGCCGGCCCAGCCAGGCCCGGCACCGTTGGACCGAGCCCCGGGCGATGCCGCACCGCCCGACACGGCGCGTCCTTCCGCCGCTGAGCGTTTCGGCGGTCCGGGGTCGCGGCGTCGCCGCGGGCGTCGTCGGCGACGCCGCCGCGGCCCGGGCTCGCCGCCCGAGGCACACGGCTCCTGACTTGAGCAGCGCTAATCCGCCATGCCGTCCGACCCGAGAGAACAACTGCTGAAAGCCATCGAGGCAGACGGGCGTTACCCGCCGGAGGCGCACGAGTTCCTTCACGAAGGGCTGGAGTACACGACGCGCAAGCTGTTGGGCGACGCCGCCGGCGCGGAGCCGCGGCACGTCACCGGCCAGCAGCTTTGTGAAGGCTTGCGGGAGCTGGCGCTCCAGCGTTGGGGGCTGCTGGCCAAGACGGTCCTGAACCAGTGGAACATCCGCCGGACGCGCGATTTCGGCGAAATGGTCTACTTCCTCATCGGGCTGGGCCTGATGGGCAAGCAGGGGACCGACCGCCTCGAGGACTTCGACGACGTGTACGACTTTGGGCCGGCGTTCGATTCCTACGATATTCCGCTGGACGTAAGCACGGATTAGCCCACAATTCGTGGCATGGAGCGCTACCTGCCGCCGGTGTCCGCCGCCGCCGCCCGCTGGTTGCGTCTGGCGGGGCTGCTGGTGGCGCTGGGGTTGCTGGGCTGGGCGGTCCTCGATCTGCGCGGCGTGCTTACGCCACTCGCCGTCGCGCTGGCGATGGCGTACGTACTGAACCCGCTCATTACGCGCTTGGAACGTCGTGGCGTCCGGCGGCTGCACGCGGTCCTCGGCCTGTACGCGTGCGGGACGGTCGTCGTGCTGGGGCTCGGGCTGTTCCTCATCCTGAAGGCGATCGAGCAGGCCGTCGATTTGCGTGAAAATATCGGCCGCTACATAGAGTTCGTGTCCGGTTTCCTGGCCCACCTCGGTCCGACATCGGTCCCCGCGACGGCGTCGGCCACACCGCGCTACGACTGGTGGAAGGAAGTGGCACCCCTCGCGCAACAGCACGGTCTGGCGCTGGCCAATTCCACGCTGGGCGTGCTGACCGGGTTCTTCTCGAACATGTTGAACTGGCTCTCGATCTTCGTGCTGATCCCGCTGTTTGCGTTCTCCTTTTTGTGGAAGTTTGACAGCTTCCTCCGCAGCGTCCGCGACCACCTGCCTGCGGCTTCCCGCGACGTGATCATCCACCTGACCACGACCATCGACCGCGCCATGGCTACGTTTTTCCGGGGACGGCTGATCGTCTGCATCATCGTCGCGCTGGCCAGCGCCCTGGGATGGACGCTGGCCGGCGTGCCGCTTGCCCTCGCGTTGGGACTGCTCGCGGGCGTGCTGAATCTGGTGCCGTACCTGTCGCTGCTGGCCCTGCCGCCGGCGCTGCTGAGTGCCTACTTCGACGCGGTCCGGACCGACGACGATTGGAAGCTCCCGGTGCTGCTGGCGATGGGTGTGTACCTGGCGGTGCAGGCCCTCGAAACGTTTGTGCTGACGCCGACGATCGAGTCGCGGGCGTCCGGCCTGCACCCGCTGACGACCGTGGTGGCCCTTTTGATCGGCGCGCACTGGGCCGGGCTACTGGGCCTGTTGCTCGCGATTCCGGTGGCTAGTACGCTGAAAACGCTCGCGGCCGAGTTCGTGCTTCCAGAGCTGCGTCGCCTCGCACAGTCCCCGACACGCGCCCGCGAGGAAGAATCGACATGAGCGCTAAGACCCGCAATCAGAACCCCGCCCGCGAGGGCGGGGCCCCGCGGCCCGGCACTGCCGTGCCGGGTTCTGTTAGGTACTCCGCGCGGTCGCCGAAACCAACCGAAGATTCGTTGATCCCCTACGGTACGCAGACGCCGCGCTCGCGCTGGGTGCTCGGGTTGTGGATCGTCTTTTGCGCGGCGTGGCTGATCTTTCTTTTCACCCTGGCCGTGCGTGACCGTCTGCACCCATGACGGATACTGCGCCGCTCGTTAGCCTGGCCGCACTCGACGACGTTGTTCCGCTTACGCCGGACCCCGGAATCTGGTCGAAGAATCTCGCGGCCCTAGAGGCGAAGTGGCCGGCACTGGCCGCACGCCTCGAACAGACGCTTCTGCCGCCACACTGGCGTCCCGTCCGCGCTCTCGACGGCTCTCCCACGTTTCGTACGGAAGCGCCCGACGAGCCGCCAACGTGGCTGGCCGGCAGCGCCGTGCCACGCGCCCGCGCGGAAGGCGTACTGGCCTTCTTTGAGCCCGGCGACCTGAACTCGTCCCTGCCAACCATCGCGGCCGGTGCCGAACTGCTACTGCTCCTGGAGCGGCTGCCCGCGTACCGCGCTGTTTACGTGTTTGAGGCGGATTGGGTCATGCTTGCGGCGGTGTTGCGCACGCTCGACCTGGCCGAGCCGCTCACGCGCGACCGTTGCCTCTTTGTGCCGCCCGCCGGCGAATTGGGGTTTCTGCAAGAGTACCTGGCACGCCATCCGGGGCTCTTGCCGCCGGGTAACATCCCGGTCCTGCCGGGCGTTGCGCCGGAGCGCATCGAAAAGGTTCGTCAAATCTGCGAGCGCATCGCCCGCCAAACGCATGCGACGCGCACCGCGCGGCTTCAACAATTGCAGGCGAGCGCTGCCGTGCACACCTCGGCCACCGAATCCAAGCCACGCCTGGCGGTAATTGCGCTCACCGTCGACCGCACGCTGGCCTGGGCCAGCGCCGCGCTGGAACGAGCCGCCACCCGGACGGGTTGGCCCACGGTGCGCTGCGGTTTGGGCGGCCCGGTCGATGCGCACCCGCTGGGCCATTGCGAGAGGCTGGCCAGCTTCAGCCCCAGCATCGCGCTGTACCTGCATCCTCCGTCGGTGCGCCTGCCGCTCGCGCTGGGGGGCGTGACGTGCGAATGGTTCACGAGCGCGACCGACGTGCCCGCGCAGCTTCCCGCTGACGACGTGCTTCGTCTGGCTGCGTCGCCGCGCGTCGCGAGTGCGCTTCGGGCGGCGACGGCCCCCGGGGCGAAGAGTGCGGGGTGGTACTGGGGTTGCGATCCGAAAACGTCAGAAGCCTTTCCGCATCCGCGGGATGACGTGATAGGGCTCATCGCGGACTGGCCCAATGACGATCCCGCCGCCTGTGGTATCGAGCAGCCCTCGCACAAACAGCTTTGGCGACACTTGCAGCAACTGGCCGCCGACCGCTGGGAGACCCAGGATGTTCTCCAGCCGGTGGCGTTGTTGGCGCACGCCGAACGGGCGACGGGTCTGCGGCTCGGCGAACCGTCGCTGCGACCGTGGCTGCTGCGCTTGATCGAGCGCGTGCTGATCCCGGCCGCCGTGCTGAAGAGGATCGCGGAAGTGGCCACATCCGCGTCGATCCGATTGGAGCACGTGGGCCTGGGCCACGACCCGCGGCCGGACAGTCCCATTCCGACCATCGCAGGCAGCGTGTTTGCTCTGATTGAATCCGAGTCGCGGCCAAGGCCGTCGGCGGCGATTTTTGGCGGAGCGGTCGATCCGCTAACGCCGGCCCTGCTTCAAGCCGGGCATTCGGGTTGGCCGCTGCTGCTGCACAGTCCGGGGCGCACGTCGCGGGCGGCGGCGCTCGGGAACATCCTGCACCCGGAGCAGCACTATCAGCCCTTCGCGGGCCCGGCGGAGCTGCGTGGGGTGCTACGTGCCGTCCGCGAGCAGGCGGAACGCTTCGAACGGCGCGCCGCGCGGACGCGCGAACATCTGAGAACGACTCACTCCTATGAGCGTCGGCTGGCCGACCTCGCGCGCCACGTCCAGATGTAATGCCAGTTGCCGTACGCTGATGCCGGCCCTCCGCCAGGGCCCGGCGCGGGTTGAGCGCAAACAAGAGGGTGGATTTCCAACTGACCGTCCTCAGGAGGGGTTGGGTTTCGAGCGAGGGGGCCATCAAGCGCGGATAAATCGAACCGTTGAAGTCCTCTTGATGGCCTAAGGACGTCGAGTCGGGCAATCCACCCAGGTTTCCGCAGTACTCACCGTCAAGAAGCGAGAAAAGTGCATCGGCGAAGCATCCATTCCTTGCCGATGCGTTCGGTCGTGCGCCGATCGTCCGTGAGCGGCCGTCCCGACCGGGTTACCCAGTGTTCGCTGCGAGCCGCGTCGCTTCGTGTCGTTGCGACGCTCGAAACAGCCCATTTTCACAGGCGTTCCGTTACATAGCATAACACGAATTCGGCAAGTCGAGTCCGGAAAAATTAACGAATTTATCAGGCCGCGCGGAGATATGCAGGATCGTGGATTGACAGAACCGACAGACAACTAAATGATGGTCATAGACGAATCCTGACCACTACCTATTGGGTCAAAGCGGAAATAAAATCAGGCTTTAGGCTCCATGATCTGTTGCGCAATTTTTGCTGCTTTTACCAGACCGCCCATTTTACGGACCGAGATTCCCGTGCTCGACGCGCCGCAGAAGTTTCCGCAGCAGCAGAAAATTGCGATCGTGATAGCGCGTAACTTCCGCAGACACAACGAATTCCGTTGCACCTAGCCGAACTTCCCGTTCCATCGCTTCCAATAGGTTGCTGGGCAGCAGCTCGATCGTCCGCGCCTGCATCGTCTCACCGTCGGCGACGAACACGAACATCGGCCGGCCTTCGTCCCAGACCAAACGCCCTGGCCGTTCCACCAGCATCGTGCCCTCTACGAGCAGCGCGGACCCCTTCCCGCCGACCCCCGGCTGGGACGCAGGCACAGGCGGCCCAGCGCTGTCGGGCTGCTGCGGCAGAATCAGGCTCGAAGTCTCGCGATTGCGTAGCAGGTTCTCGATGATCTCGGCTTGCTCGGGCGGACGCAGGGTGCGCGGCACGGCGGCCGGCTGGCTCGCCGTCGGACGGGATTCCGCCTCGGCCTTTGGTTTTGGCTTTTCCGGTTGCCCGCCCGCGAAAAGTCCGCTCGTCAGCATCGCCAAACCGATCAGGGGTGCTGCCAGCCGCGTCACGATTCCGCTCCTGCCGCTGCACGGCGTTTGCCTACGGAAATCACACGCCAGGGCGCTATGGTACCACAAAATCCGCGGCGGGATCGGGGCGAGTCGACGGCCCCATTCACCGATAAACAGGGTGGGGAGCGGTGCGATGGCGGACGTCTTCATATACGGTGCGGGCGGGCTGGGACAGTTGGTCCTGGACATCTTGCGCCAGGGTCAGCGATACCGGCCGGTCGCCTTCCTCGACTCTGACCCGGCGTTGCACGGGGTCGTCATTGATGGTCTGCCCGTCGCTGGGGGAATGGACCAGGTGGGCGAACTGGTACGCACCGGCGTACGTGGCGGCATCGTGGCCGTCGGTAACAACCACGTGCGTGTCACGCTGGCACAGGAACTTGAGCGGCACGGCGTCAAGCTGGTGTCGGCCATCCATCCGCTGGCCAGCATATCCCCAACCGCACGGCTGGATGAGCACGTCATCGTCGGTGCCCGCGTCACGATATGCGTACACGCGCGGATCGGCGCCCATACCGTCGTTTCGGCCGGGTCTATCATCGAGCACGACAACGTGCTCGGCGAGGGCGTTTTCCTCTATCCCGCCGTACGGCTGGCGGGCACCGTGTGGGTCGAAGACCTGGCGACGCTGGGCATCGGGGCCTGCGTCATTCCGGGGCGACGCATCGGCCGGGCGGCGCGAGTCGAACCCGGTGCGGTCGTCATCCGGGACGTCGCCCCGGGCGCGACCGTCGGGGGCGTGCCCGCGATCAGTCAGCCCGCTGCGGCTTCGCGCTTTGTTCCCGAGCCTGAGCCAGTCCTGGTAAGCGCGCCGGCCTGATAGCGCCTAGCAAAACAGAGCCGCGCCCGTCAGGAAGCGGTGCGAGGCAAGGGAAAAACCGCACCCTCACGGTCGCGGCTCGGTCCGCAGGCGCTTCTGTTATGCGCTCTCAGGGAGCAGCCGAGGGACGGTCGCGGTTGGCCGGGTCGGTGTCGTAGAAGTACGTCGTCTTGGTCCGCGGCGAGGCGGCCTCGTCGCGCTTCTCCAGCCGGTTGCCCAGCCCGTCGTACGTGTACCAGAGGTCGTAGACCGTCGTGGAGCCGTTGACGACGCGCGTCTCGTGAATGAGCCGGTCGCGGTTGTCGTACTGGAACGTCACGACCGCCGTCTGCTCGTTATGGTAATAGGTGACTGTCGCTACTTTCCGTCCCGCATCGTACGTCTCACGGTCTCGAATGTAGCGCAGCGCGGACCCAATCACTCAACACCCGTGTAGCCACCATGATGGTAAAGAAAAGCGCCCACGTCGCAAGATGTCCCCAGGTAGCAAATCGGGAACCCTTGGTCACCTGTCGAAGAACCCGCGGTGGCCCAGCCAGGATCGCCACCAGCACCCCAACGACTGCGATCACACCTAGGACTTCTGGGTTGAACGTGCGCTCAATTGCCTCTCGCATGTTCCGCACCCACCTTCACTGGTGAAGTAGTGCCCGGGCCGCCGGCAGGATTCGCCCACCGTCCGGCATAGTTCGCTAACGACAGACTACCAAGGCTAGGCCATCAAGACGACTCAACGGGGCTTGTTGTGTACTAACACACTTGACTCACCGACATAGTACGTGTGTCCCGGTTCCACTGCCAGAGTGTAAACCCATACGCCGGCTGCGTAGTGCTCCGCTGACATTTCGATGATAGCAGGCGCCTCACCGTCGAGATTCAGGAGCATGTCCCCGGCGCGCAGGTCGCGCGCAACCCGCCAACCCTTGTCTCGAACCCAGAACGGGTGTTCGCTTGTGCATACGATCGTATCGTGGGCCAAGCGAACTCGCACCACATCTTGAACGCGAGTGGAACCTATCCAGGTTACCCGCCCAACTGTCGGTGGGGACTCGTCGTGCCGGGCGCTCGCTGGCACCTCACCTTGGACGACCGAGATACGCACACTTGAGCCGACGCGGAGTTCCTCGATAGCAATCGGGCCGTCTGGCGTTGCCACCTTCGTCCCACGCTGAAAACACCAATAGCCACTAGGATTAGACTCCTTGCACATCTTCGCGTACCAGTTAATGAAGCGGCGCTCGTCGCCGGTTTCGTAGCCGCCGGTAATAAAGCCGCCTACGCCCCACACGCAGGTATAGTACGGATTGCAGCCAGACGTCAGGGCGCCGCAGGCCGCCCCGACCCCTGCGCCCACGACCGCCTTCCCCCAATCCCATAGTCCGAGCGGGTCCACTGCGGTCGCCGGTTCGTTAGCTGTGTACACATACGCGTTGGACCACCTGTAGGCGAGCGCCTGGGTTGGCTCCGCATCCGCGAAAGCCCAATACTGGGATATCGCCCAGCGGATGGTCTTGGCAAACAAACGCAGGATCACTGGATCGCGCTGAATAAAGCGGCCAATGGTGGGCTGATACCACCGGTAGCCGACGTGCAGCAGCGCAATCGGCTTGGTGCCCGGCGCGCCGTCGAGCTTCAGCAGGTCGTCTTCGTAGCCCCAGCCGCCGGCGTAGCGGTACCTGGTGTCGCTGGCGGGCGGGACGCCCACGCCACCCGGTCCGACCGGTTCGCCGAACGCCGTGTAAGCCAGCGTTTCGGTCGCGCCTGCATTCTGGTCGGTGAGCATCATCGTGGAGTCAATCAGGTCGCCGTGGAGGTAACGGGTGGTGCCGGTCTGGGCGTCCTGTTGCGCATGCGTCCCATAACCGGGGAGGTAGCCGAGCTTCTCCGTCTGGCTCTCGATGTACCACTTCTCGTTCACGCCGTCCCACTTTTCGACGACCGCGAAGTCGGCGTAGGGGTCATCACCCAGATAGTCCGTCCAGAGCTGGGCCTCCTCCGTCGGCTTCCAGTTGTTCGGATTCTCGTCGCTCACGTCGAGCGCGCGGCTCAGATAGCGTTGGCGCGGACCGTCGTAATAGAACTCGCGGCCCTTCTCGCGGCCGTAGGTCAAAGGAATCACGTTACCCTGGCCATCCTGCTGCCAGTGCTCCCACACGGCCCGCCAGAGCTGGCCGGCGCTCGTGTAGTATAACGCCAAGCCGCGATGCCAGATGAACTCCTGACCCGGCCCGATGTCCTTGACGATGATATTCGACGCGTGCCCGGTGATGTAGTAGACGTACCTGACCGTCCGCGTGAGCGTCCAGCCGCCCTGGCCGTTGTCAACCGACTCCTCGTAGCGCATCAGGCGGTTGTTGTTGGTCGGGTAGTTCGGGTCGCGGTTGGCGGGGTTGGCGTCATAGAAGTACATCGTCTTGGTCCGCGGCGAGGGGGCCTCGTCGCGCTTCTCCAGCCGGTTGCCGAGGCCGTCGTAGGTGTACCAGAGGTCATAGACCGTCGTGGAGCCGTTGACGACGCGCGTCTCGTGAATAAGCCGGTCGCGGTTGTCGTACTGGAACCTCACGACCGCCGTCTGGGCGGTCACGTAATTCGCTTCCGTCCGGCTCTGGAGCGTGTTGTTGAGGTTCCAGACGTAGTCGATCCGCATGAGAAGCTGGTTCGTAACGTCCCGATGCTCGATCCAGTCGAGCCGGTTGGCGTCGTCGTAGTGCCGGGTCGACCCAAAGAGGCGCTAGCGCTCGAGTTCTCGAGCGAGATCGTCCAGGCGGCCCACAATGGCGACCGCGAAGCCATGGAGGAGTGCGATCGTCATGGCGTGCGCCGAAGCAAACACTAATGCAAGGCCGGTGCAAACCGCCACCATTTCGTCGGTACCTTGATTGATAAGATACGCCATGCTACCCAGCCCCGCTGCCAGCAGAGCGGCAGCGGCTCCGACGAAGGAGCGGTAGATCCACCGGCGAGACGTAAACCAAACGAGCCTCTCGAGTTCTCTTTTCACGGCGCGCTCTCCCACGACGGGTTCAATAGGGCCAGCGCCAAGCGCGAGCGCCCTCTCAATACAGGCAACGTACAACCATGCCGCAATTCCCAAAGTGAAGAACCAGAACGCGGTGAAAATCGCACCAGAGACACCGGTCCACTTCTGGTCCGCGCTGCTATCCTCTTGGAGGATACCCAGCGGAAACACTGCCAGGGCCACCACGCCAAGAACTAGGCATCCCCAATACGAGCGCAGCAGCCTCAGCCCGCGATAGTCACGTACCCATGCAGGATCCCACATACCGGCGTCCTCTTCTGGCCGCGCACATAAGGCCCTAATTCGAGCGTCGTCACCGCGCAGCAGGCGACTATACCAATCTCGTCACTTGAAGACGTCCACAAGACATTGGACGTCATGGCCCACAAGTGATCCAAAGAGCGCACCGAGACCTCGAATTGCGTTTGCGGCGCCCTCTGCGCTCATCGCGCCGACGGACGCGTTCAAACCCCCCGTCAGACCGCCTCCAACTGCTCCGACCACCGGGTTGCCGCCGGAAACGGCTGCACCAACGGCACCCCCTGCCGCGCCCGCAGCGATGCCCACTGCCGCACCAGCACCCACCCTGCCGGCGCCTGCGAGAGCGCCCCCAAGGCCCCCGGCAAAACCAGCGGTGATCCCGCCGACCGCGCCGATCGCGGCCGCTTGGCCTCCGCTGCTCGAGAAGCCGCCACCAATGGCGCCGCCGATACCTCCGGATATGGCGCCAGCAACCGCACCCGCGGGACCGCCGGTCAGTCCGCCAACGAGAGCTCCGACCACCCCGCCAACGACACCGCCGATAACGCCCCGCCAGAAATCCCAAAGGCCGGTTGGGTCTATACACGTTACCGGGTTCCCGTGGCAGTACTGGTATAGGTTGAGGCTGCCGGCCAGGAGGCCCAGCGGGTCACGCTGGATAAAACGCCCCGTGCCAGCCTGATACCATCGATACCCGACATGCTGGAGTAGGATCGGGCCGAGGCTGGTGCTGGCACCCTGCACAGAAAGCAAGTCGTCTTCGTACCCGTAGCCCCCCGCGTAGCGGTAGCGGGTGGCGCTCGTCGGCGGCCAACCCAATCCCGCCGCGGTCACCGGTTCACCAAACGCCGTGTAGGCCAGCGTCTCGTCCGGCAGGCCACCCTCATCGGTCGTCAGCATGGTCGAGCGGATCAGGTCGCCGTGGAGGTAGCGCGTCGCGCCGGTCTGCGCGTCCTGCTGCGCGTGCGTCCCATAACCAGGGACGTAGCCAAGCGTCTCCGTCCGGCTCTCGATGTACCACCGCTGCTGCGGGTCTTGCTTTTCGACGACCGCGAAGTCCCCGGCGGGCTCATCACCCAGGTAATCCGTCCAGAGCTGCGGCTCTTGCGTCGGCTTCCACTGGCTCGGGTACTCGCTGCTCACGTCCATCGCCCGGCTCAGGTAGCGCTCCCGCGGGCCGTCGTAGTAGAACTCGCGGCCGCCGGTGCGCGTGTAGTCGGTCACCTGCTGCTGCTCATTGACCTGCCACTGCTCCCAGACAGCCCGCCAGAGCTTACCGGCGGACGTGTAGTATAACGCCAGGCCGCGGTGCCAGGGGTCGGCGGCGTCCTTGATGATGATATTCGACGCGTGGCCGGTGATGTAGTAGACGTACTTGACCGTCCGCGTGAGCGTCCAGCCGCCCTGGCCGTTGTCGACCGACTCCTCGTAGCGCATCAGGCGGTTGTTGTTGGTCGGGTAGTTCGGGTCGCGGTTGGCGGGG
>Ga0214473_10008345_pt1 | contig 12251 bp, 11 predicted proteins | sample RVTome_7_FD_203509 | JGI IMG/M metagenome (GOLD analysis project Ga0214473, IMG submission 203509) | Soil microbial communities from uranium-contaminated site in the Upper Colorado River Basin, Wyoming, United States - RVT98D197 | ecosystem: Environmental > Terrestrial > Soil > Contaminated >... | reverse complement strand
AGCCGGCCTTCACGATCGCCAGCGTGGGGCTCGGCTCGCCGTGGACGGCGCTGATCCACGGTGGGCTCGTCAAGCGGATGATCACCACGTTTCTGGGCGAGGGCTACCCGTTCCCGGTGCCGAGCCCGCTGATCTCGAAGGCGGTGCTGGAGGGACGCCTGGAGGTCCAGAACTGGTCCATGCTCACCTTCCCCCTGCGCCTCCTGGCGGGGGCCATGGGGGTGCCGTTCCTCCCGACGCGGTCGCTCCTGGGTTCCACCATGGAGGAGGACAACACCCGGCAGGGCGACTTCCAGGCGGTCGACGACCCGTTCGGCGCCGAGGGGCGGATCGGCTACGCGAAAGCCCTCGTGCCGGATGTCTCGCTCCTCCACGCCTGGGCCGCGGACCGCGCCGGCAACACGATCATCACGCCGCCGATGAACGAGAACCTCTACGGCGCCATGGCCGCGTGGCACGGCGCCGTGGTCACGGTCGAGAAGATTGTCTCCTCGGAGTTCATCCGCCGCCACGCGCCGCTGGTGAAGCTGCCGGGGCAGTACGTGGCGGCCGTCGTGGAGGCGCCGCTCGGCGCGCATCCGGGAGGCATGTACGGGATGAACATCCCGGAGCTCGAGGGCTACGCCGAGGACCTGGACTGGATTCTCGAGATGCGGAAGGCTTTCAGGAAGGCCGAGACCGCGGAGGCCTGGATCAAGGAGTGGATGCTCGACATCCCGACCCAGACCCACTACCTGGCGAAGCTCGGCTACGCGAAGATCATGGAGGTCAAGGGGCGCGCCGACAGGGACGCCTGGGTGTCCGAGCTGGAATCGCTCTCCGATCGGCTGCCGGCGGGGCCAGACTGGAACGCCACCGAGATGATGGTCGTGGCGGCGGCCCGCCTGCTGGCCGAGAAGGTCAGGACCCGCGGCTACCGGGCTTTCCTCGCCGGCGTCGGGAACTCGAACCTGGCCGCGTGGCTCGCCGCCTACCAGCTGAAGCAGGCCGGGGTGGACGTGGAGCTGATGGCCGAGGCCGGCATGGTCGGCTACCTGCCGCGGCCGGCGGAACCCTTCGTCTTCTCGTTCCGGGACTTCCCCTCGTGCAAGATGCTCACCGACATCTTCCACGTGATGGGCATCTTCATGGGCGGGCGGCAGAACCAGTGCCTGGGCTCGCTCGCGGCGGGGCAGATCGACAAGCACGGCAACATCAACTCGACGATCATCCCGGGCGTGACCTACATCACGGGCTCGGGCGGGGCCAACGACATCACCTCCTCGGCGCGGGAAGTGGTCGTGACGCTCAGGCAGGGGCGGCACCGCTTCGTTGATAAGGTGCCCTACATCACCGGACCTGGACGCCGCGTCAGGGCCGTGGTGTCCGACTACGGGGTCTATGAGAAGGCCGACGAGCACGGGGAGCTCGTCCTGACGGGCGTGTTCGCGGGGAAACCGGAGGCGGAGGCGGTGCGGGCGGCGAAGGAAACGTGCGGCTGGGAGCTCCGGGTGGCCCCCGCGCTGCGCCGCTTCGATCCTCCCGAGGCCGACGAGTTGGCGCTGATCCGCCTGTTCGACCCTCGCCGTTACTTCCTGGGAGATGCTCCCTCACCGATATCCTCTCCCCCGAGGGGGAGAGGGCAGGGTGAGGGGGGAGGAGATCAGCCATGATCGGGATCCTTGCCGTCGGGTCGTACATTCCACGCTACCGCCTGTCGGGGAAGACGCTCGCCCAGGTGTGGGGGAGCGGCGGAAGCGGTGAGCGGGCCGTGGCCAACTACGACGAGGACAGCCTCACGATGGCCTCGGAGGCCGTCCTCTCCGCGCTGGCCGGCCGCGATCCATCGAAGGTCGGTGCCTGCTTCTTCGCGTCCACGACGCCACCCTACACCGAAAAGTCCACCGCCACGCTCCTGGCGACGGTGGCCGACCTCGGGAGTGAGGTCGTGACCGCCGATCTCGGCGGCTCGCTCCGCGCCGGGACGACCGGCATCCGGCTCGCGTTGGACCTGATCAAGGCCGGGACGGCCTCCCAGGCGCTGGTCGCGGCCGGAGACATGCGCCCCACCGCGCCGGGGAGCGACCTGGAAACCCTCCTCGGTGACGGCGCGGCGGCGGTGCTCCTGGGCGAGGGCGACCCCATCGCGACCTTCGAGGGGGCCTACACGGCCAGCCACGAGTTCACCGACGTCTGGCGGAAGGCGGGGGATCGCTTTCTCGAACTGGGGGATCCCGCCTTCGTGAAGGCCTACGGGCTCGACAAGCACATCCCCGAGGCGGTGGACGGCCTGCTGGCGCGCGTGGGGCTGAAGCGCCAGGACATCGCGAAGATCGCCTACTACGCCCCCGACTTCCGCCTCCACGCCGCCATCGGGCGCCAGCTGAAATTCCCGGAGACGGCCCTGCTCAAGGAGCCGGTGATCAACAAAGCCGGGAACACGGGTGTCGCCTCGCCGCTCCTGGGCCTGGCGTCGGCCCTGGAGGAGGCCAAACCCGGCGACAGGATCCTCGTCGTATCCTACGGCAACGGCGCCGAGGCGCTGCTCTTCCAGGCGACCGAGCTGATCGAGAAGGTCTCGTGGGAGCGGGGCGTCGGCGCCCAGCTGGCCAAGGGTCGGCCGCTCGTCCACTACGGGAAGTTCCTCCACTTCCGCCGGAATGTGGAGACCGAGATCGTCAAGGCGTTCTCGAGCCTGCCGACGATGCTTCGCGAGGAGCGCCAGAACTTCAGGCTGTACGGGCAGAAGTGCGCCGATTGCGGCGCCATCTCCTACCCGCGCCGCCACATCTGCTGGAAGTGCTCCTCCAAGAACCTGGGCGAGCACAAGCTGGGCCGCCGGGGCAAGGTCTTCACCTTCACCAAGGACCACCTGGTCCCGAACCCGGATCCGCCGACGGTGATGGTGGCGGCCGACCTGGATGGCGGCGGGCGCTTCTACGCCCAGCTCACCGACTGCGATCCGGCCACGGTCACGTTCGAGATGCCCGTGGAGCTGACCTTCCGCCGCCTCCACGAGGGCGAGGAACTGGTCAACTACTTCTGGAAGTTCCGGCCGGCCTGAGCCGGTTGGAACTAACGGATGGAAATCAGGGAGTTTTGCTCGGCTGGCGATTCAGTGGTTGCGTCTGGGGTGCGTCCGGTTGCCTCGGTGCCGTTCTGCCAGGTTCTCTCCAGCGCCTCGGGCATCCAGCGCGCATACACCCTGAGTAGGACTGAGGCGCTCCGCCACCCGCCTTGGCGCTGGACGTAGAGCAGGGGGGCGTTGCGGCTGAGCAGCGTGGACGCCCACGTGTGCCGTAGTTGTTCTGCGGGCCGGTAGCGTGCCCTGGCTGCCTGGAGCACCCGCCTCCACTCCTGGTGGACCCACCAAGAGGTCAACGGGTGCCCGTCACGGGTGAACACGAACGCCTCTGGGTTCAACGGCCGCACCGTGAGGCGCCGGAGGCCTGTGAGGACCGACCGAGCCGCCTCCGTGGCTCCAGGGCGCCACTCCTGGGTGTCGTCGGCGACGGGATGGAGAAACGAGACCACGCGCGTCCGACCTGTCTTGGTCGGTCCGGTTCGCTGGCGGGTCCAAGTACGCCGGACCACCGCCAGGCCCCGCTCCAGGTCAAGATCCTCCCACCGGAGCCCGCAAACCTCGCCGGCCCGCATCCCTGACTGTGCCCAGAGACGCAGGAACGTCCCGAAGTCTGGTTGACGGGTGAGGGCCGCGTCCAGGATTGCCCGGAGCTCGCTGCCCGTGAACGCGTCTAAGTGCCCGTCCTCCTCGGAACGCGGGAAGCGGCCGACCCCAGTTGCAGGGTTGACGTCCAGGTGCTTGAGCGCAACGCCCCGCTGGAGAATCAGCCGGAGCGCGATCAGGCCCGTGCGGAGGGACTGCTCCGATAGGGGGCGCCCCTGCCGCCGGACTGACCCGTTGGGTCCCCGCTTGAGGGCGATGAAGTCCTCAATGGTCTGAGGAGTAATGTCCCCGACCTGCATCGGCCCGAAGTAGGGGAGGCAGTGCCGGCTGACGAAGGGTCGATCAGGGCGCTACTAGGGGGAAGCGATGCGCATACCTCGGAAGGGCTGACGTGACGTCCCTCTATTTCCTTGCGAAAGGCAGCGCTCTCTCTGCTGAGATCCTGCTCTAGCCGCTCAATCTCTTGCGTCCGCCGTGCGATCGCAAGCGTGTGAGTGTCCGGATTGTCCCGTGGCGGAGCACGTAGGGCAAGCCCAGCCAACTCTCGCCGGGCCGCGACATACTGTTGGTAAAGAGTGGCGGCTCGGTCTGTCCCCGGCTGGACGGATGGCCGCTCCGACAGAGCCGCCTGGAACGCTACGTTCTTCCAGCGGAGCACTTCTGAATAAGAAGAGTTCGCGTCCAGAACCGATGGCGGAAGGGTGAGGGTGGCATCAAGCAAAAACCTGTAGGTGCTTATGGCCAGCAGACGCTGCCGGTGACTCATTCCCACAAAGAGCCGATCAAAGTTGCCTTCGTGGATATGCTTGCCATCGAGAAAGAGCTGTGCGGCCCCCGGCACGTCTCCCTGAACCCACTTCACCGTCGCCATCCCGAGGAGAGCGTCCGCGACGTACCAATGGTTGGGACCGAACATGCGACGAAAGATGTGCAATGCCCTTTCGAAATGGGACCAGGCGCTTTGGAGGTCTCCCGCCTCGCGGAGGAGCACGGCGAGTCTGCCGGAGGCTACCCCGGCGTCGGGATGCTCGGGCGCGATGAGTTGGTACATTTTGAGGGACTGTTGGAGGGTTTCGCGAGCGAGGTCTAAGCGCCCGGCGCCCCCATGGACTAAGGCGGTGACGTTGAGGTGCTTGGCCTGGGAAAGGAGGACCCAATCGGGGACTTTTCCCTTCGGGAAGGTGTTCGAATAGGCCACGTAGATGCCGCCGGCACGCAAAAGGACGCGGGATGCCCCCGCGACATCTCCCTTGCGAGATAGGACTTCTCCGAGCTGAGTCAACACTAGCGCGACCTCCGGGTGATCGGGCCCTCTGAGTCGCTCCATGAGATGGAGGCTGCGCTCGGCCAGGATGTACGCTCCGTCCTGGTCTCCAACACCCTTCAGGATCGTGGAAAATAGTAAGAGGGTTTCGGCCATCGGTGCGCTGTCGCCGGCGCCGGATTGTTCGGCGACCTGGACGGCCAGCTCCAGGACCTCCTTGGCACCCTGATGATTTCCTACCCGCCACAGAAGCATAGCTAGCCGCTGCAGCCGGCCGGCAGCGGACGGGTCAGTCGTGGTATGCCTCGCGATTTGCAGTGCGCGCTGGTAGCGGTGCCTTGCCGCCGCGTAGTCCCCCAGCCATTCCAGAATCTCCCCGATCTCGGCGTGAGCCGCGCCCACGAGCAGATGGTCTGGTCCAAGGACCTCCTGGTAGATTCGAAGAGCCTCCTCCAAGATCACTCGTGCCGGACCGAAAATAGCCTGACCTTTCAGCGCCAGTCCCAGGAAGTCGAAGGCTAGAGCAATGTCATTTCTCGCGAGGGCTGGGTTTCTGGCGGCACCGTGAAGGTCGTAGATTACTAGGGCTCGTCGCGCTGTAGCCTCGGCAGCGGCGTAATCCTGTAGGCGCAGTTCGATGCCGGCAAGGTTCAGAAGAGCGCCGGCCGCGAGAAGGCTGTTGGGCCCACTAAGCTGGCCGTTGAGGTTCACAAGCTCCTGCGCCAGGGTCCGCGCTTGTTCAAGCTCGCCGCTGGCAACTCTTGCGGACATTTCGCTGAGGATCTTGTTACCGCGCGAGAGGAGTTCCTGGCGAGTCTCGGCAGGCTGGCTCTCCTGGGATAACGCGGGAAAGGGGAGCAAAGCGCAAGCAAAGCTTAGAGGGAGAAGAAGGACCCAAGCGTAGCCGTTCCGCATGCGCAAAGCTCGCTCCAGTTGGGGAAGATAGTTAAAGTGAAGAGAAGCGCTGCCCCCACTGACGGCCCCAGACGATGCTGAGAGTACTATCGAGAACGTCCGCATAGGTATCGCTCAGCCCCAGCTCGGCCAGCCAGACCGCCATGGCGGGCTCGGTGTGGGTGGGGCGCGCAGAGGAAGGTCGTCGCCCCGCAGAGGCACTCCAGGCGCTGACCGGCGGGAGTCAGGCGGGAGGGGATGGACGGCCTCGCAGAAGGGGCAGCGGGCGGTCATTTATAGACCGGGCGTGGCCGCAGCCCCTCGCGCTCCAGGCACGCCCCGAACGCCTTGGCGTGCGGCTCGTCATACCCGGGCACCGTCACGAGGAATCCCCCGTCTGCCCGAACCTCCCGGATGACGATCCGCCCGTTGCCTGCCTCGTTCTTGCAGCGGGCGAGGATGGTCTCGGTGCGCTCCTGCTGTGGTGTCATCGGCGCGCACCCCAGGACCACCACCAAACACAGAAGGACGAACAACGGGCCATATCGCATGGGTCATTCCTCCCTCGGGTTGCGAATCCAACGGAGCTCACCCTCGTACCTGACCACATAGGCGGTCTTTCCGCACTGGTTTACAGCGAGCCGGATCCCCCCCACGAGAGCCTCACGAACAGCTCCCTTCTTGGGCCACGTCCAGCCACACGTACAACAGACATGGACGCGACGCACCTTTTGAAACTTCGCGAAGATGTTCACTTCAACCAGGTCCCCTCGGCATCCCTGCCTGTAGCCTAGCCTGAGGAAGCGAGGGGATCAACCACCGCCTTGAGAGCCACGAGGCGGGAGCCCGTCGCCTCTGAAAAGACTTTCCCGCCACGGACATTTTGTTTGCATAGACCTGCCAGGGGACTTTCCAGCTTCAGCCGGCCCGCCGGGGAGCATCGACGCGCATCTAGGCCGAATCGTTCGAGTGCGCCCTATGGCACGAGATATGCTCAATTCTTGAGCGGCGTAGTGTCCTCCGAGGTGCGAAGGACCGGACTGGGGAGGGGCGTTTCGGCTAGGAAGGGGCATGGCCATGAGAACGCTCAACCCGCACCGGCTCACCGGAGTCCTCGCACGCCGTAACGCGCGTTATCGCATTCTCACCACGGTCTTGCTGCTTAGCCTTACCCTTCTTGCGGGCCCGAGCGTGCCAGCGTACGCCGACTCGTATCAGATGGATTGGGTACTCTCGACAGGGGGAACCCTTCCAGAGCCGACGACATTCACGTATAACGCCGCAACGAACTTATTCGAGAGCTTCTCGGTAACATGGGGTGACGTGACGTTTAATCTTTTAGAAGGAGGCGTGTATCAGTCGGTAAATGTCCTCCCACATGGGCCCACAGAATTTTTCAATGCTCTGCTCACAGGGGGAACGTGGGAGGCCCAGAAGGACTTACTGAACTCAACCTCGTTCTTCTTCATTCTTAAGCCGTCCTATGGGGATGGGATTGACACTGGCTATGTGAGTGCCCCTCTCGTCCGTCCAGAAACCACGACGGTTTCTTTTGGCACGTTCACTGTCAACCAAATCCCCGTCCCCGTTCCCGAAGCCTCGACCCTCCTCCTCCTCGGCTCTGGCCTCGCCGGGTTGGGCGCGGCTGCTTGGAGACGGTACGGCTCTGGGGCATCGCAGGCCACCCAAAGGGGGGCAGCCTGATGCGGCAGCCACGACGAGCCCGCGCCCACGTCTGGTCATCCTGCTGCGTCACCATCCTGATCAGCTTGGTCCTCGGACTGCTCGGCCAGGGTGAGGCCGCCTCCTATAACTTCACGACGATCGACGTACCGGGTGCAACGTCGAATGCGCCCGGGGGCTTTCCGCGCGGTGGCGCCTCCGCCAACGGCATCAACAATGCGGGCCAGATCGTCGGGGGTTTTTGGGACGCGACGGGGATCGCCCGCGGCTTCCTCTACACGGGCGGAGTCTTCACCACGATCGACGTGCCAGGTGCGACCTCGTGGGGGACTGTGGCGTCCGGCATCAACAACCTCGGCCAGATTGTCGGCTCCGCCGCGGGGTTTCCACCGCCAGCCGATGTGAACCGACAGGTCGGCTTCCTCTACGAGAATGGTGTGTTGACGACGATCACCGTGCCGCAAACGATCGCCACGAACGCCTACGGCATCAACGACGCCGCGCAGATCGTCGGCTACTCGGCCGGGGGTCGGGAGGGTGGCTTCCTCTACATCGCGGGCACCTTTGACCCACTGGTCTTCGGCGACAACGCGCTGGGGATTAACAACGCGGGGGAGATCGTCGGCGTAACGGGCGGTGCGGGCTTTCTGTACACGGCGGGGACCTTCACGAGCATCCAGGTCCCCGGAGCGGCGGGGACAAGCGCCCACGGCATCAACAACCTCGGGCAGATCGTGGGGCACTACTGGACCGGTCCAGCCCCCGAAGACCGCCACGGCTTCGTGTACGAGGCGGGCATCTTCACCACGATTGACGTGCCCGAAGCCACCGGGGGCACGGTCCCCTGGGGGATCAACGATGCCGGTCAGATCGTGGGGTACTACGGGGACGCCATCCGAGCCTACGCCTTCGTGGCGACGCCTGTCCCCGAGCCTTCGACCTTGCTCCTCCTCGCCTCCGGCCTCGTGGGGCTGGGGGGCGCCGCCTGGAGACGGCACCGCCCGAGGGCATCGCCCCGCGGCAAGTCATAGGCGATCACCGGGATCTCTGCGTCCTCCACGCTTCGCGGCAGATCACGGCAAGCATCCTCGACGAAGCCGGCCTTTTCAGTTTTCCCCGGAAACGCAAAACGTCTCTTCCACGAATGGCCCCCCCGGGGGGGATACGCCTTTTCTTTCGAGCAACGTGTCCCGGAGTCCCGCACGGGTGCCTTCCAAGACGCCGGCGCCTGCCCCACATGGGCGCCCCCGACCCCCCGGCCCCCCGTCATCCGTCGCGCGCGGCGGCATCGAGTGCAGGTTGCGCGGGGGTTGCGTTCCGTGCCGCAATCTGCCTTGCTTTGCCGACCTCCTCCCGCTAACCTACCTAGCGTATGAGCCCGCCCAATTCCTTCTGGAAGTTCCGGCCGGGCGGCTAACCCGCGGAATCCTCGATCGACGCCACCTTGACAGGAGCCCGGCCGTGGCACAGAATCCCTTGCATGGGCCCTCCGGTCCGGTGCCTATTCATCGTCGCCCGGGACCAGCCTGACCTCTGGCGTCATCTGACGCAGGATTTCGCCGAAGATCAGGAGGTCCAGGTCATCCTGGACCGACGAGGGGACGAGCGGCGGCGGAGCGTGCAAGCGCGCGACCCCGAGCGTCGTCAGGCCGGCCGGCGCCGCCCACCGAGCATTGATACCGACCTCCGCTACCGGTCGTTCGTGATTCTCCACGAGCAGCAGGGAGCGCTCTCGGGCTGACCCTCCGGCCCGGGTGGGAGAACCGGTGGCCCTCCTGTTCATCGTGGCCCGCCAGCGACTCGACCTTTTCACCTCCTTGAAGCAGCAGTTCTCTCGAGAGGAAAAAGCCGGAAAGGTCCAGATTCTGCTGGACCGGAGGCATGGCTCCGACCGGGGACAGGGCCAGCCACCGGGGGCGGACCGGCGCCGCTATTTCGTGGACGAAGAAGTGCGCTCTCTCGGCTCCGCTATCGTTCGCCGACAGGTGCGGCCTAGGAGCGGAGGGCTTTGAGGATTTCCTGGTTGGGGAGCACGTGGCCCACGGCGGCCGCGAGGAGCCGAAGGGCGAAGCGGTGCATCTCCTCGCCGTCCATGGAGTCCACCGCCTCCTCGGCGATCACCACCCTGAAATCGCGGTTGGTGGCCTCGAAGGCGGTGTTGAGGACGCAGGTGGTCGTATTGATGCCCGCCAGGATCAGCGTGTCCACGCCCAGACGGCGGAGGAGAAACTCGAGGTCGGTTGCCAGGAAGCAGTTGTAACGCTTCTTGCCGCTCACCCGCCGATCCCCCTCGGTCCAGAGCGCGGGGATCACCTGGGTCCCCGGGCTCCCCGCCAGATTGTGGCGCAGGATCCCCTTCCTCACCTTGTTCGGATCGGCGTCGATGGCGTTCCAGAAAGGGTTGGCGGCGATCTCGCCGGAGTCGCGGTACTCCGTCACCACGTGAACGATCGGCACGGCGATGGCCCGGAGCTCGCGAAAGAGCTGCGCCGCTCGGACGATGACCGGCCCGCAACGCTCAGCCGGAAGCGGGAGCGTCGCGACAGCCGGATCCAGGTGGCCCCGGTGCATGTCGATGGCGACAACGGCGGTGGACTGGGGGTTCAGCTTCATGGCTGTCCTTCCCTTCGCGCCCTTGGCTCCTTGGTCGGGCCGATGAGCTCGATCATGTTGCCGGCGGGATCCCGGATGAAGAGCTGACGGAGTCCTGTGGGCGTGTCGGCGAAATCGTAGAAGGGAAGGCCGCTCGCCTGGATTCGCGCGTACGCCTCGTCGGCGTCCGCCACGGCCAGGGCGAAGTGGGGATCGCGCGTATCGAAGCGGCGCGGGTCCGGGGGGCGCAGAGGCATCGTGTCCTTGACGGTGATGTGGAGCGCGAGGTCCCCGGCCAGGGCGTACCACGCCCCCGGGAAGCCGAAGTCGGGGCGGGGGATCTCGTGGAGGCCTAGGACGCGTCCGTAGAACGCCTTGGCGTCGTCGAGGTTTGTCACGGTGACGCTGATGTGGCTCACGGCCGTGAATGGCAGCATGCGTGGGCCCCCCTTCGTTACTTCGTCTCGATCCTGCCGATGCGCTTGATGACGGCCGCAAGCGTCCGGGCGTCGCGCTCCCACCACCCCCGGAACTCATCGGCGTCGAGGTAGGCGATGGGCGTCTGGATCTTCTCCATCGCGGTCCTGAAGTCCGGGTCCCGCATGGCCTGGCGGGTGGCTTCCCGCAGGACCTTCACGACGTTCTCCGGCACGCTCCTCGGCGCGAAGAGCCCTGCCCACAGATAGTATTCGATGTCGTGGCCGAGCTCCTTCATGGTCGGGATATCCGGGTAGGCGGTGAGGCGCGACGCGCCCCACGTGGCCAGGGCGCGAATCTTGCCGGCTTTGAGGTGGGGCAGGGCGAGCGCCGGGGGAGAGGCCCACATGGCGGCATGTCCGCCGAGGACGGCGGTCATCGCCGGGGCGCCTCCGGTCGTGGGCAGGTGGCGCATCCGGACACCGGCGGCATGAAGGAACATCTCCATTGGCACGTGCGACGCGCCGTAGACTCCGGACGACGAGTAGACGATCTCCCCGGGCCGCTTCTTCGCGTCGTCGGCCAGTTCCTTGAGCGTTTTCCAGGGGGCGTCGGCCCCGACCACGAGAATGGGAGGATCGGCGTTGAGGCGGGCAATCCCGATGAATTGATCCCGCGTGAAGGCGGGCGCTCGCCCGAACAACGCATCCACCTCCGGGATCGTCGAGATGCTGACCAGGGCGACCATGATCGTGTAGCCATCGGGCTTCGCGACCGCGGCCGACTGCATGCCGACGGCGCCGGCGGCGCCAGCCTTGTTGGAGACGACAACCGCCTGCTTCATCGCTCGCTCGAGCGCGGGCGCCAGCGGCCGCGCCGTGAGGTCGGCGATGCCGCCGGGGGGGAACGGCACAATGATTGTGATGGGACGGCTCGGGTAGGGTTCCTGCGCCGTCGCGGCGCCGATCAGGGCGACGAGGAGAAGGATGACGGAGCAAAGTGCACGCATCGCCTAGCCTCCCTCGACGGCGGCGAAGAAGCGGGCGGGCGCGCCCTCCGTCCCGGCGATCTTGTAGAAGGGGGCGAAGAAGGATACCGGCCGCGGCGGGAGCGCCCCCAGGTTGGTCAGCCCTTCCATGATCACGATCCCCGCGCCCAGGATCACTCGGTGCATGGGGAAATCCTCCGAGGTGAAATCGGGAAGCCGCGCGCAGTACTCCTCGAAGAAGTCGAAGCCGATGGACTTGGGGCCCCTGGCGACGAGCCACTCGGCCGACTCGGGCGGGAAGAAGGGCGACTGGGTGAAGTAGTCGGGCCACTTCCCGTACATCGTGTCGGACCAGCCGGTGTAGAGGAGCGCGATCTGGCCCGGCTTGACCCGATCGGCGCCGCCGCGCCTCAAGTCGTCGATCGTGATCTTGTGGTTTTGGCCGACGAACGAGAGATCCACCACCAGCGCCTCACCCGTGACCTGTTCCAGGCTGATCTCGGCCGTCGTGATGCCGTCCTTGAACACGTGAAGCGGCGAGTCGATGTGGGCCCCCGTGTGGAGGCTCTGGCGGACGCTCGAGACCTGCCAGAATCCCGGCCCGCGCCGGTGCGGCGTGACCTCCAGACGGAGGTTCGTCGACGGCGGACTCAGGGTGCTGGTGTCCACGGTCACGGAGAGATCGATGAGCCTGTCCATCAGCCCCTCCTCGAGTTGGCCTGCTCGATGTGAACGATGCCGCGGGT
>Ga0214473_10008344_pt1 | contig 12254 bp, 8 predicted proteins | sample RVTome_7_FD_203509 | JGI IMG/M metagenome (GOLD analysis project Ga0214473, IMG submission 203509) | Soil microbial communities from uranium-contaminated site in the Upper Colorado River Basin, Wyoming, United States - RVT98D197 | ecosystem: Environmental > Terrestrial > Soil > Contaminated >... | reverse complement strand
CGTCCCGCACGGTTCTCCCCTCGAGGGAAACCAAACCGGTCGAACCGTCCTCTAATTCCTATGAACGCTCGCGCGATGGTCGCCATGATTACCATAGGCCTGCTGGCCGCCGCAATATCCGACGCAGGAGAGAGGGAGGGACCGTCCGGCGAGGGCCGGCGCCTCGAGAAGGCAACGTTTGCGGGCGGCTGCTTCTGGTGCATGGAGCACCCCTTCGACGAGCTGGAAGGAGTCGTTTCGGTCACGTCCGGCTACACGGGGGGCACAAAGAAAAACCCCTCCTACGAAGAGGTTTCGGCCGGCCGGACCGGCCACACGGAATCCGTGCAGGTGGTCTTCGACCCCGCCCGGATCGGCTATCGCAAGCTGTTGGAAGTCTTCTGGCGCAATATCGACCCCACGACGGCGGACCGGCAGTTCTGCGACGTGGGGATGCAGTACCGATCGGCCATCTTCTACCATGACGAGGCGCAAAAGCGGCTTGCCGAGGAATCGAAGCGGGAACTGGAGAAGACCAAGCCGTTCCAGGGGGCCATCGTCACGGAAATCACCCCCGCGTCGGAGTTCTACACCGCGGAGGAATACCACCAGCATTATTACCGGAAAAACCCGATCCGGTACAATTTCTACCGGACAACCTGCGGGCGCGACCAGCGGCTCAAGGAGCTCTGGGGGAAGAAAGGCCGGTCGTAACGGCATTTCCTCCCGTTTTCCATAGCCGGGCCACAGAGATATTAATATCATATGTTTTAACATGTTAGTCTTGTTTACATTATCATTTAGTTTACTATTGCAACGAGTGTCCCTGCAGTTGACGGGTGAGGATTTATCCCCCCTGCCTTCTTTCCTTTATTTTAAAGAAAAAAACCCTTAAGTTTCCGCTTTAAGGTTCCGATAAATACCCCATAAGACGCTAAGGCGAGTCGTCGCTGAAGGTTACAGGCATTCGAAAAAGAGACGATACAGGATACGGGAAGCAGAGATGGACGGGACGAAAAGCACCTTCAGTAAAGCAAAAATCACGTTGAAGCGCGCCAAGGACTTCGCGCACAAGACAGGCAGCCCGGAACGGGACCAGGCGCTCATCCGGTTTATCCTGATCGTATTGGTTTGCATACATCTCCTCCAATATAGAGACACGCCGTCTTTTCCCAAAGATATCTTCATCCTCACCGGAGCCTACATCCTCTACGCTGCCATCATGCTGGGGTCAACCTTCCTCCAGCCAAGAAAGAGCACACTCCGGCGCGTTTCCGGGCTCACGCTGGACACCGTCATCTCCTGCTACGGAATGTACCTCAGCGGATTGCCCGGCTCTCCCCTGGTGCTCGTTCTGTACTGGAACATGTTCGGATACTCGTTCCGGTATGGGAAAAAATATCTTTTCTACGGCATGGCGCTCAGCCTCGTATCCTTCGGACCGGTAATCTGGTTCAGCCCATTCTGGAACGAGATCTGGGAACTCGGCGTCGGGTTATTGATAGGGCTCCTCGCGATCCCGGCGATGTTCGTGGGCGTGATGATCAGCAAGGTCACGAAAGCCATGGAAAAGGCGGAAGTCGCCAACCGGGCTAAGTCTAGGTTCGTCGCCAACATGTCGCACGAGATGCGCACCCCCTTGAACGGGATCCTCGGAACGGTGGAGCTCTTTGCCGGGACCCGCATGGACGAGGAACAGCAGGAGTACGTGAAAACGGTCAGGGCGTCCGCCGCTGCGCTCCTGTCTCTGGTCAACGACGTCCTCGACTTCTCCAAGATAGAGGAAGGGAAAGTTTCGATCCACCCGGAGGAGATGGACCTTCACGCCTTCATCAAGACCACCGCCTCGATCGTTGCGCGGCAGGTCAAAGCCAAGGGATTGACGTTCCGCGTGATGGTCTCTTCTTCCGTACCCTTCCTCGTGAAAGGAGACCTCGGCAGAATCCGGCAGGTTCTGACCAACCTGTTATCCAACGCCGCCAAGTTCACGGAAAAGGGCGAAGTCACCCTTCGAGTCCTCAAGGAAGCCGAAGACGAGGATACCGTGACGGTGCGCTTCGAGGTCGCCGATACGGGAATCGGAATGACGAAAGACGCCAAGGAATTTATCTTCGAACGGTTCACGCAGGCGGACGACTCGATCACGAGAAGGTTCGGGGGGACAGGTCTTGGGACGACCATCTCCAAGGAGCTCGTCGAGCTCATGGGAGGGAAAATCGGGGTCGAGAGCGAACTGGGAAAAGGGAGCATCTTCTGGTTCACCGTGGGCCTCGAGAAGCAGCCGGAGAGCGTGGCTGTGGCGTCAATGCGGATGCCGATTTCCCGGACGAGGGTGCTCCTGGTCTCCGCGGACGACTCCGTCGCGGAAACGATCAACGGCTTTCTCCTTTCCTGGGGCGTGGGACACATCCGAAGGGTGTACAACACGGGGCAGGCGTACGATTACTCGAGCCGCGTCATCCGCGACCGGTCGACCTGCCACATCATGATCGTCGTGAAAAACGAGCTGAACGAGGACCCGTTCCGGTTCGCCGCGACGTTGCGGCAAATGGACGCCCTCCAAAACATGCGACTGGTGCTCGTCGGCGAAGGTTGTTCCGGCGCCTACGGAGAGGAGGCATCGAGGCACGGGTACCGAGCCATGGTGGAATCGCCGGAAATCGTGCGGGACGTCCTGTGCTCGATGCACTACGTCCTACCGTACGACGAGGGATGGCACCCCGCCCTCCCCGTCATGGCCGGTCCCGGCGGCGCGATTCCGCACCGGCTGAAGATCCTGGTCGCCGAGGACAACCCGACCAACCAGATGGTCATCGCGAAGCTCCTGGAGAGGGCGGGCCACGAGGTCAAGGTCGTCGACAACGGGAAGAAGGCGCTGGAAGTGTTGCGGACCGAAACGCTCGATGTGGCCCTGCTCGATCTGAACATGCCGATCATGGGAGGCCTGGAGGCGGCGAAAACCTACCTGGCGGAAATCAAGGACAAGCCCCCCGTCCCCCTCGTGGCGCTCACGGCGGACGCCACCCTGGAATCCAGAAAATTGTGCGAGGAGGCGGGCATGAGGGCCTTCATCACTAAACCGTTCGAAACCAGGAAGGTCCTCACCCTGTTGAACTCGCTAACCGTCCAGGTTGGCGTCCCGCATGGGGCGAACATACCGCATCACTCCATCCCGGAACCGGGGAAAAGGGAAACCCGGCCCGGCCTCGATGAGAGGACGATAGAGGAGATCGAGTCCCTGGGCCCCACCAAGGACTTCGTGAAGAACCTCGTCTGGATCTTCATCCGGGACAGCGAAAAGAGGATCCGCGAAATGGAATCGGCCGCCGAGGCGAAAAACGTGATGCAGTTCTGCGATGCGGCCCATGCGCTGAAAGGGATGTCGGGTTCGATCGGCGCTCTTGCCGCCATGGACATCTGCGAACAGCTTCAGCGCATGCAGGGGAAGGAAACGATGGAAGAGCGCCTCTCCCTCGTGGGGGACCTGAAGGATGAAATCGGCAGGGTCCGAAAGGCGTTGATCCGCCGGATCAGCAGGTCCGAAGCGGCGTTCGGCGAAGGAACCGGGTAATTCGCATTCCCGCAGACCGATCCCCTACTCTTTATCGGCGGCCCGAAGAAACGCCTGAACCAGGTGCGCCGCCGAAAAATTCCCCGACGTGACGAGGCGGACCGGGAGGTCTCCCGGGAAAAGACGCCTGGCGATTTCCGACGGCTCCATCCCCTCCTCGCGCATCTTTCGGATCCTGCCGGAAATCTCCTCGAAGTAGGAAATCTTCCGGTCGATCTGCCGGGCCGGATTCCGGATGACGTTCCCCATCCCCGTGAACATCAGCTCCGCACCCAGGGACGACAACACCCGCAAAGTCTTCGTGATCCCCCGGACGTCGTACCCTTCCCTCAGCACCCGGTCCTGGCCCCCGATGAAGGCATCCCCGGATAAGAGCCATCCCCTGCTCTCCTCGAAGAGCGCGATGTGATCCGGCGAGTGGCCGGGCGAAGGGATCACCCGGAATCGGTGCCGCTCCGTAAGGACGGCGTTGCCGACGGGCTTTCCCGTGGACGGCGAGGGCTCCCCGAAAAAAACCCTTTGATAAGGGAGCAGGGAAAGTTTCCGCGGGTTCGAGAGGATGGGGAGGGCCTTTTCGTGGGCGAAAACGGGGACACCGCGGCTCTCCTGGAGGATCGCGTTGGCCCCGATATGGTCCTCGTGGGCATGGGTGTTGACGATCGCCGTTATGCGGCGTCCGGAAAGGGACTTGACGAAACTTTTATGGAGAAGCGGGATGCCCGTATCGACGAGGAGACCGTCCACCAGGTAACAGGCGGAGCGATAGAGCTTCTTTCCGAGGAGGCATCTGGCCATGACGAACCGGACAACGCCGTCCTCGACGGCGTCGACTTGTACCATCTTCAGGCGATCGCCTGTTGCGTCGATGTGCCGTACGAAACCTCTTCCGTCCCGCTTGCCAATGCATCCATAATGTTTTTCGCGCACATTTTCGAGAACTCGTGGAAATGCCGGTGGACCACTATAAGGTAGACCGCCTCGGGCAATCGGACAGGATATGCACTCCACGTCGCCTTGAGTATGCGTCTCGCGAAACGTCTGCGCTCGGCAGTATCTCTAAAAAGGACGTAAAACATGAATTTCGCAAGTGTCTTCAGGTCGGTCCATGACTTTTTCTTGGGCTGCAAAGGCTCGCATTTCCGGGTTGCAGTGAGGAAAGCGATCGTCCGCGCTGCGTACCTGTCATAGTCGTAGAGGTCGACCAGCAGCTCTGCATATCCTTGCAGCAGTTTTTCCCGAGTCATCCCCTTCGGAACGATATTGGTCGTCAGAAACTGGTCTCCCATGAATTCCCCATACAGCCGTCCCTCCCGCATAAGCCGTTCATGAAGGGGGGTACGCGGGGGCGCCTGAAGCATTCCGCTCATCACCTGAGGAATCCGGGAGGCCTCCAGGAATGACCGGTGTTCCTCGAAAATGGATTCGTCATCGTTGTCGAAACCGACAATCATACCGGCCGTTATCTGGATTCCGTATGCCTGCACCTTTTGGATTTGATCCTGGATCGAGTACTGCAGGTTCATATACTTATTCGTCTCTTCCAAAGACGCACGTCGTGGTGTCTCGATTCCGATGAACAGGCGGACGAAACGGGCGTCGTGAAACAGCTTGAGAAGTTCGTCGTCGTTCGCCACGTCAAGCGTCGATTCGGTGTTGAACATCACTTCAAAACCCTTGGAGGCGTTCCAGTCTCGAATCGCGGCCAGCACTTCTTTCGCTTTCTTCCTGTTACCGATGAAGTTGTCGTCCACAATGAAGATCCGCCTGCCGCCCAAGCGGTAAATTTCCTCGATTTCCGCGAGGAGTTGCGGAATGGCCTTGGTTCGAACTTTCCGTCCCAACATCACGATGATGTCGCAAAACTCGCAATTATGAGGACAACCCCGACTGAACTGCACGGCCTGGATAAAGTATCGGTCCATTTTCAGCAGGTCGAACCGCGGGACCGGCAAGTCCTTCATGTCGATCTTTTCTTTTTCTTCGTAGGTATGGGACCAGGACCCGTTCTCGAAGTCCGCGAGGAATTTCGGCCAGGTGCGCTCGGCCTCTCCCAGGAATAGGACATCCGCATGCGGACGGCACAAATCCGAATTCAATGTCGGGCATCCCCCACCCATAACTACGATCCTTCCACGGGTTCGGAAGGCAGCTGCAATTTCGAACGCACGCGGCCCTTGCACGCTCATGCAGCTGATCCCAACCAAGTCGCAGGGGAGGTCGAAATCGATTTCTTCCACGTTCTCGTCCACAAGAACAATATCGTGGCGCGACGGCGCAAGCGCCGCCAGCGTCGGCAGCGCAAGAGTGGGAGTGACGTAGTCCTTTCCGGTGATGGACTGGATGCGGTTCAATCCCCAGAACGATTCGGGAAATTTCGGGGTCAAAAGCAGGATGCGCAACGCATGCCTCCTCGGCATATACCTTCAGGCGGTTGCGGTGGCTTCCATCGGCTGGCCGAACTGCGCCGGCGCAACCCGGTCCGCGTTCCGGAAGATCGCGGCGGCCCTCCGAGCGTAGGCGTCGTACCTTTCCTCGTCCTCCACCAGGGCGTGGAGCGCCTTATCGTTCAATACGTACCCGGTGCCGGAAGACGTGTAGATCCCTTCCGGGACGAGGACTTCCTTCTCCAGCATGCGGAGTCCCTCGTAGTGCGGCTCCAGGCCGTTCCAGATCATCTGGAAAGCTCTCAGGGCGAGCCGGTCCTTGATATCGCTCCCCCTGTGGAACCGATAGGGAGCCTCGAAAACAGCTCGCTGGAGATCGCTGGGGAGCATCCGGGCGGGAAGGATGTTCACGGCGTGGCCGTTGCGGTACTTGTTGAATCCCCCGGGGATGTTGCGCCCTTCCGACAGCATGTCGTCCACCGTGCCGGGCGCGATGCTTCTGGCGTACACCTGGATGTTGAACAGGCCGACCCTTTCCCCGAACTCCGCGATGTTCACCACGTCCTCGTAGCTGTCTCCGTCGAACCCGGCGACGAAGGTCGCGGGGACCGCGATCCCGCCCTTCCGGATGTTCTCTATGGCCACGTAATATTTCTGCAGTTCGGTCCTCTTCCTCATCTGGATGAGGCTGCGGGAGTTGATCGACTCGAGCCCCAGGCAGGCGTTGGCAAGCCCGGCCCGGGCCATGAGCTTGATCGTTTTTTCCGGGATCGATCCGGGGCCGCCCGCGAACTGGTCGGCCCTGCAAAGTGCCGTCATCACCGGCTTTTCGGCCCGGCCCTCGAAGGCGCGGATGACCTGGTGCATCAACTCTTCCGTGTAGGCGACGTCCCCGGCAAAGAGGTTGTCGCAGATTACGAAGTTCTTGATTCCCGTGTACTCGACCGTGTGGACGATGTCATGAAGAACGTCCTCAATCGGCCGGACGTAATATCCCGATTTACCGAATAAACTGATCCACGTGCAGAAGGAGCAGCTGAACTTGCAGCCGCGAGACGTCTGGATCGGCATGTGGCCCGTGCGGAATCTCTTCCCCGCGGACTCGGCGCCGGGGACGATGGTGAAATCGTACCTGTAGTCGATCGCCTGGACTCTTGCCGCGTCCTGGTTGAACCGCCACTTCCCCGATAGATCCCGGTAATGCAGGCCGGGGACCTGCGAAAGCAACGAGTCTCGTGAAACCGGGTCCTTTTCCTCGAGCGCCGAGAGGAGCATGACCACCGTATCGTCCCCTTCGTAGGCCAGGAGGTAGTCGGCGTACCGTTTCGCCTCCTCGGGGAACATGGTGGCATGTTCGCCACCGGCGATGATGGGAACATCCCCTTCCAACCGCTCCCGGAGACGAGCAAGAAATATCTCGTTTTCGAGCGCGGTCGTGGTCAGGCCGTTCACGAGGATGAATTTCGGCCCTTCCTGCGCAATGCTTTCGATGTCGATGGAACCCACATAGGGCTGGAAAAGAAGGGATACGTCGTAGTCCGTCCTGTCGGACAGAATGGAAGCGATCGCCAACATCCCGTATCTGGGCATGACGATAAATTTACCCAAATTGGGAACGGAAGGACTCAGCTCGATGAGGATAACCTTATCCAAACCGGATCCTTTTCTAATGACCTTAGGGATCGAGGCTACATGATATATAACCGGATTATGAAAAAGCAAATCTTTTTTTATGTAGGGATGTTCTTGCAAAATACAACAAGAAACGGATTGCGTATGCCGTTTTGTGGGAAATGGATATAAAACGGATACGAAGCGAATACGGCAAAATTAAGCAGGTACAAGTGGATTTCGAGAAAAAAAGCCCCTCGATCGGAGCACCGAGGGGCTTCCCATTATTCCTGTTTCCCGTTCCGCCGGATTCGCATGGGTCCGGCGGCCGTATCTTACTTCACGCGCGCGAACTCCTCCATGAACCCGGCGAGCGTGTCCACCCACTCGTATGAGGCCGCGTTGTACATGGATACGCGGATGCCGCCCACGGAGCGATGCCCCTTGAGCCCCACCATACTGGCCTTCTTCGCCTCGGCGATAAACGTCGCCTCGAGCTCCTCGCTGGGAAGCCGGAAAACGACGTTCATCACCGACCGGCTCTCCTTCTCCACCGGCGACCGGAAGAACTGCGGGTTCTTGTCGATGACGCCGTAGAGGCGGGTCGCCTTCTTTCGGTTCACCTCCTCGACCTTGGCGAGGCCGCCCTGCCCTTTGAGCCAGGAAAGGACGTTCCGGACCATGTAGACGCCGAAGGTGGGAGGAGTGTTGTAGAGCGACTTGTTTTCCGCGTGGGTGCGGAACTGGAAGATCTTGGGGATGTCTTTCCTCCCCTTCTCCACCAGCTCCTTCGAAATCACCACCACCACGACCCCCGACGGGCCGATGTTCTTCTGGGCTCCGGCGTAGGCGATGCCGAACTTCGTGATGTCGAAGGGCCTCCAGAGGAAGTCGCTCGACATGTCGGCGACGAGCGGCACGACGCCGGTGGCGGGAAAGCCGCGTGAGCCGTCGACGTTGAACTCCACCCCGTGGATCGTCTCGTTCGAAGTGATGTGCAGGTAGGCGGCCCCGGGATCGACCTTGACTTCGGAGGGCGCCGGCACCCGGGTGTACTTCTTCTCCTTGCCTTCGCCGACGCCGATGCTCTGGACCGCCACGTTGGCGCCGAACAACGCCGAAACGAGCTTCGCTTCGCCGAGCGCCTTCTCTCCCCAGGCCCCGGTGATGAGGTACTGGGCGGTCTTCCCCTTATCGAGGAGGTTCATGGGGATCTGCGCGAACAGCGCCGTGGCCCCTCCCTGCAGCAGAAGGACCTCATAGCTCGACGGGACGCCCAAAAGCTCCCGGACGAGGGAGATCGCCTCGTCGTGAACCCCTTCGTACTCCTTGCCGCGGTGGCTGTGCTCCATCACCGACATGCCGCTTCCCGCGAAATCGAGCAGTTCTTCGCGGGCCCGCTCCAGTGCGGGAAGGGGAAGGGCGGCGGGGCCGGCGTTAAAGTTGATCTTTCGGCTCATGGGTGTCCTCACCTGGGCGCGGAGGGGATTACCGCGGATCGCGCCTCTTCTCCGGCCGCGGGCCGGTTTGCGGGGAAATCCCATTCTTCCAAGGGCGGGGCGCACCGTCAAGAGCAAACGTTGTATACTGGCCCCGATGATTCGATCCACCACCGGAATTTTCTATCACCCCTCCTTTTCCCGGCGCAGCTATCTGACCGTCGGCGCCCGGCTGGCCGACTTCCCGATGGCCCTGGATACGATACTGAAGAGCGACAAGGTAACAATGTACGAGCCGGGGCCCATCTCCCGGGAACTGGTGCTGAAGGTCCATACCCCCGACCTGATCGAGGGAGTGAAGGGGGACCCCCTCTGCTCCACCGCCTGGCACTCGGCGGGGGCCGTGGCGATGGCGGGAGAAAAGATCGCCGAAGGGGAAATCGCCAACGCCTTCGCCTTCATCGGCGCGGGGGGACACCATTCGGGGCGCAACTACTTCGGGGGCTATTGCTGCTTCAACGACGTGGCTCTCTGCATCGTCAACCTGCGGGAGAAATACGGGCTGAAACGTTTCGCCATCCTCGATACCGACGCCCACCACGGGGACGGCACCCGCGACCTTTTCCAGGACGACCCCGATATCCTCCACGTGTGCGTATGCGACATGAATTGCGAATCCCCCGACGGCACGAAAGTGGATGTCCCTTTTCCCGACCCGCGGGAGGGCTGGCAAGCAAGCCGCTCCATGAACGACCTGTATTTCGAATCCGTGGCGCGCCACTTTCCTCCCCGGGTCCGCCGGTTCCGGCCCGACCTGATCTTCTGGTATTTCGGATTCGACACCCATCAAGGGGATTACGGCGACATCGGCCTGACCGGCCCCTGCTACTGGAACGTCGCTTCCCTGATGCGGGAACTGTCGGAAGAAGTCTGCAGAGGCAAGCTGGAGGTGGTCCTGGGAGGCGGCTCCCATACCCGGTTGGCCACCTACTTAATACCGCCGATTATCAATAAATTGGCGGGGCTGGACTGACAACCTCCCCTTCCGCCGGTCATTGTCCCCCCTTCTTTTTATATATACAGTATACAATCGATATTGTGGTATAGTCCGGTTCAACGTTATTCATCCTGATCGATTTTTCACATCCACAAGGAGGGGCAGCCCATGGCAAGGAAGAAGATTGCGATTATCGGTGGCGGTCAGATCGGTGGAGTTCTCGCACAGCTTTGCGCACTGCGGGAACTCGGCGACGTAGTGATGTTCGACATCGTCGAGGGGATGCCGCAGGGAAAGTGCCTCGACATCGCCGAGGCCTCCAAGGTTGACGGCTTCAACGTATCCCTCAAGGGAACCAACAACTACGCGGACATCGCGGGATCCGACATCGTCATCGTCACGGCGGGCCTGCCCCGCAAGCCCGGCATGAGCCGCGACGACCTGATCGAGGTCAACTCCAAGATCATGACCTCCGTGTCCGAGGGGATCAAGAAGTTCTGCCCCAACGCCTTCGTCATCGTAATCTCAAACCCGTTGGACGCCATGGTCACCCTGTGCCAGAAGATCACCGGCATCCCCTACACCAAGATTATCGGCCAGGCCGGCGTCCTCGACTCCGCCCGCTTTGCCACCTTCATCTCCTGGGAGCTCGGCGTGTCCGTCTGCGACGTGACGGCGATGACCCTGGGAGGCCACGGCGACGACATGGTGCCCCTGGTCCGCTACACCAGCGTGGCCGGGATTCCCGTCATGGAGCTTCTGGAGCAGAAGTACGGCAGCGCCGCCAAGGCGAAGGAAGTCATGGAGGCCATGGTGAACCGCACCCGCAAGGCGGGCGGCGAGGTGGTCGCCCTCCTGAAGACCGGTTCCGCCTTCTACTCGCCGGCATCCTCCACGATCGCGATGGTCGAGTCGATCCTGAAGGACCAGAAGCGCGTCCTCGCCTCCTGCGTTTACCTGAACGGCGAGTTCGGCGTGAAGGGCTACTTCGTCGGCGTACCCTGCGTGCTGGGCGCGGGCGGTGTGGAGAAGATCATCCAGTTCAAGCTGAACGGCGAAGAGCAGGCGTTGATGGATAAGTCGGTCGCGGCCGTGAAGGGTCTGGTCGACACCCTCAAGTAGATATCGGCGACATCGGACCGGCGGCACGCAAGGGCCGACGGACGCATTTTCGATCCGGCCGGAGGGGGCAACATCTCCGGCCGGACCTGTTTTTACTTCCCATCCCCGCATGTCTTCAACGCTTCCGCAACGGCGGCGCGAACGGCCGGCGCCTTGTCGTTGACGAAGTGCCGCAACAACTCGGCCGCAGCCGGATCTCCCGCCTTCGCCAACAGCTTCGCAGCCGCCTCCCGGACGGCTCCGTCCTTGTCCACGATCCCCACCATCGCCGAGGGGGCCGCCTGCTTTTTATACCGCGCAAGGGCTTTCATCAGGTCGGCCTTCACGATTTTTTCGTTCATATTCCGGACGCCGGCGTAATACACCTCCGTGGTCTCCGGATCGGCGATGGTGATTTCATTGACGTGTTTGATCGTCGGGACAAATATGTCCCCGATAACGGAGGCGAGATTGTTCGCCGACGCCTGGTTCATTTGCTGCACCACGTACCCCCCCTGTCCGCGGGGGTTATACCCCGGCGAACTTGGCGGCGGAGTGTAGTTCGATTTGTATTCCTTATAGACGACGGAAAAAATCAGCTTCGCGTTTTTTCTCAAGGGATCGTCCGGCTTGCTCAACAAAACCGGGCGAAGCCCGATCTTCTCGAGATCTTTTTTCAGCTCCTCGAACGATTTCCGGCGGAACTCATCCTTCGTGACGCTCCCTCCGAAGAGTCCCCGCCATTTCACGGTATCTCCGACTTCGATCAACACGCCCGCATCGACCTTCGTATCCTCGAGCAAAAGGACCGGAAACGCGGCCCGGGCCTCGTAGACGAACGGATTGTTCGGAAACTTCGCGAGAAACTGGCGGTGGGAATCGACGGTCCCCCTGGCGACGGCAGTCAGGTACTCCGCCCTGGACGCCGCAAGAGCCGCATATCTGCTCTGCGGACGGCTCTCCGCGTACCCCTGGAACGCCTTCGCGGTGCCGAGCCCGCACGTCGCGAGGAACGCCTCCGCATCGGGTAACGCGATTCGCTTCCGCGCCTCGCCCGCGAACATCCCATCGGGATAGGACTGGAGGAAACGTTCATAGGCAGCCGTGGAATTGGCGGCTTCCGCCTTCCGGAACTCGTCCGCTTCCCTCAGTTCCTTTAATTTCGCGTGGGC
>Ga0214473_10008342_pt1 | contig 12259 bp, 8 predicted proteins | sample RVTome_7_FD_203509 | JGI IMG/M metagenome (GOLD analysis project Ga0214473, IMG submission 203509) | Soil microbial communities from uranium-contaminated site in the Upper Colorado River Basin, Wyoming, United States - RVT98D197 | ecosystem: Environmental > Terrestrial > Soil > Contaminated >... | reverse complement strand
ACCCGTCTCCCGCCGAGGTGACGTTCGGGCCATTCGCGGGAACCACGCGGGACCCGGCCGATCGCCGTGGGGACCCGACATGGAATCACGACAGCGCGACGTGCGCGGAGATCTACTGCCACGGCGATGTGCTCGGCGATTCGACAGCCGCCAACACGATCCCGACCTGGACCGCCGTCGGCAGTGGGGAGGCAGATTGCGGTTCCTGCCACGGGCTTCCCCCGTCGGGGCACGCGAGCGACCAATGTTCCAGGTGTCACGGCGCGGTCGTGGACGCGTCGAGGACCATCATCAACCCGGACCTGCACATCGATGGACGAGTCGAGCTCGGCGACGGCACCGGAGACTGCTCCGGCTGCCACGGCAGCCCGGCGAGCCCAGCTCCACCGCCCGACCTGTCGGGCGGCGTCGATACGTCCGCCGTCGGCGTGGGCGCGCACCAGAGCCACCTCGGAGCGTCCCGCCTTCGCGGTCCCGTGCCCTGCACCGCGTGCCACGTCGTGCCGACGGAGGTCGTGACGCCGGGCCACCTCGACTCCGACCTGCCCGCCGAGGTCTTCCCCTCGGATCCGAGATTCAGCAGCCTCGCGACCACCGACGGGGCATCGCCGGCCTGGGATCGGGCAGCGGAGAGGTGCTCCGGCGTCTACTGCCATGGGGGCGGTTCCCGCTTGGCCGCCGACACGTCCGCGGGCCTCAACCGCACGCCCCAGTGGACTTCGCCCGGCACCGGCGAAGCGGCGTGCGGCGCGTGTCACGGGCTTCCGCCCCAGAACGGCGTCCATCCCTCGCCCTTCGCCGTCACCGAGTGCGTCAGGTGTCACCCAGGCACCGTCGATCCGCTCGGGGCGATCGTCATCACGGGTTCGCCGGGCGCGGAGACGAGCCTTCACATCAACGGCACCGTCGATCTCGGTGACGGCACCGGCGCCTGCAACACCTGTCACGGGGGCGCGGATGGTCCGGCGCCGCCACCGGATCTGTCGGGCTCCACCTCCCCCGCCTCTCTCGGCGTCGGATCCCATTCGAGTCACGTTCGGAGGGGGCGACTTCGCGGCCCGGTGGCTTGCGACGCCTGCCACGTCATGCCGACGGAGGTGCGGTCGCCCGGGCACCTCGATTCCGACCTGCCCGCCGAGGTGTTCCCTCCCGGACTCGGCAGCCTGGCGAGCGCCGACGGCGCTGCGCCGATCTGGGCACGCGCGACGATGCGGTGCACGGGTGTCTACTGTCACGGGAACGGGATCGGCCTGGCTGACGACACTTCTCCGGGGCTCTACCGAACGCCCGACTGGACATCCCCCGGAGGGAGCGAGGCGGCGTGTGGCAACTGTCACGGGCTGCCGCCGCAGAACGGTGTCCACCCAGGGCCCTTCTTCATCACCCAGTGCGGCACCTGCCACACTCGGACCATCGATTCGGGCGGCGCGATCATCATCACCGGGGCGCCGGGAGCGGAGACGAGCTTCCACATCAACGGGGTGGTCGATGTCCCCTGACCGCCGCCCCGGGATCTCCCGATTCCCGTGGCGTCTTGGCGTTCGCCAGGTGGCGACGGTCGCCCTCGCATGCGCGCTCGTCACCGGGTCGCACGCGCCGATCGCATCAGCCGACACGGTCGAGGCCAGCATGCGGACCTTCGTCCTGACGCGGGAGGAGCCGCGAGACGGCCAGCTCCGCCGCGTCGTGCCGACCTATGAGCTGCTCTCGCTACGCGCGGCCCAGCTCACCAATCCGGTTTTCACGGACCTGACCGTGATCGTGACGGGCTGGGGCGCGATCGACCCCGGCGAGCCGCAGATCGGCCGGCCGCTGGACGGCGATCTCAACCTGGCCTACGCCGAGGGGCGCCTCCTCGATCAGCGGCTGCGTCTGCGCGTGGGCAGGCAGATGCTGATCGGCGGCTCGGCTCGGAACATGCAGTTCGACGGCCTGGCCGGCGAGCTGACCATATGGCACGGACTCGGCCTGTCGGTGCACGGGGGTATGCCCGTCACGCCGCGATTCGCGACGGACCTCGGCGATCTGATGGGCGGCACGCGGCTCTTCTGGCGCATGTCGTCCCAGTCGGAGATCGGCGTCTCGTTCCTGCACGTGGTCGATGAAGACATCACGTCGAGGCAGGAAGTGGGCGCCGATGCGCGCTGGGCCCCGCTGAGCACGCTCAGCGTGGGCGGCCAGATCTTCTTCAGCGTGCTCGATCAGCGACTCGCGGAGGGCGACGTCGGTGTCCAGTGGCAGCCGCGGCAGGACCTTCAGGTTGCGGCCGACTACCGGCACACGGCGCCGGATCTGTTCATCCCGGCCAGCTCGATTTTCTCCGTTTTCTCCGACGAGGAGCGAGACGAGGTCGGGGGTGACGTGTCCTACAGGCCGGTGCCCAGGATCCGGCTCGGGGGCGACTATCACTTCCGGCTGCTCGAGGTCGGCGGTGGACACGACACGGGGATCAGGGCGCGGGTCGCCCTCGGTCGCGCTTACGACACGAGCCTGGGGGTCGAAGCGCGCTATCTGCACGACCCGTCGAACGGCTACGTGCACGCGCGGGTCACCGCTAGCCACCGGCTGACCGCGGCACTTGCGATGACCCTCGAGGCCGCGGCGTACCGTTTCAACGATCCGATCAACAACCAGGACATGTCGTTCACCGGCGTGGCCACCGCTTCATACGACTTCGCGCCGCGCTGGCAGGTCCTCGTCTCCGGTGTCACGGGAGTGACCCCGTTCCTGGCGAGGCGGTTCGAGATCATGGCCCGGCTCAGCTACGGGTTCAGCTGGGATTCGTCGGAGGCGCAAGGCGCCGAGGCTGCGACCGAGCCGGAGCAAGTCGAGGCCGCCGAGACCGAGGAGGAGCAAGCCGAGGCCGCCGAGACCGAGGAGGACGGGTCCGCGGGAAGCGAGGAGGAAACCGCGGAGGCGGGCTCGGAGAGCGGTGACGGCGCAGAGGGTGACTCGGCAGACGAGACGGAAACCGGCGCGGAAGAGCCTGCCGGCGACGGCTCGGAGGGCTCCGAGGCGGGCGAGGACGCGACAGACGAAACCGAGCCCGAGCCCGACGGCGCCAGCGAGGGACAACCGTGATGCGCGCTCTGCCGATCCGCGCCGCGGCGCTCCTGCTCTGCTTCCTCGCGGTGGCGTGCGCCGGGCTGCTGTCGTCGCGCGGCCCCGAGCTTCAGGCCGATCGAATTCAGTTCTCCCACGCCAAGCACATCGAGGCCGAGGTCGAGTGCATGACGTGCCACTACGAAGTGTACGAGTCGGAGGCACTCGGACCGAGCTACCGCCCCCTCGAAGAAGTCTGCATGGAGTGCCACTTCGAGGAGCGGGACAACGGCAATTGCGTGATGTGCCACGAGAACGTGCAGCGCGCGGGTCCCTTCCCGCCGCGGGGGCTGCACCTCAACCTCTCTCACGTCCAGCACATCGAGCGGGTCGAGGAGGACTGCAGGGTCTGTCACAGGGATCTGCCAGAGCCCCGCGCCTCGATCCCCGTCGTTCCCCCGATGGACGCGTGCCTCTCGTGCCACGAGCACGCGCAGGACTTCGCCGACGGCCGCTGCGATCGCTGCCACGAAGACCTGAACCGCTACGCGTTGCAGCCTGTAACGCGGTTCTCGCACCAGGGCGACTGGGTTCACACCCACCCCCTCTCTGCCCGCAGCTCGGCGGAGACCTGTGCTCGCTGCCATGACCAGCGCTTCTGCGCGGACTGTCACGCGAGCACCGTGGCGATGCCCGTCGAGGTGCAGTGGCCCGAGCGCGTGGACAGGAGCTTCGTCCATCGCAACGACTGGATCAGCCGCCACCCCGTCGAGGCAGAGGGCGGGACCCTCCTGTGCCAGCGATGCCACGGCGAGAGTTTCTGCGTGGACTGTCACCGCACGCAGAACCTCACGGCTTCGGGGACGGACCCGAGGCGACCCCATCCGCGGGGATGGGCCTTCCCGGGCTCGGCCGTCTTCCACGGAACCGAGGCGCGCCGCGACATCGCGCGGTGCGCAGCCTGCCACGACGAGGGAGGCAACTCGATCTGCATCCAATGTCACCGAGTGGGTGGAATCGGGGGCAACCCTCACCCACCCAGTTGGCTGCGACGACATGACAACGGGGAGATCCCGAACAACGGGATGTGCCTCTTCTGCCACCTGTGACGTCGCGATGGTGGCAACCGGACCCAAAGAGCAACGGAATCAACGGCACAAGGAGGCCTCCTGAGATGGGATTTCATCCATTCACACTCGTCCTCTCGATCGCGCTGATCGGTGCGGGTATCGCGGGAGCGTATATCCAGGCGGATCCCGTCATGGGCGCGGCGTTCGTCGCGCCGGGGTTCCTGCTGCTGCTCTCCGTGCGGGTCGCCCGCCAGTGGGAGCGCGCCGTAGTCCTGCGGCTCGGCCGGTTCCATCACCTCAAAGGACCCGGCGCGTTCTGGCTCATCCCCTTTCTCGACACCGTGGCGTTCTGGGTGGACGGGCGGACGATCGCCACGACCTTCAACGCCGAGCAGACCCTGACCAGGGATACGGTGCCGATGGATGTGGACGCCGTGCTCTTCTGGCGGGTCGTCGACGCTCGTAAGGCCGCCCTCGAGGTCGAGTACTACCAGGACGCGATCGTATGGGCGGCGCAGACGGCGCTCCGGGACGTGATCGGCAAGAGCGAGCTCGCCCGCATGCTGAGCGATCGGGAGGACGTGGACGTCGTTCTGAAGGAGATCATCGATGCCCGGACCGAACCGTGGGGGATCGAGGTCGTCGCCGTGGAGATCCGGGACGTTCAGATTCCCCAGGCCCTTCAGGATGCCATGTCGATGCAAGCGCAGGCCGAGAAGGAGAGGCAGGCGCGCGTCATCCTCGCGGACTCGGAACGCCAGATCGCCGAGATGTTCCGCGAATCTGCCAAGTCCTACCAGGATTCGCCGGTTGCGCTCCATCTACGTGCCATGAACGTGCTCCTCGAGGGCATGAGGAACAACGCGACCGTGGTCATCGTGCCCTCCTCCGCCGTGGAGACGATGGGGCTCGGCGGGCAGGCCATGAAGGAGCTCGCGGAGCGCATGGGTGCTCTCCCCCCAGGCGGGGTATCCGCCCTCCCGCCCAAGAGCGGCTGATGCGGTCGTCCACGCATCGGCGACATTAGGAGAAGCTCACCGTGAAGCGTCGAAAGCAAAGCACCGGAATCATCGGCTCGAGTCCGACCGCGGAGCAGTCCGCGCAGCGCAGGAGCGGGGAGATCGTCCGCGCGCACGGTGCTTCGGGGCAGCCACGGGAGCTCCTACCCGCCTGGGTGTCGAGGGCAGCCGGCAACCGGCCCGGGATGGCAGGAAGCAGGGTCGCGCCCGCCCTGTTCACGGTCGCGGCCTTCGTAGCTGCTGGCGCAACCAGTGTCTGGGTCTCCACCGATCGCGAGCCCGATGGGGTTCAGCCCATCGAGTTCAACCACAAGGCTCACATCGACGCCGAGATCGAGTGTCTCCAGTGTCACGAGGGGCTCCTCGACAGCTCGGCAAGCATCCTGCCCACGCTCGAGACCTGTACCGGTTGTCACTACGAGGACCCCCCGGATGACAAACCGGAGCTCGCCAAGCTTGCCGGTTTCGCCGAGCGCGAGGAGGAGCTCGTCTGGGATCCGATGCTGAGGCTGCCGGACCACGTCTTCTTCCCCCATGGGACGCACGTGGTCGCCGCGGAGATCGAATGCACCGATTGCCACGCAGACATGCCGGAGAGAACTCAGCCGCCGGATCGAAGGAGGATCGTCACGATGAGCGACTGCATCGCGTGCCACGAGGATCACCCGGACAGGGAGGCCGCGCGACGGGCTGCCGTCGACTGCGCGTCATGTCACCGATGAAGAAGGAAGAGACCCTCAAGGTGGGACGGCGCGGCTTCGTGAAGCTCGGCGTCCTCGGTGGAGTCGCGGCCGGCTCGGCGGGCTGTTCCAGAATCGCCGACGAGCTCGTGCCCACTCCCCTGTATCGGCGGCTGCGCGGACCCGAGAAGATCGTGACGACCGCGTGCGGGGTCTGCCCCGCGGGCTGCGGCATCAATGTCCGAGTGGTCGGCGGCAATGCCGTGAGAGTCACCGGGATCGAGGATCACGCCGTCAGCGGCGGCGCCGTCTGCCCACAGGCCGTCGGCGAGATCCAGAACCTGTACCATCCGGATCGCCTGCGCGCGCCGCTCGTGCGGCGCTGGAACGTGGAGGACCATCAGTCGGTCCACTGGGCCGAGGCGCTCGATGAGCTCGCGGAGCAGCTTCGTGGCGCCGACGTCGTGATCGGAGTCGGACCCCTGCCTGCGGCGGAGAGGGACCTTCTGAACGGCCTCGCGACCCGCCTCAATGCGCATGTAGTTGCCGTGGGTCTTCCGCTCGAGCAGGCCCCCCTGGACGCGATGCGGCGGATGCTGGGATCAGCCGATTTCGTGTCCGACCTCGGCCATTCCGACTACGTGCTGTCATTGGGCGCCGACTGGCTGCAGGCGACGGCGTCGCCGGTCGAGACGCAGCGTGCCTTCGCCGATCTCCGACGGGGCATGGGCTACCGCGGCATGGCGGTGACCGCCGGACCGCGTCTGTCGATGACCGCCGCGCACAGCGATCGGTGGATCCCCGTCGCCACGACCGATCTTCCGCTCTTCGGGATGTCGCTCGCGCAGGCGCTCCTCGGCGCTCCCGGCGACAGGCTGGCCGCACATCACGAGCGGTTGGCCGCCGAGATCGACGACTTCGTTCAGTACCGCGACCTGGTGATGGACGAGCGCTGCGCGCCGGAGACCGTCGGCGACCTGTTGGGTCTCGAGCGGGGCGCGATCGAGCGCGTCGCGCGCGAGCTGGCCCAAAGGGCGAGGCCGACGGTGGTTACCGACCGAGCGAATCGCGGCGTCCAGATCGTGGGCATGGGCATCAACCTGTTGCTCGGCGCCGTCGGGCGCGAAGGGGGGCTCTTGCGCCGGGGCCAGGTGCCATTTGCGGATCGGCTCTTCGGGTCGCCAGCGACGGCGACGGACGGGAGCTTCCCCGTCGAGCTGCGCGCCCCAGTAGTCCTGCTCTTCAACGCAAACCCTCTCCACCTGTGTCCCGCGGGCAGCGGTTGGGCGGACGGGATGGCCCGCGCGACGTACACGTGCAGCTTTGCGCCGTTCCTCGATGAGACCGCGCAGGCGTGCGACATGGTTCTCCCTCTCTCGACGCCGCTCGAGGAGCAGCAGCTCGCGTGGGGATCCACGCAAGACGGGCGGGCCCACCTGACGGTCGGCTCAGCGGCGGTGGAACGCCTCTACCACACGCGCGGCGCGGGCGACGCCATCATCGCGCTCGCGAGGGCTGTGGGCGCGCCGATGCCCTGGGGGAGGTTCGCGGGGTACGTGAGCGCGATGGCCGATGCCGCGGGGGCCGCGGAGCTGGTCGACTGGGGCGGGAGCAAGGTGTTCTCCGAGGGCGACGACACGGCCGGTGAGGACGCGGAGTCGCTCGAGGTGGAGGAGGGCGCTCAGGAGGCCGAGGGACCGGAGGTGCCCGCGGGGCAGGAGGACCTGGCCCCAGACGCTCCGCAGGCGCCTCCGCCACCGCCGCCTGCGGTCGAGCAGACGTTTGCCGCCAACGAGCTCGTCGGCCTCGCGGAGCCACCTCCCATCGACGACGACTACCCTCTCACGCTGACCCTCCACGTCCCGCTCGCGTTCCATGGCGGGCGCGGAGCGCACATCCCCTTCCTCCATGCGCTGACGGGCCCGGAGGGGCGCGAAGTCTGGAGGACGGTCGTCGAGATCAACACCGGGACCGCCGAAGACGCAGGGATCGTGCTCGGCGCGCGCGTGTGGGTGGAGTCAGAGCGAGGGCGAATCGAGGCCATCGCCGTTCCTCGGGAGGGCGTTCACCCGGGCTCGGTCGCCGTAGCGGTGGGGTTGGGTCGGCGTGGGCTGGGACCGTTTTCCGATGGCTTCGGAGCCAACCCGATCGAGCTCCTGACTTCGCTCGGAGACGGAACGGTCCAGTGGGCGACTACCCGTGTGCGCATCAGGAGGACTGTATGACTCGGTGGGCCATGTCGATCGACCTGGATCTGTGCACAGGCTGCGGCACCTGCGCGGTCGCGTGCGCCCAGGAGAACAACCTCCCTCCCGGGGATCCCGAGGAGACCATGGACCGGTTGATCCGGTGGCTCGAGCTGGTCGTGGAAGAGGAGGGCGAATACCCGCACGTCCGAGCGCGCGTCCTGCCCATGCCCTGCCAGCATTGCGACCGACCACCGTGCATCAAGGTCTGCCCCGTCAACGCCACCTACCGCAACCCGCAAGGTCTCGTGCCTCAGATCTACCACCGGTGCATCGGCTGTCGGTACTGCGTCAGCGCCTGCCCGTTCACCTGTAAGCACTTCAACTGGTGGGATCCGGTGTGGCCCGAGCCGCTGCAGCGCGGCCTCAACCCGGACGTCTCCATACGGACTCGCGGCGTCACGGAGAAGTGCAACTTCTGCCTCCATCGGCTGCAGGACGCGCGCGAAGCGGCCGCGGTCGCGGGAGAGGAGCTCGACCCCGCGAGCTACCGCACCGCCTGCCAGGAGGCGTGCCCCGCGAGGGCGATCCGCTTCGGAGACATCGACGACGCCGAGAGCGAGGTCGGCGCCGCGGCCCATCATCCGCGAGCGAACCAGCTGCTGGAGGACCTCGGTGTGGAGCCAAAGGTCATCTACCTGACGGAGCGGTCGTGAAATCGCGGCGTACACAGTGGGCACCTCGCCAGTTCTCGCCTCGCAGCAGCCGAGGAGCGCCGCGAGACTGGGCGTTTTGGGTCCAGGTCAGTGGTCTCGTCGGCTTCTGGATGTTCGTCGCGACGATCTGGGGCTGGTTCGGCTACCGGACGCTCGAGCTGTTGCGCCTGGGTGACGTCTGGCAGCCGGCCATCGTCCTCGGCGTGGTCGTCAGCACGCTGTTCGTCGTGTACGCCAGCGTCCTCACGTATCTCTTCGTCAGGCTGGGCGCGGCGGCGGACGGGCCCGCGCCCGACCTTCCCATCGATTCCATCGAAGAGAAGCTGACCGAAGGGGTGCTCAAGCCTTGGAGTTGGCGATACAAGCTCACCGTCGGGATCCTGGCGGGTCTCTTCGCGTGGGCGCTCTACTGCTGGTACCGCGAAGTGCACGAGGGCCTGGGCGTCACGGGGCTCGGGCGGCCCATTTTCTGGGGTCTGTTCATCACGGACTTCGTCTTCTTCATCGGGATCTCGCACGCCGGCACGCTCGTGTCCGCCATCCTGCGGTTGGCGCAGGCCGAGTGGCGGCGCGCGATCACGCGCTCAGCCGAGGCGATCACCGTGCTCGTGTTGTTCTTCGGCGCGTGGAGCATCCTGCTCGACCTCGGTCGGATCGACCGCATTCTCAACGTGTTCGAGAGCGGGCGCATGGAGTCGCCGCTCCTGTGGGACGTGTGCTCGATCACGACCTATCTGTTCGGAAGCACCATCTACCTCTACTTGCCCCTCATCCCCGATCTCGCGCTGCTGCGCCGGCGCGTGACGGGCATCAGGAAGCCGCTCTACCACTTGATGTCGTTCGGCTGGACCGGCACGGAGAAGCAGAAGCACGCCCTCGAGCGGGCGATCGGCGTCATGGCAGTCGTCGTTCTACCGGTGGCGGTGTCCGTCCACACGGTGGTGTCGTGGGTCTTCTCCATGACGATTCAGCCGTTGTGGCACAGCACGGTGTTCGGGCCTTACTTCGTGGCGGGCGCCATCTTCTCCGGAATCGCGGCGCTGCTCATCGCCATGGCCATCGTGCGTCGGTTCATGGGGCTCGAGAGATTCCTCAAGCCCGTGCACTTCAACTACCTGGGCATGCTCCTCTTCGTGATGACCTGCCTCTGGGGCTACTTCACCACGTGCGAGTTCCTGACGGCCTTCTACGGCGACGAGCCGACGGAGAGGCACATCCTGCACGAGAAGCTCGTGGGAGGCTTCGCGCCTCTCATCTGGACCATGGTCGTGTGCTGCTTCGTGATTCCGATCGCCATCCTCGCGCGGAAGAAGACCCGGTCCGTCACGGGCTGCGTCGTGGCCTCGTGCACGATCCTCGTCGGCATGTGGATCGAACGCTACACGATCGTCGTTCCCACGCTTCAGCGGCCCCGATTGGAAGAGTATGCATCGGCAAGCTACTTCCCGACATTCCTCGAATGGTCGCTTCTCGTGGGCGCCTGCGCGGGGTTCTGTCTTCTGTATGTCCTCTTCGCCCGCCTCTTCCCCATCATCTCGATCTGGGAGGTGCGAGAAGGGCGTGAGGAGGCGCCGGAGCAAGTCGCGGAGCGCGTGCGCGACTACTTCCCGACTGCCGAGGAACCGGCTGCAGTAGGACTGCGACGCCCGTCAGCCGAGAAGACGGCTGGAATAGGAGCGAGGCGATGAGGATCGAGGGACCTTCGTTGCTGGGTTGGATCTTCGGGCGCCTCGCGAACCCGGTGGTGCGCGTCAACTGCCGCCAGTGCGGCCGGGTCCGAGCGGACCCCGAAGCGGAAGCGCGCCTGCGAGAAGAGGGGCTCGATCGCGTGGCGCAGTGGACGTCCGTGTGCCCCGCGTGCAAGCGCGCCAACCTTCGCGCGCGTCTGCGCTCGGGGCGCTGAACAGGATCATCGGAGCGGGCAATGGGATTCGAACCCACGACTTACAGCTTGGGAAGCTGTCACTCTACCAACTGAGTTATGCCCGCAAGGTGTCGGGATCACTACCCTTGACGCGGTGTGACGTCAAGGGGGACCGGATCCGTCCATACCTCCGACGAGCTGCAGGAGCCCGCGGCGCGTGGTGCTCGGCCCGCAGGCGTGGGCGACGGCTCCGAGTCTTCGCGCCGAGCGCTCGCCCGCCCTGCGTCGGCAGTTCGGGCTTCCGGCGGGCCTCAGTCGTCGCCCAGGAGATCGTCGAAGGCGCGGTCGACGTCGTCCATCTCGGGCACGGCGGCGGTCGTGGAGGGGGGCGCCTGGGGGGCGGTGAGGTGCCGGATCCTGTCACCGACGTGGCGGAACCCGGGCTCCCGTTTCTGGACCTTCTGATAGTAGTAGAGGGCTTCCTTCGGGTCGTGCAGCAGCTCGTAGGCCACGCCGAGCTCGAAGTAGAGCCCGAGCTCCTCGCGGTCCGTCTTGTTGTCCGCGTACAGGCCCTTCTTGAACTGGGCGATGGCATCCGAGATTTCGCCCTTCTCCACGTGGCACAAGCCGATCAGGGTGTGGGCGACGCACTCGCGCTGCGGATTGGTCCGGGCGAGCTCGAACTCGTGGACCGCATCGTCGAGGAGGCCCATCTCCTTGTACGCGATGCCCAGCTCGTAGTGCGTGTCGCTGTCCTCCATCCCGATCTGCTCTTCGACGCCCTTCTTGAACTGCGCGAAGACGCTCTCCACGTCGAGCACGTCGCTCCCCGTCTCGTCGAGCTCGGCGGGGTCGAGCTCCTCGGCGAGCTTCTCGGCCAGCAGGAAGCTGTCGTTCTCGTCGGAAAGGCGCTCCACCGAGCTGGGCGGTTGGGCCGCCACCAGATCCTCCACCTCGTCGATCTTGTCGAGCAGCAGCGGGTGGCCGGGGTGGCTGTTGAGCGAGTCCCTCAACGTGGTCAGGCATTCCTCGAAGAGGCCCTGGGAGAGGAAGAACTCCGCCTCGTCGAGCACCTCTTCGATCTCCCCGGGAGGCATCGAGACGCGGACCTTTGCCTGGGCGAGCTCGCCGGGGCTGCTGGGTCGCAGCGGCACGGCGTCGAACTCCGCCTGGGACATCGGGGCGAGCCGCGGGGCAGCGGCAGGCGCGTCAGCCGCGTCCGCCGGCGGCACCATGTCCTCGAGGATCGTCTTGTCGGCTTCGCTCTCCGCGACCGTCTCGGCCCGAGCCGCCAGCGACTGACGCACCTGTGCGTCGAAGCCATCGTCGACGAAGAGAACCTCCTCCTCTTCCTCCAGCAAATCTCGAGCCTCCGGCTCTCCTCCCGCGGGCGCGGCGGTCCCCTCCATCTTGGCGCGCGCGCGGTCGTCGTCCGGGTCGAGCTCCAGGATCTGGCGGACGTAGAGCAGCGCGACCTGGGACTTGTCGGCCTCGAGAAGGTCAGCCAGCGCGTGCAGCTCCTGGATCGCGTCCGAGATGCGCCCCTGGTCGAGGTACGCATCCTTGAGGCGTTCGCGCGCCTCGACGTGCCCGGGGTCGATCTCCAGAACCTGCTGCAGCTGGTCGATGACCTTGGCCTTCAGCCCATAGCGCTGGAAGACATCGCACTCGGTGAGGAGGCG
>Ga0214473_10008341_pt1 | contig 12264 bp, 12 predicted proteins | sample RVTome_7_FD_203509 | JGI IMG/M metagenome (GOLD analysis project Ga0214473, IMG submission 203509) | Soil microbial communities from uranium-contaminated site in the Upper Colorado River Basin, Wyoming, United States - RVT98D197 | ecosystem: Environmental > Terrestrial > Soil > Contaminated >... | reverse complement strand
CATATAAGAGAATGCCAATTCATTGTAGAAAGACTCCCTAGGGGCGATACTGAGCTTGGAATTAAGGTTGTAGCGCTTGATAGCCTCCATGCCGTTGGTATGCGGCGTATCTTTGTAGAGGTCGAAGCCGTCGGTGCGCTCGTGCTTGCCGGAAAGCAGAAACCCCAGAGATTTATGTCTGGCCTCCAGTTGAAATTCGGGGTCGAATCGATTGAATGAGCCATATTCAATGGATGATATGAATCGTCGGGAGTCGGACGGTTTTCTGGTAATGATATTAATAACACCGCCCATGGCGTCCGAGCCATAAAGAGTGGAGCCGGAGCCCTTTACGATTTCTATGCGATCGATGTCGGATAGCGAAATCTGCCCCAGGTCTATCGAGCCCCGCACTCGCCCGATGACGCGATGGCCGTCGATAAGTACAAGCACCCGCGAAGGATCGATTCCTCTAAGTGTGGCGCCTTTGCCTGAAAGATCGTCCTGGATGGAAACGCCGACGTGAGAGCGAAGAGCCTGGTCGACTGTCAGGGCGCCGGTGGCCGCCATATCGTCCCGGGTGATTAGCTCCGTTGTGACGGGAACGTCCTTGAGAATATGTTTTCTCCTGGTGGCGGTGACGACGATCTTGTCCAGTTCCCACGGGGATTGCTCCAGAGAAATGGTGAGTGTGGTTGGCAGATTATCGGTAATGGTGAGACGATTATGCGTCTTCTTATAACCGATGAGACTGGCGCTGATATCGTATTGACCGGGTGGCAGATCTCGCAATACAAAGGCGCCATCCGCGGAGCTGGCCGAGCCCATTTTGGAATTGCTTATCGAGATGTGCGCGCCGCCAAGTGGTTGGCCGGTCTTGGAATCAATGACGACCCCGACGATATCGCCGGCCATCGAGTCGTTCGCCAAAAATAAGATCGCCCAGAAGGCTACAGTGCTCAAATATCTATTTATCAAATGCCCTGCCTCGATAAATCATGATATTATCCGAATCCTCGATCGCAGGTCCGGTGTCGCCACCAAAAAGGAATGGCAACCGGGCCTGCGAAAACCATGGCAATTGATAATAACTATTGATTTAGATATATATGATTTTAGTCATATCGGCAGGAGAATATTTTCACATTCAAGCCGCAGGTAATTTGGCCCAAATCAGGAGAGCGAAAAGCGAATTATATCGAGGGCCTTTCCGTAGCCGTGAATCAACGAGCTGGTGAAAAAATGGAGCCCGACCACATATTCTTCGATATGCACTGCGCCATTCAATTTCGACAGCAGACCCGGGGAAAAATCGCCGGCGGCAATTACCCCCATCGAAAGCCGCGCCGAAAGGCTCGCCAGCTTGACTACATTGTTCATTTCATCGAGCCGGGCGTTCATATTCCTGGCGGAGCAGTACGGCTCGCAGTTGAGGATGACATAGTCACTTTTGAGCCGGGCCGCGTCCTTTATATGCTCGATATTCAACGGTATTTCGAGGCCGACCAGAATGCCCTCCACCTGCAGGTTGGTTACCGCGTTGGTGAGGAGGTCCTTGCGTTCCGCCTGATATGGGAAAATCACCATGGCTGGCTTCATCTCCGCCAGGGCCTCGAGCGACCTGTCGTCGAGCCCGCTCTTGACTGCCAGATTGATATTCAGGCTGTCCACCAGAAGCGAAATCAGTTTTCGCCGTCGCTGGTCGTTGTCGTTTCCCATGCCAATCAAGACGCTGTCGGCGCCCGCAATCTCGCAGGAAAGCGCGTTTCTGACTATTGCCCTGGTCAAATCGGAGCTCTCTCGGTAAAGAGTGGACAGCGGTTCCAAATCGATGGTTATTCGTGACATGCCCGGTAGATTAGGAGATAACTCAACGGCTGTCAAGCCCCATAAAAGTCGCTACTGGGAACCGATATGGGTCCGCAATGGTTTTCCGCAATAGGCAATGTGATTTAAACTACATACTGAAGGAGGAATTCGTGAGAAGATATGGAGCTTTGATATTTGCGGTTCTATTTACCGCAGTCGTATTTGCGCAAAGCGCCACGAAAACGTTTTATGTCAATGACGAGAAGAGGCGCGACGTGGTGACGTTCACGTCGAAGGCGCCGCTCGAAACCATTGTAGGAAAGACCGGCCATATCATCGGTTTCGTGGAAACCGATCCTGAAAATATAATGAATACTAAAGCCAAATTCGAAGTCGACCTGACCTCGGTCAAGACCGGGATAGACATGCGCGACGGCCACATGCGCGATCAATACCTCGAAACCAGCAAATTTCCGAAGGCCGTTTTCGAATTATCGAAGGTTTTAAAAGCGGACAAGGTGAACCTGGAGAATCAGAAGTCCTTCGACATGACCGTGGAAGGGATATTCACCGTTCACGGAGAATCGCTGACGGTAACCATCCCCATGACAATCACCTTTTACGCGGAAACCGAATTTACACAGGATCGACTGCCGGGCGAGCTCCTACATGTCGTCGGCAACTGGGATATTCTGCTTTCGGATTACAAAATAAAACGGCCGCAGTTTGTAATCATGAAACTCGAGGATAAGCAGAAGATATATATCGACTTTTTCGCCTCGACTGGCTCGCCGGCGGTGTCATTCGCCGAATCAAAATAGTCGCTTCCGGAAAGCTGAATGCATCTGAATTGGTCAGGGCGGATAAATTGATGCGGTGATAATTCTCGCCGCATCTTTTCATTGGATAATTTATAGATTCGAATTAATCCTGAAGAACCGTCATCGCATAGGAGAATTTATGCCGTCAAACGACATTGAAAAATTGGAGCAGGGGATAGCATCTCTGGAGGAGGAGATTGCCAGCAAAAAAAAGGAATTGATCGACATGCGAAAATCGATGCCCCCAATGGAGATATCCGACTATGCCCTGAATACAGTCGGGGGCGAAGTTAAATTGTCGGAGTTGTTCGATGGCCATGATGAGTTGATCATCATCCATAATATGGGCAAGGGATGCCGCTGGTGCACTCTTTGGGCCGACGGCTTCAACGGTATCCTCAATCACTTTGAAAACCGCGCCGGCTTCGCCCTGGTGTCGCCCGACAATCCCCAGACACAGAAGACATTTGCGGAATCGCGAGGTTGGAAATTCAAAATTCTATCTGGCAAGGGCGGCTCGTTTATAAATGACATGGGATTCCAGTCGGAAAAGGGCGGCTTCATACCCGGATTTTCCACATTCTTAAGGGACTCCAAGGGTAAAATGTTTCGCATCGCCAAAGCCGAATTCGGGCCCGGAGATGATTATTGCAGCCTCTGGCCTATGTTCGACCTGCTGGCCAAAGGGACCAACGACTGGGAACCGCAGTATAAATATTAACCCCTTCACGTAAGAATCACGATTCGCTCGGGAGACTTGATGAAAGCAATTGTTATTGCCCGGCATGGGGGCCGCGAAGTTCTTCAATATGTGACCGATTTTCAGAAACCATCGCCGGCCAAAGGCGAGATACTGATCCGGGTCGGGACATCCGGAATCAACAACGTTGACCTGGTCAATCGGATTGGATATCCGGGAATTACCATCCCCATGCCGCATATTCTCGGAGCCGATATCGCCGGCACCGTGGCGGAACTGGGCGCGGGAGTATTCGGCCCGGCCGTCGGCGCCAGCGTGACGGTATACCCACTGATAGCCTGCGGCAATTGCGCGCTTTGCGCGGAAGGCAAGCCAAACATCTGCTTGAATTGGAAATTCATCGGTATGCATTTGAAAGGCGGCTATGCTGAATTTATCTCGGTGCCGGCCGAGAACGTCATACCCATATCCATTACGGAGGAAGAAGCGGTCACGGTTCCGGTCGCCGGCTTGACGGCATATCACGGCTTGAAAAATGTCGGGCAACTGAAGGCGGGGCAAACCCTTTTTATTTGGGGGGGCGCCGGAGGGCTGGGCTCGATGGCGATTCAGATTGCCAGGCATCTGGGGGCAACCGTCATTGCCGTGGCGGGCTCGGAGAAAAAACTCGAGTTTATGATGAGCCTCGGAGCTGATTATGTGTTGAATCGCTTCAAAGATGACGTCGCGGCCGAGGTGAAGAAGATTGCGCCGGCCGGAGTCGACCTGGTATTCGATTTTGTGGGTCCGCAATCGTTTCCCGTTAATTTCGCAATGCTCAAAAAGGGTGGAACATTAATTCTGTGCGGAATCCTTACCGGGCGCGAGACAAACTTCAGCATCCACATGACCTACTTGAGGCATCTAAGCCTCAAGGGATTATACATGGGAACTAAGGGCGAGATGCAGGAACTGCTGCAACTGGTGGAAAAACGTCAAATAAAACCGTGTACCGGAAGCGTATTATCTCTCGCGGACGCCGCCGAGGGTCACCGCATAATGGAGGCCAACGAATCTATAGGGAAGATTGCGCTAAAGATCGAATAGCCCCGGTTCGAATGCAATGATTCCGAATAACTATCCGTTGCCATTCGTCAGATTTGCCGAATATTGGCAATAGCCAAGTTTAAAAATATGGCCTAATACCAAACATTCCAATTCACGACAGATTTTTATAATATATAAGTTACGGTAGTCGCAGGTTTCTCGAAACGTTCGACCGTCATGCCTAAGCAGCCGGGCGCGCAACGTGAATCAAGTGGCTTCGACTTCGTTGGCGAATCTTCTGAGAGCGGCAAGAATATTGTTTTCGAGGCGCGCCTTTATTCGATCGCGCTGCTCACCCTCGGGCACATGGGGCCAAAATTCGCTCAAGAGCCTGTCGCGCAGGGTCGAGACGATATTGTCAAGTCTGTCGTTGTCGAGTTCCAGCGGCACGTATTTTTGACGTTTCTGCATATTTACGTCCTCCAATTATATTATCGACCAGACAAAACCGGCTCTGAAGGCGAATACGGGATTTAAAGTTCGGTTTCTGATTATTACGATGGGGGTCAAATATACTTTTTTTCTTTTGCGAACTTTTCGAGTTCCTCTCTGAACTGGGGAGCCGCCAGCTCAATAAGAGTCCTGGCGCGCTCACCAACGCTCTTGCCGTGGAGGTTTTCAGCCCCGAATTCGGTGACGACCCAGTGTACATCTGCTCTGGACGTGGTGACCCCGGTACCGGGCGGTATGAAGGGCACGATACGCGATATGGCGCCGTCCTTGGCGGTCGAGGGAAATGCGATGAAGGGTCGGCCCCCCCTGGATCTGGCGGCGCCACGAACGAAATCGACCTGCCCGCCGAAACCGGAATAGAACGCAAAACCAAGCGAATCGGCGAAAACCTGGCCGGTCAAATCGATCCCCAGGGCGGAATTGACCGACACCATTTTCTCGTTCTGCGCAATGATGAATGGATTGTTGGTATAACGGCACGGATGAAATTCGATAATGGGGTTTTCGTGACAGAAGTCGAAAATCTTCTTGGTGCCCAGAGTAAAGGCCGAGACGATCTTGCCGGGATGCAGCGTCTTCTTCGAGTTGTTAATGACACCGCTCTCCACCAGCGAAATGATGCCGTCGGAAAACATCTCAGTGTGTATGCCCATATCGCGACGGTCGGCGAGGGCACTGAGAAATGCATCGGGAATGGCGCCGATTCCCATCTGCAGAGTGGAGCCATCTTCTATGCGGTCGGCTATGAGGCGTCCGATTTTTCTGGAGACGTCGTCGGTCGCGCCCTGCGGCATTTCGAGCAAGGGAGCGGGATATTCTACCGCGTAAGTGATCTTGCTTATATGGATGAAGCAGTCGCCATGGACCCGCGGCATTTCCGGATTCACCAGGGCTATGACTATCTTGGCCACCTGCGCCGCCGACATGGTTATGTCGACTCCGACGCCGTATGATAGAAAACCATGCTCATCGGGAGGGCTCACCTGAATCAGGGCAACGTCGATCGGAAGCTGGCCGTTTAAGAAAAGATCCTCGATCTCATGCAGAAAAATATGCATCTGATCGGCCCTGCCCTCATTCACCGCCTGACGAACATTGGAACCGGTGAAAAAAGAGCGATGCCTGAAATGCTTTTCCATTCCGGGCTCGATATATCCGGCCCTTCCCTGCGTAAGTATATGGCAGACCTCGACGTTCTCGAGCTGGTCCTTGCGGGCGACCATGGCCGCTATCAAATGCTCGGGAGTGCAACATCCCGGATGAACAAATACGCGGTCCCCCGACTTAATGCATTTTACCGCCTTCTCCGCAGTCGTTCTTTTTCTTTGATACTGATCTATCCAACTCAAGAAATTCATCCTTTTCCGATGATGCCGTCGAGAGAAGTATATTCAAGATTAAAACGCTTGGCTAAAGTCGGATTGGTCACTTTGCCACCATAGGTATAGACTCCTTTGGCCAGGCCGGGATCCTTCAAGAGCGCGGCTCGAAGACCGTTGTCGGCTATACTGCTCACAAACGGCAATGTAACATTGGCCAACGCGTAAGTCGCCGTTCGGCCCACATTTGACGGCATATTGGGTACGCAAAAGTGCGTGATATCGTGAATCTTATAGGCCGGGTTGGCCCAACTCGTTGGCCGCGACGTTTCTACGCATCCGCCCTGATCGATGGAAACATCCATTATGACCGAGCCTGATTTCATAGTCTTAACGATTTCTTCCGGAACTAATTTGGGGCTCAATTCACCGTGGATGAGAACCGCCCCAATGACGACGTCGGCAACGGGCAATACCTTTTCGAGGATATAACGATGTGGCAGATATGTTACGAGCTGCTTGCAGAAAAGATCGTTGGCATATCGAAGCCGCTCCAGGCTGTTGTCGAAAAGGATGACGTTGCATCCCAATCCTCGCGCCGTACGCACCGCATTGAGCCCCACAGTGCCCGCCCCGAGTACGACGACGGTTGCCGGCGGCACGCCGGCCGCCCCGCCCAGAATTATGCCCCGACCGCCGCCGACATTCGAAAGATAATAGCTGGCGATCGGGAGAGCCATCTGCCCGGCCAATTCCGACATGGGCGTAAGAATCGGCAGGTTACCATGAGCGTCCTCTATAATCTCCATTCCGATAGCGGTTATATTGCGCTCGCGCAATATCGTCACACCGTCTTGATGTGCCGCAGCCAGATGCAAGAACGAGATGACTATCTGATCGTCGACGAGAAGACGATATTCATCCATATTGGGGGGGAATATCTTGAGCACGATTTTTCCGCGCTTGAATGCCTCGTCGGTGGAGAAAGCTATTCTGGCGCCAACAGCCATATATAATTCATTATCGAATCCCGAGGCCAATCCGGCGCCATTTTCGACGAACACATTATGGCCGGAGCGAACCAGCGAGCGCACAGCGGCCGGGGTCAGAGCGATGCGATTTTCGTGGTAATGACTTTCTTTGACTATACTTATATCCATGAAACACTCTCCTTTACGAAGAAGTGATTGTTTAAAGAAAGTTCTTTCCCTCTATTCATATCTTCAAAATCCCGCTGCAGTTTATCGAAATCGCTCTTCCGTTGCAAGTTGTTTTAGTGAAAACAATCACAATTAAAAGGCGCCGACCCTGTTCGAAATCGGAATTCCTGCTCAGAACTTGCACCATTTAAAGTGTCACATTATATCTTATCGGTAATCATAAGTCCTTACAGGACAACATAAATTCAGATAGTATTGCATATTGCAACGCTTTGGCACGAATTTTATAGCATTGATCATGTCAAGAAGGTGGGATTTTTGGTCTAAACGAAAAATATGGGGAGATATCATGCAATTAACGGAAACGTTAGCCGAGCTTCTCAAATTTAATATTGCATATTTGGTGCGCACATTGGAGGGATTACCGGTGGAAAAATATTATATCAGGCCCGAAAATAGAGGCAATCCCCTTATCTGGCTTATGGGGCACCTGGTATTGAATCGCGGAGAAATAGTTGAGATGCTTGGCGGCGACCCGGCCACGAGGGACCTGGCAAATCATTTCGCGCGTGGCACCAAGCCGGTCAATAACCCTGAAGCATACCCCGAGCCGGCCAATCTTATGAAAAGATATATTAAGATGGCATCCATAACCGATCACCTTTTAAAAAACTGCAATCAAACACTTTTGGACCGACCCAGTTGGGGCCAATTCGAAACGGTCGGACAAAGCCTGGCATACAGCTACATGCATGAAACACATCACATAGGCCAGATGACTTACATTGTCAATCTGCCATCGGTAAAGGCGCCCAAAAAGCAAACATCTTTTGCCCGGCCCGAGGATAAGAAAGTATCAACCACCAAAATTGTGCTGGAGAGCCTAAAATCCGTGTTCAGCGGAGCGTAATCACTCCCCCCTGCCCTTCAAACCGGGGCTTCCCCAGCCCCGGTTTTTTTATTTCCGAAACGAATCTCCTCATCAATTAAAAATCACTATTCTTAATATATAATTAACATACCGCATCGGATTAGCTTGACCACTGGCAGGCCACTGGCCTTCCGGCTCCGGTCGACCCGGAGCGGAAGGCCAGGAATGAACGATGGGCGTGATACAATCGAAATTCAGATTTGGCTCGCCCCGAGATCGGTAAACGCATATGGGTGGCCGTCGAGCCCGAAGGGCTCGGGTATGATGCGGCGGCTTCATGTTTAATGTTGAAAATGCCCGCTGATTCGACTAACTTCGCTCCATGCTTTGCCCGCTTTGCAAATCCTCGATGGTGATTATCGAATTCGATCGCATTGAATTGGACAATTGCCTCACTTGTGGGGGAGTCTGGCTCGACAGCGGCGAGCTTTATCTGCTGCTCGACAAACCTGGCGACAGGTCCAAATATAATTTTCAATTGAAAAATGCCATAGCGACCAAAGAGAAGCTCATCAGATGCCCCAGATGCTTTAAGAAAATGGCGAAGGCCTGGATTGACGGAGGGAATTCTGTTCCTGTCGATCTCTGCGGAAATGGACATGGGCTCTGGCTTGACTCTGGCGAGCTCGCAAAGGTCTTGATGACTCCCGACGTCGAGATTGATGGTCGAATAAAACGGCTGCTCGCCGGTATATTTAAGAAAGCGAAATCCGACCTTAAAGGAGAATAAAGATCATGAGCGCATTAATACCTCTCGTAATTTTCTTGGCTGTCGGCCTGTACCTTGTCATGGCCTACAACTCACTTGTGAATTTAAGAAACCAAATCAAAAATGCCTGGGCGCAGATCGATGTCCAGCTCAAGCGGCGCCATGACCTTATTCCCAATTTGGTTGAAACGGTCAGGGGGTATGCCAAGCATGAGCGCGATGTTTTCGAAAATGTCACAGCCGCCCGTAGCCGCGCCATGGGAGCGTCGGGTGTGGGGGAAAAGTCCCTGACGGAAAACAGTCTGAGCTCCGCCATCGGACGGCTTTTTGCGGTTGCTGAAAATTACCCCGAACTCAAGGCCAACACCAACTTCCTGGCTCTTCAAGAGGAGCTGTCATCCACGGAAAACAGAATTGCATTCGCCCGCCAAAATTACAACGACCAGGTGCTGTTTTATAATAACAAGATCCAGATGTTCCCATCGAATCTGGTGGCCACCTGGTTCAAGTTCCTGAAAGAGGAATTTTTCGAGATCGAGGATAAGGCCCAGCGCGAGGTCCCCAAGGTCAATTTCTAATAGGATGATTGCATAAGCCGATGATCTGGGAGTTAATCCGTTCCAATCAACGCAAGTCGGTGGCTCTCTTCTTCTTCCTGGGGCTTCTGATTGTAACAATGGGATTCGTTTTCGGAGTCATTCTGGATCCCCGTGGTGACCCCACAATTATTATTTTCGTTTCCCTCATAATTTGGTTGGCATATTCGGCGCTCGCATACTTCGGCGGACCCGACTGGCTCCTCAGGGTCAGCGCTGCCAGGCAGGTGACGGCCGATACCGATCGCCGATTATTCAATGTGGTCGAGGAAATGAAAATCGCCGCCGGCCTGCCCACCATGCCCAAAATCTACATTATGAACGAGGATGCCATGAACGCCCTCGCCGTCGGCAGAAATCCTGAAAATAGCTCAATTGTGGTAACCTCAGGGTTGCTTTCGCGATTAGACCGCGATGAGCTTCAAGGCGTAGTGGCGCATGAGCTGTCTCATATAATAAACCGCGATGCCTTATTCATGACTTTTGCGGGCGCCGCCTTGGGAAGCGTAGCCCTGCTCTCAAATCTCTTCTGGCGGAGCCTCGGTTTTGCCAGATTCAAATCGAAATCATCCAGGGATGCGTCCGGCATCGTGGTCTTCTGGATACTGGCACTGGCTTTGGCCGCCGTCGGCGTCGTGCTGGCCCAAATCTTCTATTTCGCAATTGCTCGAAAGCGGGAGTATCTCGCCGATGCATCCGCCGCGAGATTAACCAGGTACCCGCAAGGATTGGCTTCGGCGCTTGAGAAAATCGATGACTCCGCAGAGGTATTGGTTCATTTTAACGATATCACCGCCCCGATGTTTATCGCCAACCCCGTTCATGGAAAAAGATTCGAATATCTGATAATGAACACTCATCCGCCAATAAAGGATCGTATAAAAATCCTCCGCCGGCTGAGCGGGGCCAGTTACAAAGATTACCAACTGGCCTACTCATCGGTGATGCGAAAGCGCCTGATTTCAAATCGTATATTAAACGCGGAAAGAGAAATGCCGCTCAGGCAACCGCTATCGCCTGCGCCCGCCGAGAGCAGAATAGATATCAAACGCAGTATCGGCGACACGCTCTTGGCAGCCGATGACTTTATTTTTCTCAATTGCGCCTGCGGCCTGAAAATCAAGGTTCCGCCGCAACTCGATATAAGAACCATAGATTGCCCAAGATGTGGCCATAGGTTTGCCGGAAGTCTCAAAGCGACCTGATTTACAAATTCTCGACGCCGATCGAAATTTCCGAAAGAAATTTCGTCTTAAACTCAATATAATTGTCTTCCTGAATCGCCACTCGAATTTTCCGCATCATATCGAGGTAGAAATACAGATTGTGCAGGGTCGCCAACCGCAGGCCGAGTATTTCGTTGACTGACAATAGGTGCCTGATATAAGCCCGACTATATCCCCGGCAGGCCGGGCAAAGGCATTCCTGGTCGATCGGCCTGGGGTCCTCGACATAGCGCGCCGATTTGATTATCATTTTGCCGAATCTGGTGAAGAGCGTGCCATTGCGGGCGTTGCGCGTTGGCATGACACAATCGAACATGTCGACTCCGAGTTCGACCGCTTCGACTATATCCTCGGGCGTGCCCACGCCCATGAGGTAACGCGGCAGCTTCTCCGGAAACTGCGGAAGCGTCTTGACGAGAACATTCATGCGATCATCTTTCGGCTCGCCGACGGACAACCCGCCGATTGAAAGGCCTTGTGGATTGAGCCTTAGAACCTGTTCCAGACACGATATCCGTTGATCGACATAAACGGAGCCTTGCACAATAGCGAAAAGGGACTGCCCTGAATCAGACGAGCATATTTGGCCGAGCCGATCAAATGATTCCTCTGCCCATTTGATAGTGCGCGTCATATCGGAAAATGACGTTTTCTCATCGACCGGATAAGGGCTGCAAACATCGAGGGGCATGATAATATCCGCGCCGAGAGCCGCCTGAATATCGATCACCATCGAGGCGGTGAACCGATGTCGTGAGCCATCGATATGCGACTGGAAACTGACCCCATCGTCATCGATACTATTAAGAGTTGCCAATGAAAAAACCTGGTACCCGCCTGAATCTGTCAAGATGGATTTTTTCCATCCTGTAAAGCCGTGCAGCCCTCCCAGCGCTCTGACAACTTCCTGGCCGGGCCGCAGGTAAAGATGATAGGTATTCCCCAGAATAATCTCGGCCCCGAACGATTCAAGCTCCTCGTTGGATACGGCTTTTACTGTGCCGCGCGTCCCCACCGGCATAAAGACCGGCGTCTGTATGATTGAATGTGGTGTGGTAATAATACCGCTGCGCGCCAGGCCAGCCCTGGCGCCGATCTCGAATCTCAAGATTTCTCCAGGGCCTTCGACGATCGCTCCGCGGTGAAGCCATATTTTCCGACCATTTGGGTTACCCCTGCCCAGTATTGGCGGGCCTTGGTGCAATAAACCAGGGGGTCGAGCTTTTCGATGTTCAGATTGCCTTTTTCATCCAGCACAGCCTCATCGATATGAGTTGCCACAATCTCCGCAACGAACATATCATGGCTGCCCAACTCGAGAACGGTGCGCGTCTGGCATTCGAGATTTATGGGGCATTCGGCGATCAAGGGGACATTGACCTTTGACGCCGCACTGGGGGTCAACCCCGTAACAGCGAATTTGTCTGTCTCCCTGCCGGAGACGACACCGCAAATGTCCGTCGCTTCCACTAACT